>Ga0315282_10002528_pt1 | contig 33529 bp, 36 predicted proteins | sample YL17G07_20_MG_FD_203693 | JGI IMG/M metagenome (GOLD analysis project Ga0315282, IMG submission 203693) | Sediment microbial communities from Yellowstone Lake, YNP, Wyoming, USA - YL17G07_20 | ecosystem: Environmental > Aquatic > Freshwater > Lake > Sediment | place: USA: Wyoming | collected...
GATTGTGTACATGATATCCTTCTTCATTGTCGTTTTCTTCATCATTTCTTCATACAACCTTTTCATTTGATTTTCCATGGTTAGCCAAGAATATAATAACGATTATGAATCAGTAATCCATATTTAAAGTATGTTTTCGACCTGCAAGGATAATAGACATAGGCAAGTATCAAAGGCATTCAGCAAAAGTTATGAGTTTATAGAAGCAAATCTAAGGAGCAGAAACTGTTGAGAAGAGTGTGTAATCATGGAAAAGTTTGATGTCCTAGTCATCGGCGCCGGAACAGCCGGATGTCTTGCCGCAAAAACGTCTGCCGAAGCGGGCCTAAGCGTAGGCATAGTCGAGAGGAAGGGAAGAGAAGAGGTCGGTGAGAAAATCTGCGGCGAAGCATTGGGAGAGCATCACCTGAAGACTTTAGGTTTGGAGAAACCTCAGGGCGGAGAGCTGGAAAAGAGGATCGAGGGCATCAAGATTTACTCGCCCAACTTGGAAACAGTGTTCACGATTGAGCATGAGGACTTTGTGGGTTATTTGTTGAACAGGCGTCTTTTCGGGCAGTGGCTGCTGAAAAAAGCGGTTGACGGAGGCGCCACTCTCCTTGATTCTACCCAGTGTTTGAAGCCCATAGTTGAGAGGAATTTTGTCACCGGGGTTTCAGCGAAGAATCTCAAGACTGGCAGAACAGTGGAGTTAAGAAGCAAGGTTGTGGTGGACGCGAGCGGTTTCATGGCGGTGGTCAGACGCAAGCTTCCTAGGAAAATGGGCATAGAAAACGAGATCGCCAACGAGGATGTCGAAGCTTGTTATCGAGAGATAAGGCAGCTTAGGCAGGAAGGTGAAGACACTAAGTACTGCGAGATCTACCTGAACCAGAAGGTGACTCCAGGAGGGTACACTTGGATCTTTCATAAGAACGGCGCGAAAGCTAATGCTGGTCTGGGCGTCTGCATGAGAGGCAAGTTTCCGAACCCGAAGACCCAGTTCTACAAGCACGTTTTGGCCAAGCCGCTCTTCGAGGGCTCTCTGCTTTTGGATGGCGGCACTTGGTACGATCCGACGCGGCGGCCTTTGGACAACATGGTTGGGAATGGCGTGGCAATTTTGGGTGACGCTGCGTGCTTGGTGAATCCGATTCACGGCGGCGGCATAGGTCCGTCTATGCTGAGTGGGCATTTGATTGGCAAGACAATCGTGGATGCACTGGAAAAGGGTGAGGCCAGTCAGAAATTGCTGTGGCCCTATAATTGCAGGTACATGGAGATGTACGGCACGAAACAGGCTGGGCTGGATGTTTTCCGCCGGTTGCTCATTGTCAGCCGAGACGAGGAACTGGATTATGGAATGAAGTATGCATTGTTGACAGAGGAGGACGTTCTAAAAGCCGGCTTAGGCGAGGATTTCAATCTGAAGATGACCGACACTGTCAAACGCGTCTTCAGAGGCCTGAAGAGGATGCGGTTCTTGAACAAGCTTCGTCTAACAGTCAACATGATGAAGCAGGTTAGACTTCACTACAAGAGCTATCCTGAAACCCCTGAAGACTTTCCGAAATGGCAGGTGAAAGTGGAAACTTTGTTCAAACAGGCTAGATCCAAGCTTAAGGAGTGAGTTGGTAGTTCATTTGTTCATCGATAAGAAGAGGGCAATGTGAAGCAGGATTACCATGCATGTCGCGGTGTTAGCAACTGGGGGAAAGGATTCTGCTCTTGCCCTTTACAAGGTTCTGAATGAGGGGCACGAAGTAACCTGCTTGGCAACCATGATTCCTATGAGGGAAGACAGTTGGATGTTCCATTATCCCAACATACGCTTGGTGGACCTGTTTGCGGAGGCTGCTGGAATCCCGCTTGTGAAGGCTGAGACCTCTGGTATTAGGGAGAAAGAGGTTGAGGACCTTAAGGGGCTGATTGCGGAGCTGGATGTTGATGGTCTTGTTTCTGGAGCCATAGCTTCAGAATACCAGAGGAAAAGGGTAGAGAGAATCTGCAAGGAGCTTAGGCTGAAATGTTTGGCGCCACTTTGGCATAAGGAGCCGCTGGGCATTTTGAAGGAGATTTTGAATCTTCAGTTTGAGGTTATTATGACAGGGGTTTATGCTTACGGGTTTGGCCAAGAGTGGCTTGGAAGGAAGATTAATGAGGCTACTGTTGACGACTTGACTAAGCTTAACGAGAAATATGGAGTTTCGCTTGTCGGCGAAGGAGGAGAATATGAAACGCTGGTGCTTGACGCACCGTTTCTCAAGAAAAGAATAGTGATTGTTCGCGCTGAGAAGGTTTGGAAAGGCCAAAGCGGATACTACCTAATAAATGAGGCGAGGCTCGCAAACAAGTGAGAATGTTCGGTTGTTCTGGAAAAGTTTATCTCGTTGCTCGGTGCTATGATTCAAGCCTACTGGCGGATGAACAGTCCGCTGGGATGTAGCCGCAAAGGCTGAACCGTAAACTAATGACTAAGGTGAGAGAATTGGCGTACAAATACATTGCAGAAGCATGGGCGAAGCCTGAGAAGTCCTTCGTCGGCCAGCTGGCTCGTGAAAGGCTGGTAGAGTGGCGCAGGCAGCCTGTGATAAACCGCATAGAAAAGCCCACCCGTTTAGATAGGGCAAGAAAACTGGGTTACAAGGCGAAGCAAGGCTTCATAATGGTTCGCGTCCGCGTCAGAAGGGGAGGATTGCGGAAGGTCAGGCCGAAGGCTGGAAGAAGACCCAAGCGCATGGGTGTCAAAAAGTTCAAGCCCGCGAAGAGTCTAAAACTGATTGGCGAGGAAAGAGTTGCGAGAAAGTTTCCGAACCTTGAAGTTCTTAATTCCTACTGGGTCGGCGAAGACGGACGGTCAAAATGGTTTGAGGTCATAATGGTTGACCCGAGCCATCCGGTGATAAAGGCTGACAAGAGCATCAACTGGATATGCCAAAAGCAGCATCACAGAAGAGTTTTCAGAAGCTTGACAAGCGCAGGCAAAAAGGTCAGAAGTCTCAGAAGAAAAGGCCGCGGAGCCGAGAAGTTCCGCCCAAGCAGACAAGCATGGGAAGGAGAAAAATAGCTGCCATGACAGAAGTCAAGCCGCGAGTCGAAAGCCCAAGTGGAAAGCAACGGTGCGGAAGAGGCTTCAGCCGCGAGGAATTGAAAAAGGCTGGAACAAACTTAACAGAAGCATTGAAGTTCTCCATTCCTGTGGATTCAAGGCGAAGAACCTTCCATGAAGAGAACGTTGAAGCCGTTAGGAATCTCTTGGAGAGCAGAAAACCACCGCCTAAGGCTAAGCCTAAGGGAAAATCTAAAAGTTAAGTCTGCACTAATCAAAAGCAGTGGTTCAGAGTTGTCTTCTAAGATTCCAATAGCCTTCATTGACCTACGAGTGTTTGCACACGCCACAGAAGACGTTGATAAGGTTCTGACCGCAGTTCGCAACCTTATTCCTGCCGAACTGAGTGGCATGGTCGTTTTCAAAAAGTCCAACCTAACCGGGCACCACGGAAATCCCATAGTTCTTCTGGAAACAAAAATCAAAGACCGAAAAGTCGCCCAAGCAGTTCTTGAAAAACTATCACAGGGACTACCCACGTTGGACAAGGAAACGTTAAGCAGCGAGATTGGGCAGCATGTAGAAAAGGGAAATCTGTACCTCAGGCTTGACAAACAGTCCGCTTATCTAGGCGAACTAAGGCTTCATCAGACAGACCCGATCCACTTGAGAATTCACTTCAAGAAGCATAGCGTTGAAGAAGTCGCAGGCATTTGTAGAAGTTTCGGGTTGCTTCCATGAAAAGAACTTATGCAGATTTGCACTTATGTCCAAACTTGGCAGACACTGAGCAAGCCTTGAGCATGGTGAAGAAGGCATCGAAGCTCGGGTATCGAATGATTGCGATAACGTTTCCGCCGAACTTCGTTGAGGCAGATGCTAGGGGGTTGCAGAACGCTTGCAAGCGAGCAACGATGGATTTTGCGACCCGTGTGGACTTGAAACCCAAGACGCCCGATGAACTGCTTAAGGGGCTGAGAAGGTTCAGAAGAAGGTTTGAGATAGTTGCCGTGCTATGTGAGTCTAAGGATGTTGCTAGGCAAGCTGGAAAAGACCGCCGCGTGGACCTGCTGAACTTTTCATCGCTTGATTTTCGCAGGAGATTCTTCGATTTGGCTGAGGCCGAGTTGGCTTCGAACGGTTTGGCTTCCTTCGAGATTGACATGAAGCAACTGCTCGCGCTTGAAGGTCCCTCAAGAATCAGGCTTCTGTCAAGTTTGAGAAGAGAAGCAGCGATAGCCGAGGACTTTGGCATCCCCATTGTCATGTCCAGTGGGGCGTCAGGCGAGCTTCTCATGCGGAGACCGCTGGAGTTGGCTGCGTTGGCAAACCTGTTCGATCTTGGCCAGAGAGCTGCTTTAGACGCGGTTTCAAGGAATCCTATGTCAATCGTTAAGAGGAACAGGGAAAAGCTCAGTGCAAGGTTTGTGGCGCCAGGCATACGAATCGTGCGGAGAGGGAAAGATTGCTGAAACGTGTCAAACGCCGCTACTTGGCACTGGAGATAGATTCCAAGGAGCCGATTGGTTCAGACGAATTTATGGATGCTCTGTGGAACTGTGTGGCGAGGCTTTACGGTGAATACGGTGCGAGCCGAACCGGATTAAGCCTGATTGATTATGACGCGGAAAGACGTTTCCTCGTGGTTCGCGCCGCGCACACGGCTGTTGAAATGGTCAGAACGGCGCTGGCATCGATAACGAGAATAGGAAACAAGTCCGTCGCAATACATGTCTTGTGCGTTTCAGGCACGATAAAGGCATTGTACAAGAAGATAAGGCTCTAGTTGCCGTGGAAAGCTTATTTGGGTGTTCTTAGTTTCTGTTCTTGGGGGATGATGTAGCCGTCCCAGTCTGATTTATGCAGATGAGGAACTTATGACGGGCAGACCCCAAACCATTCTCACACTACAAACGGAGTCGCGCTTCTCTGGCCCGCTTCCTTCTCAACCCGAAAGCAAAAGCCAGAATCATTCCTGCGATGAATCCGCCCACGTGCGCCCAATAGGCTACTCCACCTGAAGCGTCGAAAAACCCGTAAAGCCACTGCATGACAAACCAGAAGCCTAAGAAGAGAATTGCGGGTATGGGCAATATCATATAGCCAACTAGGGATACGATTCTTGCCTTGGGGTACAGCACGACGTAGGCGCCCAAGACGCCTGAAATTGCTCCTGAAGCGCCAAGAACCGCGACATCGAAGTCTGCAGGACTCATTAGGCTCATTATGTGTGCAAACGCCGCTGCCAACCCGCAGGTTATGTAGAAGAGCAAGTAACTGAGATGGCCGAAGGCATCTTCAACATTGTCGCCAAAAATGTGGAGATAAAGCATGTTGCCTAACAGGTGAATCCAGCCTGCATGCATAAACATTGACGTGATAAGAGTGTAGAGCCGCTGCCCGTGCACTATTTCGCTTGGAACTATCACAAACTCGTTACCGACCATGTTTGAAAATCTCTCATCAAAGAGTATGTTCTGGCTTGAAAGCCAAAAAAGAGTGAAAATGATTATGTTTGTGATCAATAAGAGACGATTCACATGCGGAGTGGTTGAAGACCGGTTCAAATCCTTAAGCGGAAGCAAGCCAGCGCCAAGTCTCTCTAATGACAGAGTTCAAACTGCGTACTTATGCTTTCACTTGACGGTCGCTGAATCTAATTACTTGACGCGCCGAGATCGCAAAATCCGCCTCTTTGAGAGCTTCAGAACTTCACTGAATGTATAGGCACTCGACCATTCTGCCACAGGTTAGGCATTCGTCTGGGATCGGCGTGTCCTTCGGGCGTCTCTTCAAGTAGCCCATGAAATGCTGGCATTTCACATCATTCTCCAGCCCTGCCCCGCCTTTCTTCAAATCCAGAGTCCACGCAGTCTCCTTGTTTTCTTCTTTTTCTTTTGTCTTCATTTCACCGACCTTGGTGAGGCATCGTGGGCAAGCATAGTATCTTTCGCTGGAGCCTTGGGACATGACGGTTGCAAGTAGCGGCTTTTGGAAGGGTTTTCCACATTCGTCGCACAAGCAGTCATTACCACCTTCTGTGAGGGAGCATTCTTCATCGTCTCTTCTCAGCGCAACTGGGTTTCTCTGCATTTTTCCACCGGTCTAGTCTATATAGCAAATATTGATATTTAATAAACCTTTTTGTGTACACGTACAACAAAAAGACACATAGCCTTCCAAGCACAAACATGAGGCTCCAGTGCTCTCCAGAAGTCCAGTCTGTATATAAGAGAAGGGCTAGGCGCCGCAGAGACGCATTTAACCCGTGTGTGCGCATTGCAGAAACCTTGAGCCGACGTGCAGTGCAGGTGGGCCCGCCCGGACTCGAACCGGGGATCTTCGCCGCTTCCTTCGGCGCTTTGAACGCCGTGTGAGGGCGACGTCCTAACCAACTAGACTACGGGCCCAGTTTTTTCTTGTGTTCTGGTTTTCGGTTTCAGCTTTCATAATCTTTACTGTAGGATTTGAAATACTTATTCCCGCTTCATAAAACCTTTCACTAAAAACTCAGAAAACTGAAACCAAAGGAGACCGCGGAAAACTTGGAAACTGACAGAGAGCCTGAAGAGAAACGAGCGATCAACCATCTTTTGATTTTCCTGTGCTTCCTAGTGTTTGCTTCCCTCGGCTATTTCCTAATTCACTATCTGCGACTCTAGGCGTTCACTCGTCTTTCACGGTTACGTCTTCAACACGTTTAACCCATGGAATCGAAACTGCGTCTTCTCGGAATCAGTCAAGCATTTCCTGTGCGATCTTTGCGTTTTCTTCCTCGCTGCTTTCGTCAACCAGTCCAACTGTTGTTACCGCTTTCTTTTTTATGCTCTATCCCTCAACGTAAAGATTGTCAGTTCTAAACCTTTTAAGGAGTGTTTCCTTTTCGACGTATCATAAATTAGATTCTGAATCTGATTTACTAGAAACAATGTTTCATAAGATTTTTATTTCCAAACCGCCCAGTACCAAATTGGGTGCGAGTAAGCAAACTTATATATTCATCTCCTTTCTCCTACCTCGGCAGCATAGAAGATGAAGCTTGCACCCACCGTGTCTTCTGACGATTCAGAAACCTTAAAAGCACATTTGGTTCTTCTTCTTGAATTGCCAACTTTGCCGAGGTAGCTCAGCCTGGGAGAGCGCTCGACTCAATACTTTGTATTCGAGGGCGAAGCTGAAGACCGGGTTGTCGCCGGTTCAAACCCGGCCCTCGGCACCACAAAGAGACCCACCTAGAACACTCAAGATTGTGAGCTTTTGAATAAATCAACATTCAAGCGCTTCTCGGTGTAGACCCCAGCAACCTACACATCGTGGCTCCCACTGATGGCCTGACTGAAACCTTCCGTGTCGAGGCCTGTAAAGAAAAGCAGAGACCACTCTCCGCTTTGCGATGAAACGCAACAGCAAAGAATTTAATGCTGGTTCGCGCACTTTTGAGGCAAGATGATTCCTGTGACAGGAAAAGAGATTACATGGAACCTAGCCGAACTCTTCCCGAGCGCCACCGACCCCTCCGTCGAGAAAGCCATCAGCAACCTCACCAGAATAGCAAAACGTTTTGCGAGAAAATACCAAGGAAAAATCAAAAACCTCTCAGCCAAAGACCTGCTGAAATGCATTCAGAAGTTCGAAGCCTATCAAACCAAGCTTGGCGACGTCTCACTGTACGCTAGCTTGGCGTTTGCAGCCAACATGACCTTGCCAGAAACCCAACTGCTCCACGACAAGGTAACTAAAAAAGAAGCTGAGCTAGGCAAGATGCTGGCGTTTTTCGAACTCGAAGCAGGAACCTTGATCTCCAAGAAGCCAAAAATCATCTCTGACCCATCACTAACGAACTACAAACATGCCCTAGAACGACTCAGAAGGCAAGTTGCCCACCAGCTGTCCGAAGTAGAAGAGCAATTGGTCATTGAAAAAGATCAGTTCGGAGTGAAGGCTTGGGAAGAACTGCAAGCCAAATGGCTCAACACCAGAATGTTTGAAGTCGAAGTGGGGGGCAAGAAGAAGACTCTTTCATACGGTGAAGCGAACGGCCTTCTGCTTCACCCGGACCGTGCTACACGGGAATCGGCAAACAAGTCAATCTACGGCCTGCTGGGGCAACAGGGGGAAATATTTTCCTCAGCGCTCAGAAGCATCTGCAACGACTGGCTGAACGTCTGCGAGAGAAGAAAATACGATTCTCCAATGCAAGCCAGCCTAGTAGCAAACGACATTGACCAACAAATCATCGACAACCTGCTGAAGGCAATCGAAAACCACGCTGGCTTATATTGTCGCTATCTTAAACTCAAGGCCAAGATGATGGGTCTGCCGAAACTCGGCTGTCACGACATCATGGCTCCGTTACCAGACGTACCGTACATGAAATTCGACTATGAGCGGGCAAGAGATCTGGTCATTGAAGCCTACATCAAGTTTGACGAGGACTACGCTTTCGCCGTAAAAGACATGTTCGCCAGAAGCCACTTGGATTCTTCGCCGCGCTTTGGAAAGCAAAACGGCGCCTTCTGCGCAGGCTGGTACAACGGTAAGTCCGCCTTCTTGCTCAGCAGCTTTCACGGAACATTGCATGACATCTACACGTTGGCTCACGAACTCGGTCACGCCACCCACGATTACTACTGGGAACGAAACCAGACAATCACGAACGGCAATATTCCGATGATCGTGGCGGAAACTGCCTCAATCTTCGGCGAGCTACTGCTGACAGACCTTTTGCTCAGCAAAGCAAAGTCAGACCAGGAGAGGAAAGCAATCATCTGCTCAGTCCTTGACGGCGCAGGCATGGCCGCGTTCCAAGTGACCGCCAGAGCATGGTTTGAACAGAGCCTTTACAGCGCGGTCAAGCAGGGAGAATACCTGAATTACGAAACCATATGCAAGTACTGGACTGAGGCCAGAGACAAGATATACGGAGACGCCGTCGAATGGTTTGACGTAATGGAAGCAGAATGGACCATGAAACCGCACTATTACATGGCTAACTTCAGATTCTACAACTATCCATACGTCTACGCGCAGCTGTTCGTCTACGCTCTCTACCGAAAATATCTTGAAGAAGGCAAGAGATTTGTGCCTAAATTCAAGAAAGTTCTCTCAGCCGGAGGTAGTATCTCCCCCGTGGAAATCAGCAAAATTGTCGGCCTTGACATCACTGACCCAGAATTCTGGAAGCTCGGCATGAAACAGTTCGAGCATTTCATTAGAGAACTAGAGAAAAATCGTTAGCAAACGGGCACACGCTAAGAAATAGGCGGGAACGCCAAAATCTTACCGACACCCTCTACATGGTTTTCGTCGCCGTCTCAGCACTGGCCGCGCACGTCCTAGATCAAGAAATAGATCAGCAGAACCGTTGTGAATGTCACTATGAACGAGGGAATAACATACTTGTAGACTTTTCCAAGCGGGCATTTGAAGTACCTTGCAGTGAACACAAAGCACAGGTGTGTCGGCGAGATCACGTATCCCAAGTAAGCACTCATGTAAACCAGTGAAGCCATTCCAGGCGAAAAAGCCATGATCCCGGTCAAGATTGGAATGCTTATGGAGACTCCGCCCAACGCGGAGGCTGTTAGAACTCCTAGAACAGCAGGAATGACTATCAAAAGCACCGTGTTGTCCACACTTCCGCTTGCAACGAGATTCTCGAAAATGCCCGAGATTCCAGTCGCCTTTATTACACTTCCAAGCAAGAATGCACCGTAAGCAGCGAATGTTATCCCGTAGATTCCCCAGCCTTTCAAGGGTTTCGAGAGGACATGAAGACTCAGCTTGGAGATTGCGATCAAGACAATAATGCCGACTGTGACTGCTATGAGCACGTCAAACCCTTGCTTGGAGAAATCCTCAAAAACCAGATCCAAGCCAACTGCAACAATTATCGAAGCCAGAATGGGAGAGAAGGCCTTGGAGAAATCTTTGAAGTCTGAGTTCAGTTCACTCTTTCCCTCGCAGGGTTCATTACTTTTCGGGTTAGTGACTTTCCAGAAACCTATGGCGTAGCCCACGGTCACCATGACGACGACCACTGGGATGTTACGCAAGATTAGCGAAGATACGGTTGTAGCCGACAGCGCTGCAGCCAATATGAGCACTTGGCTTAGGGGATAGACTGGAAAGACAGTGTGTCTGAACCATAGGTTCACGTAAGCTTTCTTTTCGGGTCTAAGCTTCAGTTTGTCCGCTTCGGAATCCACAAGAGGTGCAGAAATCAATGCTCCACCTGCAACGGGAAGGAGCCCTATCACCGCTGGGAGCACGCTTAGCACGACTTTTGGCTTCTTGATTATCCTGCTTAGGCTTTCGCTCAGGCGGTTGATGATTCCTGTTTCTTTGTAGAGCTCGCTTAGCAGCATTATTCCGAACGTTGCAAGCGTAACTGAGATCGTGAGCACGTCTGACGTGGTCTTGTAGACTATGTTTGGAATTTCCAGCCACGAAAGTGAGAGAAGAGCCAGAAAAATGGCTGTCGCGTTCAAAGTTATCCCAAGATTCACACGCTTGTACAGCAATACTGCAAGAAACGCGAAGGAAACAACAAGTGCCAAAAGCGTGCTCAGAAAACCCAAACGCAGACTCCCTCACATGTTCATCTTAGAAATCGAAAGGTAGCCGCTTCACCTCATAACCTTTTCCATCCCAAAGAAGCCACGTGCAACTTGTTAATGCGCGTTAAATCTCTTCCTTTATCATCTTGTTAAGGCTTTTTAAGACATGCAGTGCTAGTTTCCTCCATGCTGACTAGGCAAGAGGTCCTGCAACTCGTGTTGAAATCTATCCCAGATGATGTGGTAATCAGCTCAGACGACCTGTAATGGATGAATAGTTGCACTCTGCTGAAATGTGTGGTTCATGAAGGAAATGGGCAACCTAAGTTCCGTGACAAGGCTTATGTCCAGATGCCGTGTTTAGAAAAGGAAAATAAGAACCTCCACAGAATGTCTCTAGCTCACCTACGTGCGGTCGTAGTCTAGCCTGGTCTAGGACATCAGCCTGCCACGCTGACGACCCGGGTTCAAATCTCGGCGACCGCACCAAACGCTCACTTTCTGAGTTTGGATTGTAACTGGGAGTTTGAAATATGCTGGCTTTTTGTAGTTCAGTTTGGTTTGGGCTTGTTTGTTGGTTTAGAGCTTGGAGAAGGTTGATTAGCTCTTGGATAAGAGGGGCTGGGACGGTCCCAGGACGGTCCTCTGAACATGGTTGGGACGGTCCTAAGAGTAGGCTTGTGAGGTAATCGTTTAGTCCCATGCTTGCTTGTTGTGCTCGTGCGCGGAGTAGGCTGGCGACTTCTGTTTTTAGGCAGATGCCTGTCATTCCAGGTTTAGGCATGCTTTTCTTTTCCTCCTTACTCTATGCTTCGGCGAGCTGACTTTTAAAATGCAGTAAAGTATTTTTTGTAATGGCAGGCGGCGTTTCTTCCTTTCTTCCACTGGTGGCGAGTGTGCGGTTTTAAGCTTGAAGTCTAACACTTTATTGGGAGAAGCCTTTTTGTCTGATGGCAGCTCTGATAGCGGAAGGAAGCCGAGGCTTTTTGACACGCCTGAATGTAAAAACTGCGTTTTCAAGGATAGCCACTACTGCTGGAACCAGTGCGCATACAACATCTGGCGAAAATATTAGCGCACGCTTTAGACATTCAACGCTTGCGCTCTCTTTATGGTAGCAGTTCAAGAATCGGAAATCTGCTGTTCAGGTCAATTATTGCCAAAATCCTCCATCTCTTTCCAAGCAGGTTATCATAGTAACGCTTAGATTGCTTGATGTATTTGTTCAGTTGTAGTAGCTGAGTGGTCTTTTTTCCCTCTTCTTCACGGTTACGCACAGTGTTTGCTCTTGTGACGAATAAATATTCAAATTCGTAGTTTGCTAATTTCCGTAGTCGGTACATCTTGAAGAGATTTTCACAATGGCCCCGAAAATCCGCTTCATATTCCAACAGACAACATGTCTCTTTATTAGTAATAATGGCGTCGATATCAGTACCATCTCTGTAAAATCCTTTAAAGCACTTCTCAGCTTGGTCACGTCTACCCGTCCAGCATGGATCCGTGCACACTTTTTTTCTCAATTCATCAAATCTTTCTCCCAGAAAGCTATACACTGTTGCTTCTTCGGGCAACTCAGATATGGTCTTTAGCTCTACGTGAGTAAAGATTCTATGGTCTTGAAGATTGTTTCGGATCTCATCAGCAAAAGCGTTCAGGAAAATGGATTCTTCTCCTGCGACCGTGTGTCCTAAGAATATGGACAGTGAGCTTTCGAAGTTCTTAAGCTTGTCAACAAAACCATCAGTGAACACTTTTTCTTGCAGTTTGTCGATTATCTCCATGATTTAGTACTCACTCTTGCTTCTTCATAACTTTTCCCAGAGTGAGCGACATTTTACAAGGGCTGGCGTAGCGCGCGCTCTTCTAAGCTCAACTACGGATTTAGCATGCTCTGGTAAATATCATCGAATTGAACAGGCAAGATTCCTCGATGTTTTTCTTTGATGAATTTGAGAACTGTTTCCTGAATTCTCAGGTATTCGCTTTTTTGCACATCTTCCACTCTGGCTGGCCACGGCTTAATCTCGTCAGGATATTCTTTTTTAAGCATTGCCATCATCTGCGTATCGACAGCAGCGTTCAGCCAATCCGAAATCTTCTTGGCTTTATCGCAGTCTGGCAGGTGGCAATAGTAAATAGCTACTTTCAGAGTGATATCGAGTGTCTTCGCAATTTGACCATAACTTGCAAGTTTCCTTTGCTTTACGATCCGTCCTTTTCTTTCCTTTTCCGCCAAAAAGATGTTTTTGCTTCCCCAGTCACAGAATTTTGCATGGGCTTTAACAAAATCCATTCTGGAATTTGTATTAAAGATCTCCTCAGCGGTGTTTTTGATTATTTGCTTGAACAGATTTTTCTTGGAGCCTTCTTCGAAAAGCCTCATCATCGTTGACCATTGTAATCCCATATCGATTATATTTTTAAATCTGATTTTCTGTGTTTCTGAAAGGTCGCGTACTCGCCACATTGCTTCTCCCACGCATTGTAATGGAAGATATTATACCTTTCTATTTCTTTAAATGCCTTATCTCTACAGGCAATCCAATTTGTGTGCGCCCAAGATGTCGCCATCAATAGTCGATGTATGGCAGAGTATGTCGTGGGCATGTACGTCGCCATGGTTCTGTCAAAGTTACGAGGTTATTTGAAATGAGTTACATATCGAGCGCGCGCTTCGGCAGCACCAAAAAACGCTTGGAGAAGGGAGGTATCCTTCCACAATTTCCGTAATAATAACGCGCGCACGCGCAGCGTCTTAGCTGCCGATGACGGATTTTTAAACCTTGGCGTATGGTTCTCTCCATTTATGGAATAAATAAGGAACTGTCTGAAGAGCCAGTTGGTAAGCTCAAGAGCAAAAGAAAATAAGAAAGCTGCAGAACATTCGTTATTCTCTAAACAATTACCTACTTGACTTGACTAATGTAATATTCTGTTTTGTTATATAGATAATATGTGGTATTGACGTATGCAGTTGCATTTGCATCGATGTGAGGTTCAATCTCCGTCCTTTCAGGACACTCATTCCACGAAGTAATCATTATCGTGTTTATTTTTCCGTCTCTCCAAAGTTGTATGGCGTTTTTCCATTCTTGGTCATATATCCCTTGGCTCAAGTCAGGGTCAACAGTGCAGCTTTTACTCCTATTCAAACGAGAATCGTCAAATCTGGAAGTCACGCTTATCTCGTTGGTGTAAGGCATACGCTTAGGCTTATCCCATTTATCCAAGTCAGTATAGACCCATTGAACGTAGCTTTGCTGGCCCACGATAACGGTGCTGAACCTCGAATCATTGTAAGGTATAGTGCCATTCGGAGTTAGACCAGGATGGTTGTCTGGGTCATTGAAGAAACAGATTAATGGTTGGCTGTCATTGTAGTAAATTGACGAATAAGGCTCGACGAAGTTATTGTGTACCTGATTGTAGATTTCTGAATAGTCGTATGAACTGCCATTCCCTAAGTAAGGTTCAACCATAATGGCAAACTTCAGATTAATCATGTTGTCTTCCGCAACTTGGAAAACCTTTCTTGCATTGCTGTCGATGAATTGTCCGTAAGAGTCATTTTCTTTGCATCCCCACCAAGAAATCACAACAAAGTTAACGCCTAAGTCCCTTATCCAAACAAGTTGCTGCTTTATCACTGTAATATTCGCACTACTATAGTTCCCCAGAATTCTAACAGGATAATCGATAAACTTTGGTGGTTTCCAATCTGTGCCGAGAGCGCCATACCACGCATAATAAAAAATCCCAATATGAGGCGGTGGAGTAGGCTGTTTAATTACATAGTAGATGACGATACCGCTCAGAATTAATGCGCATAGCAAGACTGCTGTTAACCATCGCCTTCGACTCATTTTCTCCAAACCTCAACGGGAACCATCATGAACTAAAAAAATACATAAGCTTTAAGTCTTGGCATCTTCTCTTGGAAAACAAAAATCGCGCGCTTTGACTCATACTGATTTATACGTATGCTGTTCTAAAGCTTCCCTTAAGCCTTCTTCACGTCTTCTTTCACTTTTCTTTGTTTGCTTTCGCCGATAATAGAAGATTAGAAGGCCATAAGCTACTATGAAATAGGGAATTAGAATGTAAGGATAGATCCATGCAAGAATTAGAGGCCCAGGTATGAAAAGTAGGAGAAGAGCTCCGATAGCTAACCAAGATTCAAGCATAGGCGAATAATCGGTTGTGAGCTCGCCACCATATCCGCCTGGACCTGGCGCCGCTGAAAACGCATAAGCTAAGACGGCAAAGCTTGGAATCCAATAAATCAATAAAACAAGCCAGAAATACTTGTTAAACAAGAGATCCAGGCACATTCTTTTATTCCTTCTTTGCAATTTTGAATTTTCTTAGGGAAAGATATCGCTTAAATAGCATTCAGCTGGCCTCTATAATATCTAATAACGAAAGTGAGCATTAAGCTTATTTGTAGAAAGAAAAAAGCCTCAACCCATTCTAAGATTAATAATGCCTAAAAAATGAGACGTTTTTCTCTGAAAAAGTTTTCGTTTTTTAACAACTTACAATAGCTAATAGCGCGCGCTCTCAAGGTCCGACGTGGGTTAAGCCCGGTCAAGATTTTCTAAGATCATGCTGCGGTGTGACTTGAGTGGGTTTTACGGTTTGGGCTCTTCGCGTGGTTGCCAGGCGTAGCATGCTGTGTCGAGGAGGTGGATCCAGCCGTAGGGTCCGGGCGTTCCAGCCTTGCGGCAGCCGCACTTCAGCTTACTGTTGTTTAACTCAATGGCTTCGCCGACCAGCGAGGCTAAAACCTCGAGGCTGACGGAATCCTTGTTGGCTGAGAATAGGGACCGACAAGTTTCGACAAATCGCTGAGAAAAAAGGATGGGCTCCTTCAAATAGGCACAGGACCCGCAGGTTTTCCTGCTTAAAATCTTAGACTCAAAGCTTGTGGCGAACCTTAGTCGATAGATTTGGGGCTGAACATGTTCTCCGCTGCCTGTCTCGTGGGTGAAGAAACGGGTGATCTTGAGCTGCTTCCAAGTCTTCGTACAAAGCCCATAAAAGACATGTGAAAAAGCACTTAAAGTGTATTTGAAATGTGAATCAGTAATCTTAATATGTATTACGCGGACATAAAGTCATCGAATCAGATGAAGCGCGGCTTGTACGACACGACTGCGGAGTTGCTCGAGAAGGTTGTTCAGCATCCAAAATGGTCAGCCAGCCGTGTTGCGCCCACCGTTGGTGTGAATTTCCCGTTTCTGAAACCGTTGATTAATGTTGGGCTCCTCCAGTATGATGACCCAGAAAGGAAGTATGGCAGAAAACTTAGGGTGACAGAGAAAGGGCGACAGTTCCTGGAGAATTACAGAGCACTGGAACAATTATTCCCGAAACCATAGTCCATTATTGAGCGCGCTGAGCGTGAGTTTTTCTTTTGGAGGTGTAGGTTTCTGAGGACGATTAGTTTGGCTGTGTGGAAGTATCCTGCTTCTCTGAGTTCTTTGTGGGTTGCTGTTATGCCTTTGAAGTCTGTGCCCATGGTTTTGGCTTGTTCTTCTTGGTAGAGCTGTTGGGCTTTTTCCCAGATTAGTGGTCTTACTTTGGGCCAGAATTTACCGTGGTTTTGTTTTGGCATGGATGTAGCGCTCCATTGTTTCTGTTTTGGGGAAGTGGGGGCATTTGTTGAAGGTTATGTGGTGGGTTTTGGCGAAGGCTCGGAGTTGTTGGCAGATTTTGTAGGGTGATAGGGGTTCTTTTTGTGTTGTGTAGGTTATTCTTTCCGCCATGATTATTGGTAGGAAGGAAATTAGGGGGCAGTTGGGGCAGAGTTTAGGTTCTTGGGTTTTTGATTTGGACAATTTCTTCATACCTCAGGCTTTCTATTGCGTTTTCGATTTTGCCGTCTGGAATGGGAATGTCGATGATGTAGTCAGCGATTTTTCGAGCTTCATCTGAGTCTTTTGCGCTGATGACGAGGATTATTTCCACTAAATACTTGGGCATTCTTCTCACCGCTAAAAGGAGTTTAAGCCAAATTTTCTAAAAATGGGTTAGAATAGTCTCTGTGTTAAAGAATACGGCTAATAGACAGCGAATTTCACGCAAAGGCGCAGATCTCAGGGGTTTTCAAGTGAATTCTTTAAGCTGTGGTGTTTGTTTTTCATTTTTCAATGTGAATACGAGGATGATTGGCTTGGCTTGTGTTATAGATATTTTTCGATGAAGTCGTGGAAAGGTATGTTTCTTTCAAGTATAATGTGATCGAAGGTTGCTGAAATGTTGTCTTTGGATAATTTTATCTTCAAGAATTTTCTGCCTGTGAGCCTATAGGGCAAGGGGCATAGGTGGCTTACGTTGAAGAATCTCGTTGCTTCTTTGGTTTCGGTTTTGCCGCCTTCCTTGTGCACATGCCCGAAAATGTGGATATCTGGTTTGTAGTATTTGACAAAATTGCTGATGATTCTTGAGCCAAGATGCCTTATGCTTGTTGGTGTCTTCTTTGCGGGTTCTTGGGTTTCTGGTTTTGTTTCTCCTTTCAGTTCTTCTAAAATATCTTCTAAGACATGCGTTTCGTGCAGTGTTATGGGTTTTGAGCGGTCGGCTACTCCATACGGTGGGGAATGAGTCACTAAGATAATGTAGTCTGGTTGTGCTTGTGCAATTTTTTCTATGTTTATTTTTAGTTCTGTTAGGAGGTTTTCAGCGACTATTGGAATGTTTTCGTCCCACAGGTATGGTGAGAGGTCGGCGCTTCTCATACTGTGCGCTGGGGCGCCTCCGAGTCCTAATAGCCCAACTTTTACTTTTCCGTCGTCTATGACGTAATTTTGTCTGTCCAAATTCTTTGCGTTGGATGTGGATATTTCAAGTTTTTTGTTGTCAGAGTCGCCTGGTATGTAGAAGATTTGTTTGCAGATTTTGGAAAGGGATTGGATTATGCTGTTTATTTCTTGTTCGTAATGTTTTGATGTGGTTTTTATTCCAATGTCTCCGGTTATGATGATTACTGGTTTGTTTTCTGTTGTTTTGCTTATTATTGAGACAAATTCTTGAACAGTTTGTGTATCCGAGTAAATATCAGATAGGGCGATTAAATCCAAATTTTCTCACCCTGGGGTTGATGCGAAGGTTTTTCTCAAGATGTCGGCTATTTGGTTGGTTGATTCTTCTTCGTAGCCCTTGTATGCTAAGAATACGACTTCGCCGCCTCTGATTCTGCCAACGACTTGGAGTAGTTTTTCGGTGCTGAAGGGTGGTGTGTAAACGATTATTACGTCTGCTTGTGGAATGTCGGTTCCTTTGTCAAACACGGGTGTGGTTACGAGGATTCTGCCTACTTTTTTGAAGCTACTGAGTTTTTCGAATTGTTCATCTGCCTCATCTAAGCCTGTTATTATTGTGATGTCTCTTGGTTTTAGGGCTAATTTTTCTGTGAGGCGATTTGTTAAGAGTTCGGCTGTGGCTACGTATTGGGAGAAAATGTAGATTTTTTGGCCTTGGGCTAAGCGGGTTTTGACTTCTTCGACGAGTTTGTTTAGTTTTTTGTCTTCGTAGCTGAGCCATTTGTTTACGTCTTTTTGGGCTGAGAGTATGCTGCGGGATAGTTCTGATCTGCCGGAGTAGAGGAACCATTTTTGGATGTGTTGTACGAGGATGTATTTGGTTATTAGTACTTGGATTTGTTGGCATGTTTCTTCGTCAAGACCATAGGCTTTTTTAAGGCGGTCGAGGGTTTCGGGGTTTAGTAGTGTTTCGATGTTTTCTCGGTAGCCTTCTATCCCGTATTTGTTCAGTATTCTGTGAACGCTTGTTTTGGTTTTCTTGTAGTCGTCTTCAAGTTTTTCAATGAAGATGTTGATGAGTGGGTCTTCTATGGTTATTGGGTCTCGTACGGTGCACATTAACTGGGTTTCTGTGATCATTTTTCGGATTAGGGCGGAGTTGTTTCCGAATTTTTTGATTAATGCGATTATCTTTTTTTCTCTTACATGATATGGTAGTATGAAGAGTTTCGGGATTCGCCATTTTTCCAGTCCCTTGAGGTATTTTGACATTCTGAAGCCTTCGATGAAGTCTCTGGAGACAACAAGGTCTGCTGCTTCGTCGACGATAACCATGTCAAAGTCTTTTTCTGTGAAGTATTCTTTTTTGATGATGCTTTTGAAGGATTGCATTGTCATAGCGATGCCAATGGCGCCAGAGTGTTTGAGCCATCCTCTTATTTTTTCTATGCTTTCCTTTGAAAGTGGGGGGTTCTTTATTAGGCCTAAGCCGTAGAACATTTCTTGGGCTTTATCGACCCATTGGTTAACGAGCACTCTTCGCGGGATCAGGACTAATACTTTGGTAACTTTGCTATCGTTGACCAGTTTGGAGAGAGCTGCCAACGCTATAACAGTTTTTCCCGTGCCTTGTGGAAGAGAAATGAAGACATTCTGTTTTGATTCTTCTTCGAATTCCTTTAGAGTCTCACCTACAATGGGCTTCTGATACTCTCGTAAGCTGAAACCTTCTCTTAAACCACAAACATCCAAAGCTACAGCTTCCTGAGAATTTGAAGAACTTTCGCTTGATACATTGGGGAACTCTTCAAAGAACAAAAGACTGTATTAATTTCGCTTTCCTGCAATTCATAGAGTTGGAACACCAAGGCATCGATTTCCGCTTCTGCACTGTCAATTTCATTGATGATGTTTACGATGTCGGGGTTTACGCCTGTTATGTGCCTTTCTGATTTCCACTTTTCGAAGTCTTCTTGTGCCTTCTTCATGATATTGGGTGTCAGTTCCTTTGGGCTTCTATTGACTTCCTTGACTATTGGTATCAGAGTCTTCGCATAGAGTTGGGATAGAGTTTTGACTTTTGCTCTTGACTCCAACGTCTGCATTAAGGAATGATAGAAATGGAGCATAAGATCTCTATCTTCAAACTCTAATTCATGAATTTGCTCTTCATTGTAGCTTTCATCAATCCCGAAAATTCTGATCGAATGTTTGGTCTCGCCGCCAACGATCCTAAGATCATCATAAGCTTTATTGAGTATCTCACCGTATTCGGGCAGGTAAAAACTAACTTTGGAGACCCAACACTCTTTGACGCCGGTTCTTAAGTTTTTCATATCTTGGGTCAGGATAGCTTCCAAGCTTAGCTCATCAGTTTTCAGTTTCGTTGACCAAGAGGTCCATTTTTCCAAGAGAACGTCGTAAGCTTTCTTCAATGTCAAGATTCTATTGACAGACTGTTCGCATTTCTTGGCAAGCATAGAGTCGGCCGTTGTTTCTGGAATCTTTATCGGAAGTCCTTCCAAGAAACGCTTCGCATACGAATAGAAACCACCACGGAATCTTGTGCTAACCTTTTTAAGGTTCCAGTCAAGAAGGCTACTGTTGAGCAAAGCGCACAAGTACGCCAGCGACAGATTCTCTTCCTTTGGTATTATCCCATAACCCCCTGCATTTCCACCTCCTGGAAAGTAGAATCTGCCTTCGGGATCCAGCGCAAAAGATGATTTACTTGCAAGAACTTGAGTCATGATCTTAGGCAGATCGAACTTATCCATATTCTTAAGGTATACATAACCATACCAATCTGACCTGTTCGAGAAGGTTCCTCTTTCGCGTTTACTCAATTGCTCTTTGTTATCAACCAAGTATTGCCAAGTTCTTGGATATTTCTGCTTCAACGTTTCTTCTTCCAGCAAAGCAGCCCTACCGTTTTGAATTCTGTAAGGAAACAGAACCAGAGTTTGAAATCGGGGAACCATCCAACGCTTGATGTCTCTTCCCATTAGCATTGGTTTCAACAGATCTTTTTCAAGAAGGTACTGTTGGTTTCTTGATTTGGAATGGACCCTAAGTAATGATCCATCATCGTCAACGAGATCGAGCACGAAAACCAAATCTGAACTGGTTTGAAGACCAACAAAAATTCGTGCCTGCTTTGACAATGCATTATGAATGGACAATTTGTCCAGTATCTCACTTTCTTTTCCTACTGTGAATACCCACGGTCTTTCTGAAAGGCAGTTTGTTTTCTGATTCAACACTGTAACTGATGTTGCGTCCATATTCTCAAGATCTCTGATCTTCATCAATTGGTTCAAAGATCCTTCGAGCTTTCTGATCAAGGCATATGTAAATATGTCAGTCGGACTCGAAGATAAGAACAGGAGCATGGTATAAGTAGTGGCGTCATCGAAAACCTGTTGATCACCGAAATCAATCACCTCTCTTATGAACTTACCTTCAGAGAGATACCGTCTTATGCCCTCACCATATTCTGCCTGAATGAACTTGTTTGTGACGATGTACCCAAACTCTCCCATCTCTTTAAGCAGTTTGGCTCCTTTCTCAATGAAAATCACTGCCAAATCATAGTTCTTTGTTGCTGCACGAAAACCTGAGCTGCCCAAATAGTTCACATAAGCAGGCGATTTTTTCTTCAGTACCTGGATACGTTCGTAAGGAGGGTTACCGAGAACTACATCGGCTCCTCTTTCATTCTCAGGTAGAGGATTACCAGTCGAATCAAAATAGAAATGCCAGAATTCTAATGCCCAATGAAAAGGCTTTGACTCACCGAGAACTTGTGATAATTGCTTCGCTTCCAAGATCTTTCTGAATTCGCTGTCAAGTTCCCGACGCAGTCTCTCTTTTATCTTCTCTATTTCATCCACAAGTTCAGGCTGCATAGGATTATCAATGTAGCCCTTCCAAAGTTTCCACAACTTAACAATATCAGCTCGATGACTGCCAAAAAGTAGACCAACAGTCGCATCTTCGGGCAATCCAAAAACAGAATCTCCATTGCAAAGATTAATTCTCAAAATTGGCAAAATGTAGTTTGTTTCAGCAGGTAGCTTATCGAAGCGAAATTCCTTTGGGGCAAGTTTGATAGCCTCAAGCCAAATATTGACTTTGGCAACTTCCAAGGCCATCTTGTCCAAGTCATTACCATGGACATGCCTGACCAATATTCTTGAGATCAATTCTCTACCTGGCTTAGGTCCAGCGATTTTCCTGATCTCAGCAATCTGCTCAAACTTGACCTTGACTTCATGCGGTGGATCGAGAGATCCCATATGCTCCGCATTCATCTTAATCAACCTCCTCTCAGAATCATCAATGAGTTGATTGAGCATGATATAGCGCCCTGAAATTGACCTAATAGCCTTAATCAAAAAAGACCCTGAACCACAAGCAGGATCAAGAACACTAAGTGATGCGAATCTCTTGACAAGCCTCTTTGCATGCTCGAAATCTTCACTCTCCACCTTTTCCTTTATCTGTCCCAATAGTCCGTCAAATACTCGGACAACAGTATTCTCTGCAATGTACTGAGTGATGTATTTGGGCGTGTAGTAGACTCCTTCATCATGCCTAACCCCCGCCAGAAAAGTCTCATAGGCCTTTCCAAGAACATCCTCATCGATATACCTAAAGTTGTACTGCATTATTCCTTTCAAAGCGCCGAATGGAAGTTGCAGATAAGTTAGTCCAAGGATCAACTGGAGATTTCTGTAAAGCGTTTCGACATTTTCAGCGCCTTTCTTAACATGTTGCAGAATTTTCTCCCTAAAAAGTTCCGTATCATAATATTGGTAGAACCAGTTGTCAACCTCATCAAAAAACTTTTCCAAAACCATTAGTTTGCCCTTTCTCTGCCACATCTGCTCCTGATAATTCCAACGTTTTCGAATCCAGTTGAACTCTATAACTCCATAATCGTCTAAGGTCTGTACGAAAATAAACTTGTTAATTAGCCCTATTATTAATTCCAGTTTTCTCTTGTCATCAACGATAAACTCAATTTCCGAAAGTTTACTAACCCATGTTTTGAGGCTTTGCAGGAACCACTTATCAAGCTCGTATTTGATTGATTCGAACTCTTTCCTTTCCAGATAATCCCTGAGATTACCTATGACTTCATACTCTTTAATGAAGTCGAAAAAGCCAATTGCGCAGAAATACTTCACTTCTTTAGGATGAAGCTCCTTACTGTAGAAGAACCACTCTTTCAGGTTTGTCAAAATGACGAATTGGGCCTCGCCTTCACGAATATACTTTAGGATCTGTTCTGCATAATTTTGAGGGACAATTTTCGTTTGCTTAAGTTTCTCAAGGATCGGCTTGCCTGCCTTGTCAAGTTTTACAACAGCTTCAAAGAGTGGCTTGAGTTCTAAGGCTATACCTCGACCCATTTCATCCTTAAGCAGGTAGTCAATGAAACCATCCGACCGTACTTCAGGAATTCCTTCGCCAAAAAGATACTTCAGAAGGATGGATTTTCCAGCGATAAAGGACTCTCTAAGCGCGGTTTCAGGTTTGGAGCCATACCTAAGGTTTTGTATATACGATTTTACCTCTTCGCTCTTGAGAGTCTGGAGAACATGTTCTATTTCATCCTGCAAAACTTCGTCCTTGTCAAAGAGGTAGTGTAAATCCTCTAAAATCAAGTTTAGAGAAGCCCTTTCAGCCTCAGCTAAAGCTTTGCTACTCATCGTCAAACCTACTCATTTACGTCTGGTTCCAGAAATCACAAACTTCGATTTCGGGCTGTCATAAACGTTAAACTTCGTCTTACAGTGCTGACACTCGTAACGCTTCACGTCATAAAACCGGAATTTCCATGCTTTAAGAGGCTTACTCGAGAGCTCACGACCGCAAGCAGGGCACTTAACGCTTTTACTCATTTCGCACACCTTTTGATAGTTAAACTCATGTTCCTAAAAAACTTGTTATTTCTAATATTTTTATCCTCTCTTCCGTTGTCTTTTTTCGTGTTCTTCTTTTTCCTGAAGCCATACGTCGTATTGTTCCAATACTTCGTCAACTTGTTTGTGGACAAAGTCTGAGGCACTGTGGTAGGGTGTGCTCATCTCTTTTACAGCAGTTTCAAGCCTCTCGTACTTTTCTCTTGGAATTTCCATGTATTCAGACTCTTCATTCAGGAACTTGAGTCTCCATCTTGCTGCGTCACGCATGAACTCCTCTCTTGTTGTGAAGCCCAGATGCTTGTTCTCTTCAATGAAATTCTGAATCTGAGCCAAAAGTTCGGGCGGAAGTATTACTGATTGGTTTAGCATGGCTTCTATGGCGTCTTGGTATGTTTGCATCTTACTTGTCTGCGCCATCAACTCGCCAAGCATAGACGTGAGTTTCTGGTGGACATCATCCGATATTTTGAGCGTTTTCACAATGTTCCCATCCTGTTTCGTATATCATCTGTGTGGTATTACAAGTATGATTAGTAGCATTAGGTTTATAAAGTCTTCGTAGTATACCAAGTATCCCCAGAACACTCAGGAGTACAAGCAAATGAAAGTAAAAATCGGATTCACCATCGAACCAGAACTCCTAAAGGAAATCGACAGGATCCGAGGCATAACAAAGCGCAGCACCTTCATGGAACACCTCATCAGGCTTGGACTAAAATCCTACAAGAAAGACAACCCGCACGCCACGCCGGTGACAGTACAAAAGGAGAAGTGAAACCATGGAAGTTGAAGAGTTAGCCTTACCCAAAACACAAGCAGAAGCGGAATTCAACGCCTTAAGACAAGCCCTCAAACAAAACTCTAATCTACGAAAAGAACAAATCCGCAGAGACATGTACACCGTCTATGGACACCTACGCCACGGAAAGAAGATCATAGACATCTACGAAAGCTTCCAAAAAGCAGGCTTAAACAGGGACGGAGACCCAAAGCTCGCGATTTGCCGAGCAGACGCCAAACAATGCTACTGCTACAAATTCAAAGACGGAAGCGCACTGTTCGCCGATCAAGGATGGATCATCGTTCCAAGGAAAACATTCGGCGACGTCAAACTTCCACCAGAAACTTTCAAGTGGATTCCACTAAAAACTGAAATCCCATTAGACAATTGGCAAAACGACATAAAAGGCAACAAGAACATCCAAACACTCGTTCCCATCATTCCAGCCAAAATCCTCGTCAACGAAGTCAAAGTCCTACTCCGAAACTATCACATTCTCTGGGAAGTTGAAGAGTGGAAACCCGTTCCACCCAAAGACCCAATCTTGCTGAAGCAGCTAACTCCTAACCTGTTCGGCGTTCTGGCGACGTGGGACCTGACACCACTTGAAAGAGCCATGGTGCGAGGGCGAATCCAATGAAGCTTCAACTCGTAGCCAAAATCACAGATGCTGAGCTTCTTCGCAGGAGCATGCACGAGCTTGGCACAGTTTTCTATCAGACCGACGGCGATGGCAACATCACTAAGGTTGTTTACTTCAGCGGTTCAAGAGTTGTCGAGTTCTCCGGCAAAACAGATGAATCCTTAGCCAAACGCATCAAGGTCGAAGGACACAAGGTCAACTCCATCGAAGTTGACGAGTTTCAAGGCTTTGTCAGAATCGTTCAAGGCGAAGCAGAGTAATGAGGCTTAGGGCCGTGGTGATCGTTTTGCGAAAAGACGGCTTCTTTCATACGGGAGACGCCATAGTCCACCGCAGCTACGACAGCTTCTACTGCTTCCCATACAAGAAAGTTCCAGCAGTACGCCAATACAGAGGCTGGGGCGTAGCCCTCGTCCTCAGATCAAGCCAAGTAGACGCGGATTTTGGTGCGCAGACACTTTTCCTTGAAGAACAACATCTGCGAGTTATCGAAGAAGCCTTCAGAAAAAGCGACGAGTTAACACATGAGCTTCTGGGACACGGCTGGAACGGCGTCAGACCATTCTGGAAACTGGAGGATTTCATATGAGCAACGAAGGCATGAGCTACGAGAAGCTTGTACAGTTAATCAGACGGATAGCCCGCGAAGAATCCTACGAAGTCATAGACGAACACTTGGACGAATACGAACACAAAGAGAGACCCGCAGAAGATTTTGAAACTGAAACTGGAGCGGATAAACCCGATGGTAAGTAAGGCGTTTAAGAACTGCGTAGAACTTGTCGAGGAAATACTCAGAGAAGGCTACCGACTACAGATTCCTTCCACCCATGTTGAGAAGCTGATTAAGGTTCACGTTGGAGCTGACAAACGGACGATACAGAAGTATATGAAAATGCTGACAGAAGACTTGGGGTTTCTTGAAACCACAGCAAAGAATCCTTTCGGAATCTACATTTACAGAATAGACATCGAAACAATTGAGCAGTTTGTCAGTGAACACATGAAAGAGAAGCTCAGACAACTGACGCTCTTTGACTTGCGCCTGAAACAAGAAGAGGAGGTGAAAGCAGAAAACACTTAGTGTGTGCGTGTGCAGAGAGGCTGAAAAGAGAATATAACACTTACAGACAAGGGATGAATAACTTAGAGGTTGGTTAGCGGAGAGGCTATTATTCATCTTAAAGAAGAAGCATGATTCTTAAAGAAACAGAGAGACTGTTACACTGCGCAAAGGCGTGCACACACACACGCACCACTAAAAGCTAATTAGAGGCAAAAAAACAGTAATATTTGAGAATCTCGATTCACCATTAGATGGAATGAGTTTATGTCCGAACTTGTTAAAGTCGAACAAGAAGATCCGTCGATCGTAGCCAGAAATACTGTTTTGAAAATAGGCAATAAGCGTATCTTAACACCCTGCAGAGCTCTTCATTTAAGAGAAAAGAAGGAATGTGAAGCTGTTGGTGTAACAGACCTTGCTACAAGAGGGCTGAATGAAATCTACAGGAGATTGAAATTTAATACACTGCACAAGCTTGAAACGGATGTTTCTTATCAAGAACAGTTTAATGCAAGTATTATGAATGCACTCCGCAAAATCCCTTGGCAAGTAGAACTGACCCTATTGTTCGTAGAATATGACAGCCAAAGACAGATACCTGCAGACAAACAAATCGAGTATCTGTTTGACTTGATATATAATCAACCAACTGATACTTTGATTCCACCAGTCTTACGCGACGTTTCACCCACTGCATATTTAGATTTCTTAAATAGGTTTTTCCAACTCGCAGACTCGTATAATAGAAAGCCAATATTTGGATTGATACCTTACGGTTCCCATCGCGACTTGAGTATGATACTGGATTTTTACCTTAGTAAAGGGGTAACCCTGTTTGCAATGGACCTTAAAGGAAGGCATCCCTTTTTAGTTTCTACTCAACTTGGAATGATAACGAGAAAGCTTCAGGAAACTCGGAAAGAATACAATCAAGATGGCTATCTGCATGGGTTTAACACAGGTTCTGGTAGAGCGTTAAGGACCTTGGAAATCTCTCCAGCCAAAGACATATTATCATTTTATTCAGGCTTCGACAGTTTTGGAGCCTCCCATGTACCTTTGAAACTCACTCCAGATCTATATCAAAGACTTGGAACTCACGCAAAAACTCCACCCATCAGATTTTTCAATAGAGACGATTATGGATATTACCGCGAAGACATAGCGAATGTCAAGGGACTGTTCGCCTCAAGAGGCGATCTGGCTTCCCAAATTGACTCAATTAATAAAATTACCGATATGAACAAGAAACGAGCGTTTCAACGGATATTAAACGCAAGGGAACAAGGTGTGGAGGCCAGAAATATTCGACAGAAGATTCAAGAGAGAGAATTGAAAAATTACCTCGAATCGAAATCTCAAGTTAAGAGAGAAATAAAGCAAGTAATTGAATTCGGAGCCAAAATGAAATTAACCAAAGCTTTATAAAACTAATACCAAGGGTGATGGAAATGGAATCACAAGAAGAAACCGACCCAGTTGAAAAATACTTGTTCTTACTTCTGCATGCAGAAGGTAAGCCAATTCGTGGAGACTTGTGGTTACAAAAAGAAATGTTCCTCATTTTTAGAAATGTTCCCTCCGCAAAAGAGGAATTCAAGGCATACTACTTGGGACCTTTTAGCGAGCTCGTAGATGAATATGTTTCACAACTAACTGTTTCTGAATATATTGGAAGAGACTCGCAAGGATTTGAATTAACTGAAAAAGGAGAGCGTATCGCTTCTGAGTTATGGGATAAGGAGAGAGACGAAGTTAAACAGATGGTTAAGGACATTAAGGATTTTCTTGGCGATATGTCAAGAGATGAATTGCTTGTGTTCATATATTCTACTTTTGAAGAATTCGCTGAAGAATCAGAAGTTAAGGAAGAGATTGAACAAAAAAGGCTCAGAGTGTCAATTGACTTGTTTAAAAAGCATAAAATTAGCTTAAAGCGTGCAGCCACCATAGCAAAGCTCACCATGGATGAGTATTTGGCATTATTGAAGAGTAAGGATATTCCAATTTACGAATATAACGATGAAGAATTGGCGAAGGAACTGTCGGCTGATGAAGGCAGTAGTTCCTGACTCGTCTGTACTCAGTGCATTAAAAACTCTCAACTGTTTCACGCATCTTAAGAAACTTGCCACTATGAAGAATTGGGTCATGGTAGTACCGAATCCTGTGTTAGAAGAGGTTAGAAATAACATAGACATAATGGAATTAAGAAAGGCCATCAATTGCCGAATCTGTACTATTGATCTTGACGACCTGACGGATCTGAGAAATCGTTTTCCAGCATTAGCAGATGGGGAACTCGCAGTATTGTTCCTTACTCTTTATTTCAAGGATTTTGGAATCAAGACCGACGAAGCAATAGCTATACTTGATGATAAGACTGCCAGGAGTATAGCGAATAAGTTGAAAATAAACTATTTTGGGACTTTAAGGCTTCTGAAAATCATGCTGGACAATGGGATTCTAACAAAGCCGCAGTTTTATGCTTTTATTCAGAAATTGAGAGAATCAGGTTTTAGATTTACCGATGCAGTAATTCATAATATAATTGGATAATAAGAGAGCGTGAAAAGAGAACCTATAGCGAGCTGCACTCTTGAAGGAGGGTTGCATGAGAAGAATTTTGAGAACGCGTTGTCAAGGTTGTGGTCATTGGAACAGAGTTCCAGTGAACAAGCTTCTGATTGAGCAGGATTCTCCAGAGCCTAAGGTTAAAGTTTTCATTCCCATGTACGAACCTCTACAAATTTCCAAATGTAAGAAGTGTGGCAAAATCATTGCTCAGCCAAGAGAACTAATCAGAATCGTAAAGAAATCATAGTGTTTAACTATGAGCTTGCTTGGAAAGCGACTGGAAAAGACTTAGCAATGACTATCTACATATCATTGGCAACTTGACTCTCATCGCATTGAATCCAAGTTTCTTACAGTCTTTGAGGAGAAGACTATTGAGAAGGCGGGGCGGGCTCTGGGGGGGCTGCTGGCGGTGGTTGCGCAATACGTCTGGGTGGTGGTTGTGGTCGTCCCATTACTTGGATTTGAATATGCATAGCCAAAGAAACAACCTCACTTTCAAACACTTTAGCAGCGCCTTGCTGCTGGAGGAAAAGGACTGACCTGCAATACAACTCCCAAACGTTATTCCACAAATCAGAGTTTTGAGGGATCTTTTCTACGTTTAATTTGAGGACATCGTGGGCTTCATTGTAATCTATTACCTTCCCGTGAGACTTGTATTTGACACCTTCAGAAAGCCACCCAGCCACTTGCTTGGCATGCTCTGGATTATCCTTTAACATGCATTCCCTAAGCCATTTCTCAGCAAATTCACGAGACCCATCAATAGCACTCTGACACTGAGCAATAATCTCTGGCCTGATTTGCGCCAACATCGGCAAATACATTTGAACAGGATCACCCTTTGCAATATTGTGCCTAATCATCTCAAGCCCATCAATGAACGACCTGGCTGGGATTAAACCACCCGCAACAGGATTGCCCAATTGTGGATCAATAGGTCCCAATTCTGCAAGGTAACCCATCAGAATTTTATCACTTCCAAGCGCTATCATTGTAGCTGCGCTCTTCGCAAAATTAGGCACAATAACCTTGAACGATTTAGTGAACCTCTGTCGACACATAGTTATGATTTTCTCTGCAACATTGCCGTCTCCGCCAGGCGAGTTTATAATAAGGTAACCTTCTTCTGCTCCACCAGCAGACCGCAAAAGGTCTTCAAAAAGAGGTACGTCCTGATTCATTATCATAGGAACTGGATGATAGAGACTCGCAACATAAGTAATCACTTTAGCACCGAGAATCTTCTGCAGATTCTGAATCAGTGGTTTTCGATGCAGCTGAAAATCATTTGTAGATATAATCTTCTGAAATGTCGTATCAATAGACATGAATTAAGTTATTTGCCGGATTTGTTTATAAATTGCTCGTTACAAAGAAATCGTAAACTTTCTTCTCTTCTTCTTGCATTTCTTTCAGAATCTCAAGTAGCTCTAAGATTTCTTCTATGTCGTCTTTGTGTCTTTCTCGAAGTTCTTTGATAAACTCCTCTGTTGACATAGAACCTCACAAAAATACTATGTAGCTCCAACAAATATCTTTTGTGCATTGAAAATCAATTTATGTATGCTTTTCAACCCTTTCCATGGACTGTTTCTGTTATGAGGCTTATGCTTCTGGCGTATTCCATAAAAGCCATACGTAAGACTTCACTCTCCGACTGCCCCAGTTTCTCCGATATTTGCCTAAGTATTTCCCTTTGTTGTTTGCTCAAAACAACCCTTACAATATCTCTTTTTGGCACTCTATGACCACACTATTGTACAATTAAACCTATGTCTTGAACCATATAATCTTAATTGATAGAGCCTACGGATAGCGTTGCCTCAGAATAGCACTGGGAAAAGCCATGTCCCACAAGAGAAGCTTGGAAAAAAGCCAGTTGAGGCGCATTCGCAGAATCATTTTCAATCACGCTTTCCATGACCCAGTGAGATACGAGACAGTTTGCAGATTGTCGCGTTCAGAGGTACTGGGCCTGCTAAACGAACCTGTTCTGGTGGCCTCCGTGCCGGATGCGGAAAGGGGCGAGGTTCTCACTGACTCGCGCGGAAATGGAAGCTTTCAAAAGGTGCAACGATGATGGCGAGGGGAAAGCCATGGACAGACGCGGAGCTAAAACTCTTGAAGGACATGGCTGACGGGGGCCTTAACCCCCAGCAGATCTACGAGAGTGGCAAGTTGCCCGGGCGAACGCTGTATAGCATCGTTAAGCAGTTCTACGGAAGTATAGTCATAACTAAGCCTGGCGCAAAAGTTGTGACTATCGAGCCAGCTCAAGACGCTTTAGCCATGGATAAAGTTGTTAAGCTTTTCAGCACGACGTTCGAGCAGATTTGTAGCATGGAAGAGGTTGACAAGCTCGCGCTTGAGCGTTTTCGCATAATTTTCCAAGCTGCAAAAGACTACGGTCCATTGTTGGCGAACTATGAGAAGTGGGGGAAGATTGAGAAGAAGATTGAAGGGCTTGCGGCTGCTGTGGCGGAGTTACAAGCAGCGAAGAGCCTTAGAAAGGCTGCTGCAGATTGAAGAAACGGTTAGGCAGCTGCAGCGGGAAGAAGCTGTTGAAATCAAGGACCCCGTAGATTACGTTAAGAAAGTCCTCGGCGTAACCCCTTTCCCTTACCAGGTTAAGCTTCTTGAAGATCCGAGTAAACGCATCGTGGCTTGCATGGGTCGCCAATCGGGGAAAACCACAACAATAGCCATGAAGGCGATTTACTTTGCAGACGCCAACCCAAACGCGACAGTGCTTATCACGAGCCCTTCGCTGCGCCAGAGCATGATAATGTTCGACCGCATAGCCTTCCTCGTCTATTCAGCACCACACTTACGAAACAAGATTGTGAGAGCCACCCGAACACTGATTCACTTCGACAACGGGAGCCGCATAATCGCTCTGCCATGCAGCGAAAACCTGCTGCGTGGATACAGCGCGAACATGTGCATCTGTGATGAAGCATCTTTCATGCCGGAAGAAGTCATCACACAAGTTATTTTCCCAATGCTCTCCACCACCGATGGCTACGCCGTCTTCCTAAGCACGCCGTGGGGCAAGGACCACTTCTTCTACAGAGCCTTCGTCAACCCCACATACAGCGTCCACAAGGTCAAATCAAGCGAATGCCCATTAATCAAGCCTGAGTTCCTCGACGAAATGCGCCAAAACATGACACACGAAGCCTATCTGATGGAGTATGAAGCAGAGTTCGTAGAGGCACTAAACAGTTTCTTCAGCCAAGCCCTAATCCGCGATTGCGTTGAGCTCGCGCAAAAGCACAGCGTGGAACTCTCCACAAGCCTTGAGTCTTCGTTTCCAGCTGGAGACTATTATGCGGGCGTTGACTTTGGCAAGCTGCAAGATTATAGCGTCATCATGGTTTTGAAGCGTGAAGGCGACATCCTTAAGCTTGTTTACATGTATCAGTTTCCCCTTGAAACCGCTTACACCCACGTAATCGGACATCTTGTCCGAGCTAATCAGAAATTCCAGTTCCGCAGCGTGCTCGTGGATCAAACAGGCGTAGGCGAGCCAGTTCTTGAGGAGATCCGCAACCAGGGCATACGCACTGTTGAAGGCGTAAAATTCACGGTTCAAACAAAAGAGGAGCTGCTCACAACCCTAAAAATAGCCATGGAACAGAACCGCTTGGCCCTGCCCTACCACCGACAACTGTGCGAGCAAATCAACGAGCAACAATACGCCTACAGCAAAAGCGGGCACCTACAGTTCAGCCATCCAACAAACAGCCACGATGACAAGCTCTGGGCTCTGACCCTCGCAGTTTACACAAGTACGCAGGCGCCTCCGCCTGGTAAAGGCGTCGTAATCCTTCCACATTAGGTGATTAAACATAGGTGGATACTAAACTGCCAAAAAACCTATAGTCAGGGTAGTGTTAAGCAAGGAACAAAGAGAGATACTGGACAAAATAGCCGCAAAACTCGGCCAATCAGAAAGTGAAACAATGAGAATGGCGTTCATGGAATACGCAAAAAGTATAAGCCTAATAACAGAAAAAGTACACGGAAAAACTTAGAACTGTCAAGTTTCGCTTATTTCGTTGGAATGTCCTATCAACTTTAATGGAAAATAACAAACATTCAACATCAACAACTAAGCTGCAGCCAGAAAAATAAAGAAATTCTGAGACATAAAGGGAAGTCTGCCAAGCCCCTTAGACTCCTTAGAATTGGAATGTTATGAACAATTGAAAAAATTGAATCTATAGTGGCACGGTCATCGGCATTTTTCTAAGCCATAAAGCATGAGTCCATAGCCTTCTATCAACTTCTTTCGCACATTTTAAAACCAGTCAGCGGATACCATGCAAATCAAAAATGATGATTGAATTTGAGAAGACGCAGAGAGTATTTCCACATTCGCAGTTATGCCCGTCGCTATGACAAGCGAACAGGCAAATTCATAATTAGCATCGGTTATCAAACTGCTGCTCCCGCGCCTACAAGCAGAGTGCAAGCGGTGGCTGAAGGCTTCGGACTTGGGCTTGGCCAATGGGAGAAGTTCATAGTTTACGATAATGTTAAGTTGAAAATAGGGCCTACGGACATTACATATATCAGTGGGGATAGTGGTAGCGGAAAATCCGTTCTGCTTAAGGCTCTGGAGAAGGACATTAAGCAAGACATGGGCTTAAGTTGCATAAACATTACAGACATCAAACCAGACCTAAACAAGCCCTTAATCGAAACTGTTGGCAAAACCTTGGAAGAAGGTTTGGAGCTTCTGAGCAAAGTAGGCTAAACGATGCTTTCCTTTTCTTACGCAGTTATGAGCAGTTGAGCGACGGACAAAAATACCGCTACAAAATCGCAAAAATGATGGAAAGCAAAGAACCCCAATTCTGGGTTACGGATGAGTTAGTGGCGACCCTTGACAGGGACACTGCTAAGATCGTGGCTTTTAACCTTCAGAAACTTGCCAGACAGCAAGGTAAAGCGGTTTTGGCAGCCACAACCCACACAGACCTATTTGAAGACTTAAACCCTTCAGTGCATATTCACAAGCGGTTCGGAAAGGAGATAACCGTAAACTATTACACAAACGAGCCCGCTAAAGAATGCAGTCTTGTCAGGGAAATGCGGACCCTGGAAGGCTCAACGGAGGATTGGCGTAAGCTTGCATGCTTCCATTACAGAAGCCACAAAATA
>Ga0315282_10002529_pt1 | contig 33511 bp, 31 predicted proteins | sample YL17G07_20_MG_FD_203693 | JGI IMG/M metagenome (GOLD analysis project Ga0315282, IMG submission 203693) | Sediment microbial communities from Yellowstone Lake, YNP, Wyoming, USA - YL17G07_20 | ecosystem: Environmental > Aquatic > Freshwater > Lake > Sediment | place: USA: Wyoming | collected...
AATGCTGGATGTGCTGGCAGAGTTGAATCTTCGCGGGCTGCGCGTTCTCGATATGGGAACAGGCTCTGGTATCCTAGCAGCGTACTGTGCCAGAAGAGGTGCGGACGTAACCGCGTCAGACATAGACATTGAGGCGATCAGGGCTCTAGAGCTCACAGCTGCCAGACTAGAAGTATCAATCAAACTGATCGCCTGCGATCTCTTCTCAAAGATCCACGGCTCCTTTGACATCATTGTTTTCAATCCGCCGTACTTGCCGTCATCTACAATAGAGGATCGAACCATAGACGGAGGAGAGCAGGGAACGCAAACCGTCAACAGATTCCTCGACAAGCTCACTCAACACTTGATCGACAATGGGCTGGCATTGCTTGTAGTTAGCTCATCCAACGATCCTGAGCTTCTTGTTGCACGCCATCCCGATCTGAGCTTTAGAAAAGTGCGTGAACGATCTCTGTTCTTCGAGAAACTGTGCGTCTTTGAAGTAAAGGCAAGAAAAGGAGCGCCAACACACCGATAGTCTGAAGCTCAAGCTTCGCGCAGTCTAACAGCCGAGAATCTGGCTCTTTCGGATTGTCTACGGCACCATTTATTACAGCCGTCATAATCGAGCACTCCAGATCTGGAGGATTGCATTTCTCATGATCGCTGACAATGTTTTGGAGTTGATAGGGAGCACTCCGATGCTCAGGCTCACGCGTATCAATCCAAATCCCAATGTTACGATCTATCTGAAACTTGAGAAGTTCAACCCCGGCGGTTCGGTGAAGGATCGTATTGCGAAGTACATGATCGAGCATGCTGAGGCGGATGGGGTTCTCACAAAGGACAAAATCGTGATCGAGCCAACGAGCGGAAACACGGGCATAGGATTGGCAATTGTATGCGCGGTGAAGGGCTACAAGTTGGTGCTAGTGATGCCTGAGACAATGACCATGGAACGTAGAAAGATGCTCATGATATACGGGGCTCGCATCGTGTTGTCTCCGGGAGCCAAGGGAATGAATGGCGCCGAAGACTTAGCCAAGAAGATTGTGGAGGAGAACCCTGACAAGTACTTCATGCCCAATCAATTCGAAAACCGATACAACGTTCTAGCCCACTACGAGACGACGGCCGATGAGATCTGGAAAGACACGCAGGGCCGAATCACACATTTCGTCGCGGGTATCGGCACTTCAGGAACACTCATGGGGGTTGCGAAGAAGCTCCGCCAGTACAGCCTTGACATCAAAGTCATAGCGGTGGAGCCTGAAACCAAAACCCCAATCCAGGGGCTCAAGAATCTCGAGGTACAATATGTTCCATCAATATTCGAAAGCAAGGCGGTCGATGAGCGACACTACGTGAATCTGCAGACAGCCGAGGATACCGCGCGGGTTCTTGCACTCGAGGAAGCTATCCTCTGTGGGCCGAGCACTGGAGCCATATTGCATGTGGCGCTCGAGAAGGCAAAGAGCCTGACTGAAGGGGTAGTGGTTGTGATGGCTCCGGATGGCGGAGAGAAGTACCTCAGTACGCAGCTCTGCGACGAAGACAAGTGCCGAGATTGCGTCGCGAAGTACGGGATCAAATGCGCCTACTCCCCTGACGTAGTACTCCCAGGGATCGACACTAGTTCTCCCTCAGGAAATGCTAGGTGAGTCATTTGTCTTCTGAGCAGAGAGTCTTCACCACCAAACTCGATAGAGTCAAAGACTATCAGTTCAAGGTGAAATTCGACTTGCCCGCCATCCCGGAGCTCATGACCGATGAGCCTGAGCCGCTAGGCAAGAATGCCGGACCAAACCCGGCGCGCTTGCTTTCCGCCGCCGTCGCGAGCTGCTTGAGTTCGAGTCTAATATTCTGCTTAAGCAAGAGTAGGATAGCTGTTGACGATCTGAAGGCGTCGGTGGAGACGGTGACGCGAAGAAATGAGAAAGGACGATGGAGAATTGCCGCTTTGAAAGTGAAACTCCATCCAGTCATTCGGGAAGAGGACATTTCCAGATCGAAGAGGTGCTTGGAGTTGTTCGAGGACTTCTGTGTCGTAACAGAGAGCGTGCGCAAGGGAATCGAAGTGAACGTTGATATCGAAACGGGCTCATCGGATAACGCACACGCACCCGAGGGCGCCTAGTTTCGCCTAATGGCCGGCAAGTTCCTCTAAGCCAAGTTCGTGCAAAGTCTCGCGTGTCGGGCGTCCTTGATCGTCCCAGCCAAAGAGCCTGTAGTACTCTGAGAGCATTCTCTGGAAATCGTGCTCAGAGACGACCTTGCCTTTCGGATTGCCTTCAGGGAGTGGGTCAAGGTAAACCCGCGGTGGCATCGAGTCATCCTTTCTGGAGAAGCCTTCCCTGAGGTTGAAGAGTCGAGTCAAAGTCCATATGCGCTTTCCCACCGTCGTGATGGTGTCTTCGGTGTAGCTCGTTTCACAGGCCGCATTCGCGAGTCGTGCGACAAGGCTGAGGTTGGCTGGGAGAAAGTCACACATCGTTACGCTCCATTTCAGGCTAGTTCTGATCTGGTCTTTCTGCACAAGCTCAGCTTTCCCCTCTGTCGTGAACGGGTCGAGTTTCCCGAACGCGTCGTAACCTACCGGCCATGCTCGGTTGTGATCTGCTCCCCTGTCAGAGGTCGCGTAGGCGAGCGCCATTGCAAATGATCCTCTAGGGTCATAGGCCGGATACTCTTGTCCCTTCACATGCATGGCGTATCTCTCTGAGCCCCCACCGATCTTCTTCGATGCGCCTACAACTCCTTCCGCGAGCGTGTCTCCGATGCCTTTCCTCAAAGAGATCAAGCCCGGCAACGTGACTGCAACGTCTGAATCGCCGAATCTAAGCTCTAGGCCGCCTGTGTCTTTCTTTGTGATGATGCCTCTCTCGAATAGCTCCATAGCCCAGCCACAGACGCTTCCCGCCGATATTGTGTCGAGGCCCAGATCCGAACACTCCTCGTTGAACTTCATCACAACTCGAATGTCGCCTATGCCCAGGTTAGAGCCGCACAGAGCCAACGTCTCATATTCGGGTCCCTCACCCTCAAGTCCTGCGTACTTGCCATCCCGGACTTTTGTTATGTTGCGACATCCTATCGCGCAGCTGAAGCACGTCGTCGTGTGTCTGACCAAAATCTTATCGAAAAGCGCGTCAGTGTTTATCTGATCGGCTTCAGGGAAAACACCAGTTTGGAAATTCCTTGTCGGGAGCAGTCCTGCCCCTTGACTCATGTTCACAACAGACGGGGTTCCTTCCTTGATCATCGATTCCGCATCCGGATTCTCGCGGATATCCTTTCTGATGACATCCCTTACCATTTCAAGAAAGGCGGGCTCTGAGTTAATCCCGAGCGCTTTTGCCTGCTTCGTTCCTCGGACAGATACTGCCTTGAGGTTCTTCGACCCCATCACCGCTCCGGTTCCGCCTCTGCCAGCGAAGTGATGTTTGTCATAGGCCACCGCTGCGTACCTGACTTTATTCTCGCCGGCGGGTCCTATGCAACCGACCTTCGGCCCATCTATGTAGCGTGTCGGTGTCTCCCCGGATTCTTTGACGATGAGGTCGGTGGTCTCGAACGTCCCTTTGCCCCAAAGATGACTTGCGTCTCTGAGTTCAGCTCGCCCATCCTTGATCGAAAGATAGACTGGCTTTGGGGCTCGTCCTTTCACAACGATTCCGTCGAACCCTGCGAACTTCAGTTCAGCTGGGAAGAAGCCGCCTGAATAACTGTCACTCATCGTTCCGGTAAGGGGGGATTTAGTTACGTTTGCCAAGCGGGACATCGTGGACGCGACTGTTCCAGTGAGGGGGCCCGTCATGAGTATGACAACGTTCTCTGGAGAGAATGGGTCGGTCTTAGGCCCGACAAGGTCGTACAGGTATCGAATACCGAGGCCTTTGCCCCCTATGAATTTCTGAACCCACTCCCAATTTATCGGCTCCTCTAGCACTTCTCTTTTGGAGAGATCTACGCGGAGGATCCTGCCGCAGTAAGCCCGTCCCGGCTTCATGAAACTTCAGTAGAAATGACTGCTCACAATACAATAAGCCTATGGTCAGCCGTGTCCTCTTGACTGGATGTCTGCCTGTTCGGTTCGCTAGCTCAGACGTCTCCGAAGGAAGTCTAAGACTTCTCGGTTGAAGTTTAGGGGCCTTTCCTCATTCGGAAGGTGACCACAGTCTGGAATGATGCACAAGTCTGCTTTCTGTAAATGCCTGTACATCGTCAAGACTTGTTCGAGGTCGAAGAGGTTGTCTCTGTCACCATATATGACAAGGACTGGGCTTTTCACGTGAGGGAGTGTTGGCCTTAGATCGTATCCCTTGAATGGGTAACCATTCTCTTCTCTTATCGCTTGGTAGAAGATTCCGTATAGATCCTTCCCGTATGCTACTCCATGATACTCCGTGAGCTCATGCAACCAGTCAGTTGGGAGGTCATTAGGGTGCGGGTAGAGCTTCAAGGCTCTGGACGAGATCTCTTCTTCGCCGAAACAGCAAGTTCCTGCCACTACAACGCGATCTACTCTTGACGGATTCTGCGCTGCATAAAGAAGTGCGATGGCTCCCCCGGCGCAGATTCCGCAGAGACGTGTCCGATCAACCTTGATCTCATCGAGCAAACGCGACAACTCGTCGACACTTTCTTCGAGCCAACCTTTCTTGAGAGCAGTCAGATGGCTTGAGCGTCCGTATCCATGTCGATCGTAGGTCACGACTCTGTAATGCTTGGAGAACTCAGATGCCTGTTTAGTGAAGCTCCTCGTGCATCCCAGACCGTTGTGCAGAAGTACGAGTGGTTCGCCACTCCCTTGGCTCTCGAAGTATAGGTCGGTTCCCCGCACATTCACGTGAGGCATGACGCTTCGACGATTCGATCCTCGAAATGGGATGAATATATCAGTCTATCCTGTATGCACAACTCGTGAAACACAGCGTTATGATCCCGCAAGATAGATTAGTGTCATCGGCGGTCAGCGATGAGGACGAGACAATTGGTGGGACCGTCCTTGCACGTCGGAGATAAGGTGGTTCTAGAGCGTCAACATCTCCAACGGCTTCTCGATGTCCTGAGCAAGAGAGGATATCGCGTTCTTGGCCCGATTGTGCGCGACCGCGCGATTGTGTACGATGAGTTGGATTCAGTCGCGGATCTGCCGGCCGGATGGACCGACGAGCAAAATGGCGGTAGCTATCACCTCACAAAACGGACTGACAATGCACTCTTCGGCTACGTTGTAGGCCCTCATTCATGGAAGAGGTTTCTCCTCCAGCCAGAGATTCGTTTGTGGCAGGCAAGGAGAGGTGAGACAAGTATCAAGATGGAGGAAAGGAGAGAGGAAACGCAGAGGTCCGCGTTCATTGGCGTTAGATCATGCGAACTGCACGCAATAGCAGTTCAAGACAAGATCTTCATGGCTGGAGAATATGTTGACCCTTCCTACAAGTCGCGTCGCGAGAACCTTTTCATCGTTGCCGTCAACTGTGGACAAGCAGGTGGGACTTGCTTTTGCGTATCGATGAAGACCGGGCCCAAGGTCACCTTTGGATTTGATCTGGCAATAACAGAGATCGTGAACACTGAACGACATTACTTCTTGGTGGAAGCGGGGACAGAAATAGGCACGGAGGTTCTTCGTGAAGTTCCAAGCAGAGAAGCAAGTCAAGAGGAGAAAGCGGCCGCTGAAGCCACCAGCGAGAAGTGTTCCAAGCAGATGGGCAGGACTTTGAACACGGTTGAGATCAAGGAGTTGCTCTATCGCAACTATGAGAATCCACGGTGGGAAGATTTGGCTTCGCGATGTCTCACCTGCGGGAATTGTACTATGGTATGTCCGACCTGTTTCTGCACGACTATGGAAGATTACACTGACCTCTCGGGGCAGCTTGCAGAGCGTAGGCGAAGAATGGATGTATGTTTCACGATGGACTTCTCATACATTCACGGTGGAAGTATCCGCTACTCACCAAAGGCCCGCTACCGTCAATGGATGACCCACAAGTTGGCCACGTGGATCGACCAGTTCGGTGTCTCAGGGTGCGTGGGATGCGGGCGTTGTATCACATGGTGTCCAGTAGCGATTGACATCACCGAAGAGGCACGCGCAATTCGAGAAAGCGAATTAAGTCACAAGGAGGTCACCTGAGAGAGGAGGAATATGAATGGAAACACTCGAACCCATCTTGGCGAAACACCCATTCCTGAAAGGGCTTGAACCCCGACATCTCAAGGTCCTCGTCGGATGCGCATCTAATGTGCGCTTCAACGCAGGTCAGTTTCTGTTCCACGAAGGTGAAGAAGCTAACGAGTTCTACATGATTCGAGAGGGCAAAGTAGCGGTGCAAATACAGGGCGCCGAGCGCGGTCCAATCACAGTTCAGACAATCGGCGAAGGTGAAGTCCTTGGCTGGTCGTGGCTCATTCCACCGTACCGCTGGCGCTTCGACGCCAAAGCCGCAGAGCTAACACGCGCCATAGCCTTGGATGGAAAATGTCTTCGCACGAAATCCGAAGAAGATCATGACCTTGGCTACGAGCTACTGAAGCGTTTTGCCGGCATCATAGTGGAACGCCTTGAGTCGACGAGGTTACAACTCCTAGACGTCTACAAAGCTCGCCCCTAGAATGAGAGAGAGCGCATGACTGCAAATCCGATGCTCACGCATCCATACGGTGTCAAGCGAGTGCAACAAGAAACGTATGATACGTTCACGCTTGAACTGGAGCCAAGAACCAAAGCTCAGGCAAGACCGTTCGCTCCGGGACAATTCAACATGCTGTACGTTTTTGGTGTAGGCGAAGTCCCAATTTCTATCAGTGGCGATCCTGCCAAGCCAGAAACGCTTGTGCACACAACTCGTGCGGTTGGAGTAGTTACGAGCGCGATGCGGAAACTGCGTCGGGGCGACCTGCTTGGCGTTCGCGGACCGTTTGGAACCAGTTGGCCAGTTGAGGAAGCCAAAGGACGCGACGTTGTGATCGTCACAGGAGGACTTGGTCTCCCTCCTCTACGTCCGTCAGTGTATCAGTTGCTTTCGCGGAAACAAGAGTACGGTAAGCTCGTTCTTCTGTATGGTGCTCGAACTCCAGAGGACATTGTCTATGGGCGGGAGATCGAGCAATGGCGTAAGCGCTCTGACTTTGCGGTTGACATGACTGTTGATCGGGCCACTGGTCAATGGCGGGGGAACGTAGGAGTAGTTACGACGCTGATACCGAAGGCTACCTTCAACCCAGCCAACACAATAGCAATGGTCTGCGGACCAGAAATAATGATGCGATTCACGATCGCAGAACTCCAGAGACGCGGCCTGGCAGATGAGCGCATATACCTCTCGATGGAACGCAACATGAAATGCGGCTTCGGATTTTGCGGACACTGTCAATTCGGGCCCTTCTTCGTCTGCAAGGACGGCCCCGTGTTTCGATATGACCGTATCAAACCGTTCTTCGCAAAAGGAGAGATCTGAGCATGGCTGGGAAACGCAAACCGAAACTCGCCGTCTGGAAATTCGCCTCATGCGACGGTTGCCAGCTGAGCATTCTCGACTGCGAAGATGAGCTTCTCAACATCGCGAATGCAGTGGACATCGCGTACTTCCCAGAAGCCTCAAGGGCTATGGTGAAGGGCCCCTACGACGTTTCGCTCGTCGAAGGGTCTGTAACCACACCACACGACGACGCGCGAATCCAAGAGGTCCGTCGTGTGTCGAAATTGCTTGTCACCATCGGCGCATGCGCAACTGCTGGAGGAATCCAAGCATTACGCAACTTCAAGGACGTGAAGGAATACGTCTCTATCGTGTATGCATCGCCGCAGTACATCGATACGCTCAGTAAATCAACGCCGATCTCAGATCACGTGCAAGTAGACTACCAACTCTGGGGCTGCCCAATCAACAAGCGACAGCTCGTTGAAGTTCTCAGTGCATTTCTGAACGGCCGCAAACCCAACGTTCCTCCCCATAGCGTTTGCATGACCTGCAAGATGCATGGAACTGTCTGCGTCATGGTCGCCCACGGCACACCGTGCCTCGGCCCAGTAACCCACGACGGATGCGGTGCAATTTGCCCATCGTACAATCGAGGATGCTACGGATGCTTCGGTCCAAAAGAGACACCCAATACGCGGTCACTGAGCGACTGGTGGAGTCAGCTCGGTGTCAAGGAGCATGACATCATGCGTATGTTTCGCACGTTCAATGGATACGCAGAAGCATTCCGCAGGGAGAGCGAGATCCATGAAAAGTAGAACGATCAATGTGGATTATCTTGCCCGCGTCGAAGGGGAAGGCGCCATTCATGTGAAGGTGAAGGGCAACAAAGTCACGGATGTCAAGCTGAAGATCTTCGAGCCTCCACGTTTCTTCGAGGCGTTCCTGCGCGGACGCAACTTTACCGAGGCTCCGGATATCACCGCTCGCATCTGTGGCATTTGTCCGATCGCCTATCAGATGAGTGCTGTTCATGCGATGGAAGATGCGCTGGGTGTCAAGGTTGACGGTCAACTACGTGCACTTCGCCGACTGATCTACTGCGGTGAATGGATCGAGAGCCACGCGCTCCATGTCTACATGCTCCATGCGCCCGACTTCCTTGGATATCAAGACGCGATCCAGATGGCAAAGGACTATCCAAAGGAAGTGCAACGTGGCCTTGAACTAAAGAAGATAGGCAACGAACTCGTCACTCTGCTCGGAGGCAGGGAGATTCATCCAATCAATGTCCGAGTCGGAGGATTCTACAAGGTACCTACCAAGCGTCAGCTTGCTCCACTTGTAGAACGTCTCAAGTGGGCACGGGACGCGGCGGTCGAGACCACTCGATTGGTTGGGACGTTTCGCTTCCCGAAGTTCGAACAGGACTACGAGTTCGTCGCACTCCGCCATCCAGATGAGTATCCATTCAACGAGGGGCATGTCGTCTCGAACAAGGAATTAGACATTCCAATACGTGACTATGAGAATCACTTCTTTGAAGAACACATGCCGTACTCAAGCACACTTCATTCCGTTCACAAGGAACGAGGTCCATACTTCGTCGGGCCTCTTGCGCGATACAACCTGAACTTTGATCGTCTTTCTCCATTGGCGCAACAGGCAGCTCGTTCAGCCGGACTCGCGCCGGAGTGCCGCAACCCATTCAAGAGCATCATTGTACGCAGCGTAGAAACGGTGTACGCCTGTGACGAAGCCCTACGCATCATCGACCAGTACGAGATGCCAGAGAAACCAGCAGTTGAAGTGAAACCGCGCGCTTCGAGAGGTTGCGGCTGCACCGAGGCACCGCGCGGCATCCTCTACCACCGCTACCGCATTGACGACAAAGGCACGATTCTCGATGCCAAGATCGTGCCGCCGACAGCGCAGAATCAGAGAATCATTGAGAGCGATCTCCGTGAATTCGTGTCTAAGAACCTCAAACTGCCACAAGAGAAGCTCACATGGCAATGCGAGCAAGCCGTGCGCAACTACGATCCATGCATTTCATGCTCCACACACTCGTTAAGACTGACTATTGAGCGAGAGTGAAGGCCTAGCAAGAATCTTGCCAGCAAACGCTCGCATTCTCGTCATCGGAGTAGGCAACGAGTACCGTAGCGACGATGCTGTGGGACTTGTTGTAGCGCGACGCTTCAGGGAGCTTTCACTGGAGAACGTCACGGTGATTGAAGAGAGTGGAGAGGGCGCGAATCTGATGGAGTCGTGGAAAGGAGCTGATATGGTCATCCTCATCGACGCAGCCTCTTCAGGCGCGAGGCCAGGCACCATCCACTGCATTAACGCAAGAGCAGAACAGGTTCCCAGAGGGCTGTTCCGCTATTCCACACATGCCTTCAGCGTTGGTGAAGCAGTGGAGCTTGCGAGAGCGATGAATAGGCTCCCGCCTCGCATGATCCTCTATGGTATTGAGGGGGAGAGTTTTGAGGAAGGCGTCATGCTGTCTCGAGTGGTCGAGGAGTCGGTCCGTAGGGTGATTGAGCTCGTGCTCAAGCACATCGAGGCTGTGGTTCCACGGTGACTTCTTCCAAGCTTGCTGGAGACACGCATGTACCATAGAGGGAACATTCATATACCTTCCGTGTGGTACCGTGAATGGACGGTGACATGGGCGCCCTCCAATCAGCCCGATGGGCTGGAGGCAGACCATGTCGCCGACCTACAACCAGGTGAAGAACGTGACCAAATGTGCAAGATGCGGAATCGACATTGAAAGGCCAATGAAAGAATGGAACATGCAGCCCAGAGACGGCAGAGGACCCGCTCTACGCGTAAAACACTATGCATGTCCACAATGCGGAAAGACCTTCAGAGTCGCGGACAAGCTCATCGGAGCCTAACGTGACTCTGAAATCCTACCCTTTTTTCTGCTCGTTCCTTCGATCGGCGGCTTGACGAGCCGCTGTTTCTCTCTGCCCATCTTGGTCCACTTGATGAATTGCCGAGATGGCGGCTTCTCTTGATAGAGGGTTCTGCGATTTGCCTCCAGGAGCCTAGGCCGTTCGCCGATGTACTCCGCCGCAGTCATTATTGAGCCACCGAGAGGCCTGATCTCTGAAGAAATCGCGGACAGTTCTTGGAGGGAGTCTTGGGCTCTCAGCAGATGATGGTCGACAATGACCAGTGGGATTCTCCTAGCGACTATGGCAATGTTGCTCATGGCTCTCCTTATGGTATCCTCTGAGACCCTCACGCCAGAGAGGTAGGTAGGTGGACCACCCATGATGATTGCTGAAGGTCGTTCGCTGAGAATGAACTGAAGCGTCTTATCCGAAATCGGTCCTTGGATGTCCGAAGCATGTACGAGCTTCTCCGAGCGCGACTCTATGACCGTGGCCAGCACCGAGCCGAGTTCTGTTGAGTCCTCACCGTGAGGAAGCGCTGCCGAGAATCTGACTCTCGTGTCACCATACTCGAAGCTTCTCCCATCGGCAACGACTGTCTCAACATCGATCTTCCGGCAAAAGCTCTGGAAAATCCATCCTCGTCTTCTCTGGCTGACGTTGATTGAAGATCTCACATCTTTCACCAACACGGTCTTCTCTCGATAGATATACTGGGCCTCACGTAAGCTACTAGCCAACCACGTGGTGTCAGTGAAGTTGGGAGTGAAGTGGTCGTGATGATAGTGAGAGACAGTCAATACATCCGCCATCCGCGCATACTTGTGAATTCTCTGGCGCGAATCCCTCAGGGCATTGTACTCCTCAGGGTGCGGAAGTAGACGAAAACGAGGTCCCAACGCCACTCCAGGGTCAATAAGAATCTTGACATCTGTAGTCTCGACAAAAGTGCACATCGACCGGACCCCGAGACTCTCGAATGCCAAAGGAACGAATCGTATTTGGTTCACATTCTCTCAATCCATGGTCATGATGCGAGGCGCGGATAAGATCGCACAGCTGCTATGACGAGCATCATTTGGTGCGAAGGCATTCCGGGCGGATACCTCGCCTCAGGTAGTAGGCATTGTTCTGCAGCTTCTTCTTCGCGGCGAGTCTAATCAGTGGTCTGAAATTTGGCGCGCTTGTATCTATTGGATTTGCATCGATCACGTTTGCCTTTCTAGCGCTTTCAAAGAGGTGCTCGCCGACTGGGGTTCGGACGATCACAGTGTTCCATCCGTCAGTGGAGCCGATCGCACCGATAGAGATGTCAGCAAACTCAGCAGTGTAGTCAATGCAGTACCTGCATGGGCCGCTCATGTAATCCTCCAAATCCTTCAGCGAGACTTCGACGACGGGTTCAGCGCCAACATAGACCTTGAACTTCCCGCGCTTTATCACGGTCCTCGTAACCTTGGACGGGTCAATTGCATGCTTCTCTTGAATGAACTCATTCACGAGTTTGTCGTGGTAGTATACCTTCGAACAGAACAGCCCGATAGTGAGAGCTGGCCTGCCGCCAGCTATGCCTGAACCCCCAAACTTGTAGGTTGCCTGAAGTGACGTATGCATGCGCCAAAGGCCCTGCAATTCACAAGGCAGAGCGACCAAGCCGATTCTCCCGTTCGGGAACGACGCGGCAGCATCCGATAGTCCTCCTAGAACGCCGCCATGAGTGTATTTCGAACCCGCTGTTTCAATAATGTCTTGGACGGTCGAACCGATCCTAGGCACGGTCTTCATCGGTATTCCATTGCCAAGCACAAAAGCGGAATTCGACTTGGCGAAGTCCATCGTGACGAATGAGTTGATGAGCCCGATGTCCAGCGCGTGCGCGAGAAGTGCCATTGATGTGCCTCCGTCTTGGCCTAACTGTCGGAAGTTGTCGTCAACGGCGTGGGCCGAATAGATTGTTCTGTAGATTCCCAGAGTCTCTTCTTCAACCGACCTGATCCTACCATGAATCACCCGCTCGATCTCATCTATCGGCAGTTCGAGCCGGGGACAACTGTAGTAGCAGACCTGACATGCGGCACACGGTCCCACGATCACTGGCTCCTCACGCTGGCCCACGTATAGTACATTGACCGGGCATGAGGCCACACAGGCGCCGCACATCATGCAGTGGCCCGCACGCACAACTTCCGTGGAAAGATGGCCCCAGATCCTGCCGCCCTTGATTGGTGACCAGCCCGTCTCTTCTTCACCTAGTCAGAAAGCCAGTTCATCTAAATCGGCATATCAAGTTGACCCTGCCAAGCGCGCTTCCTAGATCGATGCAGGCATCAGCGTCCACGGCGAAACACAAAACGGAAATCCTGCTTCTTCGATCCACATACTTGCGGGCGATGACGACTCTGGCCCATTTGATTGAATGAAATCGATCTTGAGTGCGCGAGCCCGCTATCTAGCTTCCCTTGAGGAGGGTCTTGTTCGTGATAGGAACCGTGATATTGGTTGATATCTTCACCTCAGGCAGGCTGCGCGGAGAGCGGCGGAGAGAAGGAGAATGGTCGACGAGACCTTCTTGACTGGAAAAGTCCCTCCAGATTTCCTCTCTCAGATCGTCTTTAGACGCACCGGGGCGCCCAATCGTAGACTGCTACTCGGTCCCGCGCTGGGGGAAGACGCCGCGATAGTCCGCACACGAGGAAAACTGCTGATACTGACTACTGACCCGATAACAGGTGCGCAGGAGAATGCCGGTTGGCTATCGGTTCACGTGAACGCCAATGATGTCGCAACACGCGGAGCGAAGCCGATCTGGTTCCTATGTTGTCTGCTGCTTCCTGAGCGGTCAGGCACAGACGCGCTTGAGCAGATCATGAGTCAAGTGGACGAAGCCGCACGCGAAATATCAGTCACTGTTGCAGGTGGGCACTCGGAGATCACACCCGGCCTGCACCGACCGATAATAGTGGGGTCGATGATCGGCGAGATCACATCTGGAAAGTACATTTCAACCGCGGGTGCCAAGCCGGGCGACAAACTCATACTAACGAAGACGATTGGCCTCGAAGGCACAGCAATCCTCGCATACGACCTTCGCGAGAAACTAACGCACTCGCTTGGGGATGATATCATTCAGCGCGCGAAGGAGTTCTCAAGGCGAATCAGCGTGGTTAGAGACGCGATGATTGCAGTGAGAATGGGTGGTGTCCACGCTATGCACGATCCGACAGAGGGGGGCATCATTTGTGGCTTGTGGGAAATCGGGGAAGCCTCAGGGACCGGCATGGTGGTGGAGGAGTCAAGGATTGCTGTGGCTCCTGAAACAGAATCCGTGTGTGATGCTTTAGGAATCGACCCGCTACGAGTGTTGAGTTCGGGATCGCTTCTGATTGTGGCAAGGCCAGGCAACGCCAATCGGATCGCGAAGTCGCTGCAACGAAGCGGCATCGCTGCATCTGTGATCGGGGAGATTACGAAGCCCGAGAAGGGCCGAATCTTCGTCAAACGCGACGGAGCCCGAGTGAAGCTTGAGCCGCCAGCTCGTGATGAACTCTACAAAGTTCTCGACGAATCGAGAGCCCCGTTTAGGTAGTCCCCATCAATTCTCAGTTTCACTTGTCTCTCTCGTTTTTATCGAATTCGCATGCACAACAGATATGTACTATCCCACAACATATGGCACACTATCGAACTGAGCAACTAGAGTATGCTTGCATGAAAAAACTCCACCAGAAACCTGCTTCAGAGAATGCCCGATGTCTCTCTTTTCTCGTAGAACACATCAAGACCATAATGTGCCAAATGTCCTGGGATAACACACATGTACAACAGATAAGATTCAGCAGGCCACGTTAAGTCATGAAGAGCGCAGGGGTCCTTGAACAGTTGCCTTCAGACATTGTGAAGGAAGTCCTATCGAGACCAACGGTTTTCCGCGATGAAGGGCCCCTCTCACTCGAGTACGTACCCGCTCGCCTCCCTCATCGAGAAGACAAACTGAGTTTCCTTGTACAACTCTTCAGGTTTGCCCTCGAAAGACCTGCTTCGATGAGTCAACGCGTACTGATAACAGGTGACGTGGGAACCGGCAAGACTGTCCTATGCCAGCGTTTCGGCCTCGACATCACAAAGGCCGCGAAGAATCGTAAAGTCAACCTACACTATGTTCACGTGAATTGCAGAGAAAACAAAGGCAGCTTCTTCCTGATAATGAAACGCACAATCGAGAAACTGTCGCCTGACTTTCCGAAACGTGGCTTCGCACCAGAAGAGCTCCTTCAAGTTCTAATGGATATGCTCGACGATCAGAACGCCCACCTGATCTTGGCCCTTGACGAACTTGAAAGCCTAATTCAGACGGAAGGATCCACGCCAATCTACACTCTGACAAGAATACAGGAAGAACGCCCAGGCGCGCCCATGCGCCTCTCCCTCATTTGCATCCTTAGAGAACCCGAATACCTGAACAAACTAGACCTGAGCACCACCGGAACACTGCAACGCAACTTCGTGAGGCTTGAGAAATACTCCCCGAACCAACTCCAAGGAATCATCTCTGACCGTGTCGGGCTCGCTTTCAAAGAAGATGCCATGCCTGAAGAAACCGTTGCTTTCTTGGCGGACGTGGCCGGCTCAGCCGGCAATGCCCGCTATGCTATTGAACTACTCTGGAGAGCCGGGAAGTACGCGGACTCAGAAAGTTCCCGCGTAGTCTCCGCCGAATATGTCAGGAAGGCGATTGCAAGCGTCTATCCAGCCATGAGAACCGACTACATTGCCGCCCTCTCAATCCATGAGAAGCTCTTTCTGCTCGCTCTCTCCCGACTACTCATTGAAAGAGACACCGCCTACATCAGCATGGGAGACGTTGAACGTCAATACCAAGCCGCCTGCGATGAGTTCAACGAGGAACCCCGCCAGCACACACAGCTATGGAAGTACGTCCGCGCGCTCAGCTCCATCGGAGTCATCTCTGCCCAAAAGTCCGGCGAAGGCATGCGTGGCAGGACAACTCTTCTCGGATTCGCTCAAGTTCCGGCATCCGCAATGCAGCAAAGCCTAGAAGCAGCCCTCGAAGCCACCCGCAAAGCGCCGAGAAAGTACCCCTGACCAACACTTCGCCTATCAAGTTCGCCTGCGAACCTAAAATACGCCTTCTAGGTACGTAGAAGGAAGTCTTCTGAGTGACTCAAGTTGATTCGTCGAAGCCGCAAGTTCTCAATGGCAGACATAACCTCCAAACCAGAGGTCCTTAGGCAGGCTGTTGCTTCAGGCAGGATCCAACTCAAGCCATCAACAATTGCAAGGGTCCGAAACGGTCGCATAGCAAAAGGCGACCCAATAGCCGCGGCAGAAGTTGCAGCCGTCTTAGCTGCAAAGAATACCCCTCAAACGTTACCGTTCTGCCACCCTATCCCCATCACCAATGTTCTAACGGAAGCTGAGATCGATCGATCGTCAATCACCGTTCGCTCAACGGTGAGAACCACCGCCAGGACTGGCGTTGAAATGGAGGCGCTGAACGCCGCCTCGACATATCTGCTAACGATCTGGGACATGGTCAAGCCGTACGAAAAAGATTCGCGCGGCCAATACCCTGACACTCGAATATCGGATCTCAGAGTCGTAACGAAGTCCAAGGGATGATTCACGCGATGGATATTCCTTCAATGCACAGAGAGCATGGACGGAAATCCGCAGCGATCTTCATTCTAACGTGTAGCACATCGAGGGCAGAAGAGAAGAGAAAAGTGCTGCCAGTAGAGGATCCTTCAGGCGACATAATTGAGAAGCTAATGCGCGAAGCAGGACACCGCATCACCGGTCGGGCGCTCATACCTGACAAGATCAGCCTTTTGCGCACTACCATTAGACGGGCGCTGAAATCGGAGGCCGACGTGATCATCATTACCGGTGGCACAGGCATCTCTCCTTCGGATGTAACGATAGAATGCATCGCTCCAATGCTCGAAAAGGAGCTCCCTGGATTCGGAGAGCTCTTCCGAAAGATCAGCTACGACACAATTGGATCAGCCGCCATGATGACACGGGCGACCGCAGGCGTAGTGAGGGGGAAGGCAATATTCTGTCTGCCCGGGTCCCCCGATGGAGTCAGAACCGCTGTGAGCAAGCTCATAGTTCTTGAGCTGGGGCATGTGCTCTCAATGGCAAGACAGGGTAAACCCTAGGCGGTCTTCCTCTTCCGTCTGAGTTTTGCTGTCGTCCGAGGCTTTGCTCGTTTTAGCTCCGTTTTCTCGGGAGCGGCCGGTGGCTCTGTAGACGTCCGCTTGATGCCCAAGTACTCCATGGTGTCTTCGCTTAGGCCGAACCATTCGACGAGTCTGGCTCCTTCATCCGGGTTCTTCTCGAGGACGTACTTGATGTACGGTAGGTAGTGAGGAATTGCCCGTCTCGATGAGATGTGGCAATGTGCACCTATGCTCTTACCCAACTCGGCCTTAATGGATCTCATCTTTCTCGTTCTGGACAGGAGTTGTATTCGCTCGGGAAACTTCATGGGAATCCAAGCTGGCTTCGTGAACTCCTTTGACATGGCAACCCCGGCAGTCTCCATCTCAAGAGCATATGGCAGCAACTCCCAAGCACGGGTCCGGTTGATTCTTGCTCGATAGAGATCGGCTAGGGCAATCGCGTCCATGGCGTGAGACAGGTCGCGTGGATCGTTGAGTTGTCTAGGCGCGTTTTCGTAGACCCATTCAAAGAACATATCCAGATCCATACCCGCCATGTCTGTCGCCCTTCGTGCTTGGAGGCAAGTGGGCGACGTGAAGACAGTCTTGAGAGCGTCGAAGATTGTGGCTCTTCGATCCCGGAAGCCGAGCCAAGTTGTCTCATCATATGTCAGCCTCTTCCGTCCCGAGGTGAGCATTTGAAGATCGTTCATGATCGAGCGCATGTCTCCCTGGTTCCTATCTATGATCAGTCTAAGCGCTTGTTCGTCGACTTCGATGCCTTCCTCTTGGCAGATCTTCTTCAGATAGGGTAAGGCGTCTCTGAGGCCGAGTCTCTTGTACTCGACCATGGTGGTCGCGTTTCTGATAGGGCTGATCTTTGGATCCCAAGGATCGTTTGCAGTGAGTATCACAGGAACCTGAGTTTCCTCCACGAGTCTGACGATGGTGTCGACGGAACCTCGATCCTCGCTCAGATTTATCCCATCCATTTCATCGATCAGTATCAGACGCGACCTTCCAAAAAGATCCGACTGCCTCGTGGCGAGTCCAACCGTTTTCTCGAGAGCATCCCGGTTTCTCTTATCGCTCGCATTAATCTCCACGAGGTCTAGACCGCGTTCGTTAGCTACTGCCTCAACAGATACGGTCTTGCCTGTTCCGGGAGGGCCATGTAGCAAAAGGGCCCTCTTCTTTGGAGGACCTTTCTTCCACAAGTCCAGCCAACCCAGGATCTCCTGGATAGCAGGCTTGTTCCCAGCTATCTCAGCGAGAATCTTGGGCCGATGCTTAACAGTCCAAGGCGCATTCATTCGAGCAACTCAGCTCGAATGCTTTTGTGAAGCTACCAAAGCCAAGCGAGCCAGCAAGGAGGAAAGCTGGACCTCTTCGTCCGCGCCCTGAATCAGTCTATAGTCTATCTCCCCCGTCGCGTCGATCAGCTCGATCTTACTTTTCTCCGGGATCGGCATTCGTAGGATTTCCGAATGGATCTGCTTCAAAATGTCCTTTCCCGACAAGCCTTGCTGAATCAGCAGCGCCCTGAGTCTTTCTCTTGCTTTGATGAACTCCCCTTTCGTCGCGATTTCAAGAAGCTCTTGAACGTCACCTGGTTTGGCTTTGCCGACGACCTCGTAGACCACCTTTTCGTCGATGGATCCTCCTAGCGAGGAGGCTCCTTGGAGCGTATTGATGGCCTTCCTCAAGTCACCTTCAGAAGCGTTTGTCAGTGCTCGCAGTCCATGTTCTGTCAATTGAACGTGTTCTTTCTCGGCTACCGTCTTGAGGTAGGCGGCGACGTCTTCCTCACCTAGCGGAATGAACCTGAAGATGGCGCATCTGGACTGAAGTGGTTCGATTATCTTACCAGAATAGTTGCAGCTCAGAACGAAGCGACAGGTGTCCGTGTAGCGTTCCATCGTGCGCCTAAGCGCATGCTGAGCGTCCGCAGTCATGTTGTCTGCCTCGTCAAGGACTAGGATCTTGAAGGGGACCTCGCTGATCGTTGCGATCCTCGCAAACTCCTTGACTGTGGTTCTGATCACGTCTATGCCTCGTGCGTCACTTGCATTCAGTTCCATGAAGGCGTCCATGAACCTCTGTCCAAACAGATCGTGGGCCAAGCACAAGGCTGCGGTGGTTTTTCCGCTCCCAGGAGGACCAGCAAAGAGACAGTGAGGCATAGCCTTCGTCTCGGCAAACCGCTTCAAGCGGTTGATCACGTCAACTTGATTCCGCATCTCAGCAAGTGTTGCCGGCCGATACTTCTCAGACCACATCGCGCTTTCCATACGGAACACCAAGCACTCAATACATTCAATGAAACGAAGGCAGATGCTTATTCAGGGCTCGATGCCTAAAAAAGGATGGGATGCCTTCTACCATCTGAAGCGTCAACCATTTTCACTTGCCTCTCACGAGGAAGAGCTTATGTGTGAAGTCGCCTTCTTCGAAGTGACGGAGAGGAATTATTGGACGTGGCGTCCTCAGTAGCGGATGTCGACTTTGACTTCCAGAATCTACCGGTGAGAGTAGTCCTGACGCGTGAGATCCCGTTCTCTCATCCTGCAACTGAGAGACTGCAGTCAGTGAAGATTGGTCAGGAAGCCGAGGTTCCATTCTGGGTAGCTGATGAGCTTGTCAACGCGGGCTTTGCCAAGTATCACGAGGAAGATATGTTGGATCTTCCTAAGCTTTCGAAGACGCACTGGAAAGAGACGATTCCGTCTTCGACCCAGCTGCCATCGCTTCAAGCTGGATTCTATTGTATGCTTAGGCGCTTTCTCGTAAGACTGAGGGCCGGAGGAAAGCAAGATCCATCCCAGATAAGAGAGTATGAGAAGGCTGACAATCTCTCCCGTGACATAGTTAATTGTAGACTTCGTAAGATTGCTTCATTTGCCGCCGCGCCAGGCCCTTCCAGCGATCTTCTCAAGAACATGACCTCTGAGGAACAAGCTCTGTACAAGCAACTTAGATCCACGATAGCCGAGTGGAAATCCTCGGTTCTGGAAGGTGAGCCATCGTGACTGTTCTAACAGGGCCCGAAGAGAGATTCCAGGAATTTCTCCGTACATTTCAGCCTGAGAAAGGCGAATACAAGTACAGGAAGAGGCTCGGCCAGCTTCGGGGTCTCAGTCAGCATTTTGTTGTAGTGGATTTCGAAGATCTCTTGGGATATGACTCGGAGCTCGCGAAGCTGCTAGTTGACAAGCCTGACGAATACCTTCCATACATCGAGCGGTCAGGCTGGGCGCAACTCAAGATCGAAGACCCCGAATACGCAGAGATGGTCAAGAAGATCAGGGTCCGTTTCAGAAGACTTCCTGAACGCTACTCACTTAGAAAAGTGGGACAAGCACAGCTAGGTAAGCTTCTCCTCGTCGATGGGATCATAGTCCGTGCAACTCCAGTTAGACCGCTTGTAACACGAGCCGCGTTCCAGTGTAGGAAATGCAATTCGCTCACTTTCGTGGAGCAGTCTGGGCTTGTGATGCGTGAGCCCGAGCTGTGCGGGAAGTGTCGCTCGAAGCTTCTCGACTTCGTGGAGAAGCAGTCCACTTTCATCAACTCGCAGGAACTTCGAATGCAGGAGCGACCAGAAGACCTCCCGCCAGGTCAACTGCCTAGAGCGATTGACGTGAAACTCTTCGAAGACCTAGTCGATGTGGCGAGGCCAGGTGACAGGATCTCGCTTACAGGGATCGTCAGAGCGCAACAAGAAATACTCAGTCGCGGGACACGACTTCGCACGTTCGACCTTTTCATCGACGCGAACTTTCTTGACATATCCGGAAAGGAAACGGAAATCGTTGAGATCACCGCCGAAGAAGAGGCTCAGATACTCGAGATGGCGAAGGATCCCTGGGTCCATAGAAAGTTACTGTCCTCGCTTGCTCCATCAATATACGGGTACGATGCCATCAAGGAAGCGATCCTGTACCTGCTATTCGGTGCTGTCCACAAGACGCTTCCAGATGGAGTCACGATAAGAGGGGACGTCAACGTACTCCTCATCGGAGATCCTGGTACGGCCAAGAGTCAACTCCTCAAATACGTGGCACGCGTCGCGCCGAGAGGCCTCTACACGAGCGGAAGAGGCTCTACCGCGGCAGGCTTGACTGCGGCTGTTGTACGTGAGAAATCTGGAGGCTTGGTTCTAGAAGCGGGCGCGCTGGTGCTCGCGGACAAAGGTGTCTGCTCAATAGACGAGATCGACAAGATGAGACCCGACGATCGAGTCGCGATACACGAAGCGATGGAACAGCAGACCGTCAGCATCGCAAAAGGAGGCATCGTGGCAACGCTAAATGCTAGAGCATCCGTGCTCGCAGCCGCGAACCCTGCGCTTGGAAGATATGAACCCTACAAGAACGTAACTGAAAACATCAACCTGCCCGTCACGATCCTCTCCAGATTTGATTTGATCTTCATCATGAGAGACGCTCCCGATTCTGAGGTGGACACCAAGATGGCAGAGCATATTCTCACTCTGCACAGAGTAGGGGCACCACCTCAAGAGGTACCATTGACTCCCCAGATCTTCAGGAAATACGTGAGCTACGCTCGAGGAATAGACCCAGCCCTCACCGAAGAGGCATCAAAGGCCCTCAGAGATTTCTACCTCAAAATGCGCTCGACATCAACCACGGCAGACTCGCCGATCGCCATCACCCCACGCCAGCTCGAAGCACTGGTGAGGCTGTCCGAGTGTCGAGCCAGATCATTTCTGAGAGACAAGGTCACGGTGGAGGACACGGACGCGATCATCAGGCTGATGACAATTTCTCTGCAGCACGTCGGAATCGACACGAGCACGGGTAAGGTCGACATTGACGTAATAATGACTGGGAAACCCAAGAGCCTACGCGACAGAATGCAGACAATTCTCAGCACAGTAGCCGTCATGGAACGGGAAACCGGAACCGTTCAAGAGTCGAAGCTCTACGAGGAACTCTCGAAGACAGCAGGACTATCCGAGGGCGAGGTGCAGACCCTCGTCAACCAGCTCATTAGAGACGGAATCCTGTACTCACCCAAACCTGGTCAATTGAAGCGCACCGCCGCCTAGAGCGAGGAAGCCCCTATCCATTGAGGGTCCAAGAGCTACCAATCGCGGAACAGATCAAACGCATCCTCACAGAGAAAGGATACGATGAACTCTACCCACCACAAGCCGACGCGATAGCCGCAGGCGTTCTGCTTGGCAAGAACATCGTCCTCGCAAGCCCCACCGCTTCAGGGAAGACGCTCGTGGCCGAACTGGCTATTCTGAAGAAGGTTACAGAAGGACAAGGCAAAGCGCTGTACTTGACTCCTCTTAGAGCACTTGCAAGCGAGAAATATGACGAATTCCAGAAGTACTCAGAGATCAGGAAACCCGACGGACACAAAGTCAGGATAGCGATAACAAGCGGCGACTATGACAGATCCGACGAGCAGCTTGGAAACTATGATGTTGTAATCGCAACGAATGAGAAAGCAGACTCTCTCCTGAGGCACAAAGCGAAATGGATCTCAGATGTTGCGCTCATCGTTGCCGACGAAGTCCACCTACTCAACGAAGCCGAGAGAGGCCCCACCCTTGAAGTCGTCATAACACGCCTGAGGAAACTAAACCCGAACATACAACTCCTGGCGCTGAGCGCCACAGTCAGGAACGCAGCAGAAGTGGCAGACTGGATCGGAGCATCAGCCATCACCACAGAATGGAGACCTGTCCCACTAAAAGAGGGCGTTTATTGTCAAAACGAGATCCATTTCAAGGACGGATCTTCCAAGACGATCCAGCCAATCACAGGCAATCCAATCATGGACATTGCATTGCAAACGCTCCACGAAGGCGGCCAAGCACTGCTGTTCGCCGAGACGCGCAGATCGGCCGTACAGATGGGGAAAAGAGCTGCGGCCGTTCTTGGCAAGGTGGTTTCGCCGAGGGAGAAACGATCTTCCGAGCTTGTAGCGCGTAAGATAAGAACAAGTGGCGAAAAGACGCGGCTCAGTGAGATCCTCGCCGATCAGGTCACTCAAGGAGCGGGCTTCCATCATGCGGGGCTTCACGCCACGCACAGGAGGATAATCGAGGACGCGTTCAGGGAGGGCAAGATCAAAATCCTCGCTGCCACCCCGACGTTGGCTGCTGGCGTCAACCTGCCCGCACGCCTTGTTGTGATCACAAGCCATGAGCGATATGAAGCGGGATACGGAAGATACCCCATCTCGGTGCTAGAGTACAAGCAACTATGCGGCCGCGCGGGGCGGCCCAAGTATGATGAATATGGGGAAGCAGTCCTCATCGCGCAGACGGAAGAGCAGCGGGACGCGCTTCTTGAGAACTATGTCCTCGCAGAACCCGAACGCCTTTGGTCAAGACTTGGCGTCGAGAAGGTTCTTCGACCACATGTTTTGTCAACAATCGCAACAGGCTTTGCACATACTGATGAAGGCCTCCGCGACTTCTTCTCAAGCACGTTCTACGCTTACCAATACGGCCCACGGGCCATCGGCTCACGCATGGCGGACATACTGAAGTACCTCGCCAAAGAAGAGATGATCACCTATGACAGGCGAGAGCTCGTAGCGACGAGGTTTGGGCGAAGGGTCTCAGAGATCTACATAGACCCTGTCTCCGCCGTGATCATCAGAGACGGCCTCTACAGAAGAGCTACGGATCTCGCGGATTTCAGCTATTTACACCTCATTGCTCGCACTCCGGACATTGCGCCCAGACTGTACCCGAGGCGCGGTGAAGACGAGAAGCTCGCTGCAATGGTGACTGAAAGGGCCGAGCAGTTCATGTGCGAGGTTCCGGACGAGCTACTTGGATCATTCGATCCCGGCTATGAAGATTTCTTGTCAGAGGTCAAAACAGCAGCGGTTCTCTTGGATTGGATTGATGAAACCTCAGAGGATACGATATTGAACGCACACAGGGTCGAGCCAGGCGACCTCATGAGGTTGGTGCAGATTGCTGACTGGCTTCTCTATTCCGCGTACGAACTCGCGGAGCTGTTCGGGCATAAAGACCTGCGGAAGCCGCTCGGGCAGTTGAGATTAAGAGTGGAAAAGGGAACCAAAGCCGACGTGATTCCACTCCTAAGCCTGCAAGGAGTAGGCCGAGTCAGAGCTCGAGCGTTGCACAATGCAGGGTTCAAAACGATTGAAGACATACGGAAAGCTTCTCCATCAGAGCTTGCCACGGTCCCGCTCATTGGAGCCAAGCTGGCTAAGAAGATCAAGGAGCAGGCAGGCGGGCTCATAAAGTCGGAAGAATGGGAAGAAATCAGGTCAATCCGCGACGAAACAGAACAAAGCCTACTGACGGAATACTCGAACAGTGATGAGGCTTCGGCTTAGGAAGTTGGCCCCCGCCCACGGCGCTCCTTTAGTGTCTTCTCGACAGCTATGTGGATCAGCTCTTTCGTCTTTCCGAGGTAGTTACGCGGATCGAAGATGGCCTCCAACTCACTTTTCGACAACAACCTAGCAACGTCAGTGTTCTCGCGAACCAGGTCCTGAAATGATCTGTGATGAGTGGAGCTCTCGATCGAGATGTCTCTCACTAGGTTGAAGGCCTTTGGCTTCCGCATGCCCTTCTTCACGAGCGCGCCTACGAGCGCTTCTGACAACTCCATGCCTCCCGTGAGGTTTAGGTTCCGAGTCATTTGATCGGGCGAAACCCAAAGGTTCGAGAGGACCTTGTTAGTGTTCGTAAGCATATGCTCCGTTAGTATGCACGCTTCAGGTATCGTGAAACGCTCCGCCGCCGACTGGGTCAGGTCTCTCTCGTGCCATGTCACCACCGATTCTAGAGACGGTTGAACAAGACTTCTAACAACCTTCGCAACACTGGAGATGTTCTCAGAGAGTCTCGGATTCATCTTGTGTGGCATCGCAGAGCTGCCTATCTGAGACTTGACATCGAACGGTTCTCGTACCTCGTCGATCTCTGTGCGTTGGAGATTCCGGATTTCGGTTGAGAATTTGTCGATCGAACTGGCAAGGTTCGCGAGCGCACATACAAGTTCAGCGTACCTATCTCTCTGGATTATCTGTGTAGTCACTTCGGCTGTTCCAAGTTTCAAGTCCTGCATTACTAGACGTTGAACCTCGAGGGCATGGTCTCCTAGACCTGCCATCGTGCCTACTGCCCCAGTTAGCTTGCCGACCACAACGCGCGGTGTGCACTCACGAAGTCGCGAAATGTGCCTTGAGATCTCCCGCACCCAAACCGCAAACTTGAGTCCGAGGGTGATCGGCAGCGCGTGTTGGCCGTGCGTTCTGCCAACGCAGACAGTGCTCGCGTATTTCTGCACAAGCGTGAGGAGCGTCTGCTCAAGGTGGTCAAGCTGCTTTAGAATCAGTTGCAGAGCATCCCTGACTTGTAGTGCTGTGGCTGTGTCCAAGATGTCGCTTGAGGTTGCTCCCATGTGAACGTACTGTCCACTCTTTCCGCAGGCCTCAGAGAGGGCTTCGACGACCGCGGCTGTCTCATGTTTCGTTCTTGCCTCGATCTGTTTCACACGCTCGAGCTTGACATTTCGAGTCGACGCTTTCTTCGCAATCGTCGTGGCGTCCTTCGGAGGGATATCTCCGACCTTTGCCTGCGCGCGTGCTAGGGCGGCCTCGACATTGAGCATGCATTGCAGCCTGTTCTCCTCGTCAAAGATTCGCCTCATCTCGGATGAACCGTACCGGCCTGAATCGATAGGCAGAATCGTCGCTGAACACCGCCTTTGGGGACAGACATATCAAAACCGTGATAGTATAAAGGCCCTGCCAACGCGGGGCAGGCCATTGGGCGCAGTTGCGGCGGTTTTCTCGAAGTCTCAGATCGATGCGCCCCGCCTCGTCGCAAAGATGCTTTCGGCGATGCAACACCGCGCACAGGATGCCGCGGCAGTTGCTTGGGGGGACACCCTCGAATCTGCAGACTCCCCGGCCCAGCTGAGAGCATCATCGCCGGAACAGAACACGGCAATTGGATACGGTTTCACAAAGATACTCCCAAACGACAACCCACAGCCAATCCGAGCAGGGAACGTATGGCTCAGCTTGGACGGGAGAATCGTAGCGCATGGGAGGCTTGTCGGGGGAGAAGAAGCAGCTCGGATCTTGGAAACCAAGCTGCTCACCCCAACCGAGTTACCGTCCATTCAGGGGAACTTAGACGGAGCGTATGCATTCTGCTGCTGCACAGATGACTGGCTGCTCGTCACACGGGACCTGCTCGGCCTCAAACCGATCTACGTCGGTCGCCTAGGCGACTTGATCGCGGTTGCCTCGGACCGGAAAGCGCTGTGGGCCATTGGAATTGCCGAGACCACGACTTTTCCACCGGGAGGTTGCCTGAGGGCAAGCGCAAGTAAGTCGACCGTTGAGTCTCCAGAGCCCCAGCTTGACGCAACCCGAACATTGCCACGTACGAGGGTAGGCGAGGACGAACTGCTAGAGTTGCTAACTGAATCAGTTTCGATTCAGACTTCCGGCCTGGGTGCGGTGGCGGTCGGGTTCTCAGGAGGTCTCGACAGCACGGTCATTGCCAAGATTGCGAAAGATGCAGGAGTGGACCTACTTCTAGTGACGGTTGGGGTTGGCCGGACAGCCGAGATGCGCCTAGCAGAATCGACGGCCAGAACCTTGCGGCTGCCCATTGTTTCGAAAGAGTTCTCGAAGAAAGACGTGGCAGAATGCCTTGATCATGTGCTTTGGCTCATAGAAGAACCAAGTCTGATGAAAGTCAGCATTGCTATGGCAGTACGCTGGATTGCGCAGGAGGCTTTGCAGAACGGAAGATCTGTTGTTATGCTCGGTCAAGGGAGTGACGAGCTGTTCGGTGGTTACAAGAGGTTCGCGACGATCCTAGGCGAGCACGGAAGAGCAGCTGCGTCAGAGGCTATCTTGCAGAGCATTCGGGATGCATATGAGGTCAATTATCAGAGGGACGAGCAAGCTGTCTCTGGACTTCGTGTCGAGCTGAGGCTGCCATTCGCGACAAGAAAGATCACGGAGTTTGCTTCCAGAGTGCCTCTCAGCATGAAGGTCCGGGCATCTTCGGACAATCTTCGGAAATGGATTCTTCGTGATGCAGCGATCAAACTCGGCATGCCATCTGAGATCGCGCTAAGGCCCAAGAAGGCGATACAGCATGCATCGGGCGTCGAGAAGATGATTCGCCAGATCGCCAAGGATCATCATGTTTCTCCGTCAACCTACCTAGAGCGGAGACTGCAGACGGTGAGGAACGAGTTTACGAGCTAGGTATTCACGCAGGCCTCGTAAGCTATTAATTGAATAGCCTGAGTCTGCTTGGTGAGAGCAAGTCGCAAGAAGTGAGACTCTTGTCCGATATCGCTCACCTTCTACCAAGATGCCCCAGATGCGGCTACGGCCTTCGCATGGTGCGCGGATACTGGTGGTGCGATGTCTGCAGGGCACCTCTTGCCCCTCAAAGAGGCCCATCGCTTCGCGAAACGTTCCGGCGGGCTAGCGAAACACTCCGCCGATTCTTTGCACCACCTCCCCGCAGACGACGGATTTTGGTCTACCCAGCAAGCGTTTCTACCACGACTGAACGCGGCCCGGCACTCGCACGATGTCCTACCTGCGGGGCTCTTACGCCAAGAGACGCCGTGTCATGTGTCCACTGTGGCGCCGCATTCGGTCGACCAGCAGAGGTACTCCCGCCAGGCCCTTCTCCCACACCGAGGGTCTCACAACATGACGAAGTGGTCTATCGGTACATTGTTGAGAATACGGGAGAAATATCGCTCTCAAAGGCATCCGCGGACCTTCACATGACAATCCCAGAGCTACAAGCTTCAGTACGAAGACTCGAGGATTCAGGAAGGCTCTCGCGAGATAGTTCACAGGGCGGCTAGATCAAAACAGAGGACCGAGGGTAACCCCCTATAGGTGGGCCCAGTTCGAGTCCTTCAAGCACCTGTAAAAGAGCGTCGCGGACTACTTGCCTTTCCTTCGCTTGGGCGCGTTTTTCCCTCTTGCAGGCGCTTCGGCGAATCGGGCAAGGGTCTCCGCCATTTCTCCTAGGCGGTGGTCAACCTTGTCGTTCACTGTGCTAGGTTCGAAGCTACCGTCCTTTCTTCTCTCGCCGGCCTTTACTCCTGTAAGGACTTCTATGCCTTCGTCGATGGTGCTGACCGCGTATATGTGGAATCGGCCGTCTTTGACGGCTTTGACAACCTCATCCTTGAGCATCAAGTCTTGGACGTTGCTCTTCGGTATCATCACAGATTCGTCGCCCTTGAGGCCTCTGGCTTTGCACACTTCGAAGAAACCTTCGATCTTCTCATTCACTCCGCCGATGGCTTGAACTTCTCCTCTCTGGTTAACGGAGCCAGTGACCGCAATGTTTTGCTTAATGGGGACATCGGCCAAAGAGGACAGTATCGCATAGAGTTCCGTGCTGGAGGCACTGTCGCCTTCTACTCCTTCGTAGCTCTGCTCGAAAACGAGTCTCGCGGAGAGGCTTAGCGGCTTGTCTTGAGCGTACTTATTCGCAAGGTAGCCGCCTAGTATGAGCACACCCTTTGTGTGTATGGGTCCGCCCATTTTTGCTTCGCGTTCTATATCGAGAACGCCTCCTCTTCCGAGTCCTATGCTTGCGGTCACTCTTGATGGTCTACCGAATTCAAAGTCCCCGAGGCCTATGACGGATAGGCCGTTTACTTGACCCGTCTTTGCTCCTGACGTGTCTATGAGAAAGAGCCCTCGTTGAATCATCTCAAGGATCTTCTGTTGGATGAGGTTCGATCGGTAGATTTTCTCCTCGAGCGCTTTGGTGATATGGTTCGCATTGATGTACTTGGATCCATCTTGGGTGGCGTAATAGTTAGCCTCGCGTATGAGGTCAGAGACTTCTGCGAAACGCGTCGAAAGTTTCTTCTGATCTTCGGCCAACCTTGAACCGTGTTCCACAACTTTGGCTATGGCTGAGGCTTCGAGATGTTTCAGTTCCTCCTTTTCGCAAAGTGTACACATAAATGAGGCATACCTTCGTAGATTCTCTTTGTTTCTGTCGATTGTGGTATCGAAGTCGGCCTTTACCTTGAAGAATTCGCGGTATTCGGGGTCATAAGCGAGTAGGAGTTGGTAAACCTGTGGGTTTCCAACCAAGATGACTTTGACATTGAGCGGTATTGGTTGAGGGGTCAGGGTCTTTGTGGTGATGTATCCTAGGTGTTCGCCGGGTTCTTCGATGGCTATCTTGTTGTTTCTCAGCGCTCTTTTCAGTCCATCGTATGATAGTGGGTTTGTCAGCAGGCTCTCCACTGGGAGAACCAGATATCCGCCGTTCGCCTTGTGCATGGCGCCGCCTTTTACCAGCGTGAAATCAGTTGTGAAGCTTCCAAACTGAGCTTCTTTCTCAATTCTGCCAAACAGATTGAGGTATGTGGGGTTCTCCTCGAAAACTACAGGCGCACCCTTCAGCTTTGAGTTGTCAACAATAACGTTCACCTTGTATCTTCTGAAGGGCAGGTCCTTCATCCAGGGCGCCAGTAATTGGCCCTGGGGACCAGCAGGCTCCTGCGGGCCGGCAAACAATTCATAGTTCTCAAGGATGTCGGCTCTAAGATCCTTCAGATAACTAACCACGTCGGGGATATCCTCGTAGGATTTCTGGAGGTTATCCATCAGAAAGCCTATTGAGTATTGGATTGCGTCATTGCTGAGCTTTCTGAGCGCAGATCTGGTCTCTTTCTCCAAAGCGGCGATCTGTTTCATAGCTTCTTCGAACTTGCTCTGAAGACCAATCCTCTTCTCATCGATCTGTTTCCTCACGTGGTCTGGCAACGACGCGAATTCTTCTTCACCAATCAACTTGCCATTTAGAACCGGTATCAAAGTGACACCGAGATGCGTTGCCTGTATCGAGAAACCGGCTCGCTCCGCTTCATCTCCAAGATCGGACAGCATCTTGTTTCTTCTCTCTTCAGCAGTCTTGACTAAGCGCTCCCTTCTCGATTGAAATTCATCGCTCTGAAGGGCTCTCGGGACAGCCCGCTGTGCCTCCTCTATGAAATTGTCAAGGTCTTTCTGGAAAGCCCTCGCTCTTCCCGTGGGGAGTCTGATACAGACTGGTTCGTAGGAATTGTGGAAATTGTTCACATAACACCAGTCGGGAGGAGTGGGGCGATCCTTGGCTATGGCTTCAAGGAAGTTCCTCACGGCCGTGGTCTTGCCCGTGCCCGGCGGGCCTGCCACATACACGTTGAATCCTTTCTCATCTATTCCTAACCCTAGATTCAGGGCTCGAAGAGCACGGTCCTGTCCGATAATGCCTTCTAAGGGAGCAAGTTCGCCGCTAGTGCGGCATTCCAACGGCTCGCATTCAAGCTTCAACTCCTTTGGGGAGAGTTCTGAAACTGGCATGACACATCGCGCTGATTTCTCAGCACGTTTGCCTATATATGAAGCATCCTTTGAGGACGAATCCTGAGTCGACTGAGCAACTTGGAAAGTGATATTCAGCGAGTTCTGATCAGATACTCCGCGATGCCATAGCCTACCTTTGAGTCCATCTCGTATCTCGCCAGATTCTCATGCATCAGAGAAAGGCTCTTGCCATCTCTGCTGGCAAAAGGAACAATCACCTTTCTCATTGCGTCCGCTCTGACGCTATGTACAGCGCCTTTCTTGTCCTCGAGCTTCATTTCGAGACCTTTGGGTTCACGATTTGCATCCCAAGATGTCTCAATCTCTGCTTTGGTGAGGGGAACGTTCTTGCCGGCTATGTGAATGAAGCCAGCATCGACTTCTCCCGCGTCCATGACGAGTTTAGTTACATTCAACGCGGATCCTTCGGAGAATTGGCATGTGAGCCATATCCAAATCTTTGGTGCGTTCCAGTCTCTCACGCCCCAAGAGTGGTCTCTCTCTCCTAGGCCGTCTAGGACATACTGGTTCGCTCCGACCGTTAGCATTCCCCTTGCCCTGCCGAACTGCTCTAGATGTTGTGTGGCGATCTTCTCTGAGATCTTCTCGTTGATTCCGCTAATGCAATCTCTGTAATCGAATACTTCGTTAAGACACTCATAATCCACCGAAAATGATACTCGTTCTGACGACGTTGCGCCTCCTTCGCGCTTTTCCATCGCTCCCGAGAAATCGAGGTGCCATTTCTTCTCAGCCAGGACCTTCTCGAAACGGAGATTCTTTGCTGCTAATTCGGTATTATCAGCAGGTTCTTGGCCTTTCCAAGCCAAGATGGTGCCTCTTGGCATCAGGAAGAAACAGAAAGCGGTCTTCTCGTTCACGTTCGGCTTGAGGCCTAGCCTCATGAAGGCGCAGATGTCCCTCGCCTTGTCGTAGAAGTTGAAGTAGAAGCTCTCGTTCCATTCGGGATGATCACCGAACTCATGCAGGATGTCAGAGTCCAAGCAGTCATCCCTCCATGATGGTCACTACACCATCGTTTCCATCGATCGTAACCTTCTGACCGGTCCTGAGGATCTTGGTTGCGTCGGTCACAGCCGTTACGGCTGGAATATTGTATTCGCGAGATACAACTGCTCCGTGAGAGAGTATTCCGCCAGTCTCAGTGATGAGGCCTTTGAGCTTAGGAAACACGGGCGTCCATCCAGGGTCTGTGTTGGAGGTCACCATGATCTCGCCCTCTCTGACTCCAGACAGTTCATTGATGGTGCAGACAACCCTCACGAGTCCTGTGGCGATGCCTGGGCTCACTCCTGTTCCCGTGATCTTCAGAGCGTTTGCCTCCCTGACCACGGTGTCATCGAACTCAGTGTTGCCTTTGAGGAACTTTGGAGGAAGTCGATCCGCGTACGTATGGAACTCCTCCCTTCTCTGCCTGATAGTTTCCTTCGGCACTAAGAGTTCATTTCTTGAGATCTTGAAGATCTCTTCTTTTGACAAGAAGTGGATATCGTCGACCCTATCCGTGATGCCTCTCTCGTTGAATCTTCTACCATACTCGGTGAACAGCCGCCTCTGCCTGTAGATTATGTGATCGAGGTAGAATCTCTGATTCTCGCGAAACATCAGGTAAGTCTGTGCGTATCGCAGAACAGTCTTGGAGAGTATCTTCTTGAAGAAACCAAGCTTCAGCTTTGAGATTCTCTCTAGAACCTCCTTTTCTGTTGCAATTCTATCCTCAGATTTCTGCTTCTCCAATGCCTCAACATCTAGATCTGGTGAGGAGACCAGTGCCTTCAAGACATCAACGACGAGGGACGGGTCGTCAGCCCATCGAGGGAAGAACATCTCCCGCGTGTGCGATCTGTGACCATACTTGATGAGAAAGTCTTGGAACTCCGTTGAGAAGTTCTTCAGCGATGGATTGCTCTGCATTTCTGTCATAAATTCGCGGGATGGCCTCTGCTCCAGGAGTTTGAGAACATAGGGGTCTTCCCTTGCCGACTTAGAGTCTCACCAAGGCGGTGTTGGTCGTTATTGTCTTATTGTCTGGAAGGCCGGATATGAGTCTTGAGTAGAGTGCACCAGATTTGTCGTCGAGCCAGTCCAGGAGCCACCTCTTTAGTATGAGGTTTGAACCTATGCTGTGTGTCACTAGGCCGTACCGTATGAGGCGGTAGTGTTTCAGGAAAGCGTTCTCCACATCCTTGAACTCAACGTACAGCTCCTCGTCGGTGAGTCTGGTGAGATCGAGGGAGTCGAAACGTTCCATCTTGGCAAGGAAGGATTCGGCCCACTTCTTGTGTGCCTTGTCTGTTCTAGTGATCATGCCGTCGGGATCAAGAAGCGTTATTCGTATCTCGGCCCAGATTCTCCTTCCGATCTTTGTTTTCGCGCTAGCCACTCTCTCCTGGTCCTTCGCAGGGAAGTAGTTCAGGAGTTCTTTCGTTCTTGAGAATTTGGGGTTGAAAGTGAAGACGTATTCGAGGACCTCCGTGTTGAAGTAAATGTGGCCCTTGTGCAGTCGGAGAAGATCCTTGTCGGCGATCTCCCAGTATCCCATGATTCTCGCGCCTTCATGGTTCACGTACTCCGTCAGATATTCTCCGAGAAGCGAGAAGAAGAGCGGAGATGTAACATCGGCCCAGTATTCGTCACCATACGCTCGTGTCCACAGCGTCTCCTCACTCATTGCCATCACGGCCGTCAGGTATCCACAGAAATCGCATATATGTCCAAACACTCCGCATTCTTGACGAAACCCAGACGATTCGGGTTCCGGGAATCACCCCTCCTGAAGTTCGCAATTCGGACGATGCATCCTGAGCCCATGTCTGTAAGACTCCAAGACTGATCTTGGTGAACAACCTGCAGGTTACTTTCAGCGACACCGGAACCTGCATCTCGGAAGGAGCCACGGGCATGATTTGGACGCCCTTCTTCACAACCAAGGCGAAGGGAATCGGTCTGGGGTTGTCTATATCCAAACGCATAGTCGAGGCGCGCAAAGGATATATCTCATTTGAAACCGATGTTGGAAAAGGGACGACTTTCACCGTTACCATTCCAATCCGGGTGAAGAACCGTGACTGACCATGCTAGGATTCTTGTCATCGACGATGACGCGAGTGTGAGAAAAGTCATCGCCATGGCTCTGGAGGATGAGGGGTATAGTGTTGATACAGCAGAGAACGGAAGTGAGGCGATCCAGAAATGCAACGCCAACTTCTACAATGTAGCACTCATTGACATACGGCTGCCAGACATGGAGGGGACGAAGCTGTTGAGAGAGATGAAGGACACTACTCCGAAGATGATCAAGATAATCGTCACAGGCTATCCGGGCCTGCAGAACGCGGTTGAAGCGATTAACAGAGGCGCCGACGGCTACATAGTCAAACCTTTCAAAATGGATGACCTGCTCAAGACGGTGAAGGAACACTTGAAGAAGCAAGAAGAAGCCAAGAAAGACGGCGAAGAGAAAGTCAGAGAATTCATCGAAACACGAGCCAAAGAACTCGAAAGAAAAAAGTAGCCTGACCCAGCTCTGAGCTTTACATATCCTACTTTTGGTTTAGAAATCTTATCTTGCACGAGCGTCCAACTC
>Ga0315282_10002530_pt1 | contig 33506 bp, 31 predicted proteins | sample YL17G07_20_MG_FD_203693 | JGI IMG/M metagenome (GOLD analysis project Ga0315282, IMG submission 203693) | Sediment microbial communities from Yellowstone Lake, YNP, Wyoming, USA - YL17G07_20 | ecosystem: Environmental > Aquatic > Freshwater > Lake > Sediment | place: USA: Wyoming | collected...
GTGATCTGGTGGCCAGCGTCATGCTGGGGAGCCTGTGGACAGCGGTTTCACCGGTCTTCGCGTTTGCTTGTTCGTCAGTTCTGATGGTTGTGGGAGGTATCCTCATTCTTTCGATGAGCCGAGGACCCATTGGTCAAGCACCTAAATCAGCATAGCTCTGTCATTGGGGACAGTACACAGGGCATCGCGGAATTCCGCTTCTTCAGTTGAAAGAGATTGCCATGATTTACTTTTGCCCTTCTTGTTGGAGCGAGATTAAGAACGAGGATGTGTGCCCAGAGTGTGGTGTGGATCTCAAGGAGCTAGCGCAAGAAGGTTACGAGGAAAAGTTGATTCGGGCCCTGCGTCACCCCGAAGCCACAGTGCCAGTCTGTGCAGCGACGATTTTAGGTGAGCTCCGTTCGAAAGCGGCAATTGAACCGCTCATTGTCCTGGCCATCTCAAATCCTGATCCCTACATTCAGGAGGCGGCCGTCATCGCACTGGGCCGGATAGGTTACGAGCGAGCGATCCCTCACTTGGAGAACCTAGCTCTTGAGGGATGGCTTCGGGTAAGGCGCGCGGCTCGTCGCGCATTTGAGAAATTGAGAAGCCAAGAGGTCGCGGGAAAAATCGCATGAACGGGCTGACGCCAGGCATTTCTCCTCGGACCGAACTGTTAGCGGATACCCCCCTCGTGGACCGCGAAAGTGAAGCTCTTCGATTGCATGATGCCATTTTAAAGCGCGAGAGCTTGTGGATCAGCGGGCCAGCAGGAATCGGAAAAACCGCTCTGGTCTTAATGGTTCTGAGTGAACTGCCTTCAGCGATGGCTCGTCACTGTTTCTACCTGAGCGGAGTGGACGGAGTGCAGCCCTTGTTGCGCTGGTTGATTCAGAGGCTTTACAAATTGGACGATGCGACTCTACGGCGTCGACTTCATGTCGAGGGCATCCGGGAGAACACCTTCAAGAGTTGGCTGAAGCACCAGCCTACGAGCCGACTCAAAGGCGCCGTTTATCGGTCCATGGAAAAGGGCAACTATTGGGTCTTCCTCGACCACTTGCCGCCCTTGACTCATGCCGAGGCCAAAATCGTTCGCGAGCTCGTCTGGATGCGCAAGACCCCAGTCTTTCTTTTTGCGAGAGGACCTACGGGGAGGGACGTCGGGCAGGTGGGCAATGTCTACTGGGGGAGCCGGCAGCAACTCTCGCTGGGTCCCCTTCCCGAGCAGGCGGGAAGGGAACTGCTGGAGCGCTGCATCCAGAAAATGGGACTTGAAAAGCTCGACCTGGAGGGTTTCCGTGAGGAGGTCTTGCGGCTTAGCGGCTTAGTGCCTGGCACAATCATAAGGATGTGCCATTTGGCCCAGGCGCCGAAATATCGATTTGGTTTGCGCCTTAAGACAAGGTTGATTCACATTGATTGTTTGATAAGCGGCGCCCGGCTTTGACCAGCTCAGAGCCGCAAGGACTATAATCAGGTATCGCCTATGACCGGAACTAAAAACACTACGCCTCTGATAGTGAGCACAGCGTCAGGCGACGGCGTCGCCGCTGGGTTCGCTGTGGCGAGCGAGGCCGATGGCGCGGCGAGGCTTCTCCACCTCGCAACCTTGGGGGAAGAGCTTGGCACGAATCGGGTTGCCGATGAGGCCCGTGAGCTCGCCGCCCGCGTCTCAGAGGGGCGCTTCTACGTGGCATGCGTCGGCCAGTTCAAGCGGGGCAAGTCAACGCTGATTAACGCGCTCATCGGCGCGCCAGTTCTCCCTGTGGGCTTTATACCGGTCACCGCCGTGCCTACCGTGATTCGGTTCGGAGAGCGGCAGAGGGCACGAGTCCGGGCCCGGGATGGCTCGTGGCGAGAAATCGCCATCCCGGAATTGGGTGACTACGTATCCGAAGAGCACAACCCGGAGAACTCGAAGGGAGTAGTGGGTGTGGAGGTGTTTGTGCCTAATCCGCTGCTCGAGGCAGGCATGTGCCTTGTGGATACTCCCGGGCTGGGGTCGGTGTTCACGGGAAACACGGCGGCGACCGAGGCTTTCATACCCCACATCGATGCGGCGCTGGTGGTGGTAGGCGCAGACCCCCCGCTGGCGGGCGAGGAACTGGCCCTCGTCGAGGCTGTGGCGCGAAATGTTCAAGATTTGATCCTGGTCATCAACAAAGCGGACCGGACCACGGATGAAGAAAGAGCGGCGGCGGTGGGGTTCACGCGAAAGCTGCTCGAAAAGCGGTTGCAACGGCCCGCCGGACCCCTCTTTGAAGTGAGCGCCGTGGAGCGGCTCGAGAACCGCGGGCCGGAGCGGGACTGGGGAAGACTGGTCGAAGCGCTTGCCCGGCTCGTTGAAGACTCTGGCCGACAATTGATCCGAGCGGCTTGCGCGCGAGGCCTGGAGCGGCTGGGTGAGGAGTTGCTGGCCATCATCAGCGAAGAGCGCGAGGCGCTCGAGCGGCCTCTCGAAGAATCCGAGCGGCGAATTGTGGCGCTGAAGGAAAGCCTCGCTGGGGCCGAACGCTCGATGCGAGAGTTAGGTTATCTTTTCATGGCTGAGCAGCATCACCTTTCCGATACGCTCCTCCACCGGCATAAGGCTTTTCTCGCTTCCCTTTCGCCTCGAGCGAATCAGGAATTCGACCAGGCTCTCCAAGCGGTCTCGCGCGGCATTGGACCTGCCCACCGCCGTCGAGTGATGCGCGAGGCTCAGGAAGTCGCTCGCCGGCACGTCCTGCCGTGGTTGCAAACCGAGCAGGTAGAAGCGGAGAAGGAATATCGGGAGGTCGCCCACCGATTTGTGCAGATGGGCAACGACTTTCTGAAGAAGCTTGCCGAGGCGGGCATCCGGGAGATCGCGCGCCTGCCGCACGCTCTCGATCCGGAAGCAGGATTTCGGATTCGATCACGATTCACGTTTCACGACCTGATCGAGATCGCGCAACCTGCATCGCCGTTGCGGTGGATGGCCGATTTGATTCTCAGCCTTGTTGGGGCTCATGGGGTGATTGAAAACGATGCGCGGCAGTTTCTATCACACCTGCTGGAAACCAACTGCACTCGGGTGCAAAGCGACATCCTGGAGCGAGTTCAAGAGAGCCGCAGCCGCTTGGAAGTGGAGATTCGCAAGCTCCTGCACGAGATCAGACGCATCGCAGAACAGGCCCTCGCGCGCGCCCGCGCGGCGCGCGCCGAGGGGGCCTCGGCAGTCCAGGCGGCACGCGCGGGGCTCGAGCGCCTGGAACACGAGATACGGCTGTTGTAGCGGCGAGTTTATCCGTCCACTGACGGACTAATGGCGGCGTCCCGATCCTATCGGGACAGGTTCCGCCGCTTCTGCGCAGGAACAGCTCTATGGCCCTAGATGACCTCCACGCCGGGCGCTTGGCCACGGTCGCGAGCGTATTCGAAAGCGCCTTGGACCGGATGGAACTGGTGCTGAAATCGCTCGAATCCGCAAGCGGTGATGACCCCTTGCCGATCAGGCCGGAACATATTCGTCTGGGACGGGAAAGGATGGACACGGTTCGAAATCGGCTGTCCGAGTCTCTGAAGCGGTTTTCTATCCAGCTTCGCAAACCTGAGCCAATGCAAATACTCGCGGCAGAGCTCTCCACGCTCTGGGTGGTGCTCGAGAACGCGCGACCGGAAAGGATGAAGGGCTATGGAAGGGAATTCAGTCCTGCGGACAAGGCCGATTGGGAGAACTTAATCGAAGGATTGATTTCAGATATCAAGGAAATGCGCCGCATCCTCGTGAAACGGGAAGTCAAGGCCTAGGCTAGGCACTGAGGGGTGGGTGTAGGGTTCCAGGTGGCAGGAGTCAGGGATTAGCAAGAACGGGAAAAGGAGACTTTTTCTGCGGGTTACCCTCGACGCTTGCCTTTATACGCAGATCGCGTACATAATAACGCATGATGCGTACGTCCGCTGCCATTGACGCTCTACTTCCCAAAACTCGACAGGCGATCCTCGCCGCCGCCTTCGGCGCACCGCAACGCTGGTGGTATATGAGGGAACTCGCCCGTCACCTGCGGCGGACGCCATCCAGCTTGCAACGAGAATTGGCTTCCCTGGTCCGGGCAGGGATTCTTCTCCAAAAGCGTGAAGGCAAGCACGTTTACTTTCAGGCTGCCACGGAATCACCTTTTTTCCGGGAGCTTCAGGGTCTCATCCTGAAGACGGTCGGTTTGGCAGACGTCATACGCGATGCACTTAATCCTCTGGCAGACCGCATAGAATGGGCTTTCATCTACGGCTCGATCGCGAGGTCCGGGGAACACTCTGCTAGCGATGTAGACTTGATGATCATCGGCCGAGTTGGGCTCGCCGAGGTGTCGAGTCCACTCCGCAAAGCCGAGCGGCGGCTCGACCGGTGCGTGAATCCAACTACTCACACGGCCGATGAATTTACCGCCAAAGTGAAGTCAAACCAGCACTTCATCACCACGGTCATGCGTTCAAAGAAGCTGTTCATCTTGGGACACTCGCGTGAGTTTGGCCGCACTTTTGGCGAGTAAGCGCCGCGAGCGGCACAGGACAAGTTCCAATGAGCTGGCCGGTCTGCGCAGGCTCATTGCACGCGACATGGCCGACGCCGCCGTTCCTGGCCTATCCGCCGATCGCACCTTCGCGACTGCTTACAACGCCGTCCTCCAACTCTCCAAGGTCGCCCTCGCGTGCGCCGGCTATCGCGTTTCCGCCACGCTTCCCGGCCACCATCAGACCGCCTTTGAAGCGGCAGGCTTTGTGCTCGGCACGGCAGTCCGGCAACTGACCGATTATTTCGAGACCTGTCGCCGCAAAAGAAACGTGACCGATTATGACTCTTAAGAGGTGGCCACATGGTCGCAAGCTGCTGAACTGCTGGAAAAAGCCTCTCAGTATCAAAAGCTGGTCGAGGGCTGGATCGCAAAGAACCACCCGAGGTACAAGATTCCGAAGGAGGGTCGAACATGAAGGAGAGTGGAGACTCGAAGGGAATACAACGTCGTTCGCTGCTGAAAGGTTCGGCGGGCTTGTTGGGGCTGAGCGCTACAGCGTATCTCAGTCCCCCAGCCGCCGGGCGGAGTGCCGTCGCAGGCCCTCAAGCCACGGTCGAGAACCAGAGACAGCCGGGGGTGAAGGAAAGCATCAAAATCACCAAGCTCGAGACCTTCCTAGTCAAGCCCCGCTGGATTTTCCTCAAGATTCATACCAACGCCGGAATCACCGGGCTTGGCGAGCCGTTGCTCGAGGGGCGGGCGCTGACCTGCGCTCAGGCCGTCAAAGAAGTGGAACCGTACCTGGTGGGGAAAGACCCGCGGGCTGTGGCTCATCACTGGCAGGCCATCTACCGTCATGCCTTCTATCGCGGCGGCCCGATTCTAACCAGCGCGTTGAGCGGCATTGATCAGGCGCTCTGGGACATCAAAGGCAAGGCGCTCGGTGTGCCGGTGTACGAGTTGCTGGGTGGCCCCACTCGGAAGCGCGTGCGCGTTTACGCTCATGCCGGCACTGCGGAAAGCATAGCGAAGGCCCGGGCGGAGGGGTTCACCGCGTTCAAGACAGGCCCGGCCAATCTGCGCCCGCCTCACATCATCGAGAGCAAAGCGTTCGTGGATCACGTGGCCGAGCAGTTTGCCGCACTGCGGGCCGCCGCTGGCCCGGAGGTCGACATCGCCATCGACTTCCACGGCGCGGTTCCTCCGCCCACCTCGAAAGTGCTCATCAAGGCGCTGGAACCCTACCAGCCCATGTTCATCGAAGAACCTGTCAACTGCCAGAACGTAGACGTGCTGGCGGACATTGCCCGCGGAACTTATTTGCCTATCGCCACCGGTGAACGCATCTTCACCAAATGGGGATTCCGGGAGATTCTGGAGAAGAGAGCCGCCGCAATTCTTCAGCCTGATCTTTGCCACGCCGGGGGAATCACCGAAGTGCGACTGATCGCCGGGATGGCGGAGGCCTACTACGCGGCCATTGCGCCCCACAACCCCATGGGGCCGATTTCGCTAGCTTGCGGGTTACACCTGGCAGCCTCTATTCCGAACTTCTTGTGCGAAGAGCAGGTGTCGCTGGGAGATGGATACCTCAAGAAGCCCTTCAAAGTTAAAAACGGATACATCGACATCCCCACCGGCCCAGGACTTGGAATCGAGTTGGACGAAGAGGCCATGGCTGACAAGATCGGGCATGACTGGAAGAACCCCGAAAGTTACGACGTGGATGATGGCTCGGTCGTTGACTGGTAGGAAAGTTTTTATAGGGCGATTGGTGATTAAGGAACCATTGCTTTACCCGCAGTTCTGTGCTAGTTAGTCACCTGGAATCACGAGGCCACGCGGATCGAAACAGGAGAGGAGAAGCAATGCTCTGTAGCGACGTCGGGCGGAGAAGGTTTCTGCATCAGGCAGCGGGAGTGGGGTTGGCTGCTGCCGGTGCTTTGGGATGGTCGTCGGCAGTAATAGGTGAGGAGTCGAGTTCCGGCGAGCCTTTGCCGACAATACCACTCGGAAAAATGCGGGTCACTCGCTTGATCGTAGGTGGCAACCCCATCGGGGGTTTCTCGTACGGAACTCCGAAGCTCACCCGACACATGCTCGGTTACTTTACAGCGGAGCGCACCAGCGAGTTTCTGCGGCACTGCGAAACACAGGGCATCACGACCTTTCAGTGCAACTACTCGCCGGTCGTGCGGGCTGCGCTGCTAGCCGCTCGGGAACGGGGCTCGAGGATGCAGTTCATTCTTCTCGCCTCGGACTTCGAAAAAGGCGTGCCGAAGGAGATGCTGGAGATGGCGCCGATCGCCATCTGCCATCATGGTGGCGTCACGGACAAGTTGCTCCGCTCGGGGAAGGGTCAAGTGGTTCACGACTTTGTCAAGCGAGTTCACGACGCTGGTTTCCTGGCCGGCGTTTCCACTCACAATCCGGACCATCTGGCGCGGGTGGAGGATTCGGGGTGGGAAAACGATTTCTATATGACCTGCTTCTACAACTTGACCCGTACCTCCGAGGAACTGCAAGAAATAGTGCGCCAGCCGACCGTGGACGAGTGGCATTTCTTTGCCCAGGACCCTGAACGGATGACGAAGCGCATTCACGAGGTCAAGAAGCCCTGCCTGGCTTTCAAGATCCTGGCGGCGGGCCGGTTATGCGGGGATGCAGAGACTCTGGACAAGGCCTTCGCTTTCGCCTACCGGAACATCAAGCCGATGGACGCCGTGATCGTAGGCATGTACCCGGTGTTTTCGGACGAGGCAAGGGAGGACGCGCAGCTTGCACGAAAGCACGGAAAACTCGTGTGAGCGACTGCTCGCCACGATCTCCGCCAGTGACCAGAATAACCAGCGCGAATGCGCTTAGGGCACTGACGTAGGCAGGCGTAGATGCCCAGGCGTAGCCTTGTCCAAGCTGAATGGACAAGAGGAGGTGGCTGTGATTGTGCCCCGATGCGCAAGCCGCGGGCTGGACGTGGCGAGCGTGCTGGTGGGAAGCCTGCTCTCGCTTGCCATGCTTGCCCAGGAGACGCTGACGACCAACCCCCGGGATGCCAATCTCGAAAAGGGCGGAGCACTTTATCGGATGCACTGCCAGGTGTGTCACGGCTCGACCGGCGATGATCTCCACTGTCAGGATATGGTGCCGCTGGCCGGCCTGGGCCGGCGACCGCGTGTAAACTTGGTAGCGGGGGTCCTATCGCCATCCTATTTCTTTAGGGGTGTGTCCTATCAAGGAGCGGACGCGCGCGATCTGACCGCCTTTTTGCTCAGTCTCAAGGGCGAGAAAGGATTCGATGATCCCGGCCTGCGTTGCATGCCCAGGCTCCTCAGCAAGAGGTACGGACTCTTCGATTACTACCGAGTGATCGATGTCCGCGACGGGGCGGCTTACGCCAAAGGGCACATCCCGAACGCGGAACGCTGGCCAGCTAGTGAGGAAGGCAGCGAGCGCCAGCCTCGCACAGCAGACATCGTAAGGCAGAAGCTCGGTTTGCTCGCGGTCCACCCCGAAATGTCCATCGTGATCTACGACGATACCGTTACGCCGGCAGCCGCCCACTTATGGTGGGACCTTGTTCGCGCCGGGCACAAGAACGTCGCTATTCTGGACGGGGGACTCCGAGGGTGGGCCGATGAGGACAGCTACTTGACCAGCGTGGTAACACCCTTGCTGCCCGTCGCCTATGCTTCCTCAGAAGTGGCGGAAGTCCTGGCTGTCCACGCCGACCGAAATTACCCAGTACTCCGCCTCCGAGCGGGATTACCGCAACCCTCTTCAGGTGCCTTCGACTGGGAACGCACTGTTACCGACGGGCAGCTTCGAACCGCCGCCGAAATCCGCGAATATCTCGATCGCAGCGAAGTCAGGTTCCCCGGCGCCTACCGCGTGGAGGGAAGCGACGCCGAGGCTGCATTTCTCGTCTACCTGCTCCGCCTCCGCGGCCATAAAGGAGCGTACTACGACCCCGTTAGCAAGTTGCTCGTGGCTGTTAACCCGGGCCTGGGCGGGCCGGGGTCCCGAACTCCTTAGCGCTTTTCGAAGAACAGATAATACTGGTAGGGCAGAATAGCGAGCCGCTTCGAAAGGGTAAACCCCGCATTGCGAAACTCTGCGATCACCTCCTTGTCTGATAGTTTCATGGAGGGCGGTGGCCCGACGGGAAGAGCTTTCTTGTAGAAATCGATCACCACAACACGACCACCCGGCTTCAAGGCCCTGGCGATTTTGGGATAGTAGCTTGCCCGGTTCTGGATATGGTGCAGTACATCGCAGAAGAAGATGATATCGACAGAATGCTCCGGCAGTAGCGGGTCGTCGGGCGCGGCCAGCACTACGGTGATGTTCGGTGGGGCATTCTTTTGGATGATGGCCAGCAATTCCTTGTCGATATCGACTGCGTAAACCTTGCGGGCATGGTTGGCGAAGCGACGCGCGAAATAGCCGGTTCCTGCGCCAATATCGGCGATGACGTCCGTCGGCCTGAGACCCAGAGCCATCACTACCTCGTGCGGCTTCTGCCACTCGTCACGGGAGGGATCTTCCAGCACCTTGGCATACTCACCAGACGTCGGCGGATGATGCTGGTGAGGCACTTGCCCCAAGCCGACTGCTGCAAAGACGAGCATTAACGCATAGAGTTTCATAGCCTCTACCACCTTCAAGGATCCGGTGTGCGAGACGTCGATCACGTCACAGGAAGACAATCGCGATAGCCGCCCCAACAAGGACAACCCACAACACATCAATTTTGAAGCAAAGCGCCACGAATGCCGCCAGCGCCAACAGAATCGAGCGGCTGGTCCATGAGGCGGCGATGGCGAACTGCACCGTCACGGCCAGCAGCAACCCGACGAACGATGCCAAGACGCCCCGTAGCGCCCGCTGGAAGACCAAGGAGCGTTGCAGGAGGTCCAGGTAGGGAACCGTAATCAACACCATAAGGAACGACGGAGAGAAAATCGCCACCGTGGCGACGACGGCGCCCAGCAGCCCGGCGGTCTGATAGCCGACAAAAGTGGCAGTGATGACGATGGGCCCTGGCGTGACTTGTCCCAGGGCGATCCCATCCATGAAAGTCTTGCCGTCGATCCAGTTCCGAACATCCACCACCTGATGAAGCATCACCGGCACCGAGGCGAAGCCGCCACCGAAGGCGGATAGGTCTACCTTGAGCATGACCAACGCCAGGGCAAAAAGTGGGCGATTCACCACGTAGAGAACTGCGAGTGCGGCGCTGCTTGCGAGGACTGCCAACAAAACCAGGCGTGTCGCCAGTGGCTCACCAGGTTGGCCGACGGCCTGGGCAGGTTTGACGGGGAGACTCGTCCCACGGTAGAGAAGAGCGCCCACGGCTGCCGACGCGACGATGGCGAAGATAGGATTCCCCCGAAAGATCAGAAAGGTGGCCGCTCCACACGCCAGGATCACATCCCGCCAAATTCTGATCGAACTGCGTCCAAATGTTACGACGGCGTTGGCCACGAGCGCCACCACAATCACATGCAGCCCGCGGAAGGCGGCCCCCACCGCCGGAAGATTGCGGCTGACCGCGTAGACAACCGACAAGACAACCATCAGGATGAACGCCGGCAGGCCGAATCCCACGAACGCGGCTAGCGCTCCGGCAGGCCCTCGGACGCGAAGGCCGACATAAGCGGCCGTCTGCATGGCCGTCGCACCGGGAATCGACTGACACAAGGCCACCCCGTCGGCAAAAGTCTCATGCGGCAGCCAGTGCTTCTTCCGCACTGCCAAGTCGCGAATGTACGCTACCATCGCCGGCCCGCCGAAGGCCGTTACGCCTAAGCGAAGGAACGCCAGGAAAAGCCGATGGAGTGGAGTCTGATGCGCAGATTCATCACTATTCACTATTCACCGTTCACTATTCATATTTGCGCTCATCCCTGCTCCCACGGGACCTGAAATCCGACACCCGGCACCTGACCCCTGACCTTCACCGGTGCAATTCGACCACGTCTTTATCAGCCAGGAGGTAATCCCGGTTAACCATCTGGCCCTCAAATTTCCCGTGGCCCCAAACCCGCGCATACTTGAGTTGAGTGAGAAAATCGTGGTGGACGTGCGCCGCCAAGTCGAGCAGGCGCGAGCCGCGCTTTAGGATGTAAGGCGCGGTCAGTTCCAGTTTTTTGCCGGGCGCTTTGGTGTAGATGCGGATTACCTCCAGCAAGTCAAACGCGGCGTGGCGGAGTTCGTCCAGTCCTTGGCCGGTTTCGGCAGAGACCGGAAGGACTTCAAGGCGCGCGCCGTAGAGGTCCTTCAGGACCTCGAGACTTTCGAGGGCGCCACTGGCATCGAGCTTATTGGCCACGAGCAGCGTCCTTTTGGCGAGCCATCCCGGAGTGCCTGGCGACTCGCCGGCGCCGACCTGGACTTTGGCTTTGGCGAGTTGGGTGAGAGTGGTTTCGAGATCTTCTAGAAGGTCCGGATCGCTCAGGTCCACCACCAGCAGCGCAGCATCCGCGTTGCGAATAATCTGATAAAGCCACGACTCAGGGAAGTCGGGATGAACGGGCGGCAGGTCCACAAGCTGGATTTGAATGTCTTCGAACCTCATCATGCCCGGCAAGGGGATGCGGGTGGTGAAAGGGTAGTCGGCCACCTCCGGTGCGGCACGGGTGAGTTGCCGGACCAGCATCGACTTGCCGCTGTTGGGCGGGCCAACCAGCGCCACCTGGCCGGCGCCCTCCCTCTCGATGCGGTGAATGATGCCGGCGCGGCTCACCGGCTTCCTGGCCTGTTCCGTCCGCAGCTTCGAGAGACGCCGCTTCAGGTCGGCCTGCATCTTTTCCGTCCCTTTGTGGCGTGGGATGGTGGCCAGCATTTCTTCCAGCGCGGCCAGCTTTTCTTCCGAGGTGTCGGCGGCCTTGAACCGCCTTTCGGCTTCGAGATATTCAGGGGTGAGATTCGCAGGCATATGTTCCCCTGCCAGGGCAGTCCTATTGTACTAGGGGCCGGGGGCAATTTTGAATGGTGAATGGTAAATTGTGAATTGTGAAGCGAGGAATGCAGTAATCAAGACGCGTAGCGGCGACGTCCTTTCATCGAAGCCTTCGGCGCTGATTGGGCGCGCGTGCTATGATTGCCGGTGAAAACTGCTGACTTCTCTGGCGGAGGCGTTATGCGCAGCCTGACAGGGGGAGTGCTCCTTCTGAGTCTCTTTTCCATATTGTTGGTCCCGCAGCACAGAGCTGGGCAGGGAATTCCGGAACTGCGGGCGCCCGCCGCGGCTCGGCCAGTCAAGATCGATCTTAGCGGGGAAACGATTCTTCCCAACGGTCGCCTGCTTACTCCGCTGGGTCGCCACGTGAAGATTGCGCCGCACCCTTACGGGCTTGCGCTCAGTCCGGATGGCAAGACTCTGGTCACCGCCAACAGCGGCACGCACCCATTTTCTGTCTCCATCATCACCCAACTGGACAGCCCCGAACCGCAGGTGGCTCAAATTCCACCGGGCTTCAAACCTGCCGATGCCGATCCGGACAGTGTTTTCCTCGGGGTGGCTGTGGGAACAGATAATCGAACCCTTTATCTTCCGGAGGGGAACAACGGCCGGGTCGGCATCTTCGACCTGGTGACTCATCAGCGCCTCTATTCATTGAGCGTCGACGGGGCCTTCCAAGGTAAGACTTATGCCCACAGCCTTACTGCCGCCCTCCAGCTTTCACCGGATGGCCGGCGCCTTTACGTCCTCGACCTCGCCCATTTCCGCCTTGTCGTTATTGATACACATTCAAAGCAGCTTGTCTCCAGTATTCCTGTCGGGCGCCTGCCTTTCGGGTTGGCTGTTTCCCCGGATGGCAGGTTTGTATACGTCTCTAATGTGGGCATGTTCCAATACTCTCTGGTGCCCGGCTACAACGCGAAGCGGCCCAAGCAGACCGGGTTGGATTTTCCTCCCTATGGTTTTCCGTCGAAGGCAGCGACCGAAGGCACGACTGTCGAGGGAAAGCTGATTGCCGGGCTGGGCGATCCCAATGTGCCTGAGTCGAATTCGCTTTGGGTGATCGACGTGGCTGATCCCGCCCGGCCCAGAGTCGTCGCGAAGATCAAGACTGGAATCGGGGTCGGAGGCAAGTCTATTGGCGGGTCAAGCCCGGGCGCAGTGGTGGCTGGCCGCGACAGGGTTTTCGTCACCAACGCCACCCAAGACAGCGTCACCATCATTAATGCGCAGTCGAACGGGGTGGAAAAAACCACCTTGCTGGAGCCCTCGGACGCAGTGAGGGGATTGCGTGGGGTGCTTCCTTTCGGGATGGCGCTGAGCCGGGACGAGAAGCGTCTCTACGTGGCCTGCTCAGGGATCAACGCCGTGGCGATACTCGACGCCCGCAAAGGCGAAGTGTTGGGCTATATCCCTACTGCCTGGTTCCCAGCCCGGCTCGCCTTGAGCCCCGAGGGCAAGACGCTTTACGTGGCCAATGCGAAAGGATTTGGCGCCGGCCCTAACGGCGGGCCGAGTTTTCAAGAGGGGCCGGAAGGAACTTACATCGGAGACATCACCCACGGATTCGTTTCGATCGTCACCATCCCTGAGGAACGCGAACTGAAACAGATGACCACCCGCGTCCTGCGGAACAATGGTTTCGTTTCTGAAACTCAGCCCAGGCCGCACCGCGCGGATTTCCCTGTGCCTCCGCCCGGACAGCCAAGCATGAAGATTCACCACGTCGTCTTCGTGGTGAGGGAAAACCGGACCTTTGATGAAGTCTTTGGGGACGTGCAAATCGCGGGTGCAAAGGTGGAAGGCGAACCCAGCATGGCCCGGTGGGGCGAGAATACCTTGGTGAGAGACAAGGAAGTAGCGGCGGTCGTGGAGGGTGCGCAGGTCACGCCCAACGCGCACGCCATAGTGCGAAGGTTTGCTTTCAGTGACAACTTCTACGTGGACTCGGACGTTTCGGTGGACGGCCACCACTGGCTGGTGGGGAACTATCCCAACGAGGTTGTCGAGTCAGAATGGCCGGCCGCTTACGGCGACAAGCTCGATTTCGTGCCCGAGGCTGACGCGCCCGGCCGCCTGAGTCTGGATTGTGGAAACCCCTGCCCGGAGACTTATCTCGAGGCCGGTTCACTTTGGGAGCACCTGGCAAGGCGCCACATCTCCTTCCGAAACTACGGGGAAGGCGTTTGGCTGCCGGGCGGTCACGGCGGTCCTGGTTTCATGCCTACCGGCGTCCGGGAAGCTGTCAACATCCCCATGCCCGAAGTTCTCTTCGAAAACACTTCGCGAAGTTACGCGACCTTCAACACGAACATCTCCGACCAATACCGCTTGGGGCAATTCCAACGCGAGTTCGAGCTTCGGTACGCCAGTGGAAAAGAACCGCTTCCACAGTTCCTTTACATCTGGCTGCCCAACGATCATACGGCCGAGCCGCGTCCGGAAGATGGCTATCCTTATCGCGCTTCTTATGTCGCGGATAACGATCTGGCGCTTGGAAAGCTGGTGGAGCTGTTTTCGCACAGTCCTTTCTGGAAGGATATGGCTATTTTCGTCACCGAGGACGACGCCCAGGACGGCCGGGACCATGTGGACGCGCACCGCAGCCTCTTGCTGGTGATCAGCCCTTACGCCCGTCGCGGCGTCTCCCACGTCCACACGAGCATGGCCAGCATCCTGAAAACCTTTGACCTGATTTTCGGCTTGCCCTATTTGAACCAGTACGATGCCGCCGCCACTGACCTCTCTGATATGTTCACTGATGCGCCCGATTTCACGCCTTTTGAGGCGTTGCCTTCCGACACGCGCATCTTCGACCCAGCGAAAATCCGCGAGCCGGGACTCGAGTTGCAAGCCCGTCCCAGCGCACCGCTCGATGACCCCGAAACTATCCGGAGGGAAATGCGCGAGCGGGATGAGGAACACGATAAAAGGCGACGCAATCGTGTACAATAGAAATTCGAGCCAGGGGACAGGCAGATGAGAATAGCCGTGATCTGGGAAGTCGTAGAAGGTAACCTCCTGGGTTTTCTTTTGACCTTCGACTCTCGACTCTCAACTTGCTAGATTCCGAATGTCCAATCTCCTCGACCAACTGAATCCCCAGCAGCGCGCCGCCGTAGAAGAGGCGGAGGGACCTCTGCTCATTCTGGCAGGAGCGGGCAGTGGCAAGACCCGCGTTATCACCTACCGGATCGCTCATTTGATCGAAACCCGGCAAGTGCCGCCTGAGAATATTCTCGCGGTGACGTTCACCAACAAAGCCGCTGGGCAGATGAAAGAACGCGTTGAGAAACTGCTTTCCGCGCAGATGAATCTACGGCCCGGCGCCCCCCACGTTTCCACCTTCCATTCGTTTTGTGTCAGCGTGCTGCGCCGGCATATCGAGCGGCTCGGTTACAGCCGGGACTTCACCATCTATGATGAGGACGATCAGTCGCGCGTAATGAAGGCCTGCATGCAGGAACTGGGTCTCAGCGAGCAGATCACCTCCCCGCGAAGCACCCTGGCGAAAATCAGCTACACCAAGAATCGGGGATGCTCTCCCGAGGAGCTAAGAACGGAGGCTTCCGACCCGGAAACCCAGAGGCTGGCCTCCCTCTACGAGTTGTATGAAAGCAAGCTGCGACGCGCCAACGCGCTCGACTTCGACGACTTGCTGCTCAAAACGGTGGACCTCTTCTATCAGGCCTCCGAAGTCTGCGAAAGCTATAACCAGCGTTTCCGCTATATCCAGGTGGATGAATTCCAGGACACGAACCGTATCCAGTATCAATTGATTCGACAGTTGACGTTGCTCCAGCAGAATCTCTGTGTGGTCGGCGATGAGGACCAATCCATTTATCGCTGGCGCGGCGCCGACATCGAGAACATCCTCAACTTCGAAAAGGACTATCCCAGGGCGAAGGTCTTTCGCTTGGAACAGAACTACCGCTCCACGCAGCTCATTCTTGACGCGGCGGGGGCGGTGGTGAGCCAAAACTTGGCGCGCAAGGGCAAGACTCTTTGGACCGACCGCAGCGGGGGAGAAAAAGTTCGCTTATTCGAGGCCCGCAGCGCCGATGAAGAAGCCGAGTTCGTGGCTGGCGAGGTGGGGAGCGCGGTAGCCCGGCAGGCGGACGGGAGCGTGGCGGTCCTCTACCGGACCAATGCGCAATCGCGGGTGCTGGAAGAGAGCCTTCGTCGCCGGGGCATCACTTACCGCCTGGTGGGCGGGTTCAGCTTCTACGCCCGGGCGGAAATCAAGGATGCTCTGGCTTATGCGCGCCTGGCCAATAACCTGAGGGACGACGCGGCATTTGGGCGCATCATTAACACGCCTCCGCGCGGAATTGGCGACACCACGCTCGGAGCCCTGGCGGAGTCCGCGCGGGAAAACAGGCTGAGCCTGTGGGAAGGGCTCGAGCACGAACTGTTTCAGAGGCGACTGCCGGCGCGAGCCTTGAGCGCCCTCCGGGGCTTCCACTCGCTCATGAAAGAACTGGTGGGTGATCGCCAGCGCTTGCGCCTGGGCGAGTTCTTCGAAAGTGTCCTGGATCAAACCCGCTACCTCGAGCTTCTGGAACAGGAGCATCAGCCGGCCTCCGAAGACCGCATTGAGAACCTCAAGGAATTGGTGAATGCCGCCGCAGAAGCCGAGGAGCAGGGCCTAACGCTGGCGGAATTCCTGGACCACGCCTCGCTGGTTTCCGACGCGGATGACTACGATGAACATTCTCGTGTGTCGCTGATGACTCTGCATAGCGCTAAAGGCCTGGAATTCGATGCCGTATTCCTGGTGGGCATGGAGGAAGGACTGTTCCCCCACCAGTTCTCTATCGCCGATGCGGCGGAAATTGAAGAAGAGAGGCGGCTCTGTTATGTAGGCATGACCAGGGCGAAGGAGCGCTTGACCCTCGCCTGGGCTCGGCAACGACGCTCCTTTGCGCGTGAGTCTTTTGCGGAAACGAAGCCTTCCCGTTTCCTGCGGGAAATCCCACGGGAACTTCTCGAGCCTTTGAGTTCCGCGAGTCTAGCCTGGAAGCCGCAAACCAACTGGGAGAATGCGGTCAATTCTGTGTCGAGCGTCGAGCGGTTTCTCAGGGAGCGCGGGGTTGGTGGAGCTCAGGAGGTCTCCGGGGCGCGCCCCTCAGCCAACTCCCCATGGCCAATCGGGTCGAAGGTCCGGCACGCCAAATTCGGCGTAGGAACTATCCTGGGGGCGGAAGGCGAGGGCGAGGATACCAAGTTGACTATCAGCTTTCCCGGCTACGGTCGGAAGAAGTTCATGGCACAATACGCAGCTTTGGAAAAGACGTAGCACGTTTCACTGTCATTCCGAGCGCAGCGAGGAATCTCGCTCTGAGCCCATCCTTCACAGAGCAGAGCGAGATTCCTCGCTGCGCTCGGAATGACAGCACCAGGAGGGGCAGCCCTTGCGGCCGGCCTGGACAACCAGGCTGTCAGTTGGCGGATTGCCGCTACGGCACGTCAAGGTTCATTAGAAGGAGCGATAAACATATTCATGGATACCAGGAACATCAAGGACAAAGCAGAACGTAAGAAGCTCAAGCGCGTGGCACGCAAGAAGCGCCCTCCCAAACCGAAGCGGACAGAGCCGCGCGGCTCGCGCAAGCCCAAGGTCAAGAAAAGAGGTCCTGGGGCGCCGCCACGACGGTAGCTAAGAAGCAGTGGCCAATCAATTTCTTCGAAAAAAAAGCATCGACAAGCTGCTGGCCGAAGCTGGCGCCCCCGGACATCAGCTCCGGAAAACACTGGGGCCATGGTCGCTCGCGGCGCTGGGCATCGGCGCCATCATCGGCACGGGAATCTTCATCCTCACCGGCACGGCCGCCGCCGGCGAGGTCCTGGAAGTCCGCTCCATCCTCAAGGCCCCGCTGCTGGATGCGCTGCTGCATGGGCAGAAGGCATTGGGAATGACGGGACGGCCGGGGGCGGGCCCAGGGATTGCCCTTTCTTTCCTGCTGGTGGCGATTGCCTGCGCTCTGGCGGGACTCTGCTACGCTGAGTTGGCCTCGATGATTCCCATTGCGGGGAGCGCCTACACTTATTCGTATGCCACCTTGGGCGAAATTGTGGCCTGGATTATCGGTTGGGACCTCATCCTTGAATATGCCGTCAGCAACATGGCGGTGGCGGTGGGATTCTCCGCTTACGTGGACAGCCTGCTGCGCGGCTTTGGGCTGGAGTTGCCGCGCAAACTTATGGGGCCCATGATCGTGGGCGGAAAGGCGACAGGGGCGTATTTCAACCTGCCGGGCTTCCTCATCGTGATGGCCCTCACGGTGATTTTAGTGATCGGAATTCGCGAGAGCGCAGGAGCCAACAATTTGATGGTGGGCGTGAAACTCCTCGCCATCCTCATCTTCCTCGTGGCTGCCACGAGGTTCATACACGTCTCGAATTGGAAGCCCTTTATGCCCAACGGCTTCCAGGGCGTGTTAACTGGGGGGGCGATCGTCTTCTTCACTTACATCGGCTTTGACTCAGTCTCCACCGCCGCCGAAGAGTGCCGGAATCCTCAGAAGGACGTTCCTTTCGGAATCATCGCCTCGCTGGTGATTTGCGCCGTGCTCTATGTATCCGTGGCGTTGGTCTTGACGGGAATCCAGCACTGGCCAACCTTGCGGAACGCCGCGCCGGTAGCGAACGCTTTGATGGCCATCGGCCTTTCAAACATTATGAAGTGGGTAACCGTGGGCGCGCTGACTGGGATGCTCAGTTCCTTGCTCGTCTTCCAGTTGGGCCAAGCGCGCGTGTGGTTCGCCATGTCGCGTGACGGCCTGCTACCTCAGGTCTTCTCGAGAGTTCATGCGCGCTTTCGCACCCCGCATGTCAGCACCTGGGTGGCGGGCTTCTTTGTGGCCATCCCTGCCGGCATCTTTGACATCGGCACGCTGGCCGACCTCTCCAATATCGGAACCTTGTTTGCCTTCAGCCTGGTGTCGCTGGGCGTACTTGTGCTCCGCCACACCCAGCCCCAGCGCCGGCGTTCCTTTCGCACACCCTGGGTCCCTGTCGTTCCCGTGCTTTCTATCCTTTGTTGCCTCGTCCTCATGGCCAGTCTGCCGATCGAAACCTGGGTGCGTTTCCTGGTGTGGCTTGTCATTGGCTTGACCATCTATTTCGGTTACAGCAGGCACCGCAGCGAATTTGGCAGGAGTCCGAGGGAAATAGTTCCGGCGATGACTACGACTGTTGGGCCTCCGAACCATTGATCGAAAATCGCCTTCGAGGGTAGGCGAGCCCTACCCCAACAACTTGTGGGGGAACAGCTCACCGTCCCCTCCAGCGTGAAATCCCCCTGCTCAGCAACGGTCAAAGTGTCGCTCTCCTGCGCGGACCAAGACCTAAGTTACTTGCAACTCTTTTGCGATAAGCGACTTTATTCTTGCTGAGCCTCCGCCCACTTTATTGTAGGTCTGGAACGCTTTTTGCCGTATAATGCAGTGCGATGTCACACAACGCGAAGTTTGACTCACCCTTAAACCTTTACAAAGCAGAAGGTCAATCCTACCTGAAAATTCAAGCCATTCTTGGCGGTTGGGAAATCCGTCGCTCATTCAATCAGATCGGCATCCATGCCGGGGACCGGATCCGGGTTGTCTGCCGCGCGCCCTTTGGGGGTCCGCTGGTCATTGACAACCGGGGAACGCAAGTTGCTGTCAGCAAGCAACTGGCCGAGAAGATCAAGGTAGAAGTCCTGCCGTGAAGGTCGCTCTGGTCGGCCAACCCAATTGCGGCAAGAGTACGCTGTTTAATGCGGTCGCCGGCTACCGCTCCCTTACCTCCAACTTTGCTGGGACGACGGTCGAGTACACGCTCGGCCAGGCGCGGGTAATGGGTACGGTCGTCGACTTAGTTGATTTGCCCGGCCTTTATTCCCTGACTCCCACGAATCCCGTGGAAGCCGTGGCTCGCCAGTATCTGCTCAGCGGCCAATGGGATGTGATCATCAACGTCATGGACGCTTCCCAACTGGCGCGAAGCTTGGAACTGACCTTGGAGCTCAAAGACCTGCAAGCGCCGCTGGTCGTCTGCCTGAACATGATGGACGAGGCGGTGCGGAAAGGCATCCTCATCGATTCCAAAGCCCTTTCCGTCGCCCTCGGGGTTCCAGTGGTCGAGACGATTGCCTCCCGCGGACAGGGAATCCTCGACTCGTTCCGCGCCGCCCTGACACTTTCCCGGCAAGTGCGGCAGGTTCGTCCCGAACCCTTCGTCTATGCGCCGGAGGTCGAAGACACGGTCGCGCGGCTGGCGCAGAAGCTCACTGGTTTTACCACGGAGGGTGATGGCCGCGATCGAGGAGGCGCCGGCTTCGAAGCGGGACAGCAAGAGCCGGAGGGGACAGCTTCAAGCGCTGCCCGCCAGGACTTTCGTCCCGCAGCTTCCAACGCCATTGCCACTGCGACAGCCCAGGCTGAACCTGCAGCGGCATTCCCGCCAGCACGTTTCGAGGCATTGCAGCTTGTACAGAATGATCCCCGCACGCTGGCGCAACTCCGGCGTCGTCATAGAATCCGGTATCGGCACGGACGTGAGCTCCCAGCGGCGGCTCAACTCCCTGCTACCCCCTCCGTGGCGGCAGCCGTTTCCCAGGCCCAGGACGAGATCACTCGGCTTCTGGGCCAGCCCGCGGATGCGGCAATTTCTTCCGCGCGGCACGCCGCCTGTCTGAACCTCTTCGAACGCATCGCCCGGGTCACCCATCCTCGCAGGGACTGGCGGGAACAGGTTGACCGGCTGGTGATGCATCCGGTTTGGGGATATGCGATGCTGGTCCTGGTTTTCCTAGGTATCTTTCAGTTGATTTTCACGGTGGGCAAATTGGGTGAGGACCGCATCCTGGGCGTGTTCAACGCACTCATCGCCTCGGTGGCCCAGCACATGAATTCGCACACCGCGCTGCTCGCCGCATGCAAAGGCGCCCTGCTGGGAACGGCAGGCGCCGTAGCCATTGTTCTGCCTTACTTGCTGCCTTTCCTGGTATGCCTCGCGGTGCTCGAGGACCTGGGGTACCTCTCACGAGTAGGCTATCTAATGGATGCGCTCATGCACCGGCTCGGCCTGCACGGCACGGCGACCTTGCCGGTGCTTCTCGGCTATGGGTGCAGCGTCCCTGCGGTGATGGCAACGCGCATCCTCAGTTCCAGGCGTGACCGCTTCATTGCGGCCTTCTTGTCGGTCCTGGTCCCCTGCTCGGCGCGCATGACGGTGATTCTGGCGTTGGTAGGTGTCTACCTGGGCGCCAGCTACGCGCTCGGCATCTACGTCTTGAACCTCCTGGTGGTGGTGCTGGCCGGCCACATCCTGGCCCTGATCTGGCCGGAGATTTCGCCCGGAATGTTGATGGAAGTGCCGGCCTTCCGCCTGCCCGCGCCCAAAGTGGTCATGATGAAAACCTGGTGGCGGCTGCGCGAGTTCGTCCTGGTGGCGTTCCCGCTGCTCGTCGCGGGCAGCGCCATTCTAAGTCTGATCGAGTTCTATGGGTGGCAACAGATCATCAATGTCGCGCTCTCGCCGTTGACCGCGCTGCTGGGCCTGCCCCGCGCCGTGGGCCTGACCCTGATTTTCGGCGTGCTGAGAAAAGAACTCTCCCTCTTGATGCTCATGCAGGCCCTGGGAACCACCCACGTGGCTTCCGCGATGAGCGTTGCACAAATCCTCATCTTCACCCTCTTTGTTACCTTTTACCTTCCCTGCATGGCTACGCTTGCTTCCATGTTTCGCGAGCTGGGTTGGCGCCTCACCACCGCCGCCTCCATAGCGTTGCTTTTGCTGGCGATGGGCATCAGCCTGGCGGCACGCGGCATCCTGGCAGTTTTGTAAGGACGCCTCTGCGGGCGCCCGCTTGACACTTGCTTCACGTGACCGAGTCTACCTCCAGCAGTTCTTTCAATTGCGTCACGCGCGCCGGCGAATCCTCGGTTACCGCGTTCCAAACCTGGTCGAGATCGATGTCGAAGTACAAATGCACAAGGCGATTTCGCATGGCAACGATTTGCGCCCAGGGAATCTGAGGATTTCTTTCTTTAGTTTCCTCTCCAATGCGGGCCGCCGCTTCGCCGATAATTTCAACGCATTTGACCAGACCCAACGTTCAAACGAGGTCGCCATCCAGGTCACTGCGCGTGCGTCCTGAGGCAGATCTCATTGCCTGTGTGGCCGCGTCCAGCATGTGGCGGACACGCGTCCGATCACTCTTGGGCATACTGGACCTCACTGGTGCGCGCCACTTCATCCCTGAAATATCGGCTCAGCTCTGCCGGTGTCCGCAGGTCCACCTTCCGCCCCAGCACCTCAGAAAGCTCCATCTCAAGGCCTGCCATCCTTAGCAAGCCCAGCGTATGGCCGGGCTCGAACTCTACCAGCACGTCCACGTCGCTATCAGGCCGAAAGTCCTCGTGTAGGACGGACCCGAACAACGCCAACTTCCGGATGTGGTGTCGCTTGCAAAACTCCGCAATGATTTCCTTTGGTAAATTAATGCCGTGATAACCCATTCTTGATTCCACCTCGTCTGCTAACCGCATTTTAGTCCATGCGGCCCCAGACGAGAAGGGTATTGACGACCTTCTACAGCGGGATATTCCCGTGTTTTTTGGGCGGGTTGGTGTCGCGCTTGGTTTCGAGCATGCGCAAGGCCGTGATCAGTTTGGGGCGGGTGTCGCGGGGCTGGATGACGGCGTCCACCCAGCCGCGTTCGGCGGCGATGTAAGGGTTGGCGAAGCGCTCGCGAAACTCTGCGATGCTCTGGCGGCGCAAGGTGTCCGGGTCTTCCGCCTTCTGAAGTTCGCGCCGATAGACGATATTCACCGCTCCTTCGGGTCCCATCACGGCGATTTCTGCGGTCGGGTAAGCCAGGTTTATATCCGTGCGGACGTGCTTTGATCCCATCACGCAGTAGGCCCCGCCGTAAGCTTTGCGGGTGATGACGGTGATCTTGGGGGCAGTGGCTTCAGCGTAGGCGAAGAGCAGCTTGGAGCCGTGGCGAATGATACCCCCATATTCCTGCTGCGTTCCGGGAAGGAAACCCGGGACGTCCTCGAAAGTCACGATGGGGATATTGAAGGCGTCGCAGAAGCGGATGAAGCGCGCGCCCTTGTCGGAAGCGTTGATATCAAGGCACCCGGCCAGCACGGCGGGTTGGTTGGCGACGATGCCCACGCTTTGCCCGCCCAGCCGCGCGAAACCCACCACCAGGTTTTTGGCGAAGTGCGTGTGGACTTCCAGGAAATAGGCATCGTCTACCACGCGGTGGATGATTTCCTTGATGTCGTAAGGTTTTTCGGGCTCAACCGGCACCAGCGTGTCAAGCACGGCATCGCAGCGGTCCGCAGGATCCTGAGTTTCAACACGGGGCGGATCCTCGTGATTGTTTTGCGGCATGAAGGACAGCAACTCGCGGATCAGGGCCAGGCAGTCGGGGTCGTCGTGAGTTACGAAGTGCGCCACCCCGCTGGTGGAATTGTGGGTCATGGGCCCGCCCAGATCCTCCTTGGTGACGTCCTCGTGCATTACGGTCTTGATGACGTCCGGGCCGGTCACGAACATGTAGCTGGTGTTTTCGACCATCAGGATGAAATCGGTGATGGCGGGGGAATACACCGCGCCCCCGGCGCACGGTCCCATGATGGCGGAAATCTGGGGAATCACCCCCGAAGCCAGCGTGTTGCGGAGGAAAATGTTGGCATATCCGGCCAGCGACGCCATCCCTTCCTGGATGCGCGCGCCCCCGGAGTCATTCAGCCCAATGAACGGCGCCCCGACCCTCATCGCCGTATCCATAATCTTGCAAATCTTTTCGGCATTGGCTTCGCCCAAGGAACCACCGAATACGGTGAAGTCCTGGGCGAAGGCAAAAGCCAGCCGGCCGTTTATGCGCCCGTGGCCGCTCACCACCCCGTCGCCGGGTATGCGCTGCTTGTACATGCCAAAATGGTGACAACGGTGCTCGACCAGCATGTCAATCTCTTCAAAGCTGTCAGGATCAAAAAGCATCTCCAGCCGCTCGCGGGCCGAAAGCTTTCCCTCCCCATGTTGCCTGGCCTGGCGTTCTTCACCGCCCCCCGCCTCCGCACGGGACTGGCGCCGCCGTAATTCTTCGAGTTTTTCCTGGAAAGTCATCGGGTCCCCAGCCCGCTCCATTCCTCGCAGGCGAAAATGGAATTCGCAGGCCGTTTGGGATCGTACTTGACGCTGGCTATGCGGCCGGGCAGAAACTGGGCGATGGCGGCTATCTCGGGCAGCGCCGTAACGTCCTGGACGGCCTCGTACGTTACTCCGGCCACTTCGTAGGAATAAACCACCAACGACGGTTTTAACCCCGCCGTCTCGACCTCGACCAAATCTACAATCCGGCCTGCGCTGATCCGGCCGCGCTTGTTGATGTCCAGGCGCCGCAGCCTTTCGATTTCGGCGGGATCCTTGCGCCGCCAACTCAAGAACAGGGCTCGCGCCATCCTCCCGCCCAGTCCCAGCGCGCCCGCTGACACTAATCCAACCGCGAGACGTAAGGAAGGGGTCACCGCTCCTCTACTCTCTCCCTGTCTATCAGCATTTGCGCCTGCCGCTGCTTTCTCCGACGGTAATCGAACAACACACGCGCCTTTCAGCGAGGGCTTAGAAAAGTTCGAGACGAGATTATAACATTACCTCATGCCCACAGATGCGTACTGCAAAGTGACCTCAAGTCCACGGCCTGAGACTTGGCATCATGCTTAGTGCAAGGCAGCAGGAGGGAGGAGGACAGTCCTGGGGGTGAATTCGTGAAAACCTCCGACGGTAATGACACAATGTCGCCTGGTACCGTCCATGTTTGCTTGTGCTGGAGCTAACCCACTTTGTTTTCAACAACATTCCCGTATTTGTGGGTTAAGTCCCTTTGCTTTCATAGAGATTCCGGCTTCGTTCCCGAATCCTCCACAGCGACCCTTTGTTTTCATAGACATTCCCGCTTCGTTCCCTCGGAAAAAACTTGCTCTCATCCTTAAATCCGCTGGCAGAAGTTGATGCTTGTCAGAAAGGGCTGGACAACAATTCATCTTCCACCTCTGTGGCTGCTTCTCGTCGCCAGGATGGGGAGAGGCGCTGAGGCAGGGCCCGTCCTTTCGGGCATCCCCGACGGAAACCATACGCTAGGACTCTAGCTTATAAGGTAGAGATTGTCAAGAAGAGTTATGTTCACGATCCTAGAAATTCCTCGGCTGCCTTGAGAAACTCGCGGACTTGCTCAATGATGCCGGCGACTTCTTCCTTGTCGAGAAGGGCGTCAAAGCCCTCGTCGGCCTGAAGCCTTCGGTCGGCGGACTTGAGTTCCGCCAACAACCTCTCGACAGTCTCGCTTATGGACCTCACCCCTCGCGGAAAGCTTCGCTTAAACATTATTGGACCAGCATCAGGCAGGGGTCGGCACACCCGCGGTGAAAGATTTCGCTTGACAATCTCAACAACTTAGTACTAATACCCTAGTATGAGAAGCCGGAGCCGTACCCTGACCGAACAGGAACTCGAGATCATGAAGATTGTGTGGGGGCTGGAGCGCGCCACGGTGCGCGACGTCTACGAGGCCCTGCGTGAGCGCCGCAAGATTGCCTACACCACCGTCATGACCATGATGAATATCCTGGAAGCAAAGAAACATCTGAAGAAGCAGGCGCAAGACCGTGCCTACGTCTACCAGGCCACCCGCCCGCGCAGCGAAGTGATCAAAGCCATGGTGCGCGATTTCGTGGACCGGGTGTTCAATGGCTCCGCCGAACCGTTGCTGGTCCAGCTTATTAAGGACCGGCGATTGTCGAGAAAAGAGCTGGAAAAGATCGCGCGCACGATCGAGGAGGCGGAATGAGCGCCTCGTGGTGGCTGGGGAATCTCCTGGCGTACAGCGTCCAGGTGGCGCGGGTGGTCGCGGCGGGCGGGTTGGCGGCGATAGTGCTGCGCCTGAAGCAACCGGGGGTCATGCTTGCCTACTGGCAAGCATTGCTGGCGGCCTGCCTGCTCTTGCCGCTACTCGAGCCCTGGCAACGGATGGATTTCGCTCCGGCGGGCGGCCCCGCGGCGATCATCAGCACCCAGGGCGGCGGTGTGGGTTCGCTGGTATCGTTGTTTCCTCTTCATGTCTGGGTATTGCTGCTTCTTGTGGCTGGCGTGGGCTTGGGGCTGCTACGCCTGGCCCTGGGGCTGTGGCGCCTCGGCCATTACCGGCGCGCCGCCCTCCGTATTGCTCCTTTGCCGGGCACGCTCCGCGAGGCGCAGGCGCTCGTCAGAGTCGAGCCTACGTTCTATTTCTCGGACCGCGTCGAGTCGCCGGTGACTTTCGGCTGGCTCGACCCCGCGATCATTTTTCCCAGACGCTTCGAGCGCATGGACGAGAGTCACCAGCGCGCGATTGCCTGCCACGAATTGCTGCATGTGGCGCGGCGCGACTGGCTGGTCAATCTCTTCGAGGAACTTATCCTCACCCTCTTTTGGTTTCATCCCGCCCTCTGGTGGGTGATGCGCAGCATCCGCCTCGCTCGCGAACAGGTGGTCGATGGCCAGGTCGTGGCGCTGACCGGAGCGCGCAAACCGTATCTCCACGCCCTGCTCGAAATCGCCGCGGCGCCACGGGCGATGCCGGTTCCTGCGCCCTTGTTCCTGGTCGAGAGCCAATTAGCGCGGCGTGTTGCCGCGCTGGTGAAGGAGGTCCGTATGTCGAAGCCGAGACTTATCGGGTCATTGGTAATTGCCTTGGCCGTGCTGGCAGCGGCGGGCTGGTGGGGCGTCCGCACCTTCCATCTCAAGGCCCCGCCGAGGACTCCGGTCGGCGGCAGATCTTTGTGGTTCGTGCTCACCGCCGGGCCACACTCGGGGGCAGCCCCAGCCGGCAATACACCGGACGCCAAAAGTGTAGGCGGAATAATACCTGGCCCAATGTACCGCGGAGAGGTCTATACGGTTGGGGACGATGTCACCATGCCGGTACCCGTCTATCAGCCTGAGGTGCCTTACACCGCAGAAGCGCGAGCCGCCAAACTTCAGGGCACTAACGTGCTTGCAATTGTTGTTGATGCCAGCGGCGCCGTCTCCGATGTCCAGTTGATGAGAGGTCTGGACAAGGGACTGGATGAGAGCGCGATCGAGACCCTGCGGACCTGGAAATTCAAGGCCGCCATGAAAAAAGGCAAACCCGTGCCCGTTAGGGCCATGGTGGAGGTCTACTTCAGGCTGTTTTAGCGACCTGGCTTGGAAGCAGCGTCATCGGTGCACGGCCCCCACTAAGTCGGAGCGGTGTTTCATCCTTGTCAGCCAGAAACAAAGCTTGGACCTGAATTATTTGAAAGTATAAAATCAAGGAGTGCGTTTCGAATGGGACTCTACCAAGGCTGCGAGGAACCTCCGCAAACATCGCGTCTCGTTCGGAGACGCGTCGAGTGTTTTCTACGACCCCTTGGCGGTGACCGGCTCCGATCCTGACCACTCGGAAATTGAGGAGAGGCTGATCACTTTTGGCCTGTCGTCGGCCGGCCAACTTCTCGTCGTATCACATACTGAGCGCGAAGAAACAATCCGCATCGTCAGCGCTCGTAAAGCAACCCATCAGGAAAGGCGAATTTATGAAGAAGGCTAAGTCCACCTCTGATGAACTTCGCGTGGAGTACAAGCGCTCCGACTTCAGAAAGCTTGAGCGAGGTAAATACTACGAGCGGGTTAAAGCCAGCTCGAACGTCGTGGTGCTTGATCCTGAGGTTGCGGCCGTTTTTCCAAACTCCGCGGCTGTCAATAAAGCGCTACATTCTTTGGTAGAAGTGGCTGAGGCGTTGACGTCCGCTCCCGGCCAGCCCGCTGGTCCTGAGCGGTCTAACAGGTGAATGCGGGCGCTCGGTTGAACAACCGAGATTCATTCACGCAAAACCGAAATGCCAAATGGACCACGACGAGGAGCCACTGCGAATCCCGATCACCGATGTTTTCGACCTGCACACGGTTCGGCCCGAGGATGTCCGGGAAGCTGTTGAGGCGTATCTCGAAGAAGCCAACCGCCTGGGGCTGAAAGCCCTGCGCATCATTCACGGACGGGGAATCGGGGTGCAACGCGAAATCGTGCGCGGCGTGCAGGCCCGCACGCCTTATGTCCTCTCCTTTCAGGACGCCCCGCTTGAAGCCGGAGGCTGGGGAGCCACCGTCGTGACCCTGCGCTGAAAATAGTGAATAGTAAATGGTGAGTCGTAAGGTGGCGTAGTTCCGCGGTCAGGGTGTCATTCCAAGCGGAGCGAGGAATCTGGCTCTGTCCTTTCTTCCGCCCACTCCCTGCCCCACCTTAATCTGCCATCCGCCTCACCGCAGGGCGAGATTCCTCGCTCCGCTCGGAATGACATCTCCCGAGGGATGGCAGAGGAGTTGGGGCCCACCCAACTGTTTTTCCCTTGCCGCCTCTAGCGTTTATTTGCTATAAACAAATGGGGCATGAGAATCACAAAAAAGGTTTGGGCATTAGCGCTCTCACTGCTTCTTTCCCTCGTTCCGGGCGTATCGCTGCTGGCGGAGAGAAGCCAGAGCGAAGGTTGTTGTGTCTCCTCGGCCTGTTGCGGCAGCAAGAGCTGCCCCATGCGCTCGTCGCCTTGGTCAAGGCCTGAATGCTGCCCCATGTCCAAGGCTCCCAAGTCGGCTTCCACGACGATGTGTACTTGCAGCATGTCGCCGCATCCGCCTGCATCCGGGCTGACCACCCCAGTTCGTTTGATCTTTGATCTGCCCGCATCGGATGAGCCCCCCAAGCTGGACTCCTCTCCTTACCGTCGAGCCGCTCAATGGCTCGCAAGAGAGGATGCCTTCATCCCTCCACCCGATCAACCTCCTCGAACCCACTAGCAGGATCAGGTTCTCAGCCCGTCGGCTGACGGGCGACATCCTGCAGCCCATGGCGCAAGAACGTGTGAAGAATTTCGAATCTGTCATGCTGAGCGCAGCGAAGCATCTCAGCAGTCGTTCGTAAGTGACTTAACCAAAAGCAACTACAGAGATCCTTCGCTACGCTCAGGATGACAAGCCAGCGATTTTTTCACGCCTTCCAAGCCGTGGGAAAGAGGCCGCATAACTAAATCCTCCAGACGCTGCCCGCTGCGCGGGCTGATTTCTTCAACGGTAGATCTGTTTTCGAGGAGGTTAGACATGCGTCCACGGCATGGGTTTTTTGCCGTGGCCGTAGTCCTGTTGTCGGTACAGCAGTTCTACGCCACAAGCTTTGGCGAAGTTCGCGGGATCGTGCACGATCCGGCGCACCGCCCTGTCCAGGGAGCTCAAGTAACGCTTCGCGCCATTGCTTCAGCCTGGAGCCAGAGGGCGCAGTCAAACGCCGACGGCGAGTTTCACTTCGAGGCGGTCCCGGCAGGAGACTATGAGGTTTCGGTAAGTGCCCTCGACTTTGCGCCCTTTCAGCAACAGATCACCGTGACCTCAGGCAAGGGTCCGGTTTTCCATTTCCAGCTCGAGATCGCGGGGCTCAAACAGACTATGGAGGTCTCGGGGGCGGTCAGCAAACTCAGCACCCAGTCTTCCACCGTTCAAACCGCGGTCTCGCCGCAGGAAATTGCGCAGACTCCGGGCGCGGATCAGACCAACAGCCTCGCCATGATCACCGACTACGTGCCCGGCGCCTACATGGTCCACGACATGCTTCACCTGCGCGGTGGCCATCAGGTGAACTGGTTTTTCGATGGCATTCCGGTAATCAACACTAACGTTGCCGCCAACGTGGCGCCCTTGATTAACCCCAAGAACGTGGAATCCTTGGAAGTGCAGCGGGGCGGCTACTCGAGCGAGTATGGCGACCGCACCTACGGCTTTTTCAACGTCGTCACGCCTTCAGGGTTCGAGCGCAACAACGACGCCGAACTGGTCACCTCCTATGGCAACTTCCACACCACCGATGACCAGCTTGACTTTGGCGGACACACGGAGCGCTTCGCCTATTACGGCAGCTTGGATGCCAGCCGCTCTGATCTGGGCCTAAGCAATCCCACCTCGGCGGTGATTCACGATCAGGCCAGCGGACTGGGGGGATTTCTTTCCCTCTTGTATAACCCTACCGCGCAAGATCAGGTGCGCTGGATCGCCTCCCTGCGCGCTGACCATTATCAAATCCCCAACACCCCTGACCAGCAGGAAGCCGGCATCCGCGACCTCGACCTCGAACGAGATTACCTGGTGGGCTTCCAGTGGGCCCACACCACGCCCGGCGGATTGCTGTTTTCCCTCTCTCCCTATTTCCACTTCAACAACGCGCATTATGTGGGTGGGCCGGGGGATTCCCCTTTCATCCTTGATGACAATACCCGCTCAACTTACGTGGGGGCCCGCGCCCTGCTTCAGGCGCAGAAAAAAGGCCACAACGCTCAACTCGGCCTCGAGGTCTGGGGGCAACAGGGCGACACGCTTTTTGGATTAACAGCCAATCCAGGTGCGCTAGTGCTTCAGCAGCAGGAGCGGCATTGGGCGGACTCGGAGTCGCTCTTCGTCGAGGACCAGTATCGGCCGACCTCCTGGCTCAATCTGGACGCCGGCGTCAGGCTGACACATTATGGCGGACTGCTCGACGAGAACGCCGTCGCCCCTCGCTTGGGTGGCGGAATTCGTCTGCCACGCCTCCATTGGATCGTGCGAGGTTACTACGCGTATTACTACCAGCCTCCGCCCCTCGACACCCTTTCCGGTCCGCTCCTGCAATTTGCTCTGAATCAGGGGTTCGGCTTCGTGCCCTTACCGGGCGAACGTGACATCCAACACGATATCGGTTTGACCATTCCGTTTCGTGGCTGGGGGGTCGAGGTGGACAACTTCCACACCAACGCCAGCAATTTCCTCGACCACGATGCGATCGGCAATTCCGGAATCTTCATCCCCTTGACTGATCTGGCAGCGCGCATTAAAGGAACAGAAAGCACCCTGCGCTCACCGGAGATCTTCGGGCGCGCTCGACTGCGGATGGCTTATTCCAATCAAATCGCGGAGGGTCTGGGGCCGATCTCGGGAGGCTTGATCCAGTTTGCTCCGAGCAGTTATTTCCCGCTCGACCACGACCAGCGCAACACCCTGAGCGCCGTGCTTTCCCTCCGCCTGCCGCGCCGCTTCTGGGCCACCCCGGCCGTCAACTACGGCTCAGGCTTCTTGAACGGCGATGGCCCGGCTCATCTGCCGCCCCATACCACGGTTGACATTGGCCTGGGCAAGTCCTTCGGAAAAGAATGGTCGGTTTCCCTGAATGCGATGAACCTCACTAATAACCGCTTTATGCTCGATAACAGCAATACTTTCGGTGGCACACACTTTGTTAACCCGCGGCAGATTTACGCCGAGCTGCGCTACCACTTCCACTTTTGAGCAGACGGAACATTCTCAGCCGTTCTGCGTATCATTAAGCCAGAGGACGTTCTGGAGGTTCCGTGATGGTCAAATTCCTGCTCTGGTGCATACTTCTGGTTCTATGTTGGCCGCTGGCGCTGCTGGCCCTGGTTCTGTATCCATTCGTCTGGTTATTGCTTTTGCCCTTCCGCCTCGTGGGCATTGCGGTGGGAGGAGTCTTTGAGCTGCTGGCCGCCCTCATCACGCTGCCGGCGCGTCTGCTACGAGGCCTGCGCCGTGCCTGAGGCGATTACGCAACTTGTGCCTTGCTCGCGTCCCACACCACCTTCATCCCGCGCTTCAGGGCGATATTTCCGATCCAGGAAGTGCGCGCCGCCTCGAAGGCCACGTGGATGTCGGCATTGGGAGTCTTGCGAGAGCGCAGGCAATCGAGGAAGTTTTTGACGTTATCAATGGTGCCGTCGCGTTCGGAGCGGACCAGGATCTCCGGCTCAGGAACCAGTGTGCCGGGGACAGGCGCTCCGCCTTCGGGATAAACCGCCATGTGGGCGCGGTCGATCTTCAGGGTAGCCTCGCTGCCCCGGAAGATGATCCCGCCGTCATCCACACTGCTGTTGATGGCGCCGGTGAAGGTAACCATGAACTTTCCGGGATACTCGTAGGCCGCCGTAAGGGTGTCCGGCGCCTGCCAGGGCATGCGGTAGACCTCTCCCGTAGTGGTCGCGGTCAGAGGGGCGGGCTGGCCCATATACCATTGGATAACGTCAATCCAGTGAGTAAGAAGATCGGTTAATATCCCCCCTCCAAAATCCCAGAACCAGCGCCACCAGTAGAATTTCTCCAGGGTAAAAGGCTGGTCCGGCGCGTTGCCGAGGAAGCGCTTCCAGTCGAGCTGCGACTGGTCCACCGGGGGAAGCTCTTTGAAAAACAGGGTGTAGTCCTGGTACCAGTAAGTATGAACGAAGGTGATCTTGCCCAGCTTGCCGGATTCCACGATCTGCTTGCCCATGATCCAGTGCGGCCAGCTCCTTTGCTGCGTGCCCGTCTGGACAATGCGCTTGCTTTCCTCGACGGCGCGCACCATCTCGATTCCTTCCTCGATGGAGTGCATGATGGGCTTCTCGAGGTAGGCGTCCTTGCCGGCATGCACCGCGTCAATGAGCATCTGCTTGTGCCAGTGGTCGGGGCTGCCGATGATGACGGCATCGAGATCCTTGCGGTCGAGCAACTCGTGGTAATCGAGGTAAGCTTTGGCCTCCGGACCGGCAATCTTCAACGCTTCATCGCGACGCGGTCCGTACACGTCGCAGACCGCCACCAACTCGACCGAGGGGTTATCCTTGAAGAGCTTCATCAGATACTGGCAGCGCTCACCGGTGCCCATGGCGCCGACGCGGATCTTATCGTTCGCGCCCAGCGCCCGAGCCGGGGCCAGACCCCCGAGTACGGCCGCCGCGGCGCCAGCCACGCCTGTCTCCTTCAAGAAATCTCTTCGCGTAATTGCCGTTTCACTTGTCATGAATTAGCTCCTCCGTGCAGGATTCAGGAGTCAGAAGGAAAGGCCCAGCTCGCGGGCGACCCCCTGGATATAGCGCCGTCCCTCCGCATACTCCTCGGCGGTTTTCAAGTGTTCGAGCATCAAGGGTGCATCAACCGGAAGCTTCGAGAGTTCGCTCAGATAGGCCTTGTAATCGATCTGGCCGCGCCCGGGGATCACTTCGCGCAGGCATACCTGCACGTAGTGCTCCCAATCCAAGTCTTTGGCGTGGCAGGAGGCAATCCACGGCCCCAGCTTCCGGAAGCATTCGCGGATGACAGCGCCGTTATGGTACATGCGCTCGGGGCTGTTGATCACATTGCAGACGTCAAGATGGACCGCAAAGGCCTTGCGGTCCACTCCCTTGATCAACTTCAAGTAGTCGTCCGGACCAGTGGGGAAAGTGAACGGCATCATTTCAATGGTGAACTTGGTGCGCCGCGGCTTCACCGTATCAATCAGCTTGCGGCAGTTCTCCACCGTCGCGTCAATAAATTCCTGGCTGATGTTTTTGGGGTCGGGGCCGTCCCAATACTTAGGGTTGTATGAGCCTGCAATGTCCACGCAGCAACGCGTGCCTAACTCCTCAGCCAACGCCAACCGTTCCTGGACGTAATCCAGGTTCTTACGGCGCTTTTCAGGGTCAGGGTCGAGCATGTTCACCCAGGCCCCCACTTCCGCGAGGGCTACATCCTGGGCCGCAAATTCCTTCACAATGGCGTTGATCCTGTCCTTATCCTTCAATTCCACCTTGGGAGCGTAAGCGGCGCGGTATCCCAGCCGGCGATGCTCTCGAGCTTGTTCGCCGGGATCTTCCGAATTAAGAAAGATAGGTCCACCCAGCCGCATTGGCCGGTCAGAGGGTGCTGCGCCGGCGCGCATGAACGCGGGCATGGCCACCGTCGTGGCAGCCGCGGCCCCGGTCCCCGCGAGAAACGTACGCCTTGAGAATTGATTTGGCATTATGGTTTCCTCCGTACGGACTGGTAGCGCGGACCTCCGCTTTTGTCCGCGGGTCTTTTCGCAGCTTCGGCCACTTCTTGCCTAGCAGGTTGCTGAAAAATGGGCGTATTTGAGGAATCCCGTTCCTTGGGAGGGCAATTTCGCACGGCTGGCGGGCCTCTCGCGCCCGCTCCGGCCACCCTTGCGGGCGCCTTCCGTTGTCTTTTCCGTGCTTGCAGAGACACTTCGCCCTGGACCTCAT
>Ga0315282_10002531_pt1 | contig 33497 bp, 39 predicted proteins | sample YL17G07_20_MG_FD_203693 | JGI IMG/M metagenome (GOLD analysis project Ga0315282, IMG submission 203693) | Sediment microbial communities from Yellowstone Lake, YNP, Wyoming, USA - YL17G07_20 | ecosystem: Environmental > Aquatic > Freshwater > Lake > Sediment | place: USA: Wyoming | collected...
TCGGTCCTAAACCTTTTTTGAAATGCCAGGAGACTCAGACTTTCCTGTTGCATAATATTTGCCCCATTTAGCTAATTATTTTAGTAAATTATAGCTAATTTTAGGAGCAATGGCAATAAGCGAATTACCCTATTGGAATACATGTTTGATGGTAATGTGAAAAGAACCGTGGAAGTGAATGAAATCCTTTGCAAGGGCTGCGGCTCCTGCATGGCCACCTGTCCCAAGCAGGGCGTTTATGTGGCAGGGTTCAGCCCGGAGCAATTGGGGGCCCAGGTCGAGGCCGCGTTGGGATTGATTTAACCCATTTCCAAGGCGCCCCAGCCAGAAGCCTAACTGATTGCAAAACCTGAATATTGGAGCCAGGCATGAGGGGAAAGGTATGCGCCCCCGATCCTACCCCGGTTTGGGCGAAAAGGCCGCTGCCAGGGGTTGGCGGCCCACATGATAGTTCCGCCTCCAAGGGATGGTTTCTCTTACCAGGCTTGGGTTGTTTCCGGAGATCCGGGTCAGTCAGCTGACCCTTAGGGCAAAAACCTCACCGGTTTAACTGCCCAAAACCGCGACTCCTGACCGAGTTGAAAGAAAGGCTATCTTTTTAAGGACCAAAGTGTCGCTTTCTGCTATTTTTAGCAACTTATCAGGAGTAGCAAAAGTTAGAGTTAATGATAAGTTATCTATAAGGGTGGGAGGCCGCTCGGGATAGAAGTTCGCCTCCGCCGTCCGAAGAAAAAAGTTGACAGCGCCGGAAAGGCTTTTTATATAGATAGGTAGAGTTATGTCAGGCGGAAGCCACCCAGACTCGGTCCGGGTGGCTTTTCTATTTTGGGGGGCGGCCAATGCGGCTGGTGATGATCGACAACTACGACTCCTTCACCTATAACCTGGTGCAGCTGTTTTACGAGTTCGACCTGGAGGTCCTGGTCTTTCGCCACGACGCGGTGAGCCTGGCGGAGATCGAAGCCCTGGCCCCGGACTGGCTCTGCATCTCCCCGGGACCCAAGGGGCCGGCCCAAGCGGGCATCAGCAAGGAGGTCATCGCCCACTTCCACCGGAAAATCCCCCTCCTGGGAGTCTGCCTGGGACACCAGGCCCTGAACGAAGTCTTCGGCGGCGCCACCACCCGGGCCCCGGTGCCGGTGCACGGCAAAAGGCACCAGGTTTTCCATAACGGCCGGGGCCTGTTTCAGGGGCTGCCGTCGCCCTTCGGGGCCGCCCGGTACCACTCCCTCATGGCGGTGCCCAACTCCCCGGACCTGGAAGTCACCGCCTGGACCGCGGACCGCGTGGTCATGGGCCTGAGCCACCGGCGCTTTCCCCTGCACGGGGTCCAGTTCCACCCCGAATCCTTCCTCACCAGCCACGGCTACCAACTGGCCGCGAATTTTTTGGGAGAAAAGGTTAGTTGGGGGAAGGGGCTAAGGGTCAGAGGACCCTTACCCCTTCCCCCAAACCCCCATCCCCAATCCCTTACTGTTTGAGTTAGCCAGGGAAGTCGAGCCATGGCCTGGCCTTACCTGGCTACTTACCGGGGGTTGGGAGGGGAGTTTGAGGGGAGGGCGATTGTAAGCCCCCGGCCCTCCCCGCAATACCCGGCCGCAGGCTGGGGGTGCAGGGCGGGGCGACCCACCGGGTCGCCCCTGCCGCATTCACCAACCCACAAGACATTCATAAAGAAAAGCGGACCCGCAGGTCCGCCTCTACCATGACCGGGAAGCCACGTGTTCGGACGGATAGTAGATATCGAGGTGCAACCTTTCCAGCCGCCTGCCGGGGTGCGGGACCTGGCGGACCTTTTCACCCCGTGGCGGGAGCGGCCTTATGCCATGCTGCTGCTCAGCGGCGGCGACCTGGACTGCGCCGGCCATTCCATCATGGGTTGGGACCCCTTCCTGGTGCTCCGGGCCAAAGGGCGCCAGGTCTCCTGGCAGGGGCCGGGCGGCCTGCGGCTTTGTCAGGCCGACCCCTTCATGGTGCTGGAGGATGTGCTGGGGGCCCTGGGGTTGCCGGGTCCATCTCCCCTGCAGCCGGTGGCCGCCGGCGGCCTGGGGTTTCTGGCCTACGACCTGAAAAATCATCTGGAGAGGCTGCCCACCACCGCGGTGGACGATCTCGACCTGCCCGAGATGGTCTTCGCCTTTCCCCGGCGCCTGGTGGTGCACGACCGGGGGGCCGGCACCTTCCGGCAAATCCGGGTGCTCTATGAGGATGAGGCGGGGCGGCTCCTGCAGGAAGCCGGAGAGACCTGGCCATCGCCGGCCGAGGCCCTGGCAGGCTACCAGGTAGGGGCGCTGACAAGCAACTTCACCCGGGAGGCATATCTGGCGGCCATCACCCGGGTTCGGGATTACATCCGCCAGGGGGACGTCTACCAGGTGAACCTGGCCCAGCGGTTTTCTTTTCCCTTCCGGGGCGAGGCCTACCGGCTCTTCCGGCGCCTTTTCGACTTGAACCCGGCGCCGTTTTATGCCTTTCTTAATTGCGGCGATTTCCAGGTGCTCTCCACTTCCATGGAGCGCTTCCTGTACCGCCGGGGGGATTACCTGGAGACCCGGCCCATCAAGGGGACCAGGCCCCGGGGCCGGACGCCAGAGGAGGACCAGGCCCTGCGCCGGGAGCTGGCCGACAGCCTCAAGGACGACGCCGAGCTCTCCATGATCGTGGACCTCCTGCGCAACGACCTGGGCAAGGTCTGCGCCCCCCGCACCGTGCAGGTCAAGGAGCACAAGAGGTTGGAGGCCTACCAGAACGTCTACCACCTGGTGTCCATCGTCAGCGGCCGCCTGCGCCCGGAGGTGAGCCACGTGGACATCCTCAAGGCCACCTTCCCCGGGGGGTCCATCACCGGCTGCCCCAAAATCCGGGCCATGGAGATCATCGATGAGCTGGAGCCCAACGTGCGCCACGTCTACTGCGGGGCCATGGGCTACCTGGGGCTGCATGGCAACCTGGACCTCAACGTGGCCATCCGCACCGCCATCATCGCCCGGGGCCGGGCCCATTTCGCGGTGGGCGGCGGGGTGGTCTACGACTCGGTGGAGGCCGACGAATACGAGGAGACCCTGCACAAGGGGCGGACCTTGTTCGGGATTATCGAGGGGTCCGAAACCGCAGGGAAAAAGGCGAAAAGGGGATGACTATTAATCCATTTCGCCTTTTCCCCCAAGGCTTGCTAAAGTCTGAATAGATCGGTGCTCAATGGAAGAATTTGTCTGGCTGAATGACGAATTGATGCCGCGCCACCAGGCCCGGGTTGCCGTCGACGACCGGGGTTTTCAATACGGCGACGGCTTGTTTGAAACCCTGCGGGTTCAGGACGGCCGGCCCAATTTTTTGCAGGAGCATCTGATGCGCCTGGCGGCCTCGGCCCTGGCCTTGCGCCTGCCCTATCCGCAATATTTTCCCTGGGAGGCGCGCCTGAGGGAACTTTTAAGCGCCAACGGCCTGACCCGGGGCCCGGCCCGGGTGAAACTCCTGCTCAGCCGGGGGGAGGCCCCCGGACTGGGGCTGCCCGGGGGGTCCCGGCCCACGGTGGTCATCTGGGCCCAGCCCTATGAGCCGCCCCCGCCGGCGGAGTACGCCGCAGGCTGGCCGGTGGTGGTCTTCCCGGAGCGCCGCACCACCTTCCTGGGCCGCCACAAGAGCCTCAACTACCTCTTCTACCTGGCGGCCCGGCAGTACGCCCTGGACCAGGGGGCCAAAGAGGCCATCATCCTGGAAGCCGACGGCGCGGTGTCGGAAGGGGCCGCCACCAGTATAGTTTATCTGCATAAGGGCAAGCTCTGGACCCCCGCCGCGGCCAGCGCCCTGCCCGGGGTCACCGTGGCCATGCTGGCCCTGGGCCTGGCCCGCCAGAAGATCGCCTTGCAAGAGGGCCGCACCCCCCTCTCCCGCCTCCGGCAGGCCCAAGGCGTCTGGCTGGCCAACTCCTTGATGGGCCTGATGCCGGTGGCCGCCATCAACGGCGTCGCCGTCCCCTGGTCGGGGCATACGGATATGCTTCAGAAGGCGCTGTGGTCCATGGTTTGAGTTGTTCTGAGAATTAGGTACGGCGTCCCGAAAATCCATCCGGGGTTTGGGTAGGGTTTCAGGCAGGATTGTAAGTGTGCCTTTTTCCTCTGGGTCTCCCCTTGAAAAAGCCTTAGGACTTATCCGTAAATAATATTAGAGTCATATCTGTAATCCTTACCACTTAGCCGATAGTTTTCATTTTGGCAAGATATCCTAAAGAGGCAAATCTGCCGTTCATTAACTTATTTATAAAAGTTAATGAGCCATTTTAGCGGGTGCTAAAGCACATTTCTGGGTCCTTGCAGGATTAGCTATGAGGCGGTGACTTCCTCCAGGTTTCCCTAAACTCGTCTGCCATCTTGGGATTTATGCGGTCAAGCATTTCTAAGTATTCTTTGGCCTTATCGAGCTGGGCCAGGCCCGAATAGGAAAGCACCAGTCCCAAGAGAGCAATGGATATCTTCTGATCATATTCCGCTCTATCCTTAACTCCTATTTGCGGGCCTGGTAGGCCGCAGCTTTTCAAAACCTCATTAAAGGCTTCGATCGCTTCTTCATTAAACCCTCGTTCCATATTTCTGAACCCCTTAGCGAGCAAAACCCCCTCTTCTCCCCCGGACGCTTCAATCATGTCAATTTCAGCAAGATAGCCCTCTTTGCACTCTGCTTCAAGCTTTTCAACTTCCCTTCGAAGGTCCTCTAACCATTTCTTATTGGGAGGGTTCATGGCCTCGAAAGTATCTAACCAAAATCGTGCATTGCTCCAATCTTTAAGCTGAACATAAGCGCACCCCGAGAAAAAGGCTGCCACGCCCAATGCTGCTTGAGACTCTTGGTCTGTCTTGGGCTTGAATTTATACACTTGAATTACACGAGAGACCGCATTTAAAGCCTTTTCTGGCTCCCCCGCTTCTAAATGTCGTGATGCTACCCCCACCCAATATTCTGCGTTTTTCTTTGACCAGAATCCCATTATGCTTTCCTCCCTTACTATATTATAACCAGCCCGTAGGGCGGGAAAGCGAAGCGCATCCCGCCATTAGCATTATTCCATCTCTAGACTTCGAACGTTATCATCTGCCGCCCATTCAAGGTTATAAATGCCGCGTTCCACGTATCGATGAAAGCTTGAATACGGCCAATCCGCGACCCTCGTAACATGACCGTGCTTTACCGGATTGTAGTGGATGTAATCTACATGACGCTCATAGTCACCCTCATCACGGATGACGTGTTCCCAAAAGCGTCGCTGCCAAATGCCTCGTTCTCCCTTCTGCAAACTTCGGGCTGAAAGTCTTTCCCCTCTGGGAATTTGTGCGGCAAATCGTGCTTTGATATCATGCCAGCGGGTGGAGAAATCCGCATCCCCGGAAGGCAAGGTCCAGATGCAATGCAGGTGATCGGGCAAAATAACGATGGCCTCGATGGTAAATGGTCGGCGTCGGCGGGCCGCCTTGAACACCTGCCTAAGGGTGTCAATGTTTTCGGTCAAGAGTTTCCGGCGGCGTTCCAGCAGCGTGACCGTGAAGAAGAACGTGCCGCCAGGAACAAAGGCGCGAATATATTGCGGCATAAGTCAGGCCTTACCTAATTTCCGAAGGCGGGATGCGTTTCACTTTCCCGCCCTACGACTACTGAAGGCGGGATGCGCTTCGCTTTCCCGCCCTACGGCAAAAAATAGGGACCAGTTAGTTTACCCAATATCTAGATAACAAAAATCACCCGCGACAAACTCACTGCTAGGTATTCGCTGTTATCCCTTCGTAGGTCTTAAGCTGATAATGGAGTGATGTATCCTTAAGTTCCTTTTTCCAGAGCCCGCCGCAGCTGCTCCCCGGTCTTCGCCAGATCGCCGGGCCGGTAGCTCTCCTGGGGGAATAGCCTCAGGCCGTCCGAGAAGTAGCGGGGAATGACGTGGAGGTGGGCATGGAAGACCACCTGGCCGGCGGCCTCGAAGTTGTTCATGCCGAGGTTGAAACCCTGGGCGTATAAGGTGGCGCGCAGGGCCTGGGCCACCCGGCGGCAGACCTGGCCCATCTCCAGCCAGAGGTCGTCCGGCAGGTCCAGCAGGTTCTGGTAATGCACCTTGGGGATGACCAGGGTGTGGCCGTAGTTTACCGGGGCGATGTCCAGAAAGGCCAGCACCCGGGGGGTCTCGACGAGGCGCGCCGCCGTCTGCCTTCCTGCCGCGATGGCGCAAAAAATACAATCGCGCATGCTGCTCCTTTCCCTTTAATTACTAACTTCCAGATGAAAAATGTGCAAGAAGCGATGGAAAATGGGGGCGATGAGAATACTCATGGAAATAATGACCACCAGACCACAGTAGAGCGCATAGATGCCGGCGAATAGCTTGCCGGCCTGCGTGTGCAGCTCGCCCACGGGACCCATGCCTCCCAAGAGCATGGCTGCGTTGACAAAGGCGTCAATCCAGGGCATCCCCTCAAAATACCTGTACCCCAGGATCCCCAAGATCAGGGAGACCAGCGCTAAACCGAAGGAGACCGCAGCGTACTTGCAAAGACGCCGAAAGAATACGGCCCGGGGCAGCAGCGCTTCCTGGCGATGTTCGAACATTGCTTTCCCTCCGGCCTGCCTTACCAACAGGCTGTTGAAATACCTACTCTGGTCATTGTTAGCGTAGTTAGGCAGCTTCTATTATGCCATACTGTCCCCTAAAATTTTGTCCAATTCTAGCGGATTGCCTGATTCAGGCAAATTCAAACCCGGCGAATTAAGCCCCGGACGCCTGCGGAGGGCGGCGGCGCAGCTCCAGCCCCAGGCGCACCAGGGCGGCTTCCAGATCGGCGAAGTCGTAGCCCGCCACCGGCTGGGCCCGCCACTTTTGTTCCAGCGCCGGCAGGGCCTCCCGGGGAGTGAGCCCCGGCGGCAGCAGCCCGAGAGCCTCCGCGGCTCGCTGGGCCAGGGGGCTCAAGGGAGGCTCGGCCTTGGGCCAGATACCCCGGAGCTCCCGCAGGAAGATGTTGGCCGTGGTGGGGCCCAGGCCCGGGGCCAGGGCCCGGAGACGGGCCTCCAGGTCGTCAAAGTCCGCGGCGGCGCCGTGCAGGCGCTCCAGGTCACCCTGATAACCTTCTTTAAGGGACGCCATCACCCGCAGGAGCTTGGTGGCGGTTTTGAAGTCGTAGCGGGCGTAGCCCCCTTCGTCCAGCAGCCCTACCAGACGGTCCCAGCCCTGGGCCAGGATGGCCTCCGGGGTATAGAGGTCCCGGGCCGCGAAGACCCGGTAGGTGCGGGTCGCCAGGGTGCCGGAAATCCGGGCCCCGTAAAGGATGGCGGCCAGGAACCATTTCTGCCGCGGGACCGGGCCGGCCTTGAGGTCGAGGCCCAACTCCCCGGCAAACCGGCCTCCCAGGCGGGCCAGCAAATCGGAAAATATTTCCATGTCTTAACACCTCCGGGTGGAAAAGCCGGTTTTGAGGGAGGCCAGGAGCGGCAAGCCGCTTACCATCCCTCCCTGAAGCTCCCTGCCGCAAATCCTTATGGGGGAGGGAGTAGTCGCCGGGCCACTGGAGAACAGGCCTTCAGCAAGGTTATTGTCATCCTAATGGAAAAGTAGTAATTATGACGGCATTCGGCAACGTCAAGGAGACGAAGCCATGTGCATGAACGAACGCCGTTTCTGTCGGTGCGGCCGCAATGCTGCGTTTCTCATCTTCCGGGACAACCTGCTGCCGCCGGAAATTCTGCTCAATCTCTACTGCCCGGATTGCCGCCGCCAGGTGAGTTGGGATGGGTCCGCCATGCTGGAAGACTGCGGCTGGGTCCTGGAGTACGATGTGGAGCAGGCCCAGGGCTACTTCAAGCTGCGGGGGGTAAAAGGCGCGGGCACGCCGGAGTTTCTTTTCGACCAGGGTTACCTGAGCTGGCAGGGTCTGGCTCCCGGGGACGAGGAGGTGAACCGTCGGCTCCACCAGCGGTTGGCGCCCCTCATTGAACAGGACCTGACCCTGTATCTCAAGACCCTGAAGGAGAAGTGGCTGGCCCACGTGGCCGAACTCAAGGCCGCGGGTTGGCGCAAGGCCCAGGCGACCTGAACCTGGGAGGCTCTTTTAACCCTAAGGCAGAAGGAGAACATTCATGCGGAAAGCGGTTGTTACTTTTGGCCTGGCGGCATTGGTGGGACTTTGCCTCCTGTTGATTATCCCGCCGGATCTGTCGGCCCAGTGGGGCATGATCCAGCAGGGGGTGGATGCGGCCCGTCGGGGCCAACAGGAATCAGCCCGGCCGGCCCAGCCGGCCAAGGACGCGCCCCACAATGTGGCGGACGAGGCCACCGGCGGCGCTGGTTCCCGGGCCCCCATGACCTATAAGAACCGGGTGCGGCCCTTTTCCTACACCATCCCGGCCGGCTGGCGCCAGGAGGCGGGGGACCCCAGCGGGGAGAGCGTCACTTTCATGCTCCCCGGGACCACCTGCGGCTTCACCTTCCATTTCACCCAGATGGTGCCCAGCTTTCCCCGGAAAGCCTCGGTGGACGCTTCTTACAAGCAGGCCAAGGAAGAGATGAGCATCGGCAAATATATTTCGGTGAAACGCCGGGATCAAGCCGGGCCCCACGGCATCATCGGCTGGGAGACCATCGAATCCCCCACCAAGGGTTCGGGCGGCTTCCAGCGCATCCAATGGCAATGCTATGACCAGGATAATTACTACTACAGCTTCATGGCCCATTCCGACCCCCGGCAGTTCAGCCAACACCGGGCGGTGTTGCAGGGGATCATCGACTCCGTCAGATTCGGGCGCTAGTATCGTGATTCACTAGCAGGCTGTTGAAAAACGGCTATTTTGTCATCCTGAACGAAGTGTAAGGATCTAGAATCTATTGAAATGACTAGATTCTTCGCTTCGCTCAGAATGACAATTCGACGATTCCGATAGTTTTTCAACAGCCTGCTAGTACCTTTACTAAGTTTTGGCAATAAATCTCCCCCTCCCCTGGTGGGAGGGGGTTGGGGGAGGGGGATGTAGGGGCGGTTAGCGAACCGCCCCTACCGGATCACCCCTCACCCTATCCCTCAAGGGGGAGGGGAAAAAGCCGATTCCTTAAGGGAAGATATTTCTGAAACACAACACTATCAAGGCGGTTGAAATGGGCTTTTAGGGTAGGGCCGGGGTAACCCCGGACTGCGGCCTTAAGCGCAATTCCTCAGGTAAAGCCATGACCTTGAAAGACATCGAAGCAGCCCGGGAACGGCAGCGAGGGGTGGTGCTGCACACCCCCCTGGTCTATTCCCACACCCTGAGTCGGGAGTCGGGCCGGGAAGTGTTTCTCAAGCTGGAGAACCTCCAGACCACCGGCTCCTTCAAGCTGCGGGGGGCCATCAACCGCCTCACCCTGCTTCAGGAGCGGGGGGAGGGGGACCGGGTGGTGGCCGCCTCCGCCGGCAACCATGGCCAGGGGGTGGCCTTCGCCGCGTCTTCTCTGAATATTCCCGCGGTCATCGTCATGCCCCGGGGGGCTTCCATCTCCAAGCAACAGGCCACCCGGGGTTACGGCGCGGCAGTGATCCTCCACGGCCAGGACCTGTCCCAGGCCCTGGAGCAGGCCCGGGCCCTGGCGGCCCAGGGCTACGTCTTCATCCACCCCTACGACGACCCCGAAGTGATGGCCGGGCAAGGGACCCTGGGGTTGGAGATCCTGGACGACCTGGCCGGGGTGGACACCGTGGTGCTGCCGGTGGGGGGCGGGGGACTGGCCGCGGGCACCGCGGTGGCCTTGAAGGCGCTGAAGCCCCAGGTAAAGGTCCTGGGGGTGCAGACGGCCCAGGTGCCTTCCCTGGCCGCGGCCCTAAAGGCGGGCGGCCCCGCGCCGGTGCCCGCCAGGGCCACCCTGGCCGACGGCATCAACGTCCCCCTGGTGGGGCGGCACCCTTTTCCCTGGCTGCGGCAGCACTTGAGCGAGGTGCTCCTGGTGCAGGAAAGCGAAATCGTCCAGGCCCTGTTGTTCCTGCTGGAAGGGAAAAAAGTGCTGGCCGAAGGGGCCGGGGCGGTGGCCACCGCGGCTTTTTTGGGGCCGCTCAAGGGCCGGGACTTAGGAAGACAGGTGGTCCTGGTGGTGAGCGGCGGTAATATTGATATTCCCCTGTTGGAAAGGGTGCTCCCCCGGGCCCTCCTGGAGCGCCGCCGCCTGGTGACCCTCAGGGTGGCCCTGAGCGATCAGCCCGGGTCCCTGGGGCGCCTCACCGCCCTGTTGGGGGAACAGGGGGCCAACATCCTGCACCTGTTCCACGACCGCTTGGCCCGGGAACTCCCCCTGGATTACACCCGGGTGGAAATCAACCTGGAAATCCGGGGCCCGGAGCACGGCGACGCGGTGCTTCAGGCCCTGCGGGCGGAGGGCTACCAGGTGGAAGAAAAACCCTGAGAAGACGGTTTTTCGGTTTTCAGTTTTCGGTTACCCGAAAGGGAATGTAGCCGCGGCCTTTAGACTGGCCAGCGGTTGGTGGGCACGGAGGCCCGCCCCACCTTCAAAAGGTTTTTTAGGGGGGCGGCCGTTCCTGGCTACCTCTAAGTCTTTGCGATAAAAGGGAATTCTCATACAATAGCCTGGCTGCCCCAAAAAAAACCGAAAACCAAAAACCGAAAACCCTAAACAGAAGGAACCTAAATGCCCATTGCCAACCGCATCAAAGCCGCCATGGAGGGCTCCTCCTGGATCCGCCGGATGTTCGAGGAGGGGGCGGAATTGAAGGCGAAACTGGGGCCGGAGAAGGTCTTTGACTTCACCCTGGGAAACCCGGACCTGGAGCCGCCGGCCCGCTTCAAGGACGAGCTGCGGGCGGCAGTTATGGACCCGCGCCCCGGCCTCCATTGCTACATGCCCAACGCGGGTTTGGCCCCTACCCGCCAGGCCCTGGCGGAGCACCTGAGCCGGGTGCACCGGCTCCACTTCCGGAGCGACGACCTCATCCTCACCTGCGGCGCCGCGGGGGGCCTCAACGTCATCCTCAAGGCCTTGCTGGACCCCGGCGACGAAGTGGTGGTCTTTGCCCCTTTTTTCCCGGAGTATTTGTTCTATGCCGACAACCACGGCGGGGTGGCCCGGGTGGTGGAGACCGACGAGCACTTCCAGCTGGACCTGAACGCCCTGGAGCAGGCCCTGAGCCCCCGGACCCGGGCGGTCATCGTCAACTCCCCCAACAACCCCACCGGCCAGGTCTATGAGGCCCCGGCTTTGAGTGAGCTGGGGCGGTTCCTCACCCACCACGCGGGCCGCCACGGCCGGCCCGTCTACCTGGTGGCGGATGAGCCTTACCGGCGGCTGGTCTACGACAATTTCAGCCTGCCCAGCATCTTCGAGGCCTATCCCAACACGGTGCTGGCCACGTCCTTTTCCAAGGACCTGTCCATCCCCGGGGAAAGGCTGGGCTACGTGGCGGTGAGCCCCCGGGCCGCGGGGCGGGGGGAGTTGTTTGCCGGCATGGTGCTGGCCAACCGTATCCTGGGGTTCGTCAACGCCCCGGCCCTGATGCAGCGGGTGGTGGCCAACCTTACCGAGGTCTCGGTGGATATGGCGCCTTACGCCCGGCGCCGGGACCGGTTCTGCGACCTGCTGACCCGGGCCGGCTATGATTTTATCAAGCCTAAGGGGGCCTTCTACCTCTTCCCCAAGGCCCCGGGGGGGGACGACCTGGCCTGCGTGGCCCGCCTCAAGGAAGAAAACATCCTGGCGGTGCCGGGGCGGGGGTTCGGGCGGCAGGGTTACTTCCGCCTGGCCTTTTGCGTGGCCGAGGCGGTCATTGCCGCCGCGGCCCCGGGGTTCGCCCGGGCCCGGGAGAAGATGGCGACGTAGTTTTTGAGGGAGAGGGCCAGAGGCCGACGGCCGCTTACAATCCCTCCTGAAACCCAACCCCCTTTAGGAGAGCTTCGAAAAAGGCTTAGTCGAAATAGGAAGGCGTTAATAATCCCCCTAAATCCCCCTTTAGAAAAGGGGGACTTAAGATGGGTTTCCATGATTTATCAAAAAGTTAGCTTTAATTACCCCCCTTTCTTAAAGGGGGGGAGGAGGGATTATAAAACCTGGCACCCGCGAGAACATTGGTCTTGATACTTTTGCAGAGGTCTCTATATGCGGTTGCGGGAGAGGTTTTAGAGAGGGATTGTAAGGGGCCGTGTTCCTGCTCCTCTCCCGCTTTTTCGGAACAGGTTCATAGGGCTTAACCCCGGGCGTCGTCAGGGCGGGGTTCAGACCCGCCCCTGAGATCTGACAATTTAACGGTAGGGGCGCCATTCATGGCGCCCTTGAGGGCGTGATAAATCACGCCCCTACATTAAACTTGCTTGTTGCGGTCTGCAAACGGGCCCAGGACCAAAGGATAACATGGCCAAACGAGAATCGGGCTCCCGGCCGGTGGCCGTTAAGGAAATTCTCCAGGGGTTTCTCAACCCCGGGGACCTGGCGGCCCTGAAGGAGCGGCAGCAGATCCGCCGGGTCTGGGAAGCGGTGCTGCCCGCCAAGATGCTGGCCCAAACCCGGCTCCTGGAGGTGCGCCGCAAGGAACTCTGGGTGGAGGCCCGCGGCGGCCCCTGGGCCCAGGAGTTGCACTTCCTCAAGCCCAGGATCCTGCAAGAACTTGACCGGGTCCTGGGGCCGGGAAAGATCCGGGACCTGCGGGTCCGGGTGGGGGAGTTTAACCAAATCAAGGAGGATGCCGAAATATAATACCAGAAGCTATGAGACCTATGAAAAAGGCTTAGTCGAAATAGGAAGGCTTTAATAATCCCCCTAAATCCCCCTTTAGAAAAGGGGGGACTTAAGATGCGTTTCCATGATTTATCAAAAAGTTAGCTTTAATTACCCCCCTTTCTTAAAGGGGGGCAGGGGGGATTATAATACCTGCCACCCGCGAGAATATTGATTTTGATACTTTTACAGAGGTCTCGCTATTTCAAGGCCTGTTTTTTTCTGTCATCCTGAACAGAGTTAACCATCTCAAGTTGTTAAAAATACGAGATTCTTCGCTTCGCTCAGAATGACCTTGCATGCCGCATTCGGGGTTTTGAAATAGGCCGTAGATACTCAAAACTCAAAACTCGAAACTCAAAACCCGAGACTTTGCCATCATGAGCAGGAAGCTGCCCCTTACCATTTTGTTGGTGGAAGATGATCCCCTGATCCGGTCCCTGGGGCAAGAGCTTCTGGAGCATCTGGGGTACCGGGTGGCGGCGGCGGGGGATGGGGCCGAAGCCCTGGCCACCTATCAGGAGATGGGAGGCGCCGACCTGGTGATCCTGGACTATTATCTGCCGGGCCAGGACGGCTATCAGGTGCTCCAGGAGTTCAAGGCCCGGGATCCCGGAGTGCGGGTGCTGGTGGCCTCGGGTTTCTTGGCGCCCCAGGAGGCGGCCCGCCTCAAAAAAGGCGGCGCCGTGGGCCTCATCAATAAGCCTTATCGGGTGACCGAGCTGGAGCGCCGGATTGAGCAGGCTCTGGCAGGTTCGCGGGCTTAGCGGCCGCGTTTGGGGCCTGCGGTTCGAAGCGGAACAGCACGGCCCCCATCCGGGTGAAGCAGGCGGTTTCCTGCCACGCAGGGCCCAGCAGGCGGGCGGCAAAGCCCCGCATGTGCTCCAGGTCGGGAATATGAGAGGCGATGAGCCAGATGCGCCGCGGGGCCGGGTCGGTGGCGGCCGCCGTCAGGTCCGTTTCCACGCAAGACTTGCCCAGGCAGAGCGGCGGCGCCGGCCCGTGGTAATAGTAGTTGAAGGGTTGGATGGCGAAATAGTAGACGTAGACCAGGTCCCCGGGCTGAAGCTGGCTCTTTAGATGCTCCACCAGGGGCTGGATCTCTTCCCGGTTGTTGCGGGGGTGCAGGTTTTCCCGGAAGTTTGCCACCGGGTGCAGGGCCATTAGGAGCACCGCGCTCAGGGCCAGGGCCAGCCAGCGCTGGCGCTTTTGCCACAGCCAGGTTAGAACCGCCCCGGCGCCGGCGGCCACCACCAGGTAGAGCAGGGGGGCGCTGAAGAGCATCAAGCGGTTGCCGCCGCTGCGGGCCATGAAGGGGTAGCGGTGCAGGGCGGCGGCGCCCAGGGCCAGGAGCAGGGGCCCCAGAAGATAAACCAGGACCCGGCCCCGGCGCTGGTCCAGCAGGGTCAAGACGCCGGCCGCCAGCAGGGGCGGCCCCCAGTAGATCCCCCACTCCCCCAGAAAATACCAGAAATATCCGTACAGGGCCTGCCCCAGCCAGATGACCAGGGGCTTGACCCCGGTGAAGTCGGGGAAGGCCGCCACCTCGACCCAGTAGGTCACCAGTTTGGGGTCCATCTCCAGCCGGAAGAACAGGAGATAGTAAGCGGCGAAGGCCAGGGCCCAGACGGCCCCCAGGAGGGCCAGCCGGGACCGCCGGGACGGCAGGATGCACCACAGCACCGCTGCGGCCACCGGCAGGGTAAAGACCAGGGGATGGGAGAAACCCAGGCCCAGAACGCCGGCCATTATTAGGGCGGCCCAGCCCCGCTGCCCCCGCCGGGCCCGGACCCTCTCCGCCAGGTAGAAGATCAGCACCGCAAAGAAGGCGTCGCCGCTGTACTGCTTCAATTCCTTGGCGTAGTAGACCATCACCGGGGAGCAGGCCACCGCGGTCAGGGCCAGCATGGAGGCGGGCAGGGGGACCAGGGACCGGGCCAGGCGCCAGATGAGGCACAACGTCCCCACCCCCAACAGGAAGGACACGGCGCGCAGCGCCGCCTCGCTGCCGCCCAGGACCCGGACCACGGCCCAGACGCTCAGCAGGTACAGGGGCGGGGTGGACTGCCCCGCGGCCAGGGCCGCGGCGGGCGTCGCTTGCAGGGCCGCCAGGGCCACCCAGGCCTCGTCGGTCCACAGATCCCGGCCTGCCAGGTCGGAGAGGCGGAAGCAGAGCGCCAGGGCAAAGATCAGCAACAGAGCCGCGGCGGCCCCAGCCGGCAGACGGGAAGACGAAGGGCTCATGGTTTTAATAAAATTAGCTATCAGCGGTCAGCCTGCAGCTTTCAGCAAAGAGCACGAATTGGCGAAGCGACCCCAAATGTAGGGTGGGTACGGTCCACCATAGACTTTTCGGAAACCGCCGACCGCGGCGGTTCCACGTCTTCATCCTTTATATAAAAATAGCTGTCGGCAACCAGTTAAAATCGTAGGGCGCGTCTCACGCGCCATAAATTGGTGCGTAAGACGCACCCTACAGTTCCACTTTGTTTCTTGGCGTGAGCTATTTTCATGGTTCGGTGTGGCCGACAGGCCAATGCGGTTCGTTGCCATCGGAAGATCATGAAGGTTCGTCAAAGACTGGCAGCCGTTTTCTGAGAAAGGCAAGCCTCGGTTCAAGTTACCTTGTATTATATGGTAAAATCTTAGATCATAGGAAGAGATTATTTGTTATAAGGGACCATGGGTGCGGGGCATTGGCTGCCGGCACCCAAATTGAGGATGGTTCAAAGCCAATGACCGAGGATAAACGAAGCGCCTCCAACCCCGGGGCTTCCTTCCAGTGGCCGCCGGCGGTTAACCCCGGGGAGGTGGTGGCGGTGGCGGCGCCGGCCAGCCCCGTCAGCCGGGCCTCCTGGCAGGCCGGGGTCCAGGTCCTGAAGGACTGGGGCTTTAAGGTGCGCTGTGGGCCGGAAGTCTTCGAGACCCGGGCCTGGGGGGCGGCCACGGACCGGTTATACGCCCGGCGTTTTGAGGAGATCTGGCTGGACCCGGAAGTGAAGGCCATCGTGGGGGTGCGGGGCGGCTACGGCTCGCTCAAGATCCTGCCGCACCTGGACCTGGCGGCGCTGGCGGCGGCCCCCAAGAAGCTCGTGGGGTTCAGCGACCTCACCAACCTGCTCTGGACCCTGCACCGGGGCCTGGAGCTGGTGACCTTCCACGGGCCCACGGTGGCCCACCTGGGAGCCCTGTCCTCCGGGGCCCGGGAGAACTTCTACCGGTGGCTCACCGCTCCGGGGCCCCAGGCCATCACTTACGACGGCCTGACGGCGCTGCACCCCGGGGTCGCGGCCGGGCCCCTGGCCGGCGGCAACCTCACCACCCTGTGCCACCTGGTGGGCACCCCCTTTGCCCCCCGGTTCAAGGGGTATCTGCTGTTCCTGGAGGATCACAACGAGGCCCTCTACCGCCTGGACCGCATGCTCCACCACCTGCTCCTCTCCGGGGTGCTGGCGGGGGTGGCGGGGGTAGTCCTGGGGGCTTTTACCAACTGCGGCTCCCGGGAGGGCCTCACGGAAGTTCTGACCACGGCCCTGGCGCCGCTGCAGGCGCCCGTCCTCCTGGGCCTGCCGGTGGGCCACCAGCCGGAAAACCACACCCTGCCCCTGGGGGCCTGGGCCCGGTTGGACGCCGCCGCCGGCAGCCTGGCGCTGTTGGGCTGAACTCCCCTTTCTCGAGTAACTTATCCTCTGGAGACCCTTAAGGCCTGACCAGCCAAAGGGCCTTCCAGTCTTGCCCTTCCCCGCAATTATCCTGCCGGCCGGCCCGGCCACCTGTGCAATCCTTCCACGGAAGTCATGCCCTGCGCCTACTGCGGGGAACGGGCGCCCCATGTCAAGCATTATTGCAAAGGCAAAATGGAAGACTTGAATTATGTTTGTGAGGGGTGCGGGCGGTTGGCGCCGTCCGCGGAGTTGCTCTGCAAGCCGTCCAAATTGCCCGCCGCGTAGGAACGACCGCGGCCGCGGCGCCCGGGCACAGGTGCACCGTGCACCTGTGCTTTTTTTGCGAAGGCTGCCTGCGAGGGTTTACGTCAGATAGGAATGCAGGCCCGTGAGGAGGAAGCTGACCCCGAAGTAGGTGAAGAGCACCGCCATGAACCCCAGCACCGCCAGCCAGGCGATGCGCCGACCCTGCCAGCCCTTGAGCAACCGGGCGTGCAACAGGGTGGCATAGATGAGCCAGGTGATGAGGGACCAGGTCTCTTTGGGATCCCAGCTCCAGTACCTGCCCCAGGCCGTTTCGGCCCACACCGCGCCGGTCAAGATTCCCAGGGTCAGGAGGAGAAACCCCAGGACCGTGGCCCGGTAAATGAGGCGGTCCAGTTGCGCCAGGGGCGGCAGGGACGCCCGGGGCCGCCGGTCCTGCAGCAGGTAAAGGATGGCGGCGCCAAAGGCCAGGGCAAAACCGGCATACCCTAAAAACGCGGTCACCACGTGAATCAAGAGCCAGTTGCTCTTCAAGGCCGGCATCAGCGGCTTGATGCGGCTGTCCACCCCGCCGAAGGAGGCGTACGCCAGGAGCAGGCAGGCCAGCACCGCCACCACGGCTCCCAGGTACCCTTGAAGATGGCGCCGGAAAGAGATGACCCCCAGGGCCGGCAGGGTCCAGGCGAAAAAGACCAGCGATTCATAGAAATTCGACAGAGGCGCCTGCAAGATAACCAGACGCAGGTTATCCGCGAAAACGGCCGGCGCCGAGTGGAGCGCCGCCAGCTGGTAGGATCCCGCCCAGCGTCCCAGCAAGGCCCCGGTATGGACCCCCAGCCCGGCCCACAGCAGCACCCTGGCCCAGCTCTGGAGGCGGGGGGAGGACCAGAGTTCGGCCGCCAGAAACAGGACGGCCACCAGCAGATAAGCCAGCATCACCAGGCCCAAAATCTGGCTGATCATGACGGAGCTCCTTTTTCCAGCCCTTCCAGGAGCCGCTCCAGAGAAAGGGCGAATTCTTCCCGGTGGCGGGGGCTGGCTCCCAACAGGCGCACCTTGAAGCCCCCGGAGGCGGCTCCTTCCAGGACCACGGCCCACCGCGCCGCCGGCCGGAAAAAGGCCAGGTAGAACCCCGGCAGCAACAGGATAAAGCCGGCATAGACCCACCAGACCCCGGGATCGCTTTTCACCTGAAACACCGAATAGAACTGGAAGGGGATGGACTCCGCCCGGAACTGGTAGTGGTCCGGTTGCTGCCCCAACTCGGGGTGGTCTTGGAGGACCCAGAAGACCTGGGGGTGCCCGGCGCCCCCCCGGAGGGCCAGCTGGGCCGCCGGACCGTACCCCTGGAGGTTGCCGTCCACCCGCACCAGCATGACCTGGGCCTCTCCCCCGGGCAAGTCCACCGGCCGGCGCGGGGGAAGCTCCAGGGTCTGATCCAGGCCCCCATGGCGCACCTGCAGGCGCACCGGACCTTCGGGCCTGCTGCCGTAAGAAGACTGGTAAAAAGTCAAGCCGCCAAAGGTCACGGGGTCGTTCACCCGGCAGGTGGCCCGGGCCACTTCCCGGCCGTCTTTCAGGAAGGTGAGGTCGGAGCGGAATTCCTTGGGGATGCCGCCCTTTTCGTAATACTGGACCAGAAACTTATCCAGACGCACCTGGAATTTCAGGGGATGCTGGTTGCGGCCCACTTGAAAGGTCCGGGCCACTTCACCCTGGTCCAGGGGGAGACTGCCCTCCAGGCCCCAGAACTTGCCGATGAGCCCCCCGGTTAGGATCAGCAGTAGGGCCAGGTGCACCAGATAGGGACCGATGGGGCGATAGCGGCCGCGCTCAAAAAGATAGATTTCTTGGTCCGGCAGGGTCTCCCGGCGGCCAGGCCCCAACTCCCGGTGCAACACCGCGTTGATGCGGGCCTGGGGATCGACGCCGGCGGGCCAGTTGAACTTGCCCCGCTCCGGCAGGGCCAGGGCCGCCTCCCAGGTGAAGGGCTTCAAGGAGCGCCGCACCGCCCGGGGCAGTCCCTGGACCAGGCAGGCAGAGATGTTCACAGCCAACAGCCCCATGGGCGCCAGGAACCAGGGGCTGTAGTAGACCCGGGCCAAACCCCAGTAGTAGATAACGGCCCCCAGGCTTTGTCCGTAACGCATAAGGTAAAAGCCCGGCGGCTGGTCCTGGGGCACCACGGTGCCGATGACCGCCACCCCGGCCAAAATCAGGAGCAGAAAAACGGTGAGGCGGATGGAGGTCAATGACCCCCAGAGCCATGATTTGGGTTGGCGTTGGGCTGGTGATGTAACCATGGATAAAGTAAGCCCCAAACCCCTGGGCCGGCCGGCCATGGGGCCTGAGTGCCTGGAGCTGTCAGCGGCAGGGAGGATGAAACTGGAATAACCGGATGGAAATTCAGTCTTCTTCCAGGTCTTCTTCGCTCAGGTGGTCGGCATATTCCTCTTCAGTAAAGAGCTCGTCGAACTCCAGGCCGGAGGCCATTTCCACCTTGACCAGCCAGCCTTCGGACAAGGGGTCCTCGTTGATGATTTCCGGGATCTCCATGGCCTCGTAATTGACTTCGATTACCTCGCCGGAGACCGGGGCTTTCAACTCCCGGCGGCCGTTTTTGGCCTCCACCACGCTGAAGTGATCATCTTTGATGAAGTCTTCTCCCTCTTCGGGAAGCCGCAGGCCATAGATCTCCCCCATTTTCTCCTGGAGGTAATCGGTCAGGCCGATGGTGGCCTGGTTGTCGTCATCCATGCGAACCCAGATATGGTCGCGACTGAAACGCATCTCGCCGATGGCTCTCACCCCAATCCTGGAAAGATTCTGCCGCCCTTAAAGGGCAAGACGCTACGCTGGGGAAATATAATAACCAAAAATAGGTTTGGCAAGGGTTTTTTTGCGGGGCGGGGCGCATCCTGCTGAGGACCGCAATTTTCCTGGCGGTCTGCCGGATTCCGGGGCGCCCCGGCTTTTTGACTTGACAAGCCCCGGGTCATCTATTAGTTTACACTTAATTTCACAATCTCCGGGCCCCATAGCCAAGGGAGGCTAGCTCAATGAAGCAAGTGCAGAAGATTCTTTTTCCCATCGACTTTACCTCGAATTTCGAACCCCTGCTGCCCTGGGTCTCAACCTTTGCGGGAAAGTTTGGCGCCACCGTCTATGTCCTGTTCGTGACGCAGGATCTGTCGAGTTTTTCCACCTTCCACGTGCCCCACGGGAACATCCAGGGTTTTCAGCAAGAGGCTCTGGGGGCCGCCACCAAGAAGATGCAGGCCGTGGCCCAAGAGTTTTTCAAAGGCTTCCACAAGCTGGAAACCCGGGTGGAGATGGGCTCCCCGGCGGAGAAGATCCTGGAAGTGGCCAAGAAGGAAAAGGTGAACCTGATCATCATGGGCGCCCACGGCCGCAAGGGCCTGGAGCGGGCCATTTTCGGCAGCGTGGCTGACAAGGTGGTGCAGGCCGCTACCTGTCCGGTGGTGACGATTCATCCCGACACCGCGTAAATCTTCCTTGCTTGCCTTACTTGGCCCCCCCGGTGCCGGCCGGGGGGGCCAAGTTTGATAGCTAACCGCACCCCGGGCGCCGTGGCGATGCGGTTATCCTCCCCTCTGCCGGTGGGTCTCTCACCCCGCATCAATGGCACGCCAGCCGTAGCTCTCCAGGTAGGAGAGCAGCTTTTCCCTTTTCTCCCGGTACTCTTCTTCCGCCAGCGGCGTGCAGTATTCGGGGGAGGCCTCTCCCTCCCGCAGGGCCGCGGCGAAGGCCATGCAGGTGGCGTAGCCGCAGAGCTTGCAATTGGTCAGGGGCAGGGTCTTCAAAATTTCCATGACCTTGAGGCCCGCCTGGCCGGTGTACCGGGGGCTGAGGTCCTCCCGCCGCTCATAGATTTCGTTGATCTGGCCCTGGGCCCAATTAAGCAGGGCGTGGGCCTCCTCCAGGTCGCGGCAGCCCCGGATGGCGATCTGGTGGGGGTGGAAGGTGATCCACTTGCCGTCGGAGAGCTTGAGGAGCAGGACGTGGTTCTGGGCGTCGTAGTCCCAGCCGCCCAGCTCGGCGTTGAGGTAGGGCAGGGCCGGGGAGATGTCCGCCGTGAAAGTGGCGATGGCGTGGAGCACCTCTTTGCTGGGGTCGCATTTGGGGCGGAAGATCTCCAGGTGGTCCACACGGCTGAGCAGCATCCCTTACCTCCGATTCAGCGGCTGGCGGCCGCGGTTAGGATCTTTTCCAGTTCCGCCGCCGGCGGCACCTTGCCGGCCACCGCCACCCGGCCGTTGATGATCAGGGCGGGGAAGGTGCGGATGCCGTAGTCCCGGAGAAGCGCCGGGTCGGTGATGTACTGGAGCTCCGCGGCCATGCTCCTGGCCGACAGGATTTCCACCACCTGCTGGTAGAAATGCCGGCAGCCGGAGCAGCCCAGCCCCAGCACCTTGATTTCCAGAGCCGCCGGGGTTTCCGGCGCCACTTCTTCCCCCTGAAAGCGGCGGAATTCCCGCCACAGGGCCCGGCGGTACTCTTCCCGGGAGCCGGCGGGAATATAGTTGTGCGCCGCCACCCGGCGGCAAAGCTCCTCCTGGGCCTGCTCCGGCGATTGCCCCCGGGAGCGCACCTCCGCAAAGGCCTCCTCCAGGCCCCTAAGACCGATCAAGTTCTTGCCGATGCGCACCTGGGTGATCTTGTCCGCCATGTCTCCAGAAGGATCCCGATCCGTTACCGAGTGGGGCGCTTAATAATTAATATGGCATTTAAAACCAGGATTATTCCCCCCCTTTCTTAAAGGGGGGGAAGGGGGGATTAAACAACCGCTTAATAATCCCCCTAAATCCCCCTTTAGAAAAGGGGGACTTAAGGGCAGCTATAGGAGAAACCTGGTCGAATTATTTGTCATATAATTTACGAAACAAGATACTGGGCGCGGAGGCCGCGGTTTCGGTTAGCGCAAACCGCAAACCGCAAACCGCAAACTCAAAACTCAAAACTCGAAACTCGAAACTCGAAACTATTTCTTCCCGTCCTGGATGAACTTGAGTTCCCGCAGCTTCTGGATGAGCTTGTCTTTAGGGAACACGCCCTCGTGGCGGAAAACCTCCTGGCCGGCGGGGTCCAGGAAGACCTGGGTGGGGACGATGGCCACCCGGTATTGGCGAAACATGGGTTCGTTCTCATCGATATACAGGCGGCGCACCGCAAATTGCCCGGGATAGAGGTTCTTAACCTCCTGGACGATCAACTCCGATTCCCGGCACACCGGGCACAGCTTGCGGTCGAACTCATAGAGCTGCGGCAGGTTCTGGGAGGGCCCCGGCGCCTGGGCCCAGGCCGGCAGGATGGAGGCCAACAGCAACAGCCCCAGCAGGAAGATGATGATTTTTTTAGGGCAGCCTGATTTCATGGAACTCTCCCCCGGTTCAAGCGGCGCTCTCGCGGTGCATCGGCGGAATCAGGAGGATGGGGCAGGGGGCCACCCGGGTGATGTTGTGGGCCACGCTGCCCAAAAAGATTTCGGCAATAAAGCCCCGGCCCTGGGTGCCCAGGACGATCAAGGAAATGTTCCCGGCCTGAAGCAGCTCCAGGATGTCCGAGATGGGGTGGCCGGGAGACAGCCGGGCATCGACCCGGGGCACCCCCGCCGCCTCCAGGCGGTCCTTCAGGATTTCCAACGAGTTGCGGGCCGCGGCCTCGACCTTCTCCGGCCAGCCGGACGGGTAAAATTCCAGGGACGGCAGGTGCAGGGCGTGCACCAGGCTAACCCGGGCCACGCCTTTGGGCACCAGGAGTTCCACGTAACATAAAGCCTCGGCCGCGGGGGCGGAGAAATCCGTGGGCAACAGGAGGTGGCGCAGCAGGTCGGTGCAATGCCAGAGGCAGGTGGCCTGGCCGCCGCGTTCCGGGAGCCGCACCGGCAGGACCAGGATGGGAAACCGGATCTGGTGGCACACCGCGCTGGCAAAGGATCCCAGCACCCCCTCCCGCCAGCGGGATTTGCCGTGGGAGCCGATGACCATCAGAGAAGCGTCGTGTTTCCGGGCCACCTCGTTCAGGGAGGACCCCGGCAACCCGATGGGGGTCTCCACCACCACCTTCAGCCCCTGGGCCTCCAACTGCCGTCTCTGGTGGGCCAGGCGAGGTTCGGCTTGCTGCCGTGACTCCTGAGTGGCGGCGGTGAAAAAATCGGGGGTGACCACGTGGGTCAGGATCACCAGGGAGCAGCCCAGGTGCCTGATTTCCCCGCCGCAGGAGACGATCTCGTCCCAGGCGGGGGAGAGGTCCGTGGCCATGACAACCTTTTCGAAGATGGCGGGAATCCTCCCCCTGAAAAAATGCCTTGATGCCGGAGAGAGCCAGGGCCGCCGGCCCTCCCCCCAAAATAAGTTTCTCAGAGTTCTCAAGTTATAACAACAGGGGGGAAAAATCAATGAAAGGGGCGGGTTCGGAACCTTGGGAAGGGCCTTCGAAGGCAAGCCCTGGGCAACCGGGGGGATTTTGACGCCGGGCGGGAGAAAATTTTCATTTATTAACTTTTTTCCAGGTATAAGTATAATATGCTTTCCCAAACTCAGGAATGGCTCTGCCGGCGGATCGTGGCAGAGAGTCAGGACGCCGTCATTTTTGCGGATCAAGCGGGGGTCATCCGCCTGTGGAACGCGGGGGCCGCGGCAATGTTCGGTTACCTTGCCGGGGAAGCCCTGGGGCAACCCCTGGATTTGATTATCCCGGAGAATCTCCGGGCCCGGCATGGCGAGGGCTACCGCCGGGTCATGGCCAGCGGCGAGACCAAATACGGCAAGGATTTGCTGGCGGTGCCGGGCCTCAAGAAAGACGGCAGCCGCCTGTCGCTGGAATTCACTATTGCCTTGATCCGGGATGAGGCCGGCGACATCCTGGGGGCGGCCGCCATCATCCGGGACGTCACCGCCAGGTTTGCCCGGGACCGGGAGTTGCAGAAACGGCTGGCGGCGCTGGAGGCCCGGGTGAAGCCGGGGACCGACCGGTAAGCCGTCTCCCCCTGCTCGGGCGTGCTATCAGGAGGTTGCAGGCTGGCCAATGCTTCCAAGGGTAATTCTGAGCAAAGGGAAGAATCTTATCATTTCAGGAAGTTGGGACCCTGGACTTGGTTCAGGATGACATAAAAAGCCTGGTCAACGGCCGGTTAGCCCGTTAACGGCCCAAGAATCTTTGGAAAGGAAGTTTCAGATGCCCCGAATCTTTCGGAAAAGGACCAAGAAGGCCGGCCTCCCCCCGGGAACCCTGGTGTACACCGGGGAGAAGGTGCACGAACCGGCGAGCATCACGGTAATCGATTACGACGAGAAAAACTACGATGAAAGAGAGCTAAGCCGCTTTGACGAATGCCTGGTGTTCCGGGATAAGCCCTCCGTGACCTGGATCAACGTCTGCGGCATCTCCCAGGTGGCCAACCTGGAAAAACTGGGGGAGTGTTTCAACCTGCACCCCCTGGTCCTGGAAGACATCCTGAACATCGATCAACGCCCCAAGATTGAAGATTACGAAGACTATCTCTACATAGTGTTAAAAACCATCCAGTACGGCGAGCAGACCGACGACATCACGGCGAACCAGATCAGCATCATCCTGGGCCGGAATTATGTAATCTCTTTTCAAGAAGGCGACGGCAGCATCTTTGCCCCCATCCGGGAGCGGCTGGTGGCGGCCAAGGGGCGCATCCGCAAGGCCGGCCCCGATTACCTGGCCTACTCGCTGATAGACCTGGTGGTGGACCACTACTTCGTGGTGCTGGAAACCTTTGGAGAAAAGGTCGAATTCCTGGAAGACGAGTTGGTGGGCCGGCCCGCTCCCACCACCCTGCGCGACGTGCACCGCTTCAAGAACGACATGATCATCCTGCGCAAGTCGCTGTGGCCCTTGCGGGAGGTCATCGCCCGCCTGGAAAGGCGGGAGTCGCCCCTCATCGAGGACTCCACCACCGTCTATTTTAAGGACGTCTACGACCACACCATCATTGCCATCGATACGGTGGAGACTTACCGGGATATTCTTTCCGGGATGCTGGATATCTATCTCTCCAGCGTCAGCAACCGGCTGAACGAAGTAATGAAGGTGTTGACCATCATCGCCACCATCTTCATGCCCCTGACCTTCATCGTGGGGCTGTACGGCATGAATTTTAAATTTATGCCGGAGCTGGAGTGGCGTTACGGCTACTTCTCGGTTCTGGGCTTCATAGTTCTGGTGGCAATTACCATGCTGGTGATTTTCAGGAAGAAAAGATGGCTCTGAGGCGGCTTCCCTTCCTGGTTATTGCGGGCGAAGGCCAGGGGCCTGCTGCCCCGGGTCCCCTCATCCCCTCCCGGCCGGGGGTTGACGCGGCGTTTTTCATGATTACTTAAAAGACGCGGCTCCTGATTTCTCTGAAGAACCGGGCCAAGGAGGGTTTGACCATGACGGTGCGGGTGGGAAAGCCGGCCCCTACCTTTGAAACCAAGGGTTATCACCAGGGCTCGATCAAGACCATCAAGGTGGCGGATTATAAGGGGCAGTGGGTCATGCTCTATTTCTACCCCGGGGATTTCACTTTTGTCTGACCCACGGAATTGACGGCAGTTGCCGCCAAGTACGACGAGATCAAGTCCCTGGGGGCCGAAGTCCTGGCCATCAGCGTGGACAGCCCTTACACCCACAAGATGTGGCAGGAAGGGGAGCTCTCCAAGATAATCCCCGGGGGTCTGCCCTATCCCATGCTCTCGGATCCCGGGGGCCGCATCGGCGAGGAGTACGGGGTTTACGCTGAAGAGGACGGGGTGGACATCCGGGGCCGCTTTCTCATCGACCCTGACGGGGTGCTCCAGGCCATGGAAGTCCTGGCGCCGGCGGTGGGCCGCAACGTGGCGGAAATGATCCGGCAGATCAGGGCCTGCCAGCACGTGCGGCAGACCGGGGAGGCCACCCCGGCGGGCTGGGAGCCTGGCAAAAAAAGCCTGAAACCCGGGGCGGAGCTGGTGGGCAAGGTGTGTGAGATCTGGTCTCCGGATATGGCCTTTTGAGCTCCGGGCCGCCGGCGGCGGGATGATTTGCCGCCCGGCGGCCCAAAATTCCCCAAAGCCCATAGGGGCGTGATTCATCCCGCCCTCAAGGGCGCAATGAATTGCGCCCCTACCTTTTACTTATCCGCGGCTACACCACATGGGTCCTACAACCCCGCCTCAGGTGTCGTGGTTGGCCGCTAAGGCCCATTAATCATAATTGCTTGACAAATTTTTTATAAGATGCATGGTGGTGGCAGTTCCAGTTACCAGGGTCTATGCCCTTGCCTTGGCAGATATCCGTACCTATTTTTAAGGCAAGTTGTGGGGGGGCAATTTTCGGAGGCGACATGAGAGCCATCTGGAAAGGCAACCTGAAGTGGCCCCTGGTGACCATGCCCGTCAAGACGTATCCCGCCACCGGCAAGAAACCCCTTAAGTCCCATCTCTATCCCGACCAGTGCGGCAGCCGGCGCGGTGCCGGGAGCTACCAGGAACAAACCCCCAGGGGGCATTTCCGGGCGGCGTTCCTCAGGTTGGTTAGGTGAAGAAGCTTTACGATCACCGGGAAGTCTCCAGGCTCATGGGCATCTCCCAGGGCCGGGTCCGCCACTGGGACCGCCAGGGGCTCATCCCCCACCTGGAGAAGGTCCGGGGCCGGCTGATGTTCGACTTCCAGGGCCTGGTGGCCTTCCGCACCGTGCGGGAGCTGCGGCGCCAGGGGGTCTCCCTGGGAAGGATCAGGAAATGCGTGGCAAAACTGCGCCGCCTGCTGCCCGGCCTCAAGCAGCCCCTGGCGGAGGTGCGTATCTCCATTTGCAAGGATCAGATCATCCTGGGCAAGAACCGGCGGCGGTTTACTCCCGAAGGGCAGTTGCTGTTGGACTTTTCCGCGGCGGAGAGCCACTCCGTGGCCATCCCCGTAGAATTGTACGAAGAACTATTCTTCCAGGCCCTGAAAGACGAGGAAGAAGGGAGGCTTACGGAGGCCCGGCAGAAATACGAGTCGATTCTGGCGGCGCTCCCGGACCACGTGGATGCCATGGTGAACCTGGGGAATGTCCTGTTCCTGACGGGTTCCGAAACCGCGGCGGCGTTCCACTATCTCCAGGCCCTGGGGCTTAATCCGGACCACGTGGAGGCCAATTACAACCTGGCCAATCTCCTGGAAAGCCGGGGGGAGATACAGGGCGCGGTCATCTTTTACCAGAAAGCCGTCCAGGAGGAGCCGGAGTTTGCCGACGCCCACTTCAACCTGGCCATGGTGCTGGAGGCCATGGGAGATGGGGAGACGGCCAAGAGGCACTGGCGGCAATACCTGGCGCTGGCCCCCGACAGCCAGTGGGCCGAGTACATCAAGGGGCGGCTGGAAGAGGGCTGACTAACCACCGCGAGGTAACCGGCCTGAGAAGCCCCGGGCTCCTCTGGTTCCTGATGGCGGCCTTCCTGGCCATAACTACTTCCGGCAGCTCAGGAGGTGAGAGTATGAAGCTTTCAGCCGGCGCGTTCAAGGATGGGGAAAGGATCCCGACCCCGTACGTCATGCCCGGGGCCGGGGGGCAGAATCTATCCATCCCCTTGACCTGGGTGAACCCGCCCGCGGGGACCCAGTCCTTTGCCCTCTCCATGGTGGACCCGCACCCGGTGGCCCGCAACTGGGTGCACTGGCTGGTCATCGACCTCCCCACCACCGTGAACGTCATGGCGGAGGGGGCCTCCAGAAAGAAGATGCCCCCGGGCGCCAGGGAACTCAGGAATTCCTTCGGCGACCCCGGTTACGGCGGCCCCCAGCCCCCCAGGGGCACCGGCGACCATCCCTACGTCATCACCGTTTACGCCCTCAGCGTTCCCAGGCTGGACCTGGACCCCAATACCACCCTGGCCGCCTTCCAAGAGGCCCTGGCCGGCAAGGTCCTGGCCCAGGCCAGCATCACCGGGTACTATGGCAGATAAGTTTCCTTGGCAGTCATTCAGGTTTCTGGGGAACGCCCCAAAACCATGAAAAGGCAAGTTACCTGAAGGAAGGGGCCAGGGGCAGCAAGCCCCTCCCCCATGGGCCTGCGCCCCATTTTTACCTCCATGGGTCATTAAACCGCGGTAATGCCCCCCAGCCCCTTATGGGGGATTGGCAAGAGGGAAGGTGCGCAGTGCGACCCTTTAGATCTACCTCGCATTTCATGGGCCTCACAGTGGTGCTTGACTTCCGGAGTTTGCCGGCCCATGTTTAACTCAGGAAATTGTCACCCTAAGGCCGGGTTGGCGGATGAATCTCTTTATATGAAAATAGCTATCAGCGGTCAGCTTTCAGCTTTCAGCAAAGACCATGGATTGGCGCAGACAACCCAAATGTAGGGTGGGCACCGCCCACCATCATTTCTTTTAAGAAAACCCAGGCGGGCTGTTCCAAATTTTCATCCTTCGTTGTGACCTTCAGGTCATGATGGTTCGCAGAGATTGGACCAATCTAACTCCGGCTGACCGAGGAACCCCATGTTACCGGATCTGGCCAAGATAGTGGCCGCGGACCGCCAGGCCCAGGAGGCGGTTCGGGCCGCCCGGGAGGAGGCCCAGGCTCTCAAGTCCCAGGCCGACGCCCGGGTCCGGGAGATCCAGGCCCACCTCCAGGAAGAACTGGCTCAGATCCGGGCCAGCGCCCAGGAGGAAATCCTGCAGCAGGCGGAGGCCCGGGCCCAGGAAATTCAGCAGGCATCCCAGGAGGAAGTCCGGCGCCTCACCGTGCAACATCAGGCCCACGGGGAAGAGGCGGCGGCCTTCCTGGTTTCCCGGGTATTGGGGACATGATCTTTAAGCTCTGGCGCTATGCCTACGCCGGGGCCAAGGTCATGGCCCTCAAGAGCTACCTGCTAACCGCGGCAGACTACCACTATCTTCTCCGGGCCCGGAACCTGGAGGACCTGCTGGGTTACCTCCGCACCACGGCCTACGGGCCGGTGCTGGCCGGCTGGGACTGGCGCCGGGCGGACGCCGAAGCCGAATTGAGCCGCCGCCTTTACCAGGACCTGGCCCAGGCCTTTTTGAAGGTGCGCCGGGGGCTGAAAAAGCGGGAAGCGCGCTTCATCGAGGTGCTGGCCCAGCGCCTGGTGGCGGAAAACCTCAAGGTGGTGCTCCGGGCCCTGTACCAGGGAGCGTCCCCGGCCCAGGCGGCGGGATGGCTTTTGCCCCTGGAGTCCCTGTCGCCCCTTGACTTTCAGGAAATGTTGCGCCAGGAGTCCATTCCCCGGCTGGCGGCTGCTCTGGCCGACACCCCCTGGGGCCCGCCCCTGGAACGGGGTCTGCCCAGGTTTTCCCGGGAAAAAAGCCTCTTTCCCCTGGAGATGTCCCTGGACCTGTGGGTTTACGGCCGCCTCTGGCAGGGTCTGGCCACCCTGAGCGCCTCGGACCGCGCCATGGGCGGCCGGATCCTGGGCGCCATGGCCGACATCACCAACATCATCTGGACCGGCCGCTTCCGGGACATCTACCGGTTCCCGGGGGAGGAGATCTACCAATACCTCATCGAAGCGGGGAGCTTCCGTTCGCCCCAGGCCCGCCGGGACCTGGCCTTTGCCCCCGGCGTGGCGGCGATGGTGGCCCATCTTCCCCGGGACACCTACGTGAAGCTGCTTCAGGGAGCCGGCGATATCGCCGCGGTGGAAGAGCGGCTCCGGCAATACTGGCTTCAAGTTCTGGAAAAGGTTCTGGTCCAACCGCCCTTCCAGATCGGGTTGCCCGTCACTTACCTGTTTCTGAAGGAACTGGAGCTGGACAACCTCATCACCCTGATTACCGGTATGTATCTTAAGGTCCCGTCCGAGCGGCTGGCCCCGCTGCTCCGCCGGCGGCCGGCGGGGGCGCCCCATGTTTAAAGCCGTCCCCCTGGTGCTGGTGAACATCCAGGTGGCCCAGGACCAGATCTCCCGGGCCACCGCGGTCCTGACCCGGCTGCGCATCATGCACCTCATCAACCTGGTGGAGACCCCCCTGGGGAAATTAGGGTACGTGGGGGAGCTGGAACGGGAGTTGCTGGGGCGCTACCAGCAGATTGGCGAGGAAGTGGACCGCTGGGCCCAGACCCTGGAAATCCTGCCGCAAGTGGTGGAGATCCCGCCGGACCTGGACCCGGCCAAAGATATTTATCCGCTGGAAGAGAGGCTGGATCAGCTGCGGGCCCAGGTGGGGCCGCTGCTCCAGCATTTCCGGGAAGCCACGGAAAAGTTGGAGAAGTTTACGGAGTACCGGAAGAATCTGGAATGGTTGCGCCCGGCGGGGCTTGACCCTGCCACCTTGGCGGGCCTGCAATTCACGTATCTGGCGCCTGGGTGGGTGCCCACGGAAAATCTCCTGCGCCTGGAGCAGGCCCTGGAACGCCTGCACCACGCCCTCATCCCCGTGACCCAGGATGAGAGCCGCACCCTGATCCTGGCCGCGGGCCTGGCCACGGATCAAGAGACCCTGGAGCGGGCTCTGAAGGGGGCCTTTTTTGAGCACCTGTCCCTGCCGGCAGACGCCGTCGGCACCATGGCTGAGGTGCTGCAGCAGGTGGCAGCCCAGATTCAGGCCCTGGAGGACGGGGCCCGGCAACTGCAAGCCCAACGCCACGCCCTGCGGGACCGGCTGGGCCCGGAACTGGTGCGGATCCGCAACCGCGTCGACCTGAGCCGCACCCTGCTCCGGGCCCGGGTGCTGTTCGGCAAAGTGGACCGGTCCTACCTGGTGAGCGGCTGGATCCCGGCGGGCCTGGTGGACCGACTCAAGGAGGCCCTGGCCCAGGAGCTGGGGGAGGCGGCGGTGGTGGAGGTTTTGTCCCCCGAGGCGGTGCCGGGGGCCCGGGAAGGGGTCCTGAAGATTCCCATTCTCTTCAACAATCCCTACCTGCTGCGGCCCTTCGAGCGCCTGACCACGGCTTACGGCACTCCGGCGTACGGCGAAGTGGAGCCCACCGCCTTTCTGGCCGTCAGTTTTCTGTTGATGTTCGGGCTGATGTTCGGGGACGTGGGCCAGGGGGCGGTGCTCTTCCTGCTGGGTTACGTCATTTTTCACCGCTTTTTCCGCTACACCGACTACGGCATCATCCTGATGGAATGCGGGGTGGCCTCCGTCATCTTCGGCTTCCTGTACGGCAGCGTCTTCGGGCTGGAGAACCTGGTCCCGTGCCTGTGGTTCAGGCCCATGAAAGAGATCCCGTATTTCCTCAAGATGGCCGTGATCTTCGGGGTGGCGGCCATCAGCCTGGGGCTTATCCTCAGTTTCATCAACGCCCTCAAGCTGAGGACCACCCGGCTGCCCGGGGCCGGCATGCTGGCGGCCCTGATTTACTGGATTCTGGCGGGGCTGGGGGTGCGCTATCTCCTCACCGGGGCCTGGGCCTGGGACTTCTGGGTGGCCGTGGGGGTGAGCGTCGCCACCCTGGGCATGGCAGCCATTTTCGTCCTGCAGCGCCTGTGGCTGGCTCCCCCCCAGACCGAGTCCCCGGTGGCAGGCTGGAGCCTCAGAATCCTGGAAGGAGTCATCGAGGTGGTGGACGGCACCATGCGTTTTGTGGCCAACACCATCTCCTTCATCCGCATCGCCGCCTTTGCCCTGGCCCACGCCGGCCTGTTCGTGGCGGTCTTTTCCCTGGCGGACACCCTGAGCCGCATGGGGGGCGGCGGCCCGGCCTACTGGCTCACCGTGGTCCTGGGCAACGTGGTCATCATCCTGCTGGAGGGGCTGGTGGTCTCCATCCAGATTGTCCGGCTGGAATACTATGAGTTCATGAGCAAATTCTTCCACGGCGGCGGGGAGCCGTTCAAACCCCTGGAACGGGGGGCGGAGGTTGGCTGAGTCCGCGGCCTGGGGCGGAGGTGCGACACCGGTGACCACTCGCGGCGGCACCCGGCCTTGGGGGCCAAGATAATCAGGGCAATACGTTCTAAAAACAGGTGGGGCGGCCGTCCCTGGCCGCCCATCAAGGCGGCACGGAGGCCCGCCCCACTGACCATTACCTCTTAAAAGAGGGGAAACCGGTTTTGGCTTCCGGTCCGGATCCGCAAAGAAATGGGGGACATTTTTCTTTTGAGGTTACTTACTCTGAGGGGAAGGGGAGAGCATGAGCAAGCCATTGCGAGGCAGCATCAGGATCGGCTTATTAACCCTGGCGATTTGGGGTTTGTGGGCGGCGGCCGCCTGGGCCCAGGCCGCGGGCGTGATGACCAATCCCGAAGTGGTGAAATGGGCCTTTCTGTCCGCGGCCATCGCCGCGGGCCTGGGCGTCCTGGGGGCCGCGGTAGCCGTGGCCACGGTGGGGGCCGCGGCCATGGGGGCCATGAGCGAAAAACCGGAGATGTTCGCCCGGGCCCTGATCTTTGTGGGGCTGGCTGAAGGGCTGGCCATTTACGGGCTCATCATCGCCATCATGATTTTGGGTAGGGTTTAACAAGGATCAAGGATCAGTAGCCAGTAGCCAGTAGCCAGTAGCCAGTAGCCAGAAATGGCCCCTTGGCAGCTAATTACCAAAGGGAGAGCCCCCATCTTGAAAAGTTTTCTTGAGACAAAGGCAGGATCTATTAGCGGTCGTTTCCAGATGGGTTAAGGTGAAAAACCCAATACTAAAAACGAGAAACTGACAACTGACAACTGGCTACTGGCTACTGCGATAAGGAGTTAAGGCCATCGCCGAATTAGGTTTTTTCGTCATCGCCGACGCCCGCACCTTGCTGGCCTTCCGACTGGCCGGGCTGCCGGGAGGGGCCGCGGCGGATGTCCCCGAGGCCCGGCAGCTCCTGGCCCAGGGCCTGGCTGACCCCGGGGTGGGCTTGATCCTGGTCACCGAGGGGCTGGCCCGGGAGATGCAAGGCGAGGTGGATGCGGTGCGCAGGGAAGGGCGCCCCCCCTTGATTCTGGAGATTCCCGACCTGAAGGGGCCGCTCCCCATGGAACAATCTCTGCTGGAGCGCCTGCGGTCGCTCATGGGCATACCAAGGTGAGGCAATTAGGGAACCGCCGGGTAATTGATATGATGTCTTAAAATTATGGTTTTTACCCCCCTTTTCTAAAGGGGGGTAAGGGGGGATTAATAACCACTTGATAATCCCCCTAAATCCCCCTTTAAAAAAGGGGGACTTAATGGCTTCTAAATCCCAGGGTTGAGGTTTTTCGCCTGATAACAACTTAGAAGGTAACTTATTAATAAATTTTTTAATTCTTTTAACCGAAAAATGAAAACCGGGAACCGAAAACGGGATTAGCACATGCCCCTATTTGACCAGGTGGAGCTCCTGTGCCAGGCCATGGGCGGCCAGGCCAGGGAAGAGGCTGACAAGCTCGTGGCCCACGTTAGGGACGAAGCCGCCCGCCTGGTGGCCGCGGCAGAGGCGCAGCGCCAGGAGACCCTGGCGCGCACCAAGGCCGAAGTGGAGGCCAAGGCGAAGCTCGAGGCCCGCAACCGCCTGGACCGGGCGGAGCTGGAAAGCAAGCGCCAGATGGGCCAGACCAAGGAGGCCATTCTCCGCCAGGTCTTTAACCGGGCCCTGGCACAGCTCCAGGACTTTCGCCAGTCGCCGGATTACCAGGATTGGCTCTCGCGCATGTTGCTGGCCACTTTGAAGCAACTGGAGGGGCAGCAATTCCAGGTGGCGGCCCACCCGGAGGAGGCCCGGTGGCTCACCCCGGAGCTGCTGGCGGCCGCGGGCCGGGAGGCCGGGGCCCAACTGGCATGGGCTCCGGACGAGGACGCGCCCCCAGGCGGCTTCCTGCTGGTCAGGGCCGACGGCAAGGTGCGCTACGACCAGACCTTTCAAGGCATTATCGGGCGACAACGGGAAAACCTGCGGGCCGAACTGGCCCAACGGCTGTGGGGGTAAGTGAAAT
>Ga0315282_10002532_pt1 | contig 33494 bp, 24 predicted proteins | sample YL17G07_20_MG_FD_203693 | JGI IMG/M metagenome (GOLD analysis project Ga0315282, IMG submission 203693) | Sediment microbial communities from Yellowstone Lake, YNP, Wyoming, USA - YL17G07_20 | ecosystem: Environmental > Aquatic > Freshwater > Lake > Sediment | place: USA: Wyoming | collected...
TCCAGCGGCTGCCGATCAGAAAGGGGAGGTCATGTCAAGAACCCCAAAGATCATAGATGCTCACGAACATTTGGGCGAATGTCGAGTGTTTGGACTCAAGGCGACCGAGGAGGACCTCCTGCGGAGAATGGAAGAATCCGCAATCCATGCCATGATCGTGCAGCCGTTTCCCGGCGCGGAGGATCCTCTGAGAGCTCACGATCGGATCGCCAACCTCTGTGCCAAGTATCCGGGGCGGTTCTTTGGCTTGGCGAGCCTGAACCCGCACGGCGACCGGTCCGAGTATCGGCGTGAGGTGGAGCGCTGCGTGCGAGAGCTGAAGTTTGTAGGAGTCAAGCTGCACACCATCGGGCACGCGGTGCTTCCGCTCAGCGAGGATGGAGATATGGTTTTTCAGACGGGACAGGAGCTGGGTGTGGCCGTGATGGTGCACACCGGCCCCGGGATCCCGTTTGCCTTACCCTCGCTTTGTGTTCCGGCGGCGCGCAAGTATCCCAACTTGAAGATCGTTCTGGCTCATGCAGGGTTTTCGGTTTTCTCAGCCGAAGCCCAGGTAGCTGCCTCCGTCTGCACCAACATTTATCTGGAGACATCGTGGTGCATCGGCGAAGACATTCTCTGGATGATCCAGACCATCGGGCCGCAGCGCGTCATGATGGGCGCGGACCTGACGAGCAACGTCCCCGTGGAGGTTGCCAAAATAAAGGCCCTTGATCTTGCCCCGGAAGTTTATGCGCAAGTGATGGGCGGAACAGCCATCGACACCTTCAAACTTCCCTGTTGAGGCATCCATGGTAGTCCTGCATGTGGATTTGTACTTAAAGCCGGACGCCGGCGCGGCCCCCGAGAAAACCTTCCGTGAAGCTTTTCGCCCGGCCATTTCGGCCCAAGAGGGATTCGCGGACGTGGCTTTGCTCCGTTCCGCCTCCGACGCCGATCACTATCGGCTCGTCATCGCCTTTGAAAGCGAACCCCTCCGGCTCAAATGGGTGGCGACCGACCTCCATCAACAGGTCTGGCTGATGATGGAAGCTCATTGCGCCAGCTACGCCGTCAAGAGCTTCACAGTCGTGACGTAGCGCCGACCCGCTTTGTGAGTCTGCAGCTCTTGGAGTTTTGCTCTGTGGCGGCGCTCGGCGCCTTCCCCCAGGGGCTTCACTTTAGCCCGCCTTGCGCGGGCGGGACCGTCGTCAGCCTTCGTCGCTCATGCCGAAAGGTCGGACCAGGCAGTGGGCCGCTACAGCAGGACACTCCAGGCCGCCTAAAGGGGGCCGTTATTTCCGGACCTCCAACACCTCCACCTTGTACTTCGCCGGGAGTTGAACGGTAATTCCCTCCCGGAACTGCTCCCCCGAGTAGTTCCCCACCGCCCGGCCCGTCATCACCGACCGCGCGCTGAATTGTCCATCCGGAAACACCGGCAGTTTCACCTCAACCCTCTCAACACCTGATTCATTCTTGAAAATGGCGATCAGGCCTTCACCCCGGCGGCTCAGACGGGCGAACCCATCCCAGGTTGTCGCGCCAGGTTGCTGCCAGTTGCCCAGCGGAAAGAAGCCTTCGTTGATCGGCACTGCGCGGCGAAGCTTCTTGAACCAGCGGATTTTCTCACCGTCCCAGCTCTGCTCGGCCAGCGTGAGTTTGCGCAGGTCGCCTAGGAACAGCGGTCCCGAGCCCATGGCCGTCGCCAGGCGCTCTTCGATCGCCGGCACGTTGGCGTGGAGGTTGCCAATCAACATGGCTTCGGCGGGAATGGCCAGCGAGCGAAGATAGAGCAGCGTGCGAGCCTGTCTGGGCCCGGCGGCCTCGGGCGAGGGGTCGTCCACGTTGCTGAGCCAGTCGAAATCCCCGGCGGCCAGCAAACCGTAATCAATAATGTGCTTCTGGCCCCACAGTTCGAACGTCAGGTCGAGCAGCACCTCGGGATGGTCACGATAGATGCGCTCGGTCACATACTGGATTCCCTCGTAGATCCGCTCCAGCGACTCCGCCCAGGTCTTGTGGTCGTGCCCCTGGGCGTAGCAGCCGGGTGACTCCCCGTAGGCGTTGAAAACTGTGGTTAGGTCCACCTTGACGTACTTCAGGTGGTAGCGGCCAATCAGCTCGCTGATGCGCTTTGCCGCCACGTCTCGATAAGGTGTCGCCAGGCACATGACGGCCTGCGCGCCCGCCATGGTGCCGGTGAATTTGGCTTTGCCATCCCGGTCTTTGCAGAGCCACTCGGGATGCTCGCGATAAACAGTGGTGTTGGGGCTGATGGCCGCCAGCGGCGCCCACAACCCCAGCCGCATCCCGTTCTTCTCCACTGCCTCCTGAATCTCGTCCAGGCCGTTTTCGAAAAGTTTCCGGTTGATGGTGTTGTCGCCGTAGTCGGCCTGCCAGCCGTCATCAATGGTGAAGACGTCCAGCGCCATGCGGCCTGCGGCGGCGATCAGGTCCATGGTGATGCTCTTGCTGATCGAGCGCTCGAAGGGTTCCCAGGTGTTGTAAATCCAGGGTGGCTGGTAAGCGGCGCCTTTCTTCAGCAGCACCTCGGAGGTGTAGGAAGGCATCAGCCAGCGCGGGTCGGCCCTGCCACGCCCGTCCACGAAGAAAGCGACGGAACTCTTGGCGCTCGCGAACGTTTCGCCGGGCTCAATCCTGCGCTCAAAAGGAAATAGGTCCGTGTCGTACATCACTTCCAGGCCCTCGCCCCAGCCCGCCATTTCGGTGCGTTTCATGTAACCCGGCGCTTCGTTCATCACGATGAAGCCTTCGCCGGTGCGCGAGCAGCGCGCCATGATGGCGGTGTCGTCCACGCGGCCGGTGTAAAAGATCTCGCGCGGCTGCGTGCCATAAAAGGCCGAGACTTGGAGGTCGTTGGCAGGCCCCGGCGCCAGGTTCACCGCCTCGAAGCTCAGGTGCGTGAGGGTCACGGGCGCGCTGCCCTGATTCCGAATGGCTATCCACTTCCGGATCACGGGATGCGCTTCATAGACGGCGTAGAAGACCGTGACCTCGAGCGGCTTCGCTTTCGCCCGCAGCTTCACCTCAAGCTGTTTTCCCGCCGGTGTTGTGTCCAGGATCTTCGCGCCCACGAACTCGAGCGGCTTTCCCCACACCCCCACCACACGGTCTGCGTCCGCCTGGAATGCGAACTCCGCGCCCCAACGTTTCTGGGGCTGCGCGCCTTTCATGAAGTCGGTCCCCGTCAGCTTGTTCCGCCAGCTCGCCGTATAGAGCCCCGTCTGCGCCTCAAAGCGGACCTCGCGCTCTACCAGGCCGTTGCCAATCGTCCAGCTTTTCCCCTCCGGGCCGGCGCGCACGTAGGCCGGCTCACTCGCCTCGCCATAACCAAGTGAGGCCATCAAAATAAACACAACGGAAGCAGCAAGAATTCGCATGGGTTGACCTCGGTTGTCAGTGGTCGGTTGCCAGTTGTCCGTTGTTGGTGTCTGTAGCCCCTGATCAAGGCGATTGACTTCTGACGGCTGACCACTGTCGCGCGATCCCGGAAGTTCGTCACCGCATGTCGCGTAGGCGCTGGCGGGCCAGCACGACGGCACCCAAGGGTCCTGCGTTGTCGCCCAGAATGCCCGGGACAACTTTCACCCGTTGGGCATCGTGACGGCGCAGGAAACACTCGTAGGCGGTCTGCCGGATGGGCGCCACAAAATCTTCCCCCAGCCGCTCGGCGATCCCTCCGCCGATCACCACGCATTCCGGATCGAGGAAGTTCACCACACTGGACACCAGGATGCCCAGGTAGTACTGGGCGCGCTTCATCACCTTGCACATGACCGGATCGTGCTTCTTGAGCGCGCGCTGGATGATGCTACTGGTCATGCGTTCCTTCCCGCGCTCTTTCATGAGCTTCGGGACGATGCTCTTCTGCCCCTCCTTGACAGCGGCGCGGACATCACGCTCCATGGCGGTGCGGCTGGCCAGGGCCTCGGCACACCCGCGGTTCCCGCAACCGCAGCGCGGCCCATCCACCATCAAGATCATGTGGCCAATCTCTGCCGCAGCTCCCCGCGAGCCAAGGTAGAGCCGCCCGTTGGTCAGGATGCCTCCTCCGATGCCCGTCCCCACAAAGATGCCCACCAGCTCCTGCATCCCCTGGCCGGCGCCCAGGGCGTGTTCGCCCACCACGCCCACGTTGACATCGTTCTCTACAAAGACAGGAACGCGCAGCAGCTTTCCCAACTTCGAGCCCAGAGGGACTTTGTCCCATCCCAGATTCGGCGCGTGATATACAACCCCTCGAATGGGATCTACTGCCCCCGGAGCTCCGATGCTCACCGCGCGGAGGTGCGCCGGCTGCAACCCGGCTGACTGCACCACGTCCTCGACCAGGCCGGCAAGGTCTCCGATCAGTTTGTCGGGAGGGAGCCCAGGGTTGGTGGGCATCTTCTCCACAGCGAGAATCTTGTTCTTGCTATCCACTACCAGCGCCCGCACGCTGGTCCCGCCCATATCGATTCCCACCATCAGGTCTTTTGTGTTTGCCATCGGGATGCTCCCCCAGGAATCTTCGAAGACTTCGGGCAGCAAAGTCTACCGCACTCGGTCCATTCAGGGAACCTCACATTTTGTGAAGAAACTGGAAAAGGGGTTGAGAATAGATTGGAGCGGGGGACGGGGATCGAACCCGCGACGTCCAGCTTGGGAAGCTGGCATTCTACCGCTGAATTACCCCCGCTCGTCCTCCCAAGAAAGCAAGACCAGCATAACATCGGAACCAAAGTCGTATCAAGTCGGGCTGTGCGCTGCCGTGGAAATACCCGTACCAGCCCTGGCAACTCCGTGTTAATCTCTGCCTCCGGTAAATCACTCGAGGATGGCAGGCCCTGAAAATACCATGACAACCACCTCAACCTATGCGTATCTGGCCTTCGATCTCGGCGCGGAGAGCGGGCGCGCCGTGCTGGGACGATTTCAATCGGGGAGCTTGTCCGTCGAAGAGGTCCACAGGTTTCCCAACGAGCCGGTCCATTACAACGGCGAGTCGCATTGGGACGTCGCCAGACTTTGGTTGGAGATGCAAAGGGCTCTGGCCATCGTCGGTTCCAACCCCTCCGTGAAGCTTGCCGGCCTGGGCCTGGACACCTGGGGCGTCGATTATGCCCTGCTGGGCGAGAGCGGGACGCTGCTCGAGAACCCCTATCAATATCGCGACCGCCGGACTGACGGCATGATGGAGCGCGTGTTCTCGATTATTCCCCCGGAGGAGATTTACACGCGAACCGGAATCCAGTTCATGCAGATCAACACCCTGTACCAGTTGTATGCCGCGTTCCTGAAAACCCCCAAGCTTCTTCAGCTAGCCGAAAAACTTCTCACCATTCCCGACCTTTTCAACTTCTGGCTGACCGGTGTGGCCGCGTGCGAATTCACCATCGCAAGCACCACGCAGTTCTATGATCCCCGCAACCGGCGCTGGTCCACGGAGCTGCTCAGCAAACTGGGATTGCCGACGCACATGTTGGCGCCGGTGATTCAACCCGGCTGTGTCCTTGGCCCCCTACTGCCGGCCGTCGCCAAGCCCGCGGGGTTTTCTGCCATTCCCGTGATCGCCCCGGCGTGCCACGATACGGGCTCGGCTGTCGCGGCCATCGAATCGGCCGGCCAATCGGCTTTCATCAGCTCGGGGACCTGGTCGTTGCTCGGGACGGAGGTCAGCGAGCCGGTTATCAACTCCGAGGCGCAGCGGCTGAATTTCACGAATGAGGGTGGAGTCTGCGGGACCTTCCGCCTGCTTAAGAACATTACGGGCCTCTGGCTTCTCCAGTGTTGCCGCCGTGACTGGCAGTTGAAAGGACAAGAGTACAACTACTCCGAGCTCGCCGAGCTGGCCCGTTCAAAACCCGCCTTCCGGAGTCTCGTCGATCCGGATCATGGGTCGTTTCTGCGGCCCGAGAGCATGCCGGAAACTATCGCGCGTTTCTGCCAGATGACCGAACAGCCGCTGCCCGAGGACCCCCCCGCCTACGCCCGAGCCGTGCTTGAAAGTCTGGCGCTCAAGTACCGCTTTGTCCTCGAGGCGCTGGAGCGCCTGACGGGCAGATCCTATACTGAGATTCACGTCGTGGGTGGGGGATCTCAAAATCAACTGCTCAATCAGTTCACCGCCGACGCCACCGGGCGGCGGGTGGTGGCTGGACCGGTTGAAGCCACGGCCCTGGGCAACCTCGGGATGCAAATGCTGGCCACCGGGGCAGCAAGCTCTTTGCAGGAGGTGCGGCGCATTATTGCCCGCTCCTTTCCGGCGCAGGTGTTTGAGCCGCGGGAGCCTGAAAAATGGCAGCAGGTGTTTGATAGGTTTACGCAATACTGCGCCCTGAGCAACCACGCCGGGTGACCGCAAGAGCGGCTTTCAACGAAGGCGATTGTTGACACCCTGGTGAGCCACAAGCGCGACAAGCAGCAGACGATGTTCGAGCTGTTCGGCGACCCGCAGCATTCCGTCACCGACCAGGTGCTGCGCGCCTACGAGCACCGCGACAAGTGGGTGAACCGGATGGTGCTGGGCGATTCGCTCGGGGTGATGAACTCGCTCCTGTATTACGAGGGCCTGGACGTGTTTGACCCGGTGACGATGGAAGTGCAGCATCGGAAGGGTGACTATGTTCCCGCGTGGTTTCTGGACACGGATTACAACGGCCTGTGCTTCCACGTCTCGCAGGCCTTCTTCCCGCGCACCGGGGCCTGGGACAGCCTGAAGAAGGCGCTCAAGGGTGAGTACGAGGAGAGCGTGTGGGACTACTGGCTGGTACAGTGAGCGCACCATTTGAGGCCGGGCAGCACGGGCAAGTGGCCGTCAAGGTGATTGACGACCGGGGGAATGAATTGCTGGTGGTGGAGAAGCTTGGGTGAATTTCGAATTCAAGATTCCGGATTCCGAACTCCGGATTCCAGAGGCCGGATTCCGGACCCCGGATTCCGGATGGCGGTTGTAACAAAATGGTTTACAAGAGGAGGACGCCATGAAGTACCAGCGCTTCGAGCAGTTGCCGGTGTGGCAGGCGGCCATTGATCTCGCCGTCCGAATCTATGAGATGACCGGGGCGCCGGAATTCAGGAGACGTTACAGCCTGAGGGATCAGATCGAGCGGGCGGCAGTCTCCGTCTCCAACAACATTGCCGAAGGGTTCGAGCGCGGCACGAATCCGGAATTGCTGACCTTCCTTTATATTGCCCGCGGGTCAGCGGGGGAAGTCCGTTCGATGCTTTGCCTGTTGGAGAAGATTGCAGTCTTCCGGAATCTAGAATCCGGCATCCGGAATCTGAAGCAGCAGACAGAAAGCATTTCAAACCAGCTCGGCGCGTGGATTCAGTCCCTCTTGAATTCCGGAATGAAGGGACAACGATACGTCACGGAGAAGGTGCGGGCCGGGGAACGGACGAAGCAGGGGCGCGAGGATTTCTTGAGGGAGCTGCGCGAAATCCAGGAGCAGAATCCCCGAAAACGGACCGAGAAAGAGAACGTTCAGTGAAACGGGCCTGAGGATTCGACGGTCGAAGGCAGGCGCTAAAGTGAATCGGCGGTCAGAGACCGCCGCTACAGGAAACAATGAGCAGCTACGAAGTATCTGAGCCAATCATCAACCCGCCTTACGAGAAGCCGCGCCGCTACTGGTATATCCAGGAGGGCGCAGAGCCACAACGCAGGGAAGGCAGACGCCCACCCGTAGTCTTCCCGCCGCGCGACCTGAAAGAGCCGTGGACGCTTGACGAGAAGATATTGCGTCCGTCGAAGGAATATCCCGCAGGCTAAGAGTTGGCGGAGGCAAAATATATGGCGGTAATCAGCGTTAGCAACGGGTATCAGAGCAGCCTGATAGGGCTTGGGGTAGTTAGGCAACTTCTCGAATTAAGCGAGAAACGGATCACGATAGTCGCACGCAAGACACTTCGAAAGCATTACGGACCCGAAAACGTGGAAGTATCTTGTCAGGCGGAATTGGTGAGGAACAGATGGCGAGGACAATGCACGGTTCACAACGAGTCTCTTGTATACGAGATTTATGAGGTCCCGCGACCAACACAGTTTTAGGACACTACCTGGTTTCCTCGATATGTTCTGGCTCGGGACGGCAACTCTCCTACCAAAGCCCCTGAGGTTGGAGTGCGGTCAGATCAGCAAGGCGGCTTGGTCGCAGGGCTTCAAATTCCTTCTGAGGGACCTTAATATACCGCCACTCTATGCCACAAAGTTTGGAGGCGTTCTCGCACCATTGCAGAGCTGCAGCATCTTTGCGGAGCACATCAGGTGTTTCAAGCCCCTTGGTCTCCAGCAGCCAATGGACTCCTTCGTTGTCCAGGGCGACAAAGTCCGGGTAGTAGGACTTGAGGTTCATCGCGGCGTCGGTGTACTCGATGGAGAACCCGAAAGCCTGAGGAAGCTTCGAGAAGGCCCGCACGTCAGCCGCGTTATCGAGAAACTTTGCAAATTCCCGTTCGAAGTCGTTGTCGCAGGGCACGAGATTGAAGACGCACTTCCGGCCTTCCCACACCGCGCGTGACCACGGGAATGGCTGGCAAGTCGAAAGCATTCGCGCCGGCTCCAACAACTGTGGCGTCTGTTCCTGAATCGTCAGTCCCAACAACGCTTTCTTGAATACATCCACGCAGACGTAGTGCGCCACCGGCGTGCTCATGGCCTTCACCGTAAGCGGATCGTTGAGGTCAACTAAGTGCCCAAAGGCCTTCTCCTCAAGAAACTCCCGTACTTTGGGAGCCAGGGCGGCAAATTGTGATGGCAGTTTCACCGCTTCCGCAATCCGACGAGCGTAATAGCCAATCACCTCTTGTGCCGTTTGCGGGTCCTCGATTTTGTAGTCGCGCTCAACTTCCTTCTTGAGGGTAATGATGTCGTACCCTTCATACCTGAACGTCTTTGCGACGGGGTCGTCGTCACTCATGGGCAGGACGATGCTCCTCAGTTCCATGATGTTCAGTCCCGCGATTTCTTCCGCCAGGCTCTTCTTACGCACTAGCGAGGGCGTGAGAACCGGCAGCCCAATATCAAACTCCTTCCGGTCTTCCAGAGGCAGAATCGTGACAATCTCGAGTCTGTCTTTCCCGAGTTCGAAGGTATCCAACTTCAGCTCTTCCAACTTCTCCAGCTCGTCCACGAAATCGAGAAAAGCCTTATTGCCGATAATATCCACCCGCTCTCTATATTCCGCTGGCAGTTCGCGGAACATCAGGCGCAGCCCACGCCCGATGGTTTGCTCGGGCAGAATATTGGCCTTAGCCGTGTAAGGCCGCAGGCCCACCACCACCGTCACGTTCTGCACATCCCAGCCCTCACGCAGCATCAGCACGCTGACGATGGCATTGATTGGACTGATCGGTTCATCCACCTTACGGACTGCTTCGCGTGCCTTGTCCAAGTCCCGCTTGCTCACTTCGCCCGACTTGTCCGTGTGGATCACCTGCGTCTTGTCTGCGGCGAACTCGTCCGGGTCCTTGGTGCGGAGCCAGTCGGCTACGTCGTCCGCGTCGTCCGTGTCGTTCATCATGATGAATAGCACGGGCTTTTTCCTGAGGGGCTTTAATTGCTCGGCGTACTCGCGCCAGCGCTCGACGGCCGCCGTCAGGTAGGGCCGATACCGCACGCTCGCATAGTCCGACTTCGCTTCGGAAACTTTGGCAATACCCTTCATGGGGCGCTTCACGATCCCGTCGATGATGGCTTGCTTCAACGGGTAATCGGAGATTGTCCACGGAAAGATGGCTCCCTTCTGGAAGCGCGGGGTTGCGGAAAAATCCAGTTGCGCGGCGAGCGGGGTTTTATCATGCAGCCGCCGAATGACTTTGTTCTACTCGTTGTCTTCCTCGTGCGTGTGGTGCGCCTCGTCGTTAATCACAAGAAGGCGCCCCGCCCGCAGGGCGATACGGTCTCCGAAATCCTTCAACTCCAATTTCTGGGTTGGCGGCCTCGGACCCAGCATCGCGGTCATTTCCCCGGGTTCTTCCTCCTCGGCGCAGTCGGGGCGCTCGTAGAACTGTTGAATGTTGGTCAGGAAAAGCGTGCCTTCAGCGTGGGCTTTTTCCCCTTCCCCGCGTATTACGCAGTCAAAGTCCCAGAAGATTTCAAGCTCCTTGGGGATTACAGGGTCGGCGCGGAAGATGCGCCCCCCGGCAAAATCCGTCTTCAAGCGCTCGAAGACGATGACGTTCGGCGCGACAATCAGGAACGTCTTGGCATAGTCCTTGGCGATCTCATCGGGCTCGCGCACAGCGTTGAAATACTGCCAGGCCACCGCCAGCGCCATCACCTTCGTCTTCCCGCTGCCCGTAGCCATCTTGACCGAGTACCGCGCAAAGTCATCGTAAGGGGGCAGGCGCAACCCCCGCCCATCTTGTGCATACCTTTCGAGCAACGCCTTGCGCGTGCGGACCTTCTCGAACTCCCACACGAAAATCAGCGTTTCAATCGCTTCGCGCTGTGACGGGTGATATTTGAAAGGAAGTCCGGTCGGCAGCTTGTGGTCGGTCTCGAACCAATAGTTGAGCAGGATGCGCGTGGTATCCGTGATGCCCTTGTAGCCGCCCGCCTTCCAAGCCTTAACCGCTTCCCGCAGCGCGGGGACGCAGGGCGCCGTGCGCAAGCGGGCGGTGATGTCGAGAAGTTCCGCTTGGCTCGGGGCGTCACTGGTCTTTTTTCGCCGCATATTAGCCGGAGTATCTTGGAGTGCGGGAGCTTGCTCCCGCCTTGCTTGGCAGAAGCTTGTTTCCGCCCCATAAAGCGGCGCCAAGGCGCCGCACTCCAAAGCGCTGCGCGCTACTTCACTCTCGCTTCTAGCGTCTTCGTCGTGTCGTTCCCCAAGTTGTCGATCACCTTCACGACAATCATGTATTTGCCCGGTTCGGGATACGTGTGCGTGCTTTCGAGTTCAATCTTCGGGTCTTTACGTGTGCGATACGCCTGCCACTGGTTGTGGAACGTGTCGTCTTTGTAGTCCCAATCCACCGCCCAGTAGTCCACCATCTGGCTCCAATGCTGGATGGCCTTGCGAACCTCCTCAGGGACGTCTTCCAGCGGGATGACAAAATCCTTGAGCTTCACTGTCATCTCGCGCTTCTTTTGTTTCACCTCCACACTCAAAGCCCCCAGTTCGAAGAAGTGGACATCGCCCGCTTCCACTGCCCTTTTATCCAGCACCTCGCGGGGGATCTTCTTGAACGCTACCTCGACGCGGGATTCCGCCGCCACCTGCTTAGCCAGTTCGTTAATCTCGAAGGCGAATTCCCAGCCCAGGATGTCCACCGCGGCGCGTAGGGGCGATTCATGAATCGCCCCTACGGATTTCCAAACCTCTTTGGCGATGGCCTTCACGTCCGCGAGCGTCACCGGCGCGTCCACCGCGCCCACGTGCACCATGCGCGCGGCTTTCGTGCCGTGCAACCACGTGCGGCCCGTGATGGGCGTGGCGTGATAAAGGTCGAGAATGAATTTGCGGTAGGCCAATTCCTTTGTAGGGGCAACCCCCTGTGGTTGCCCCTACGTCCTGCGAGGACAACTGGAGATTTCACTCGATGGCGGTGAAAGTTACCGGCTCCGCCCGGGCGACAGCTTTTACTTCGACAGCAGCACGCCCCACCGCTGGGTGAACCCGGGGAGGAACGAGGCCTGGGTCCTTTGGGTGAATACCCCGCCGACGTTCTAACCGCCTCTCACGAATGGAGACACATCTTTAACTCGAGGAGAAGAGAGCCAGAACCGCTCTTGACCCATTACCAGTAATCTGGCAAAGTAAAGCGCTTGCACGTCGCTTTTCACCAAATGAAGGGCTTTCCCAAATCGTGAAAGGAATGAGGCGTGATTGCCTTTTCTCGGCTCCGCGACTGGGCGCTCCTGCTGGTCTGTAACCTGATCTGGGCCAGCCAGTTTGTAATGGTCAAGCTCGTTCAGAGGCAGATGGGGCCGGTTTTCGCCACCTTCTTTCCCATGACGCTCGCCACGTTACTGCTCATCCCCATCGTGCGGCGCGAGCAGCAAAAGAACCCCGCCGCTGGCAAGGGGCGCCTCCCCACTCGTGACATCCTGGAGTTCATCCTCATCGGGGTATTCGGCCAGGTTGTGGCGCAGCTCTTCATTACCTGGGGGGTTCGATGGTCACTGGCCTCGAACGCGGCGCTCCTGATGTTGGCGCTCCCCGTCTCGACCGCCGTCATGGCCTACTTCTTCCTTGGGGAGCGCATGACGCCGGTCCGTTGGATCAGTTTTGTGCTGGCGATCGCCGGCGTGATCGAGTGTTCCGGGATCGCCTGGAGGGAACTCAACTTCACCAGCAGAAGATTCCTGCTGGGCAATCTGATGATCTTCCTCAGCGTGAACGGCAGCGCCTTCTACAACGCCTACAGCAAGAGACTCCTGGCGCGCTACTCGCCGCTGCGCGTCTTGCTTTACAGCTATTATGCCGTCTTTGCCTTTCTGCTGCCCATCACGTTGCGGGTGGAGCCGCAGGGCTTCCGCAACCTGCCTCACTACAACGAAGTCGTCTGGCTGGGCTTGGTGGCCCTGGCCCTCTGCCAATACTTCCTTTCCATGGTGATTTTCCTCAACGTTCTCACCCGACTGGATGCCACGCAAGCGGGGCTGTCCAACTACCTGATCCCGTTCTTCGGTGTGGTGATCGCCGCCGTGGTCCTGCACGAGCGCCTGACGAAGTTTATGATCGCGGGCGGCATCCTGGTGCTGGCCAGTACGTTGCTCGTGACGGTTTACGAGGAACGCCAGCGGGCGCGCGCCGCCGCGGACGTCGCCGCTGCGAGCCAGTAACTAACTCTGTGGCGGAAGTCCTGAGCCGAATCCGCCATCTACCACCACCGCCGATCCGGTCATAAACGAAGCCTCATCACTGGCTAGAAAGACCGCAACGCGGCCCACTTCCTCCGGCTTGCCGATGCGCCAGAGGGCGTGGAGCTTTCCCGCCGCCGCGCGCGCCACCGCAGGGTTGGGCTGGGCTTCGAAGTAACCCCAGGCGAGTCCCGCGTCGATATAGCCCGGACAGATGCAGTTGACGCGGATCCCTTCCTTGCCGTGGTCAATAGCCATGGCTTTCGTCAAGGCAATGATGGCGCCTTTCGTGGCGCAATAGCCAGCACACATCGGTTCGACGAAAAAGCCGTTTACCGACGCCATGTTGATGATGCAGCCCTTGGTCTTCCTCAAATGCGGTAAGAAAAACTTCGAACAGAGGAACACCCCGCCAAGGTTCACGGCGATTTCCTGGTTCCATTCTTCGACCGTGGTCTCCTCCACCGTTTTGTTGACCTGAATGGCGGCATTGCTGAAGAGCACGTGAACCTGGAAGAAACTCTTCAGCGTCTCCTCCACCAGGCGCTGCACGGACTCGGGCTTGGAGACGTCTGTCGGAACCGCGCGAGCGATTCCGCCCGCCGCCTCGATTTGCTTCACCGTTTCCACCGCGCCCGCCTGGTTGATATCCGCCACGACGACCCGCGCGCCCTCCTTGGCGAATTCGATCGCCGCGGCCCGACCGATCCCCGAGCCGGCTCCCGTGATGACTGCCACGCGGTCCTTAAGTTTCATCGACCCTCCTTCCCTGTTTTGCTCCATGCGGCCTGGAATTTTTCAGCCAACCTGTTATTCCCACAATTCGCATTGGATCTTAACGATCATGCACCCGCCACTTAACAACCGTCTTTCCCTGGAACGGCGGAGCTTCCCACTCGCAACCCGTGGGCTCCGGCCCCGTACTCTCGAAAATATAAAACTTGGTTGGAAGATCCGCTCGGCCGTCCAGCTCCACCGTCCCCTCATGCGTGCTGGAATCGAACCGCGCCGCCGCCACTTTTGAGGTATGCAAGGCGCGCAAATACTCGGCGAGGAAATCCAGCGTCACAGGGACAGGCTGGTAAGGCTTGAGACCTTCCATCACACCCCGGAGAATACGCTCCCATTCCTCCGGCTGAAGATGCTGGATGTGATCGGATTCGTGCGTGAAGAGCACGGCCGGCAACAGGCTGTCGAACTCGCGGCGGCATTGAACCACGCCTCGACGAATTGCCTCCTCAACCGGCACGCCGCTGGGCGCCCACTCGTATCCCGTGACATCGCGCACTTCCTCGATGAAATTGAAGAACTGGTGATCGAACTCAGGATGACCTGGAACCTCCAGCCAGTCGGCGATGAAAACAGGGTCGGCGGCATTGCTCGGGCGGGACGGCTCGCCGGAAAGATAGGGACCCGCCCGGAGCATTGGCGTGCCGTAACCCTTTCCGGGCGGAATGACCGTGGAAGCGAATTCCGCTCCCCAGCGCTTGAGTCCTTCGAAACCGTTCGTCCCAAATTCGTAAAAGTGCGGCAGCACGCACCGGGACTTCAGGATGCCGTGCTGGGCGAAAAAGCTTTCTGCTTCGGCGAAATTGGCGTCGATGTGCTCGGCCGGCCAGTCTTTCCCGGCAATGTTGACGCCCCGCTCATCGTTCCAGAGCGGTTCGTCGAGAAAGAAGAAGCTGTGCCAGCGGCGGGCGTGAACCGCAGAGGTGGCAAGCCCCTGTTGCGTGAGCCGGGCCAGGGTCTGGATGGCTTCAGAGTCTTCGCGAAGGTCGTCGATGAAAACTCCCAGCCAAGGTTTCAAGCCGTAGCGGTTCGCCGTGGCCACATAACCCAGATGCCGGTTCGCGCCCAGCCCAAAACCGGAGACATCGTCGATACGTAAAGCAAGGTAATGGGGCATGCCGCGGAGCACAAAGGGCTTGCGCGCGGCCCAGACCAGGCTGCGCCACACCAAGTCGTCCAGGCCGTAAATCTTCCCTTTCACCTCAGGCCTGGTCCACTCGTAAGTCCCCCAGACCACCGCGCGACCTTTACCGTAAGGGGTCGCCATAATCAAAGGCTGATTGCCGGCGTATGCCAGAACCATCGCGCGTGTTCCGGGAACCAGGCCTGGAACGGTCATGGGGCGCTTGAGCTGCACCGCGCGCGGGACAGTTCCCAGCGCCGTGATGTAGTGCGTCACCGGAACGGATTTCGGTCTGGCCTCTGATGCGCCGATGCTGATCGTCGTAGCCGCCTCCGGCTGTCGGAATCCGAAGCCGAAGATCTCCTCAGCATAGTGGTAGAGCGGTCGGGGCTGGCGGTCACTCCAGGCGGCGAGCAGTCCGTCAAAGCTCACGAGTCCGGCGCCTGCTTCCACCGCGGCGAGCAGTTGTTGTTCGCTTTCAGGGCGAAGAAATCGGTGGGGAACGTCAAGCCCGCGATGGCCAATGATGATCAGCGCATAATCCCGCAGATCGGCGGTCGACGCACTTCGAGAAACATCGCGGACCTCGTAGGATATCCCGAACTGAATGAGATAAGGCTCGAGGCAGCGCGAGAAGTCATCGTAGTCTGGGGCTTGGGTATTGACGAGAACCAGAGCGCCGGCTTTGAGCTCCGCCGCGATCAGGCGTTGCGGAAATGGCTCGCTTGCCACAAAAGCGCAAAGCCAAAGGGTCGAGTAGATGACGAAGCCCTTTAACGTGGTCACCGAAATCATATTCACCTGGGCCGTGGTGTGTTTTTCTACGAAAGTCTCTTGAGTGCTTCGAGATGAGTTTCCGGCCGAGTGTAAACGCTCGCCTGGACTTCCACCGAGAATATCTCACCGGACTCCAGGCGGCGGTTGGTCTTCTGTCGCACCGCTTCGGTCAGGGTGTTGGGATAGCTTGTCCAGGGCTCAACGATGACGTGATGGTAGCCGCGCCAACCCCCATAGACAAGCCACATCCAAAGATAGGGGCACTCGTCGAGAGGGAACTTGAGCAGGAACCCTTCCCCGCTTCTCGTGTGTTCCACGGCATACCATCCCGCTTCGAGATCGGTGGCGTAGTGACCGCAGAACGTTTTTGAGTCGATCCCCCGCACCCGGCTCATATCCGCCACACCGCCGGGCGTCTCAAGGTTTGGCCAGGAGTAACGCTGTCCCGGTGTTCCAAGCCGGTCATCCGAAGCCTGGCCCACAATTCCCGTTCTGGCCGGGATGCGCAACACCATGTGCTCACTCGGCTGGAGCGCCGGATGCGTTCCCCAGATGAAATCGAGCGCGAGCGGGCCGAGGTTGGTTACCTCGTAGCGCATGCGCACCACGGGGGACCGGCTGGCCAGGGTCACCGTCTTTTCCGCCCGCGCCGGGCTGATGGGCCCGAAGGCCGAAAGCTTCGCAACCGCCTCCTCGCCCTCGCAACCCGCAGACTCAACCTTCCAAGACACGGAGCGCAATTCACCGAGATTGGGATAATGCTCCCCCCGGTATTCACATGCGTCGCAGGTCGGGAACCCGTCGTCCCAGCCACCACACCAATAGTTGTCGAAGTTGCCGTCGATGGGGTAGCGCTGAGGCAAGATGCGCGGATTACGCCAAAGAAAGTTTTTGCGGGTAGGTTTCCACACCAGATCATAAATCTTGGCGCCCACCTCCGGCAGGACGCTGACCATGAACCAATCGTTTTCTAATTCGACAGCGCAAAGGGCGTGTATTCTTGCTTCGGCATTTACAGTAGCAGACACAACCATCCGCTCCCCGTGGCGAGGTTCAAGCGGGAAACTTCAATCCCGAAAAGCTTGCCGTACAAGCCCAGCGCAGGCCACCCGGCTACTCTCCGGCCGGCACCTGGTCCGGCAGATCGACGTAGGCGCCGGAGAAAACCAGACCAGTTCGAATCGGCAGCGTGATCTCCACTTCATTGTTCTGGCCGGTCTTTGTCTCGCCCTCAAGGTTCACGAAGTAGCAGCGCGTCTTGTCTTTCACCTGGTTTCGTTCGGTCTTGAACGCATGCAGCGACTTCGGGACACCGTTGATGAGGACGCCGATAGTCTCGGAGGGCGTCGTGCCACCCGCAGAACCTTGGAATTGGAGCTTGTCTAGGACCCAGTTGTTGTTTAACTCTTCCGTTTCATCTTTCAGGAAGAATACCAGGTAGGCCTTGTCATAAGCCCAGGGCTCCTTGGACCAAGCCGATTCCGGTACCGAGGAAGCAAGCCACGGCGCTGCGGTCGCCAGAAGCTGGAACGACGCGCGGAGGGTTGCGGCTTCAGGAGTATGCTTCGCAACTGTCCAGTCCCCCACGTACCGCCTCCACTGCTCGGCGCGGACATTCTCCGGCCGGACGTTCTGGTTCCCCGCACGAGTCGAGGCCGGAGCGATCCACAAAATCCTGACCTGCTTGGCGGGGACCGTCGTCCGCAGCTTCCCACCCTGCGGATATTCTCCGTTGGTCGGCCCTTCCAATGTTAATCCTCCCGGAAAGACTTCCTGGACGAAGAAGTGTTCGGAGGAAGGAGCATCCAGCGCCAGCGTGAGCTCTGCAATCTGTTCCACCGGTGACGGATTGAAAAGCAAGATGTAACCCCGGTCGCCGCGTATATGCGCGAATCCGGAAAGAGATTCAGCGTCACCCTGCCAGACATCGGCATAATGCACCGGACGGTCAAAGAGTTTATCACTCTGTTTCAGATAATCCTTGTTGGTCTTCGCCCAGTTCAACCAGCGTTGCGCAAACTGGATCTCACTTTCCGGCATGTTGTCGGGAACATCGTTAAAGGTAACCTGACCCGCCATAGCGAGCGCGCTGAGGAGCGAGTAGCGGAAGCCGGCACGATCGTGGTGTTCGGACTCCTGGCCATAATGGTTGACGCAGTTGAGGGTGCGGTACCAGGGGCGGAGAAACACCGCGTGGCTGCCGTGCAGATAGACTCGGTTCATGTCCGCGTAAAGGCGGTCGATGTGGATATCCGGTTCGACGGCGCTGAAGTGGTCGCCCTCATAGCCGCCATAGTAGGTTCCATGCGCGCGGCTGTCCTTATAGCGAACATACTGGGGATTGGTGAAACCGCCGTCGGCGCCCAGCATGATTCCCGGGCTGGCCTCCCGCAGTTCCCTGCCGAAGCGAAGCATCCTTTGCCCCTGCGCATAGATGGAGTACTTGCCGGGAAGATGGCCATGTTCCGTGCGGTTACACGGGAAAATCTCAAAGAAGTCCGCCCAGTGCATGGCGCGGAGCTTATAGGTCCGCGCAAGCTCCAGCATTTTCTGGAAGTAGGCCTCGCCTTCCGGAGAAAGCTGGCAGGCCAGCGGGCGCAACGGTGCTCCCGTACCCCAATCGATATCCGATCCGAAATCAATCCACCAACCCGTGGCAATGTTGTGGCGGTCCGCCAGATCCACCATCTTCTTCACCCATTGCGGCGGCATCACAGCAGCCTGGTGGGCCGGTTCGTAGAGATCCATATAGCGAATACCCAGTTTCTCCGCCGTGGCCATGTAGCGCTCCGTCCACTGCGGGCGCTCCAGGAGCTCCTTGACTCCAATCTTGGCCGACCAGCCTTCACAATAAACGTCCGGCCATTCCTTGGGCGTGGGGGATATCTGATCGTGGTATTCCGTCACCCACTCGCGGACGCCACGGTCCCAGCCGGCCCACAATTCACTCCGGTTCTTGTAAACCCCGATTGCGGCCTTTTCCGTATCCAGCGTCTGCCCCGCAGCGAGCGCCACTCCGGGATAGTAAGCAAGCGCATCGCCGGTATGATCCCAGTAAACAGTTTCCAGGCAAGAGAAGAAGCCGCCCTTCTCGAGTCGCGAAATCGGATAGGTCAGCTCCTGGCCGGCCATGAGGTCCACGATGTGCGGCAAATCCAGGGAAGAGACAACCACGTCACGGACCTGGAGGTCCCCACTCCCCTTGTTCTTCAAGGTCAGCCACTTATGGTAGAAGTGATCCTGTCGCCGCAGCTCGTAATGCGCGGTCACGTCCAGCTTCTCGGCGGTCAGATCAACTTGCAGGTGACTCGCCTGTTCATCCGAGCCGGAGGTGTCAACCCTGGCTACCTTGAAATCTGCGGAAGTCAGTTCGTTACGGTCGGTGCGGATGACAAAGGCCAGCGAACGCGGCGCCGGGACGGCCTCATCGGTTAGACGGTTGACGAGGCGGGTCTCCTTCAGCTTGCCGGCGGTCGAAACCTCGAGTTGCAGGAAGCTGTTCTTGAGCTACACCACCCCCGCTTTCGATGTGGCGATGGCGCACGGGTCTCGCGCCCAGCGGCTCTCGGCAACGATCAGCGTGGGGGCCAGCGTGTCTGTGAAGACGCGTGTTTGCTTGCGTTCGATCACCAGCGGGCCGGCGAAGCCGATGCCGCAGCAGGAGATCTTGCCATCGGAGGCCGGGCCGGCTGCGCTTACTTGCCGGCCACGTTTACCTCATTGGAATTCACATGATGAATGCGGAGGACGTAGTCGCCTGCTGGCAGCGCCTGGAGGGTATAGCCTTCTTCGCGCAAGCCTTGCTTTTCGGAAAGCGCCATCCCGCCGGCGGTTACGCTTGACGGTCTGAAATTCAGCCGCAGAACTTCGGTCGAATCGTTGTCGAACGTCCGGCACTTCACACTGCGGCCGCTGTAAGTCACCTTTTGAACTACGGATGTGGAGCGGAGGAGATGGTTCTCGCCCATCGGAGCCAGCTCCGGGATCGCCCCCATGGCCCAGTTGAAATGCCGCAAGTAGTCGGAGTAACCGTCGCTGAACCAGTATTGGCCACCGAATCCGATGCCACAGCAGGAGATCCTGCCGTCCGAGCCGGCAAAGTAGGTTGCGTAGTTGAGCGAGCGGAAAGCGTCCTCGCGGGCTTGCGCGTCTCCCGTCTTCTCGTAATACATCGCATTGATGGCCGCCCAGCGGGACGTATCGCTCCCCAGACCGGCGCGCGAACAGCAGCCTATGTAAGTGGGAGGCCGGCCCTGCTCGTCAATCCCCCAAGCACCGAAAAAAGGGCCACGACCTAGGGTCTTTCGTACCCAATCGATCAGGTAACCGACGTGGTTCGACCAATCTCTATCCATCGCAGCAGGATCGGGTCGAGAGAGGATGTAGTAGGCGGTGTAAGTCGGTGCGGCCTGGTTGACGTTCTCCGTGTCTTTCGGCACGTCCTCGAAGTAGCCGCTCCACTTGTCCCAGGCGCGGCTGCGGCGGTTCAGCGGCTGGTTCAGGAGCCAGGCCCAGGCCGTGTCCCGCGCTTTCTGAAAGCTAGCGGTGTCGCCCGCCCGAAGGCGGATCAGTTCATCGAGGAGTCGCAGAGACGAAGCAACGATGCCCCCGTATTCTTCTCCCGCCAGGACTTCGTCGGTGTGGGCGTTCACGCGAAAGGGCCAGGGAGTGTGCTCCGCATCGCCGGGGCGAATGTGTTTGGCCAGCGCCTCCGCGCAGCGCAAGGCGGCCTCAAGGTATTTCCGTTCGCCGGTCATTTCATAAAAGAGCACGTAGCCGGTGCCGAGTTCGCCAATCTTATCGGTTTCGATGCCTCCATAAAATTCATGCGGCATATCCTGAATGCAGCGACCGTAATCGGGTTCGTCATCACAATTGGTGGCAAACGGCACACCGGCCCATTCCGAGTCGGCGGGAGTCGTGCCATGGGCCAGTTCGTGATCCAGCATCTCGCGCACGGCGCGAATCGCTTCTTCGTCACCGGAATAGGGGTACCAGCCGGCGAGCGAATCCACGAAAGACCCGTAAACCATGGCAGGGTTGTGCTGCCAATTGTAACCCTGCAGCGTCGCGTCATCGAAGACCGAGTTGATGAGATAAATCTTCAGTCCCGTTTTGTGGCGCGTGTCGGCGGGTACCTTGTGCTCGATGAAGTCCCAGCCGAGCTTCAGGACCTGGTCGTAGCCCTGGTTCTTTTCCGGGTGATACCAGGCCAGCAGCCGGCCTTGCCCATCGAGGACGGGCGCGTGCCAGGGTAACTGCGCATTGACATAGTCCTGGGCCGCCAGGGTGTCGGCCGCCAAACAGGCCAGCAAAAGGAAGGTGCAAAACAAAATTGGAATCTTAGGTTTCATAGATGGCTCCTTGTAGATGACAATGCCCAATGGTCTTTCCAAACTGAACGGCTATTTCCACATCGTGACCTCAATCTCGCTGGTGTGACTGACGCACAGCAAGCCCTCCAGCCTCATCCGCTGCCAGGTCCAACTGAGCGGCGCGCGTGCGCTCCAGCTGCGCGACGCGGCTGCAGGCCACAGCTATATTCGCCCTTCGCGAAAGCGGAAACGCGAAGGGCCAGGCAGCTGTCCCGTTAGTAGCACTGCCACGAAGCGAAGACTGCGCATACCAAGCTGCCTGAATGTCCTTTGCTGCCTATGGGTCCGCACGCCACAAGTCGCTCATAATGAACGAGAGGAAGTCCTGGGATGAGTCCATTGGCCAAACCCACCCCGTTTCATTTCCAGTCGGGAATGGCATGGATTGCCTTGGTGTCGTGGCAGCCGGAGATGAAAGCATTGCTTTTATCCCCGGCTGCCACCTAGCGGTTGTCGATAACTCAAACTATTGCATTGGGTGCTAGAAGCTATACCGGAGCCCGAACTGGAAGCGCCGCGGGTCGGTGATGGTATAGGTGATCTGACCCATGGAACTGCTTCCCACATAGGCATCCGGGTAACCGAAGTCCGGATGATTGAAAGTGTTGAAGATGTCCACCCGGAATTCCAGCGCGTGCCTTTCCTTGAACTTGAACTGCTTGAAGATGGAAGAGTCCAGCTGGGACACGCCGTCGCTCACCAGAGGATTGGTTCCACAATTTCCGTAAGTCTGCTGTTCGGTGTGGTCGACAAAGGCTGTGGTGTCGAACCATTTCTCAATGGTGCGCTGGCTGGGAGGCAGATTGCCGTCCTTGATCCGGTCCGGGCGATTGCCCTGGCCGTTGTTCAGCGTGCTCACCCCCGAATCTGGCGTGAAACGGGTACCGCTGCGGAAAGTCAGGAAGGCTGAATACTGCCAGCCGCCGAGGATGTGGTTCAAAACCGGGTTCAGGTTCGTCCAGTATTTCTTGCCTCGTCCCACAGGGATTTCGTAATTCACCTGTGCGGCGAAAAGGTGGGCAATGTCCTGTTGGTCGGGACCGTAATACTGGTTCAGGTCCTTGGGATTGATGTTGAACATGTTGGCAAAACTGCGCCCATGCGTGTAGGTGGCATTGAGGGTCAGGCCCCGGGTCACATTCCCGGTGAGCCGGGCCGTCACGGCATCATACCAGGTGGAGCCGACAGACCGGTAAAAGGGCAGATCACCGATTTGCGGGTAGAGGTCGCGCAAGGGACGGCGCAAGGTGTAATCCTCATTTGGGGGCCCTGGCGGCACATAGTTGAGATTGTCCCCCCACCATAGGAGGTGTGCTCCGTTGACTTTCAGATAGCCCACGTCCGCGATCAGCCCCGGGCGGATTTCCCGTTGCAGATTGAAGGATACCTGGGTGGTCCGCTGGTTCTTCCACTGCTTGTCGGTTCCTCGAATGACCGCGTTTTCCGGGATCACCAGGTTGCCGGCGCCATCGTAGGAGGCCTTGGGAATTGGCAATCCGTCTTTGGCCATGGTGAGGTTGGGAGTCAACTCACTGCCATTGACGAACGCGGATTTGCCGTAGAACGGATACGTCATGCCCAGCACGGTGAGCGGGCCGGCCCAGTACGCCTGCCAATAGGACATGCCAAAGCCTCCGCGCAGACTGGTCTTCCCCTTGTCAGGGCTCCAGGCAAAGCCCACGCGGGGACCTACGTCTCCCTTGTCCAGAGCCAGCGCCGGGCTCCGGTTGTCCTTGGTGGCCAGGATCAATTGATTGGTGTTTTCATCCCAGTTGGCCTGACGGTCGAAGCGTTCAATGGGCCGGGTGCTGAGTTCGTAGCGGAAGCCCAGGTTCAGAGTCAAGGACGGAAGCAATTTGAAATCATCCTGGGCGTACCAGGCGTTTTGCCAGTAAGTCTGATAAGGCAATCCAGCCATCCACATGGCCCGGTTGGATTCGGTGAGGAGTCCCAACAGGAGACTGGGATAAGCGTATGGACGCACATTGAGGCCGTCGTAGGAAGTGAATGTTGGCGAAGAAAAGAAACGGCCGCGAGGGGAATCTCCGCCCATGGTGTCTGCCGAGGTGTCAGCCACCCAACGGATGTCGGTGCCAAACTTCATGGTGTGACTCCCTTTTACCCAGGTAAAGTTATTCACCAGCGACAGCGTGGTGCTGCGAATGAAGGCCACCCAGTCCGGGTCGCCAACATCATGCAGCGGAGACAGACCCGTAATCTCCACAAGGCCACGAGTGCTGGGGTCGCCCAGGTTCCCGTTCGTGATACCGAATTCATTGTTCCAGTCTTTCCCCATGCTCTTGTTGCTGGTGACGATGCGGGTGCGATTGACGCTTAGACGGAACTCGTTCATCTTGGAGGGACTGAAGGTGCGCATGAAGGTGAACTGCCCGTTCTGGTTCTGGGACAGGGAATCCGCTCCTCCTTCCTGCCAGAACTGATTGATATTAGTTGATTGATCGTTGAAGGCCTTCTGGATCGAATAGCGCACGAAAAAGCGGTTCTTTTCGGAAGAATTGAAATCAACGCGCCCATCGGCCTGGTGGACGTGCTGATCATGGCTGGAGAGATAATAGAGGTTGTTCTCGATGCCTGCCTGGTTGGGTTTGCCCCAGAGAAAGGCGTCATTCATTTTGGCAGCCACTGCATCCCAGCGTGCCCGCGGGATGATGTTGCCCGGGAAGAGGTCAGCGCCGATGACGTTGCCGTCGGCGTCAAACACCCTTGTGTACGGATCGTACAACTGCCCCAGCGTGTTGCCGGCGTTGTCGAGTTCTCCCGGGACATACAACTCCGAGAAGTCGCCGTCGATCATCTTTTCAGTAGGGGCCGAGGTGATGCCCGTTCCGGAGCGGCGGAAATAGGTGCCCTGATAATTAGCGAAAAAGAAGAGCTTGTTCTTCTTAATGGGGCCTCCAATAGCGGCTCCGAATTGATTGCGTCGGAATGGATTTGACCCCACCGCGAAAAAGTCCCTGGCGTCGGTAGCGTTGTTGCGCAGATATTCAAAGACGGCCCCATGGAAGTCGTTGGTGCCGGATTTGGTGACGATGTTGACCAGAGCGCTGCCTGAGAAGCCAAACTCAGCATTGTATTTGCCAGTGTAGACCTGGACTTCCTGGATGCCTTCAATGGGCGTGACTTGAGAGATAGTGGCGTTCTGCGGTTCGCGGTTGGGCGCTCCCTCAATCAGGACGCTATTGGCGTTGGCGTCAACGCCGCCAATGGAGGCGAATTGTGCACGGCTCTGACCAATAGCCGACGGGTTTTCTCCGCCCAAATCCCAGTAGTTGCCGCTGCCCGAGCCGTTATTGGCTCCTGGCATGAGATTCAGTTGATACAAGGGATTGCGGTCGATGTTGGGCAAGCGCACCAACTCTTTCTGGCTGAAGGTCACAGATAACTCAGAGCTTTCAGTCGCGACGGCGATCGCGTTGGCAGAAACCTCCACGGTCTGCTTGACCTCGCCCACTTGCAGCTTGCAGTCCACCCGCGCGATGCTTCCGGCGTTGACGACCACCCCTTTCTCGATGGCAGTTTGGAAGCCCGGCTTGACGGCTTCAACCCGGTATTTTCCCGGCACCAGGAAATTCACCAAATAGCTTCCGGCCTCGCTGGCCACGGCGTTGGTAACGACATCGGTCTCTTCATTGATGGCGCGGACTTCAACGCCAGGTACGCTTGCCCGGCTTTGGTCTTCGATCGCCACTGTGATTTTGCCAGTGTTGATCTGGGACCAAGCCGAGGGAATAAAAAGAACAGCCAGCAAAACCAGACCGGTAGCCCCCCTTTTCCATAGGGGCGTGCTTCGACCCTGTATGCGTGTCATTCGTCTGGGTTCGCAGCTTCCTTTTGCAGGCAAGCTGCCAAGGTTAACAGTTATGGTGTCTCTCATACTTCCTCCTCACTTCTGTATGAAATCCAGGTTTCTCTCTGGCTAGAGCCCGCATGAAAGCCTTCCTGCTCACAACACCAATGCTCTCTCCATGGGTACGCTCTCAATGGTGCGATAGACATGAAGAAAAACTAACCCTACAATGCGAAGGGGCATCCGTGCACAAAACATGCTCGCCTCCTCGGGTGCCGGCCGAGCCGGTACCCACCGTTGGGTAATGTCGAAATTTATGGTTGCTTCCCGACGTTCAAGTGCTCCAAGCTCAGATCCGACGCAAGAGGGGAACTTCCATGAATTGAAATCTGTTTCCGCATTTGGATTTTATTCAAGGCCGACTCTTTGTCAAGGGATATCTTTGGAAGCATGGGCCGAACCAGAAAGGGACTGAAAGGACATTCAAAGCAATGAAAGGGGGAACGCCGCCCGGCCACTTGGAGGTGGACGCGTGGAGGTCATGATATTGCTCCCCACCAAGCGCCCGGAGAACACCAACCCCGGCGAACACGCCCCACGCCTCAGCCCCCTTTGCCCCCCGTGAGACAAGGGTAGCAGGCACGGGTTTTCACCGCCGCGAAGCTTTGCGTGAAGCCAAGGAGAGATTAAGCTTGTCGCCCAGCCGCGCGGACATCTGCTGAGCGTATCGCCTGACCAAGGCGCCAAGCGCAGGAATCTTCGCCCGAGTGATCTGGTGGACCGTGCCCGTCAGGCTGATAGCCGCGGCGATTTCATGGTGTAATCCGAAAACCGGCGCGGCCACGCAGCCCATTCCAAGTTCTCCCTCATTAAGCTCCCACGCGTAACCCTGGCGACGAAACAGGCGAAGCTGCTTTTCCAAAACTCGTTTGGAGGTGATCGTGTACCGCGTGATCTTCTTTAAAGTCATCTCCTTCAGGAGACGCTCGGTTTCGGGTTCGGGCCGAAATGCGAGCAGCGCCTTCCCGACCGCGGAGGTGTGCGCCGGCCAGCGCAGGCCCACATAGGAGGAGAATTGCACCAGGCTGTCGCTCCGGACGCGATCAATGTACATGGATTCGGTGTCCCGAAGGACCGCCAGGTGCCCGGTCAACCTCGATTGGCGCACCAGCTCCTCAAGTAAGCCGTGGCACTGGGCCACCAGATCCACGCGATCCAGTGCGTGGCGGGCGATACCGAACATCTTGACACTGAGGCGATAGCGGGACGTTTCTTTATCCCGTTCCAGGTATCCGAGGTCGGTGAGGGTGTACACAATGGTAGCGGCGGAGCTGAGAGGCAGGTGCAGGACGCGGTGGATCTCAGAAATGCTCGATCCGGAATCCTGCTTCGCCAGCAGTTGAATGATCTCAAAGGCTCGCTTGATGGCTGGTACTAAGTATCGCTGGACCATAGCTGATCACGTAAGTCTGGGCTGCCGTTGAGCATACGTTTGACCGCCCGAGATGTCAATGCGAAGTCAAGCCCGACGCTCCAGCCCCAGCATCCGAGAACATCCTTGACACCTCGCAGCCTCCCGCATATCATTTCCCCGAAAGTGCTTTCAATACCTTAGAGGCCATGGTAAGGGGAGCTGACTAGACGACAGCGTCCCTGCGCAAGTTACCGTGGGCAGGGGAGACTCGCCGTGAAACTGCGCGGCTCTTTGCCGGTTATTCCCACCCCCTTTTACAACGGCAAGACCGACTTCGACAGCCTGTTACGGTTGTTCGATCACCTTTTCCCCGAACTGGATGGCTATACCCTTTGCGGGAGCACGGGGGAATCCGTCTCCCTGTCGACGGAGGAACGCCTCGAGCTGATGGCATTCGCCGCCCGCAACACTCCCCCCGGGAAGACCATTGTTGTCGGGCTGGCGCACACCAACCTGGAGGAGATGGCACAGCTCGCCCGGCACGCCGAAGAACTGGGCATCCATGCCGGACTTGTCCCTTGTCCCTATTACTTCCCCAATTCATTTCCGATGGTGCTGGAGTTCTTCCGCGCCCTCGACCGTTGCTCGAGCCTCGAACTGGTGATTTATGACAACCCGGTGTACACCAAGACATGGTTGCGTGCCGAGGAGCTCTACGCGCTGCTGGATGCTTGTGAGCACCTCAATTCCGTGAAGATGACCGACCACGACCTCGACAAGATCACGGCCCTTAAGAAAAACCGGGACGTCGCGGTCTTCTCGGGCGACGATGTCGTGGCCTTCCGAAGCCTCTTGCTGGGCGTCGATGGGAGCATGATTATTGCGCCCGCGGTATTTCCTGCTGCCTATCAAAAGGTGGTGCGCTTGCTGGCGGAAGGCGACGCTAGGAACGCCTTGCGAGTCTTTTCAGAACAAATCCTGCCGTTTATTCACCTGTTCGGCATGGGAGACGAGATTTCAACCACCAAGGCGCTTTACAAACACCTGGGTATTTTCCGCTCGGATGAGCTGCGCTTGCCCCTTCTGCCCTGCTCGCCGGAGCGTCTGCAAGAAGTGATCCTGGCGTATGAAATCTGTCAGTCTCCATCCGGCGTTCGCCAGGCAATGTGAACCGCTCCGACGCGCGTGAAGATGAGGACTGGTGACAGCAATCCTTGGTGCAAACGTCGCCCTGCCATGTCACAATCCCCTTCGTGAACGAGCGCTTCTCTTCTTCAAGGAGACTTATCCTTGAGGCCTCGTGCCGGGAGGGCTGCTCCTTGCGAGCCGCCATATGGATCGGTCTCCTGATTGGGGTGGGCGCCAGCCTTTGCGTGGCCCGCTCAGATGAAGGATACCGCGCCGGCTACCCAGGCAGACACAGGGAGCGCTGGGGTCTCCCCGCAGTCACTCCAGGCCGCTCTGGACACAGCCTTGGCCAAGGGGCAGACGGAAAAGGCAAGGGAAATCCTTGCCGAACTCCTGCGACGCCCGCGTCTGGAGTCCGATGTTCTCCTGCAAGCCGGCGTCAAGCTGGCGCAGCTAGAACTCTACGTGGAAGCTTCCCAGGCGTTTGCGCGCTGCGTTCAGGACTACCCGGAATTATTTGAGGGGCATTACAACCTCGCGCTGGCGGAATTGGCGCTAGGGAAGTTTCCTGAAGCGCTGGCGGCCATTGAAAAGGCGCCAGACATTTCCAAGCAGCAGGAAGTGGCGGGGTTGTACCTTCGGGGGAAAATCGAGGATGCAATGGGCAAGACCCACGAAGCCGAGCAGGACCTTTCCGCCGCCTTCGCCCAGGCGCCACAAGAAGAGAATTATGCCTTGGATCTCGGCTTGTTTTATCTTCGCCAGCGAGTCTACCAAAAAGCTTCTGAGGTCTTCGAGCGAGGCGCCGCTTTCCAAACCAGTTCTCCCTTTCTTTTGCTCGGACTTTCCCTTGCCCGATACCTGGGAGGGCATCCTGCGGAAGCCGTTGAAACCTGCCGGAGAATTCTCCAGGCGCAGCCGGATTTTTCCCCGGCTCGTGTCCTGATGGCCTTTGCTCTTTATATCGACGGAAAATTCGAGGAGGCCGAGAAGGTTACGGCAGCGGGGCTGGGCGCGCCTCATCCTTTTCCCTACCTTTATTACATTCACGCAGCAACGCTCCTGAAACTCCAGTCGAAGGAGTACGAGCGGATGCTCGGCGACCTGGCCCTCGCCACGCGCGCCATCGCATCTTGTAGCCTGTGTTCCCTGACCCAGAGCAAGGTCCACTAAGCGATGGGTGACGCCGTTGCCGCCATAACTGACCTGAAAAAAGCCGTCACCCTGGACCCTGCGTTTCCGGAGGCTTGGTACCGCCTGGCCTCTTTATATGATCAAAACGGGCGGCATGAGGACGCGCGGCAAGCCCGTACTCGATTTCGCGCGCTCAAGGAGGAGAAATCCAACCGCGAGACAGAAATGATTCGCAACGTGTTTCTTCAAACGCTGGCCGGCGGGGAGGCCTCCGCGGGCTCCCATTGAGCTGGCGCGCCGCCCCTTGTTCTGTTGCCGGAAGTTGAACGGCTCGAGGAGCGAGCAGGGGCAGGAGCGCCCCAGCCGCCTGAGCGCTGAACGAATCTCCTACGAGCGGCCCATTTGGGGTTCGTAGGGTTCCTCTCCCGGTTCGCCGCGCAGGAAATCGAAATCGCATCCCTCGTGAGCCTGTAGGACGTGATCGAGAAACAGGGTGTAATAACCCCGGCGATAGCGGCGCGCCGCCGGCCGCCAACTGGCCAGTCTACGCTTTAATTCTTGCTCGGCGACTAGAAGGTCCACGCGCCGGTTGGGCACGTCCAAACGGACTTGGTCACCCGTCTCGACCGCCGCCAGCGGCCCGCCCACGGCCGATTCCGGGGAGATATGCAACACCACCGTGCCAAAACTTGTTCCGCTCATCCGCGCATCACTCACCCGCACCATGTCCTCGACGCCTTGCTTTAGGAGCTTGGCCGGGATCGGAATCATGCCCCATTCGGGCATGCCAGGCGCCCCCACGGGTCCGGCATTCCGGAGAACCAGCACGCAGGAGGTGTCCACGTCGAGGGCAGGATCGTCGACCCGTGCCAGCATGTCCTCGTAGTTTTCGAACACCACCGCGCGCCCCGTGTGCTGGAAAAGTCGCGGAGAGGCCGCAGAAGTCTTGAGGACCGCCCCATTGGGCGCGAGGTTTCCGGCGAGGACCGCCAGCGAGCCTTCCTGGTGCAGCGGCTGAGCCAGCGGAAGAATCACCTCCCGGTTGTAACACCTTGCGTTGCGGACATTCTCCGCCAGGGTCTTTCCGGTGACCGTGAGCGCGTCACTGTGAAGCAACGGCAGAACTTCCTTGATGACGACGGGAACTCCTCCGGCATAGAAGAAGTCCTCCATCAGATACTTCCCCGAGGGTCGCAGGTTCACAATGACTGGGGTAGAACGCGAGAGCTCATCAAAGAGGCGGAGGGGCAAGGAAATCCCCCGACGACCGGCGATGGCCACGAGGTGAAGGACCGCATTCGTGGAGCCCCCCAACGCCACCAGGACGCGGACCGCATTCTCGAAGGCCTGCGGAGTAAGGATCATGGAGGGCCGCAGGTCTTCCTTCACCATTTCGACGATGCGGCGCCCGGTGGCCTCGGCCGCCGCCAGGCGCCGGGAATCCGGCGCCGGGATGCTGGCCGTGCCGGGGAGCATCATGCCGAGCGCTTCCGCGAGGCTGGTCATGGTGGAGGCGGTACCCATGGTATTGCAGGTGCCCGCGCTGCGTGAGTAGCAACCCTCGAGCTCGCGCCATTCCTGCTCGCCCAGCCGGCCGGCACGTCGTTCGTCCCAGTATTTCCACAGGTCGGTGCCGGACCCCAACTCCTGGTCCCGCCACCGCCCGCTCAGCATGGGCCCGACGGCCAGCATAATCGCCGGCAGGTCCATGCTGGCCGCGCCCATGAGCTGCGCGGGCGTGGTCTTGTCGCAACCGCAAAGAAGGACGACGCCATCGAGCGGGTTCGAACGGATCATCTCCTCGACGTCCATCGCCATGAGGTTGCGATAGAGCATGGTGGTCGGCATGGTCAGCTCTTCGCCCAGGGAGATGGTCATGAACTCGAGCGGGAAGCCCCCGGCAGCCCAGACGCCACGCTTCACCGCATCCGCCACCACGCGCAGGTGCACGTTGCAGTTGTTCAGTTCGCTCCAGGAATTGCAGATGCCGATGACGGGCCGCCCGGAGAACGCTTCCGGCGTGAACCCTTCCGAGCGAAGGGCGGCGCGGCGCTGAAAACCCATGTCGTTGTCCGGCCCAAACCATTTCGCACTGCGAAGTTTGTCTGCCATTGATGCACTCCAGAGAAGAATCTCCTCCACCTCGCCGGGGCTCCTGAGAGAAGGACCCGCGGCCGGCCGCGGCTTGCTCGCCACCATCCAGTCTACAAGAAAGGAGTGGGACGACGCTTGGGCGACGATCGACTTCGGCCTGGGAAAGCGGAGCGCTACGATCCGCTGACCACGATGTTTCTTGCCTTGTGATGCCGAACGCGCAGGATGCCTTGGCCGGAGTCGAAAACCCATCCGGGCTGCGAAAGATCAGCACGCGGGGGGATCACCGCGCCGTCCGCGGTGACACGCGTCGGCCGAAAGGCGATCCGCAAGACTTCTGTGGCGTCCTCATCGAAGGTTGTGTACTTCACCTCGCCAGTGGCGTAGCTGACTTTCTGCACGATGGAGGATGACCGGAGCAAATGGTTTTCTCCGGACGGCGCCCACTCCGGAACCGAAGCCATTCCCGCCAGGAAGTGGCGGAGGTAATCCGCGTAGCCATCGGAATACCAGAAATTGTCCTCGGCCATGGCCTCTGTAATCAGGCCGTCTTCGTGCGCCATGTAGGTCGCCCAGTTGAAGGAGCGAAAGGCCTTGGCCTTAAAGCTTTCGTCTCCCGTCTTCTCGTGCCAAAGAGCGCACAGGGAAGCGTAGCGCGAGGTATGGCTCCCCATCTTGTCCATGTCCTCGACAGTCTGCTCGGAGATGGCGTTCGCTCCCCATTGCTGCCCATACTGAATGGGTTCCTGCTGGAGCCAGCGGTAGTGCTCGGTCCCCGGCACATCCACGGCGAAGGTCTTTTCGATCCAACTCAAAAGGCCCTGGACGTGGCCCTTCCATTCGGGGTCCGTTTCCGGATGCTGCATCAGGTAGCGAGCTGTCTCGCCGGCGCTGTATTGGTTCCAATTTTCAAGCTTCGCGTCAATGGGGATATCCTCGAAGTACGCCGCCCACAGGTTGTTCTTCATGGGGTACTTCATCATCCATTCCCAGGCCATTTGACGAGCGCGTTGATAAGCCGCAGCGTTGCCAAGACCCAGCCGGGTCAGTTCGTCGAAGAGTTTCACATCGGCGATGACGTGGGCCGTGTATTCCTCTCGCGCGACATCCGTGTGGGCAAAAACCCGGAACGGCCAGGGCGAGTGGGTCAGGTCGCCGGCACGGACGTGCGAAGCCAGCGCGTTGGCGCAGGCGAGGGCGGCGTCGCGATACTTCGCCTCACCCGTCAGCTCATAGAACTTAAGATACCCAACGCCCAGCTCGCCGATTTTGTCAGGCTCCAGCACGTAATGCCCGTCACCGCGGCCGCAGGCGCTACTACCCGCGCGTTGCTGTTCACAGTACTTGACGTCGTCGGCGCCGTAGTACTCGATCGATCCAGGATCGGAGCTGGCGTAGGGCACGTTCACCCAATCCCAGCCCAGCGGAGTGGTGCCATGAGCGAGTTGGTAATCGAGCATCTCCCGCACCCGCTCCAACACCTCCGTGTCGCCGGAATAGGCGTAATACGCCAACGCCGAGTCAACAAACATCGCGTAAAGCCCGGCGGGATGGTGCGGCCAGTCAGTCCCGTGCAAGGTGGACGGGTCGAAAGTCGAGTGAGTCAGGTAAGTCTTCAGGCCGTTGGACTCCAGCGGAACCTTGTTCTTGATAAAGTCCCAACCCAACTTCACCACCTGGTCATAGGCACGCTCCTGGGGAGTCACCCAGGAGAGTAGTTTCCCCTGGGCGTCCAATGCCACCCGATGACCATTCAAGCGGTCTTTCTGCTGGCCAAGAAGCGTTGGGACTACAACCAGAACGCCGAACAGACCCATGAGCAAAAGCGCGCCGCGAAGTTTCATCTCGCCTCCTGAATATCGCGCAAGAAGCAGGGTGCGTTTCAACCCGACAACTGATCAAAGAGGCAGCCTGACCACCAGGGAGCCGACGGGCGAATGCTCCCACAATTTGAAAGGCCTTTCAAGTAATAATTTGATATAGTTGGCCCTCTTCAAGACGGTTACCGAACGTTGCGGCAGTCCAGATGTTTGGGCACCTCAGCGAGAATTCGGACCGATGTAAAACGCAAAGTCATCGAGGCGGCGAATGAGATTAACAATTCTGAAAGGTATCTTGATCACTGTCAGCGGGCTCGCCCTGTGCCTGGCATTCACGCTGCGCCGGCCCCTGCTCGCGCAAGCGCCGGATGCGACAGCGCGCATCTCAGTGGACCCACGAGAGCGCTTCCAGATGATTGACGGCTTCGGCGTCAATTTCAACGGGACCTATTTCCGGGACGCGCAGAAGCCCATGATCGACCTGCTGATTGACGACCTGGGCGCCACGATTTTCCGCTTGGACCCCTATGGCCTGATCAACTGGGAAGCGGTCAATGACAACGACGACCCGAACTCCATGAACTGGGAATACTACAATGACCGCTACACGATTCCGAGCTTTGAGGCTTCCTGGGCCGCCGCGCGCTACCTGAATGCGCGGGGCATCCGCCCCTTCCTGACGCTCAGCGGAACGGCGCCGGACTGGATGCTGGATGATAAGGCGCCACCACCCAGGCACCAAGTCTGCAACGACGAGTCGAAGATGCCGCCCGCGAAGAGGAAGCCCTCGCACCTCAACGCTGCGATGTACGGAGAATTTGCGGAAGAAGTCGTGTCCTTGCTGGTCTACGCCCGCAGCAAAGCGCGCATTGATTTTGAATATTTCAGTCCCCTCAATGAAACCGACTGCTACCCGGAAGAAGCGCCGCGCATCGATCCCGAGGAGATGCCCAAGGTCCTGGACGCCATCGCCCGCCGCATGAAGAAAGAAGGATTGGGGGACGTGAAGCTCGTGGTAGCAGAGCAGGCGCTGTTGGCCAACAATTACGTCGGCCCTATCCTCGAGGACGCGGAACTGATGAAGCAGGTCGGGGGTTTTTCTTTCCACAGCTATGCTTCGGAGTCGGTGGGGGCGCAAGTGGAACGCGTCCGCCATAGCAAATTTCCTAATACGCGGGTCTGGCTGACCGAGTACGGTGATCTGAACGACCTCGACAAGTCGCAGGAGAATGAGTGGAAAGG
>Ga0315282_10002533_pt1 | contig 33490 bp, 23 predicted proteins | sample YL17G07_20_MG_FD_203693 | JGI IMG/M metagenome (GOLD analysis project Ga0315282, IMG submission 203693) | Sediment microbial communities from Yellowstone Lake, YNP, Wyoming, USA - YL17G07_20 | ecosystem: Environmental > Aquatic > Freshwater > Lake > Sediment | place: USA: Wyoming | collected...
CGGGCAATTCCCGCCTCGTCTCAACCCAGGCGGGTCCGGATAAACGTAACAGTAGAATTACGGCGGCACTACGAACCTTCCGCAACAGGCATTACCAGGCTGCAAACCTGCCTGCCGGTGAAAGAAGAAGCCGAGGACGATAATAAGGGCTGTCGGCAGGGGTCTCGCCCTGGGCGCAAAGTCATCCGGCGCGGCGGCCTCAAGGCGTTTGCGAATTCGCCCCGAAAACGGCGGCATGGAATCGCACCGACTTGTGCGCCGGGCGGGTCTTGTGCGATACTGTTTCCATGACATCGCTCGCAATGACAACTCGCCTCCGGGGCAGGTTTGGCAACATGGCGGGAAGATCGGGCGCAATAGGATACGCAACGCTTCTTGCGCTGGCGGCGGCTGTGCTGGGGTGCGGGTGCTCCGGCGGCCAAAGCCGGTACGGCGAGCCCCAGCCGCCGCGAGCGGTGGTGCGGGCCGAGGTCGAGCGAGAATTCGGCGGCTATGTCGAGGCGATTGCCGTCGCCAGGCTCGCGGGGTACGACTACCTGGAGATCGTGGCAGACTGCCTGCTTCGCGACAAGCAAGCCATGGACAAGCTGTTCGTGATGACGGTCAAGGCCGGCTTCGACGCAGCCTCGTCCGAGGGAAACTCCGAAGTGCTTGGATTTGTGCTCAGGGATGTCGGCGATAGATTCTTCGGCCAGTGTCTTGGTGCCGAACCGGCGGCCGTGCAGACTGCGGTCCGCGAGCAGCTCCTGTATGACATGGGCTGCGACGGAGATTACCAGGCAAAGGGAGAGAGCATCCATCTCATGTACCCCTGGACGTTCCCGGATCCCGGAAGGCTCTGACATGGTTGTCTTGTGGGTCATAACAGCGGCGTGTCTCCTGGCGTCCCTGGTCGCCGACAGGCGCAAGACGCTGGCCACGCTGCGCATGGCCGTCATCCGGCTGGCGAAGATAATGCCGGCGTTTCTGCTCATGCTGGTCCTTTTCGCCGTCGGGATCACACTGGTGCCGCAGGATGTCATCCGCCGACTGCTGGGCCGGGACAGCGGAGCCCTCGGCGTGGCCATTGCCGCGGTCATAGGGTCCATCACGCTCGTGCCCGGATTCATCGCGTTTCCGCTCGCGGGCGCGCTGCGGGTCCAGCACGTGCCGTACATGGTCCTCGCCGCGTTCACGACGACGCTGATGATGGTCGGCGTGCTGACCTACCCGCTGGAGCGACAATACTTCGGGCGAAACGTCACGCTCATCCGCAACGCGATCAGCCTGCTGATCGCTGTCGTCGTGGCCATCGGCATGGGGCTGGCCTTCGGGGAAATCCGCCTATGACGCCGCGAACCCGGCAAATCGTCCAGCTTTCCGCCGTCGCGGTCTTTGGCCTGTTCGTGGGCGCGTCGTTCCTATACGACTTGCCCACGGGCAAGCAGATGGGCCGGACATTCGCGGCCACGCTGCTGCAAATGCTCAGCCTGTTGCCGTGCGCGTTTATCCTGGTAGCCCTGTTCGACGTGTGGGTCAGCCGCGAGACGGTCCAGCGGCACTTCGGCCAGGGCTCGGGGCTCCGCGGCTACCTGTGGGGCATCCTGCTGGCCGGGATGACCGTCGGCGGCCTGTACGTGGCGTTTCCTGTGGCTTTCTCGCTATTCCGCAAGGGCGCGAGGCTCACCGTCATATTCGCGTACGTGAGCTTCGCCGGCGTCTGCCGAATCCCCATGACCCTTTTCGAGGCCTCGTTCATGGGCGTGCCGTTCACGGGCGTGCGGCTGGCGGTGTCCATTCCCCTGGTGATTCTCACTTCGCACTTCTTGGGCCGCATCCTGGAGCGGCGCGGGTATGCCATAACGGAATAGCGGCCCGTAGCGGATAAATGTTGACCCACAATCACAGGAATGCCGATGTAAATCCCGACGTGACTCTCGCAAAGGAGCCGTGGCGTCTTGTGTCATGTTGTGTCATGTTTTGTCATTCGGACGCCGGGACTACTGCATGGGCGAGGCCATTTTTGCACTGGAGCACGTATGGCGGGTGTATGATCGCGGCCGGCTTGCGGCGGTGGCGGACGTGAGTCTGCGCGTCGAGGCGGGCGAGCACCTGGCGGTTCGCGGGCCGAGCGGCAGCGGCAAGAGCACGCTGCTGCACCTTTCTTGCGGCCTGGACCGCCCCACCGGCGGGGCCGTGCTGTTCGAGGGCGTCAAGCCGGGCCCCAGGCAGTGGCGGCAGCTTCGTGCGAGGCGGATCGGCTTCGTGTTCCAGAGCTTCCAGCTCCTGCCGACCATGACGGCCCGGCAAAACGTCGAGATCCCCATGCTTGGCGTTGCCAGCGGCTCGCGAGAGCGGCGCATGAAGGCGGATGAGCTTTTGGAGCAGGTCGGCCTGGCGGGTCGGGCAGGGCACAGGCCGGGCAAGCTTTCCGGCGGCGAGCGTCAGCGCGTGGCCATTGCCCGCGCCCTGGCCAATTCGCCGGACCTTATCCTCGCCGACGAGCCGACCGGCAACCTCGACAGCCGAAGCGCCGCCGAGGTCCTTGACCTGCTCGATGACCTTCGCCGACGCCGCGGCGCGGCCCTGGTGGTCGTCACGCACGACCAGGCCGTCGCCGCACGCGCCGGGCGGATAGTTCACATGCTCGACGGGCGAATCGCCGAGCGGGCCACGGACGCGGAGGGCGCCTCATGCACGTGACGAGCGTCGCCTGGCACAACCTGCTTCGCCGGCCCGCGCGGTCCGCGCTGACGGCGCTTGGGATCGCCACGGCCGTCGGCGGCTTCGTCGCGATGGTGGGCCTGGCCCGCGGCGTGGGGCAGGCATGGACAAGCCATCTCAGCGAGCGGGGCATACACGTGCTGGCCATGAAGAAGGGCACGGTGGAAATCCTCGCGACGAGCCTCGACGCGAACCTCGCCGGACCCATCTCGGCCGTCGAGGGAGTCAGCCAGGTCGACGGCGAACTGGTGGACCTCGTGCCGATGTCCGACGGGCCGACCGGGTACGTCTCGGGCTGGCGGGCCGAGGGCTTCCTGAACTTGTCGCTGCCGCTGTCAGCCGGGCGGCGCCTGGAGCCCGGGCAAAAGGATGTCTGCGTCCTGGGCGAGTCTATCGCCAAGGCGCTGGGCAAACGCGTCGGCGACTCGGTCCGCCTGCGGGACCGCGAGTTTCGCGTCGTCGGGCTCTTCCGCCGGGAGAGCGTACTGGCAAGCAACTCCATCATCATCCCGCTGTCGGAAATCCAGCAGATGATGGGCCGCCCGGGCAAGGTTACCGCATTCAACCTGCGGCTGAGCCGTCCCGGCGACCCGGCCGCGACGGAACGGACAATCTCCCGGCTGTCGGCGAAGTTCCCGGAACTGACGTTTCTGGAAACCTCCGCGGTGGCCGATCAGGACAAGGTGATGCGGCTGATGCGGGCGATCGCGTGGGGTTTCTCGGCCGTGGCGGTCACCATCGGCGCGGTGGTCATGCTCAACACGCTGCTGATGGCCGTGGTGGAACGTACGAGGGAGATCGGCGTCCTGACGGCCTTGGGATGGTCCGCCGGGCGAATCCTTTGCATGATCGTGATCGAGGGGCTGATCCTCTCTGCCGTCGGGAGCCTTATCGGCACGGGCGTGGGTCTGGCGGGTCTTCACTGGGTTGTTACGTCGTCGGCGATTCGCGGTTTCCTGGAGCCGGAGGTTTCGCCGCGGCTGATATGCGAGGTGCTTTGCGCCGCCGTCGGACTGGGCCTGGCCGGAAGCCTTTACCCCGCCTGGCGGGCAGTCAGGCTCAACGTTGTGGAAGCCCTGCGATATGAGTGAGTGCAAGTGAGGATGACCATGCTGGATTGGGCAAGCCGATACACGGCCATGCACCGCAACGCGCTGGTGACAGTTTTCGCCTTGACCGCCCTGCTTGGCCTGCTGGAATTGCCGGTCTTCGTCCACGGCGGCACGAGCATCAGGGACCTGCCCGCGCCGCAGCACCTGGCCGGGCCGCTGGCACTGCTGGTGTTGCACGCCGCGTACGTGCTGGGCTGGAGGCGGGGGCTGACGCTCATTGCCGTTGCCGGCGCCACCGGCATGGCGGCTGAGTGGATCGGCACGAGGTCCGGCGCGATCTTCGGCGGTCTTTACGTCTACCACGGCGCGGGCTGGAAACTGGCGGGCGTGCCGCTGGTGGTGCCGCTGTTCTGGGCTGTGTTCATCTACACCGGCTACAGCCTCACCTCGGCCGGCCTGCACTGGCTCGGCGTTGAAAAGCCCGCCAGGCGCCGGCGGGGAGGCAGAGCCTGGCTGCTTGTGCCGCTGGTGTTCTGCGACGCCGCCGCCGTCGTGGCCATCGACGGCCTGCTCGATCCAATCCTCGTGCGGCTGGGCCTGTGGTCCTGGCTGCGCGGCGGGGCCCACTACGGCGTGCCGTGGGGAAACTACGCCGGCTGGTTCGGCGTGTCCGCCATGGCAGCCGGGGCGTTCAGAACGCTGGAGTACCTCCGGCCTCGCCCCCGAAGAAGCGTGGACGCCTGGACGCACGCCATGCCGGCCGTCGGATACGCCGTGCTGCTCGGCGCGATGATGACATGGGCCGTGCAACTGGACCTGCCCGGCCTGGCCGGCCAGGCCGCTCCCGTGATGGGCCTGGCCGCCGCCGCACACATGGTCCTGCTCGCACGCTGGAGACTCACCCGCGATGGCCTGCCATTCATCCACCAGAGTTCCTCCGGCCACGCCGGCCTGCATACGGATCACAACGACCGCCGCCGGCGCCCGCGTCTGCATGAACCAACTGGCTGATCGCATAACCCACCTGCCATATCCAGTAACGGCCGATATGCCCCAGCAAGTGTTTCCCGCCGGGTTCCGCCTTTTCTTGACGGGTTCCGACTTGTGTCCGTCCGCCTCACCTTTGATATATGGGCAATTGCCGATATGACACGCTGATGGCCAGGGCGGCCATGGCGGTGGAGTAGCAGGCGCCGCCGACGGCTTCGGCGCTTTCGCCGGCGGGCCAGGAGCCGTCGGGCTGCTGGCCCTTGAGCATGATCTCGTACATGCAGGCCGCCCATCGCCGCCAGTAGTCGCCGCCAAGCTGGAACATGCCCTGAGTGCAGTAGTAGACGCCGTAGTAGAAGTTCGTCCCGCCGAATCGCTTCGGCAAGTTGGCCAGGATCCAGTCCCCGGCCGCGACGGCCGCCTTGTCGCCGTGCCGGCCGCTAAGCTCCAGGCACAGCAGAGCCGTGCCCGTCCTGGCCAGCAGCGGCTCGGCGGGACCCGTGTAGCCGAATCCGCCGTCGGGGCAGCGGCAGTTCATGACGAAGTTCAGCGCGTCCTCGACGGCCTGCCCGGGCACCGGCGCGCCGTTGCCGCGGCAGCTTCGCAGGCCCATCAGTGCCCAGCCGGTGACGGACATGTCGCTGTCGGCGCTGGTGTGCTGGTATCGCCAGCCGCCCTGGTGGATCGGGCTCTTGGCGAGCCTCTGGGCCGCGAGCGTCAGCTTCGTCGCCTTCGCCAGCGCGGCGTCGATGAGCTTCTGGCGGGCGGGGTCGACCATGCCGGAGACCTCCGAGAGCATCAGCGCGGATATCAGGTGGCTGTACATCGGCCCGTGCGACACGGTCGGCCCGACGAGCATGCCGGCGTCATTCTGATGAGCCAGCACGAAGTCCACGCCGCGGTTGATCGTCTGGCCGTAAGGCCCACGCCCGGGCGTGTTGCCCCTGGCCAGAAACGCCATCACGCACAGGCTCGTCACGCCGGAGTTTCCCTGCATCGGACACTCGAACGAGCCGTCCTTGAGCTGCTTGCCGGCCAGGTACGCCAGGGCGCTATCGACGGACTTGTCGATCATGGCGTCGTACCGGGCAAGCTCGGGCGAGGCCTCGTCGGCGCGCGCACGGGCCGCGCAGAACAGCAGCGCGCCGGCAATAAGCAGAACCACAAGCTTGAGGCCGACCCTCCCGGGGATTGCTATCCCCCTTCGCTGAAGCTTCGGTGGACAGGTCCCTGGGCTTCGGAACGCTTCGCATTGCGCACCGGATGTTGGGCTTCGGAACGCTTCGCATTGCACACCGGATGCCGGATACTGTCTCATCATGGTTTCTTGCCTCCTGCTTCCGCGCCGTCGCCGGCGCCGCCTGTGCCGCGCCGGGCGAGTTCATGGAAGTACCCGCGGATCAGTTCGCGGTACTCCTCGGGCCCGTCGGTTCGGGCGGCCTGGAGCAGCTGGCCGCGCAGCTTGCCCGACAGGCGAGCCCAGTTGGCCGGGTCGATGCCCAGCCTGGCCAAAATCGCGGGCGAGATGTCGGCCGTCATCGGTCCGGCGGCGCCCGGGGCATGGGCAGCCACGCGGGCCAGGGCGCTTGGGCCGAGGTCTCGCGTCGCCTTTGCGCCGGCGGCGGCGAGGTCCTTCATCAGTTCGTTGACCAGCGAGATCGAACGGTCGACCTGGAAGTCCGCCTCGTCGGCGGCGCCGCCGCGTTGATTGGGGTCGTCCATGATTCTGATCAGACCGGCCAGTTGGAGCGCCTTGGCGACGTGTTCGTCGGCGACGGCGTCGATCTTCTCGTTGAAGCCCTCGAACGCCTCGGCGGCATTGGCGTCGACGGCATTGTGGAGCATAGTTTCGGCCGCGGCGAGATGGCCGCGAAGGCGGTCCACTCTCGTGGCGGCGGCCTCGGTGAGCTGCTTGCTCTTCGGCACGATTCGTCGCAGCGGCGCGGAGTCATCGCGGGCCTTTTCCAGCTCCGTCCGCGCGGCCTGGAGGATATCTCCCAGACGCTTCTGTGCGGCCTGGACGACCTGCTCGGCGAAGCTCGGCGCCCCGGCGTCGATGTCGATCACGCAGGGCTCGCTGGCGCCGCGCCCGGGTCCGCCAAGCTCGCGCGGCAGCGAGTCCTCGGCCACGACGCGCACGGTAACCTGCCGGGCGCCCTGGAGGTCCATGGCGGCCAGGTCGAGGACGGTCGTGCCTTCGACGCTCGCCGGCGGCGCCTCGGCCGGGGGCCCAGCCAGCATCGTCGCCGGGAGGGCGGCGAGCCTTATCGGCGGGAGCACTCGCCCATCCGCCTCGACCTCCAGCGCCGCCGAGGATATTCCGAAGTCGTCGTCAGCGCGATACGCCACGCTCAGGCGGTCGGCGGGTCTGAGTCTCAGCCGCGCCTCGCCCGGCCTCGGGCCCGGCGGCGGGGGGATCAGCACCGCTACCGGAGGTGAGTCCGGCAAGACCTCGACAGCGTGCTGAGCCGGCGGATTGGTAAAGCCGCACTCGTCGGTGAGCCTGATGGACCATCGGTACTTGGGTCCCTTTGTCAACTCGAAGCTGTGCTCGTATGCGATCGCGCCGTCGGCGGCGGCGGCCAGGCTGGCGGGATAGCTCCTGCCGCCGACCACAAACTCGGCCTTGGCCGGCGGGGCCGCGGCGCGGACGGATATCGTGGCCTTCGAGCCCGCCACGGCTGAGATGTCGCCGGCGACGCCGGTGAAGGTTTCGGCGGCCCGTCGGGCGTACGCGGGGTATTCGATCTTCACGTCGATGTCCCGCACGGCCGGGGCGGGCACGACGCGAACGCTGTAGTACCGCGTCAGGGCGTCGCCCGCAGCGATGCGGAACCGCAGGGACCCCTGCGCGGGCGGGCAGGTAATGGCGAATCGCCGGCTGCCGTCGCGGCCGTCGCCCAGGCGGGACATCGAAAGCACGTTCTCGGCCCCGCCGGCAAAGCCGCTCTCGCGGTTCGGCTGGCGGCTCACCGCCGAGCGGTTCGACTCCTTCGACAAGCTCAAGGCAAGCTGGGAGCTCGACGCCAGGCGGAACTGGGCCCTTGTGACGGCCTGGTCGGCAACGGTCAGTTCCACGCGGAGCCTGCCGCCGGCAAGCATGACGTAGTCGATCCCGTCGCGGTCCCAGGCCTTCAGGTCGGCGGCGTTGACGCGGGTGATCTTCAGCGAGGTTGCGGAGACCCGGCTGACGTTTTCCATCATCGCCCGCCGCAGGAGCATCCCCGCCTGGTTGGGCCAGAGGGCCAGGATGCCCGCCAGCACGCCCAGCACCGCCGCCGCGGCCGCCACGGGCCTCGCCGCGGCCCGGAAGCTTGTCTCCCGGCCCGGATCGACGGCCTCGGCGTCGCCGGCGGCCTGGCTTGCCAGAGCGGCGATAAGCTCGTCGGACCCGCGAAGCGCCGGCGCGTCGGTGCTGGTCAGCAGTTCGACGGTCGAACTGAGGCGCTCCTGCAACTGCGGGTGGCGGGCCTCGACGGCCCTGGCGGCGGCGGCAAGGCCCCGCCTCCGCGCAAGGGGCCTGGCGATCAGCCAAGTCCCCGCCAGAAGCGTCACGGCAAGCGCGGCGAGCGACATCGACCACCTGGCGGCGCTTGAGAATATGACGAACCAGTAGTCGGCGCCCATGACGGCAAGCAGGCACGCCGCCGCCACCGCGAGCGTCCCGGCCGCGCCGCGCAGAAGCGTTACCGCCCGCCCGCGGCGTATCACGCCGCGCAGCTTGCGGACGATCGCTTCGGGCACCTGGTTGTCGCGAATCTCGGCCATCGTCTTGTTATGCCGCTGCCGCCTGCCGCCTGTTGCCCGCTGTTTATTGCCTTCTCTTACGTCAGCCCTGTCCGTTTGCGTATGATCCATTCGGCGCTGACGGCGGCGATGATCAGCGCCAGCAGCGGCCAGGAGTCCCACAGGCGAAGTTCGCGCCGCCGGCTGAGGGTGTGGCTCCGCTGGCCCAGCGCGTCGACAACCTCTTGGGCCTGGTCCGGCTGAACCACCACGCCGCCGGAAAGGCTCGCCAGTCGGCCCAGCATGGCCGTGTCGGCGGAAAGCTCCATCTCCTCCGCCGGGCCGACGTCGTCCACGGCGAACTCGGCCCGGACGGCGGAGACCTTGTCCATCGCGAGGATCGGCTCAGCATCGGGGGCCTCCAGCTCGACGCGATACTTCCCGCCAGCCAGAATCCCCAGCGCCGCCTCGTACATCCCGGCCGAGCTCGGCTGGTATTCCATCCGCCGGCTCATCACGAGCTTTTCGCCGCGGTAGAGCTTCACCGCGACGTCTTGGCTGAGCACCGGCGAGAGGTCCGCCCGGACGATGCGGGCCCGGACGCGGACGGCCTGGTTGGGCTCGTAGCGGGTGCGGTCGGCGCCGAGTTGGACATGGTCCGTCCCGCCGGCAAGCTTGTCGGTCGTGGCCCAGCGCATCACCTGGCCCCAGAAACGGTGGTGGTACTCGTCGCCCGCGCGGTACCGCATCCGCCACGTGCTGTCGAAGCAGATCGCCATCACCTTGCCGGCCGCGACGTTGTGCACCACGATCAGCGGGTTTTCGCGCTGGAACGCCAGCCTCTGCGCGTCGCGTTGGCGCAGCAGCGGCTCGTTGTCGGACTCCTCCGTCGTCGGCGTGCGGAGGAAGTCAGGCCGGGTGAGCGGTTCGGCGCAGGCGAGCACCGTAGCGCCCTGCTTGGCGGCCAGTGACGGATGCCGCCAGTAGATCGGCGGCAGCGACGACCATACGGCGTCGTTGTCCTCGGGCTGGACCTTCTGGAACATGACGGGATGTTCTCGCCCCTCAGCCGTCAGGGCGACGCGAAGGCCCGCGGTCGAGTTGCCGTCTACGGGCTTGTTGCTCGCGGCGAAGCGTACGGGGAGCATTTCCGCCAGCGGCGTGCGGGTGTAGGCGTGCGGCATGAAGTTGGGTCCGGCGATGACGACCAGCGTGCCGCCGCGATCGGTGACGAAGCGCCGCAGCGTGTCGAGTTGCCAGGGCTTCATCGCGCCTGGCGGGACGTCGCCGAGCACGATCGCGTCGAACTTCATCCACTCATCCGCGTTTGGCGGCAGGTCGGTGGCCTCGGCCTGGCCCGCGGGCCTGGCGGCTGAGGCGGCAACTGCGGGCCTCGGCGGGCTGTCGGCGATGCTGTCGGGATGCAGCAGGACGTGCTGGAGCGTCACGTTGCGGTCCCGCCCGTCGAACATGGTCCTGAGGTAGCGGAACTCCCACCGCGGGCGGTCTTCGATTATCAGCAGCCTGGTCTGCCGGCGCGTGACGTTGACGGTCATCGGGCGGGTGTTGTTGTCGGCGAAGGCCTCGCCTTCCCGCGGGGCGATTCGCACCGTGTACGTGTGCAGGCCCTCGCCGGCGGGCTCGTCGGTCAGCAGCACGCGCGGGCGGCAGCTCTCGGCGTTGTCGGGCACGCGGACGGTCTGCGACGCCGCCGTGCGCGGGCCGTCCATCAGGGCGACCTCGACCGTCCGCCCGGCCAGGCCGTCGAGCTTGAGTTCCGCCCGGACCAGCAGCTTGTCACCCTCGACCACCGTTTGCGGCGCATCGGCCGCCAGAACCGCCGCGTCGCGCGGAGGCCGCGAGGGGGCCATCGACACCGAGCAGATCGGCACCCTTCGAAGTCCAAGCCGTGCAGCCAGCGGCTCAGCCGCCGCCGGACCGTTATGCCGCCCGTCGGTCAGAACGACAATCCCCACCAACTGCCGCCCGGCCATCTCCGACGAGACCTGCGCGATTGCCCCGGCCAGGTCCGTCACCCGCTCGTCGGCAGGCGGACTCCAGGCATAGGCATCGCCGGCCGTCATCGTGTCGGCCTTTGCCGCGGCCAGGACCGACGATGCGTCCGTCTGGGAGCACCGCTGGGCAAACTCGTACAGCCGGACCGTGTAGCCGGCCTGGAGCTTGTCCAGCAGGCTTTCGGCGCCGTCGGCCTCCGCCCCGGCCGAACTGGCGCCCAGGAGCACCTCCCGCGCCAAGGCGAGCCTGCTGCGGTCGGTGACGGCGTCAATGGCCTGCCGCTGGTCATCCGACAGCGAGTCGTAAAATGACTGGTCATACCGCCGGCCGAGCGGCTCGATCTGGGCCGCGAGCTTCAACAGTGCCCCCGTCGCGCCGCGAAGGGCCTCCAGCAGCGGCTCGTACCGGCGGGCAAGCTGCCCGCCCGCGGCCGGAGCGGTGATCGCCAGGGCCGTGTCCAGCCTGTCGGCAATGTCGGCGGCAAGTTGGGCCCTGGCGTCGGCCAAGTCACGGGCGGTCTGGTCGTCGAGCTTGACCGTGCCTTCCTGGGCGGCGCCGAACGCCGCGTCCAGGGCGGCGGCGTCCTTTCGCGCGGCTGCAAGTTCGCTAAACAGGTCCTTCCTGCGGGCTTCGAGCTGCCTGCGCCGCGAGCGGGCGTCGAAGTCGGCCAGGCCGGCGAGGTCGTCGGCCGCGGCCGAGAGCCTGGCACGAAGCGTGTTCGAGGCCCGGGCCACCTGCTCGAACCGCACCGCGCGGCGCGGCCCCGACGGCGAGAGCATCGCGGCAAGGCGGAGCTTTTCCGGCCCGCCGCGCTGGACGTCGCGAACGGTCATCGACGCGGAAGTGTCGATCAGCACCGCCACGTCGCGGTCGAGGCGCTCGACCAGTTCCCAGCAGAACACCGGCTGGGCGAGCATGGCCACGACCGCCAGCACGGCCAGGACGCGAAGGCCGGCCATCGCCAACCCCGCCCCGCGCCGCACCGTCCGGCGTTCGAGCGAGTAAAGGCCCAGCAGCGATTCGACGGCCAGGCCGCCGCCAAAAGCGATCATCCACAGCCGCCAGTTGGTGGTCAGCAGGACAAACCGCATCGAAAGCTGCATCGCCGCCAACAGGCACGCAAACGCCGCCACCACCCGCAGCAGGAACATCGCCGCCCGAGTCCGGGTCTCGCCGCCGATGCGCCGGCTGACGGCCCGAAGGCCCAGCCAGGCCGTCAGGGTCACAAGAAACACGCCCGCGACCGCCAGGATCGGCAAGCCGACGGGAAGGACCCCATGAGGTTGTGCCTGTGCGATTGTCATTGCCGCCCGGATGAAGAAGGTCTTCGGTCTTAGCTCCCAGGTCTTAGGGTGGCAGAGCACTAAGCCTGCTCTTGTTATTGGCCAAACTCTTTTGCCGGTTCGCCCCAGGACCTTCTGTCCGCGTTTCGCCGGCCCGGCCTAACTCCACCGGCGCCGCCGAGTGCGCACGACGCCGCCGGGCGACCCAGCGGGCAAAGGCCGTCTCGGCCAGCAGCGTCAGCACCAGCGCAGCCGCCACGTACTGCCAAAGCTCGTCGGCGGGCACGCCGCCCGACACGGCCGCAAGCAGTTCATCCACATTCTCGACGCCAAACAGCAGCTTGCCCGCCTGAGCCTTTTGGCGGTCCAGGGCCGAACGAATGTGCGAGCCGGCAATCCGGAGGTCGGCGTCGGTAAGCAACGCCATGGCGCTCTCGTCTCGGCTGTCGACGACGACGAACGGCACGGCTTTGCCGTCGGGGCACAAGGCGGAGCATGCCTGGGCGACGGTCGGCGGCAGCAGCAGCCGGTACAGCCCCGGCTCGTCGGCGTTGTTGAACTGTGCCCGCGCCGCCGGATCGCCCGGCTCGACGGTCGCCGATCGTCTGGCCCCGCTGGGCGTGATCACGTCGAGCTTGTCGTCCGGCGCCAAAAGCTTGCCGGCCCCGGGCAGCTCTATCGTCACGTCCTGGCCGGCCCGGCCGTTGGGCTCGCCCAGCCCGCCTTCGGCCAGGTGGCAGACCGTCTCGTGCAGCAGCGGCACGAAGCAGTTGAGCGTCGGCAGGTTGCCCGCGCGGGCGTCCAGCGCCACCGCCAGCATGACGCAGCGGCCCTTGCCGAACGTTCGCTCAACCAGGAGCGGCTCGCCCGTGTCCAGTCGCCCGCCGACGCCGGCTTCGGCGCTTCCCTCCTGCGGCTCAAGGCGCCAGTAGCCGGTGAACGCCGCGCCGGCGGCGTCGTTGTCCGGATCGTCGGCGATCCGCGCAAGGGCCGGATGGCCGAACGAGGCCGGCGAGAGACGGGCCTTGGCGTCCAGCCCGGCCTTGAGCAGCCCAAGCCGGGCAGGCGCGACAGGCCGCCCCGCCGCGTCGCGCCAGTTGTTGTAGAACTCCGCCCGGCACTGCGGGCCGGGCGCGATCAACAGCCCCCCGCCGCCGGCGACAAACGCCGCGACCCTCTCCGCCATCGCCGCCGGCAGCATCGGCACGTCCGCAAGGACCACCACCGAGTAGTCGCGCAGGTCCGCAACCTTGGCGGCGTCCGGGGCGGCGACAACCGTCGGGGCCATCATGGCGCCGCCTGCGCCCTTGCCTGGCCGGGCGGCAGGATCGACCCGGCGGATCGACCTCGCCGACAGCGCGGCGTCGATGAAGTCCGCCGCGCCGCCAAGCGGGCGGCTCGACGGCGAGCCGTCCACGATAAGCACCCCAAGGGCCGCCCGAACGTCCACAACCCGGCGGTTTACGTTGTCGCCGCGAAAGGCGTCCTGCACATCCAGCCTTGCCGTCAGCACGTGCCGCCCGGGGCTGGCGAAACGGTGATTGAACCGCACGACCTCGACGGCGTCCGGCCCGATCCGCGAAAGGCCCTTGGTCCCGACCGCCGCGGCGTCGACCAGCAGGGTGACGGCCGCGTCGCCTGCCACTTCGGCGTCGGCGGAGCGCACGTGAACGTCGATGCCGACCTCGCGGTCGGTGCCGATCACCCGGCGGTCCGGCAAGATGTCCGCAATCGCCAAATTGGCCAGGCTGCGCGGCGCGGGCACTACGGCGACGATCACGTCCGGGACCGTCGGCAGACTCCGCAGGGCCGCGCCCACGGACCGCCAAATCGCCTTGTCGCGCACGGACCAGCCGATCTGCTGGCCGTCGGTTATGAGGATGATCTTCTTGCCCGGATTCGCCCCGCCGGCAAGCGTCCGCGACGCCAACTCAAGCGCCGCCCCCGCGCGCATCGTGCCGCCCGTCGGCGTAAGGGCGTCCAGCGACAGGGCCAGGTCGCCGCGGTTGGCCGTCGGGCTGCCGAGGATCGCCCGCGGCACGGCCCCCGCCAGCACGAGGCTTATCCCGTCGCCCGGGCCGCAGTCGGCCGCCACCGCCCGCGCCATGCGGACGGCCTGGTTGAAGTTCGTCTCGCCGCCGTCGCGGCCTGGCGCAGGCAGCGTCATCGACATCGAGCCGTCAATGACTATCGCCACGTCCTTTGGCCCGCCGCCGAAGTTCCACAGCCCGGCCTGGCGCCACTGCTCGAACGCCCCGGCCCCGGGGGGAACCATCAGCAGCAGCGCCGCCACGATCAGCATCCGCAGCCGCAGCGGCCTGCTGGACCACGCCGACGCCGCCACGGCCAGGCAAACCGCCGCCGCGGGCACGGCCGGGATCAAAGCCAGCGCCATCAGCGTGGGCCTCGACGGCAGCAGCGGCCTGGCCGCCGCCAGGACCGCCAGCGCAACCACCATGCACCGCAGGAACAGCAGCCCAATCTCCTCGGCCATGATCCGCCGGCTCCTCACAGCCAGCGAGGCCGACAAGAACCGCATGGCCCCCCACCCAACCACACGAGCCTTGCTGCGATTGAGCAGGTGGATGACGACCGGGATCGCCAGGGCACAAAGGGCCAGGAGAGTTGACCAGTTGAGGAATGTCATTTCTCTCGCTCGGCAAGGTATGCGCTCAGGGCCGCGCCGAAGTCGCCTCTGGTGGATAGCCGGACGTAGTCCACCTTCATCTGCCCGCAGCCCTCTTCCAGCCTGGCAACGTGCCGGCGGAACTGGTCGAGGTACTCTCTACGGATCGCGCAGGGGTCCACGCGCTGCCGCCCGGCGGGGCTTTCGAGGTCGCCGAACTCGGTGAACTGCTCGAACGGGAACGTCAGCTCCTCTTCGGCCAGGACGTGCAGGACCATCACCTCGTGCCTGCGGTGTCGGAAGTGGTGCAGCGCGCGGAGGATTTCGCCGGGATCGTCCAGCAGGTCGCTTATGACCACCATCAGCCCGCGCCGGTGCGAGCGCCTGGCGACGTCGTGCAGGATCGGCGCGACGGCAGTCTGGCCGCCGCAGCCGGCGGCGGCGAGCTCGCCGAGCAGCACCCGCAGGTGCCCGGGCCTGCTTCGCGGCGGGATGTGAGCGCGGATTCGCGTGTCGAACGTCACCAGGCCGACCGCGTCCTGCTGGTGGATCATCAGGTGGGCCAGCGAGGCGGCCAGGAACCGGGCGTACTCGAACTTGCTGAGCATCTGCCCGTCTGCGCTGGAGGCCAGGCTGCCGCGGTAGCCCATCGAGCCGGACGCGTCCAGCAGGATCGTCACCCGCAGGTTGGTCTCCTCGACGTACTGCTTGACGTAGTAGCGGTCGGATTTGCCGTAGGCCCGCCAGTCCAGGTCGCGCATGTCGTCGCCGGGGGCGTACTGGCGGTGCTCGGCGAACTCGACGGAAAAGCCCTTGTACGGGCTTAGGTGCCGCCCGGCCACAAAACCCTCGACCACGGCGCGGGCCAGCAGCTCCAGCCGATGGAGCCTGGCCAGCGCCTCGCCGTCAAGCAGCCGCGCGTACTCTGGTTTTGCTTCCGGGCCAACCATTACGGCATCCCAGGGGTTCTGCCTCGAAAACGGGGACTGGCTCCGCCGCTGTTTGGCGGTGCCTGTCCCCGTTTTCGCTATTCGCATTTGATCTCCTTCAGCAGCCTGTTCACGATCTCGTCGGAGTTGATCCCCGCCGCCTCGGCGTTGAAAGTGGTTATCACGCGGTGCCGCAAAACGGGCAGGGCCATCTCGCGGACGTCCTCGCACGTCGCGTGGCAGCGCCCGTTGATGATAGCCCTGGCCTTCGCCGCAAGCGTCAGGTATATGCTCGCCCGCGGGCCGGCGCCCCAGGTGACCAGCTCGTCGATGAAGCCCGGGGCCTCCTTCGACCGCGGGCGGGTCGCCCGGACCAGGTCGCGGGCGTACTCCAGAACGTGCTGGGCGGCCGGGACGCGAAGGACAATCTGCCGGAGGCGCAGGATGTCCTTGCCAGTCAGCACCCGCGAGAGTTCCGGATGATACGTGCCCGCGGCCTGCTTGACGATCGCCAGTTCCTCCTCCGGCGAGGGGTAGTCCACGTGGATACTGAACATGAAGCGGTCGAGCTGGGCCTCGGGCAGCGGGTAGGTGCCTTCCTGCTCGATGGGGTTCTGGGTGGCCAGAACGAAGAACGGCTCGCCCAGCGGGTAGGTCCGCTCGCCGACGGTAACGCGGTGCTCCTGCATGGCCTCCAGCAGGGCCGCCTGGGTCTTGGGCGGCGTGCGGTTGATCTCGTCGGCAAGGATCATGTCCGCGAAGATAGGCCCGTGGACGAATCGGAAGACCCGCTTGCCGGTGGTCCGGTCCTCCTCGAGCACGTCCGTGCCGGTTATGTCCGACGGCATGAGGTCCGGCGTGAACTGGATCCGCTTGAAGCTCAGGTGCAGCACGTCGGCCAGGGTGCGGACCAGCAGCGTCTTGGCCAGGCCCGGCACGCCGACGAGCAGGGCGTGAGCGTGGCAGAACATCGCGACCATCACCTGCTCGATGACGCTCCGCTGACCGACAATCACGTGGGCCAACTGGCCCGTCAGCGACTTGTACGCCTCGCCCAGTGCGGCCACGGCCGAAACGTCGTCGGCGCCGTCGGCGATAAGGGGCTTGCACTCAACCGGCGGCTCGTGCGCGGGCAGGGCGGTCGGTTCGGTCACGGCTTTGCTCGCCATCAATGGATCTCCGGATTACCTGAATCCAGGAACTGGCCGCCCAAACGACGGTTAATACTTTAACCCCCCCTGGCCGGAAGAGTAGCCGCACAATCGCGTTTAGTTCGCCGCCTGTTTTGACGGCGGGCGGGCCATGGCGGATACGGATAACTTTCTGCTGCCGCATGCATGGTCTGCCAAGCTCCAAATAACAAGCACCAAATGACAAACAAGCTCCAAACAACAAGAACCCAAACGGCTGGCGCCGAATCCACCTGTCACCGGGTAACGGGCGAAGAGGCGCCAATTGGGCTGCCGGATCTCCCGAGAGTCGCCAGTAGGCAACCCAAGATGGCTTTGTTTGGAATTTGGAGGGTTGTGATTTGGTCCTTGTTTGTGTTTTGGTGCTTGTAGTTTGGTACTTATCATTGTGTACATGTTCCGGATTCAACTGAGCGGCAAGGTGTCCATTGATTCCAGACGCTGCACCAGCCGCTGGCTCACGGCTGCCGGCCGGCTGCTCTCGATCGGGAGGCGAATATGCGAAGCAAGTCAATTTTGGCAATCGCGGCGGCGGCCGCGGCGGCCGCGGCGGTCGTGGCGGTCGTGTCGGCCGTGACGGACCGCGCATGGGCCGCGGATGCCCCCTGGCCGCCGAAGGGTTCGGCCGTCAGGTTGCCGGTCGTCCGCGACAACTGGACTTCCGCCTTCGGCGACGAGCGGTACGGCAACAACGGCGGCGCGTCGCGGATGAAGCTCAAGGGCCAGCAGGAGCACTCGATGTTCGACATTGACCCCTCGGCGCTGAAGGGCAAGCTCATCACGGGCGCGCTTTGGCACGTCCGAAGCGCCGGCGTCAGGGAGCCGCTGCGCCGCGTGACGGTCTCGACGCTCGCCTCGCCGTGGGTCGAGGGCACCGCCAGCCGGTACGAGCGCCAGCCAGGCAGCAGTTGCTTCGCCCAGGCCGAGCTCGGCAAACGCGACTGGTCATACCCCGGCAGCACGCTGATGGACGTCGCCTTCGGCGGCGGGCGGACGATCTGGCGCTTCGCCGAGGCTTCGGCGCCGGCGGCCCAAGGCTGGCAGGCCGTCGCAATAGACCCCGACGTCCTGGCGGCCAGGGTCGCGGGCCTCAGCTACGGCCTGGCCGCGTACGACGACGTCGGCAGCGAGTGGTCGTACCGCGGCGGGCGATTCACCTACTCGACATTCCCAAACCGCTACATCTTCAGCCGCGAGCAGAGCTCGAGTGCGCCCTGGCTGGAGGTGTGGGTCAACGGCGCGGACTCTGTCCCGCCCCCGGCCGTGACGGACATCGCCGCGACCACGGACAATCTGCCCGCCGGCGAGGCGATCGTTACGTGGACCACCCCCGCGGACTCCGGCGGCGGAAAGACGCTCGGCTTCAATGTCTCCTTCGCCACAGGCGGCAAGCCCCAGGCCCCCAAGGGGAGCGGGCAGGTGCCGCGGTATCTCATCCCCTTTGCCGGCCCCCCCGGCCAGCAAGTGCGCATGCACCTTGCGGGCCTTTCCATCCCGCCCGTCCTTGGGGCCGCTAGCGCGGGCGCCGCGGTGACGCTGACGATCTCCGCCGTGGACAGCGCCGGCAACGTCGGGCCACCGGCGAGCAAGGCCATCCGCGTCTCGGCCGAGCCTGCCGCGATGGAACTGCCCGACGCGGGCATCGAGCCATTCGCTCCGTCAACGGACCTGCCTTCCGCCGGGCCGCTGAAGGTCGCCGTCGTCGACCTGCTGGACAAGATCAGCCCCGCCGACGGCACGATGATCCCGCCCCAGCCGAAGGGGTATCTCGGCGGCAACCACATCTGGTCGGCGGCGAAGAAGCTCGTGCGGCTCTACGCGGCCCGCAACGAGGCTGTGTGCTTCCAGGTGAACCTCGCCGGCTCGGCCAAGGCGGCGCGGGCCACCTTCACATTCCCCGCCGCCTCCGGCGTCAAGGCCAAGGTCGAGCGGTTCGACTACGTCCAGACTTCCGCCGGCGTGCTGCCGGACGTGATCGTCCCGCTGCCCGCCGGCGGCGGATTCGCCGTGCCATTCGCCGACGACCCGCAGGCCGCGGGGGCACAGAACGTCAGCCTGCTGTGCGAGGCGCAGATCGGGCACGACGCCAAACCCGGGCCGCTGGGCGGCACGCTTCGCATCGAGGCCGACGGGCAGGCGCTGGACATCGCCGTCGAGCTCAACGTGTGGGACTTCACGCTGCCGGACAAGCTGTCGTTCATCCCGGAGATGAACTGTTACGGCACTGCCGACCCGGGCGCGGGGCTGGAGTACTACCGCGTTGCCCACGAGCACCGTTTGTGCATCAACCGCCTGTACTACAACTGGCGCGGCCAGCCAAGTGCCGCGCCGCGATGGGCCGGCGGGGCCTTCGACTGGGCGGCGTGGGACAAGGCGTTCGGGCCGCTGCTGGACGGCTCCGCCTTCGCCGACCTGCCGCGTGCCGGCGAGCCGGTGGACGTGTTCTACCTGCCCTTATGCGAGAACTGGCCGGCGCCGATCGAGAAGCACTACCTCAAGACGTACTGGATCGACCGCGCGTTTCGGCCGGAATACCGCGAGGAACTGTCCAAAGCCTTCGCCCAATTCGCCAGCCACTGCGACCAGCGGAAATGGCACCAGACGATCTTCGAGTTCTACCTGAACAACAAGGTCTACTTCAAGCGTGAGGGCGGCTGGGGGCGGTCGTCGGCGCTTTGGATATTCGACGAGCCTGTAAACACGCAGGACTTCTGGGCCTTGCGGTGGTACGGGGCCGCCTGGCGGCAGGCGGTGGCAGCCTCGGCCGGGGCGGCAAAGATGTGGTTCCGCGCCGACGTGTCCTACAGCCAGTACGAGCGCGACATCTTCCGCGACGTGCTGGACATGGAATGTCTCGGCGGCTGCGACGAGCAGAAGGTCCGCATGGCGGCCGAGAGATCCCTGCTTGGCGGCGGGGGCTGCCACGTGCAGTACGGTTCGGCCAACGATCCGGCTACGGCGAACCTCCAGCCGGCGCTGTGGTGCCTCAAGGCGTTCTCGGACGGCTCGGTCGGCGTGCTGCCGTGGCAGACCATCGGCAGCGCCGAGAAGCTCTCCAAAGGCGCCCCCACGGGCCTGCTCATCGCGGCGCCCCCGTCGGGGGCCCCAAGGGCCGGCGGCGGCGTCGTGCCGTCGGTGCGCGTCAAGGCGTTCCGCCGCGGCCAGCAGGACGTCGAATACCTGACGATGCTCGGCGACGTGACCGGCAAGCCGCTGTTTGCCGTTGCCGGAATGCTGAAGAAGCGGATCAACCTTTCGGGTGCGGTCCGCAAGACGTCCGAGGCCGACGCCGGCACGGTCAACTTCGACAAGGCCGGCGCGGCGGCGCTGTGGCGCCTGCGCATCGCCGCGGGGGCGGCCATATCAGCCAAGCACCCGCCCTACCGCCGCTGCATCCGGCCGATAATGGTGCCCAAGCGCGACCTGGCCGGGCTGGACATGCCCCGCTACGCCAACCCGGCCCCGCCCCTGCCGCCCAGCGGTCCGGACATGGATTGACCACCTGGACGGAAAAGGAGAAAGGGCGAAGAGAAGAAGAACTGGCAGCATTTCAACGCAGAGCACTTGGCGCGGGCTTCGCCCGCAACCCAAAGAAGAACTCAACGCAGAGCACGCAGAGCACGCAGAGAAGATGAAGACAAAAAGTCATATCTATTTGTCTCTGCGGTCTTTGCGCTCTCTGCGTTGAAAAATCTTCTCCTCACGCGAAGAAACTGACGGTTAGCAGTGCAGAGATCGCAGAGGAAGAGGCAAAAGGAAGAGGCTTGCGTGAACATGCCGTTTCTTCTTCCTTTTCCTCTGCGAGCTTTGCGTGCTCTGCGTTGAATTCTTCTTCTTCTCTTCCCGCGACACGTTTCCTGCGTGACATTGACCCGGCCGGCGGATGCCGATACGATGTTTTTTTTGCGTCGCCCCGCGGGGCCGAGCACGGGAGTTTGCGATGGGCAAGTTGGAAGAGGCGGTCAAGGGTCTGAAGTACGACGCCGGCGGGCTTATCCCGGCCGTGGTTGTCGACGTCGGGACCAGGCAGGTCCTGATGGTCGCCTACATGAACGAGGCGAGCCTGCTGGACACGATCCGGACGGGCAAGACGCACTTCTGGTCGCGAAGCAGGCAAGAGTACTGGATGAAAGGCGAGACCAGCGGTCACACGCAGGAGGTCAAAGCCATCTACGCCGACTGCGACAAGGACACGCTGGTGATCGAGGCCGTCCAGCACGGCGCGGCCTGCCACGAGGGATACCTCTCGTGCTTTTTCCGCAAGCTCAACCAGGCCGGCGAGTGGGAAGTGGTCGCCGAGAAGCTTTTTGACCCGGACAAGGTGTACAAGAAGAAGTGACCACGCTCCATGCCATATCCGCCCGTCGGCTGACGGTGCTCTTGAACCTCCTGTTGGCTCTTGCCGGCGTGGTTGCCCTGGCGGCGCTGGTGATCGAGCACGGATTCCGCCCGCCCCTGCCGGTTGGGCTGGACGTGCTCCACGCGGCCCAGATGGCCGTGGTGGCTATCTTCGTTCTCGACCGCCTTGTGCGGCTCGGGCTGTCTAGCGCCCGCGCGGCGTACTTCCGCGAGAACTGGCTGGACTTCGCCTTGATGCTCATCGCGGCCGGCGCCGTCGCGGCCTGGCCGGCCGAGGCCAAGGTTTTCTCAGCCGGCGCGCTGTATGTCGTGGTCACGCGGGGGTACATGCTGGTTTCGCTTGTCCTTCGCGGCCTCAGCGCGAACCTCGATTCCGCCGGCGGCGGCCTCTCGCCCAGCCGGGTGCTGATCGGGACCTTCCTGGTCCTGTGCCTGGCCGGTACGGGCCTGCTGCTTCTTCCGGCCGCCACGCCGCCAAGCCACCAGCCGATCCTGTACCTCGACAACGCCCTGGTCACCGCCTTCAGCGCCACGTGCGCCGCAGGGCTGACCGTTCGCGACACGGGCACGGACTTCACGCTTTTCGGGCAGGTGGTGATCCTGGGGCTGATCCAGGCCGGCGGGCTGGGGATCATGCTCTTCGGCACGATCATGGCGATGGTGGTCCGAAGAGATGTGTCGGTCAACTCGGGCGGCGCCGCCGGCGAGGTGACGGGCGAACAAGGCGCCGGCCGGGTCGCGCGGGCCGCGATGTTCGTGGTCGCCGTGACTCTTCTGGTCGAGGGCGTCGGGGCGGCCATGCTGTACCCCATGTTCGCCGCTCCGCGGGGCGCCTATGTGCCCGGTCCGGCCGAGGCGGCCTGGCAGGCCGTCTTCCACAGCGTCTCGGCGTTCTGCAACGCGGGCTTCTCGCTCTTCGGCGAGAACATGATGGCCGGCGTGGCCGAGGGCTGGCAGACCCCGCTTCGCCAGCGATGGCAGATGCTCGGCGTGATCGGGCCGCTGATCATCCTGGGCGGGCTCGGCCTGCCGGTCCTGGAGGACTGCGGCCGTTACCTGTGGCGAACGGTCAAGCGGGTTTTGGGGCGCGCCCGCATGCCGCGGCCAAGTCTCTCGCTGCATTCCAAGATAGCGATTCGGGCCACGGCGGCGCTGCTGGTGATCGGCGCGGGTGGGCTGATGCTCTTTAGCACCGAGGCCCAGCCCCCGAAGCTGGAACGCAATCCCACCTACGGGCCCGGCTGGACCATCAGGCAGGACCCGAAGCGGTTCCGCAACATGCTTTTCGGCCCCAGGCTGCGGGAGAGCGTCTTGCAGTCCATCACCGCTCGGACGGCGGGTTTCAACACTATCGACATGGAAAAGGACCTTACCGACGCGTCCAGGTTGTGGATGTGCGGTTTGATGATCGTCGGCGGCAGCCCTGCCGGCACGGCCGGCGGCATGAAGACCGTCACCTTCGCGGTCCTGATCCTCGCGGCCTGGTCGATGATCCGGCGGCGAAAGGAGATCGAGGTCCATCGGCGGACGATCTCCGCCACGCTGCTGCGCCGCGCCGCGGCCATGGCCCTGTTGTACATGACGTTCGTGGGGACCGTGACGCTGCTGCTCTGCCTGGCCATGCCGCGGTGGGACTTCATGAAGCTGTTTTTCGAGGCGTGCAGCGCATGCGGGACCGTGGGCCTCTCGGCCGGTTTGACCGGCCAACTCAGCCTGATGGGTAAGCTGGTGGTCATCTTCGCGATGTTGGCCGGGCGCGTGGGGCCGCTGGCGGTGCTTCTGGCCACGACCATTCACCTCCGGCCGGCGGAATCCCAATATCCCTCGGAAACCGTGCTGATCGGGTAATCGGGTGATGCTATCGAACGTTTCGCAGTGATAGGTCTGGGGCGGTTCGGCATGCGGATGGCGACGCCGTTGGCGGACGCCGGTGCCGAGGTGATCGCGCGATTCCCGACGGAGTAAGCGGCATCGCCCCGAAGAACGCCCCGAAGAACGCTTGTGTGTTCATGCACGCAAGAGATAATAGGAAAGCGCGGCCCGTAATTATCGCAGCCCAAGGGTTGTGCGGGAAATATCGCAGTCTATCGTTGATACTCGTTCTTAGGGAGTCCGTCCATGCACAGGCATCTAGCATCCATTATCGTTATCGCTTTGTCTGTTTGCACGGGATTTGCCGACGATTCGGCCAGGGAGTTGGCGGGGCGCGTCGTTGATGAGAAAGGGCAGCCGGTCACCGGGGCAAAGGTGGCTGCAATTGGCAGTCCCCCGGCCGGCGGGGAAATGCAGCAGCTAGCCTCGACGTTTACCGGCACGGATGGTTCCTTCCTTTTCGGGAAGGAGGTGCGACAGGGCTTTGCGATGATCGTGGCGTCGAAGGAGGGCAAGTGCATCGACTGGGGCGACTTGTTCTTGGCTGGCTCCACCGAGCCGGTTCTTCAACTGGGCCCACCGGCGGCCATCGAGGGCAAGATCGTCGATGACGCCGGCAAACCTGTGGTTGGCGCAGCCGTCGCCCTGCTGCTCACCATGAAAGAATCTCGGGCGAAGCAGATGTTCTCCCCTATTCGCGTCGAGCCCTTCCTGGCGAAGACCGACGATCAAGGCCATTTCCGCTTTGCGTCGCTGCCAAAGTCGGCAACGGTTGCCTTCGACATCACGGCCGCAGGCAAGGCGCGGGCGCTGGTGGAGAATCTCACTCCCGGCCAGAAGGGGATCAGGCTGGTCCTGCCTCCCGAGGGCCGGATCGAGGGCGCCGTGGTCGAGAAGGGAACGGAGAAACCACTTGCCGGGGTGACGGTGCATGCCATCGGCTCTGTTACCAGCGGCATTTACCAGCAGTCCGCCAAGACCGACAAGGGCGGGCATTTCAGCATGGCTGGCATGAGCGCGGGTAAGTATGAGGTCGAAATCGTTGGCGAAGGCGGTTCAATGCCGGAGTGGATCGGCATACAGGAGAAGTTGCAGGTCGAGAACGGCAAGGCCGCCACCGTGAAAATCGAGGCCACCCGCGGTGGTGTCCTGGAGGTCGCCGTCATTGATGCTGCCAGCGGCAGACCTATCGCTGTCCCCGCATCCGTCGACATATCCCCCGCGGCGGATCTTAGGATTTCCAAGTCCGACGGCATGGCCCCGGGCGAGGTCGCCAAGCTCTACCTGTCGCCCGGCAAGTATGTAATCACCAAGATTTGGACGACGGGCTACTTGTACAAGGAAGAAAAGGGCAAGTCGTTCTCTGTCGAGCTTGGGAAGACCGAGCGTGCCGTGGTCTCAGTCACGGCAATGCCACAGATCGTGCTTACTGTTTATGATTTGGTCGGCAGGCCCGTGCCGGCCGCCACAGGTCAGATAATGCCCTTCGTGCAGTCCCCGAAAGACGTAGTTGCCGACGCGAACGGGCGCCTGGTTCTCGACCCGGAGGACGCGGGCCCGTGGTTCTGTCTCGTTCTGGTGCGGCATCCCAAGCGAAACCTCGCGGCCGTGGTCGTCGTCGCCAAGGACGAGAAGCCCCCCACGGTTATGCTCCGCGCACCGACCAAGGTTTCTGGGACTGTGAAGGATGCCAACGGACGTCCGGTGGTCAACGCCTTGGTCCAGGCACAAATCGACGCTTCGCATATGGGGCGATTCGCTATCGTTGCGAAGGCTCGGACCGACAAAGATGGCCGCTACCAACTGGAAGTGCCAAACATCACGGCCCAGTATGCGGTGTCCGCTCATGCGTCCGGGTTCAGCGTGGCTGAGTTCGTGCTTGACCAACCTGAGATCGCCGAAGGAAAGGAAATCGTGAAGGACCTAGTGCTCAAAGCCGCGGACCGGAAGCTACGAGGGCTTGTAATGGATGCAAAGAGCAAGCCAGTGCCTGGTGCGATCATCACTGCAATAGCGTCCGCGACTCATTCTTACCCCGGCTCATCTGTCACCGATTCTTCCGGGCACTTCGTCCTGGAGAATCTAGATGACGAACGTGCCATTAACGTATACGCCCATGTGCCCGGGCGTGGCTGGACGGGGGAGAGCACCGTTAAGCAAGGCGACCAGGAGGTCACGATAATTGCTGCACCATCGCATTGGGACTAGCGTACGATGCCGAGGGAGCTGTGCACCGAAGCTTTGGCGAAGCCTGTTTGATGGGATTCTGAAAACAACTACTGCACAACTTTGAGGCGGCCTGCCGGCAGGTCCCTGGGCCGGGAGTCTCCGCTCTGAAGGGACCGTAGTAGGTGGTTGGAACAGTACCCAGGCGACAGTCATCGTCCTCGTTCTCGGCCTCGTCCTCGGCCTCGGCTTTTCGTTTCATCGAGTGAGTCGAAGGCCCCTCTGCGGCCGCGGTAAACCTTCCCTCTCAGGCGCCGCAGCCGCCGCCGGCTTCGTCTTCGGCCAGGCCGTTTTCGTCGTTGTAGGCGGCGGGGTCCTTGCCCTGCTCGATCCAGGTGATCTTGCGCACGCGGCGTTCGTGCCGCCCGCCGGTCTCGAAGGTCGTGCTCAGCCAACTGGCGACGATCCGCCGGATGAGTTCCTCGCCGAGCACGTCGCTGGCAAGGCACAGGATGTTGGCGTTGTTGTGCCGGCGGGACATCTGGGCCGTCAGTTCGTCGTGGCAAAGCGCCGCGCGGATGCCGGCGATCTTGTTGGCGCAGATCGTCATGCCGATCCCGCTGCCGCATATGAGGATTGCCGCCTCCGCCTTGCCGTCGGCGACGCACCTGGCGGCGGGGTATGCGAGGTTCGGGTAGTCGCAGCTCCGCGAGCTGTTGGTGCCCATGTCCAGAACATCGTGGCCCTGCTCGCTGAGCAAGACGGCGACCTTTTCCTTGACGGAATGGCCGCGATGATCGGCGGCTAGTGCGATCCTCATAGTGGTCCTTTATCCAATCCGATCCGTAAGGCCTTCTTGCGGGCGCAACCGCGGCGGGTCGCGGCTGGCGTAATCCCTATAGTACTGCCTGGGCCAACGCGATCCGCAAGGCTTTCTCGATTCTCACGGCCGCGGCGCGGTAGGTGTCCACACTGCCGCCAACCGGGTCCGGCACGTCGCCGCAGGCGTCCAGCGTGCGGATCTTGTGGGCCTCGTCGGGGGCTATCGCCCTGGCCTGGGACACGTGAGAATCCGTCATGCAGAATACCACATCGGCCTCTTTTATCAACTCCCTTGTCAAGTTTCGGCTGCGATGTCGCGAAATGTCCGCCCCCATCGCTTTCGCCGCCTGGACGGCCTGGGCGGTTGCCCGGACGCCGTCAGGAGCGGCAATGCCCGCGGAGAGCACTTTCACGCCGTGACGGGGCAGGTCGCCGGCCTTGCAGCCCAGGCGTTCGGCCAGGATCTTCCGCGCCAGTCCCGCCGCCATCGGGCTGCGGCAGGTGTTGCCGGTGCATACAAAGAGGTACGTCCGCGTCAGCATCCGGCGGATGCTGTCCTCGTCGTATACGCCGGGGCGGAGGACCTCCCAGCCGGACCCGTCGCAGCGGACGATCGTGCTGTCGTGGCCGTAACGCGTCGGGCCGCTGTCGATAAGCAGGTCGATCTTCCCGTCGAGGTCCTCCAGGACCTCCCCCGCCGAGCGCGGCGAGGGCCGGCCGGCCAGGTTCGCGCTGGGCGCCACCACCGGCAGTGAAATGCCCGATAGCATTGCCTGGGCGACAGGCTCGTCGGGGCAGCGCAGGCCGATCAGCCCGTCGTGGCAGAGCCGCTCGTAAAGCCCCTGCCGCCGCCGCAGGCGGGCGTCGGCGAGTTGCCCGCCGGCAGGCACGACAAGCGTGACCGGCCCGGGCCAGCTTCGGCGGATGAGCAGCTCCGCGGCGTCCGGAAGGTCCCGAACGTAGTGGTGCACGTCCTTGGGCCTGCCCAGGTGCAGGCTGAACGGGCGGGCCGGGCGGGCCTTGAGCTCGCGAAGGCGGTCTAGGCCATCGTCGCAGGTCGCCAGCGCCGCCACGCCGTAGACCGTCTCGGTCGCGAAGCCCACCAGGTGGCCCTTCTTGAGCGCCAAGACGCCCATGTGGGCGGCCTCGGCAACTTCCCGGCTGCTGGCGCGATCGACCTTTATCACATTCGTCGGCAATTACGACTCCCTTGCTCGCCGGACTAATCCGAAACAAAACCAAAACGCCAATTCACAAATCAAGGACCAAATAACAAGCATCAAGGTCCAAACAAGGACCAAACGGCAAAACAGCAGGTTCCAAACAGGAGCCTGTCTTCAAGCCCCAATTTTCAAAACACGCTGCATTCCTCTCGTGCGTTTGTGATTTGTGATTTTGCCGTTTTGAATCTGTTTGCTATTTGGTGCTTGTCATTTGGGATTTGGTTTTGACCCGCCGGCAGCCTCGGCCGCAAGGGGGCTCTCCGGGTATTGCTCGACGATCCGCCGCCGCGCCGCGGCGGACTCGGCGGCCTTGCCGAGTTTGTCGTACGCCTTGGCGGCGATCATCAGAAGCTCGGGGGCGTAGTTGGATCGCGGGTTCACCTTCACCAGCACCGCCGCCTCGCGGGCGGCGCCGGCGTAATCCGTCTTGGCAAAGCATTTTCTCGCCACCAGGAGCGACCAGTAGCCTTCGAGCTTGTCGGCCGGAATGTCCAGGCCCCACATCTCGATGTATTCCTCGGCGTCGGCGAACTGGCGTTCGAGCAGGTACTGCTCGACGTGCCGGGCGAAATCGCCCTTGGCGATCTCGACCCCTGTTCGCCTGATGTCGCGCTCGTGGCGGACGGCGGCGTAGGCCTTGCGGGCCTCGGCCAGGTTGCCCCGCGCCCGCCAGACGTCGCCGATGCCGACCTTCGCGGCCCGGACCGCGTGCAGGCCGCTGACGGCCCCGTAGTCCCGCAAGACGCGGGTGAAGATCGCCATCGCGGCGTTGGGGTCCGCGAGTTCCTCCAGCATCGTCCTGGCCGCCCGATCGGCCATGTCGCCTCGAACCGAGGCCGTCTTGGCGAGTTTCTCGCCCTTGAGGTACGCCTTTGCCCTGGCTTCGGGGGCAAGCTCGGCTGCCACAAGCGGCACCGTCTCGCTGACCAGCGCGTCGGATGGGCCCGAGTCACGGGCCAGCAGGGCCTTGCCCGCCTTGACCATCGCGCCGGTGGCCCCGGCCGCATGCAGCAGCAGGACCGCGTTGGCGTTGGCCTCGACGCTCAGAGCGGCGAAATCGTAACCCTGGACGATCTGCCTGTGCATGGCGACGCTGTCGAACCTGCCGGCGGCCACCTGGTCCCACGGGCGGGTGGTGTAAACCACATTTCGGTAAGTCAACTCCCTGCCCGCGGTCCTGGCCCTCAGCGTCGCCGTCCGCGGGCCCGGCACAAAATAGACGTGCTCGACCTTCGCTCCAGTCGCGACCTGCCCGTCGCCGAAGTCCCAGTCAAACTCCGGAGTCCCGCCGGACCGCCCGGCGGCGACCACGGCCTCGAAGGTCCATCGCTGGTAGTGCCGCCCCGCCAGGAAGACCTCGCCGGCGTGCCGCGCGAAAAAGCTCGCGCAGGCGGGTTTGCCGTACTGCTCCATCGCGCCTGCATGGGCCTCGGCCGCCGGCAAGAACACGTGAGGCGCAATAGGCCAGATGCGCAGGTCCCCCGGCGCCTGCCAGGCAGCCACCGCGACCGGATCGCCGCTGAGGTTGACGTGGTAGAACGTCAGTTTGTGCGCCCCGGCCGAAAGCTTGACGCTGCCTCGCCTGCGGATGTCGCGCTGCGGCAGGTGCGTCCCGCCGTTGGCGACGACCTCCTCGTCGTCGATCAGAAGGAACGACGCGTCCTGGCTGGAACATGCGAACTGGTATATGCCACTGGCCGGGCAGTCGAGCCAAGCCGTGAAACGCGTGACAATGTTGCTCTGCGGGCCGAAGGGGTTGTGGCCAATGAAGATGTCAGGCAGGAAGGTTCGTCCCAGCAGCGTCGGCGAGTTCTCGAAGGCATGGCGGGCAAAGGCGAGCACGGCCACCGCCCTGCCGGTGTATAGCTTGGTCTCCATCAGGACGCCGCGGCGGATTTCGAGTGTTTCCTTCGGCGCCGGCGCCTTGGCGTTGCCGAAGTAGACGTAATACTGGTCCACCTGGCCGCGCTGGGCGAAGGCGATCTTGGCGAAATCGCCCGGCCCGACCATCAGCACGGCGCTGAGCACCTCGTCTCGCGAGCCGGTGGCGACGCGGATATCGCTTCCGTCGGGCCTGCACAGCCCGCCGGTGGGTATGGTCACCCAGGCGATCTCGTCGCCTTCGGCGCGTCTCAGACCCCCAAGGGGGGCCTTGGACGCCTTTGGCGTCCCGGCTTTGCCGGGCGCCGCGGGGGCAGCGGGGGCGGGGATATCCACCACGCGGCGATACTGCCAGTTCTGGTCCCACCACGCCGTTTGCGCAAGGCTCTCGGCCGCGCCCGCAAGCAGGCTCACGACCGCGGCAATCGCGACAGCAACTCGGATTCTGCACGTTCGGTTTGGCAACTTCATCGCGACACGGTATCCTTTGGGTATCATACCATCCCGAATCGGCGGCGGCACCGGGCTTGACGGGTGGTTTTGAAACGATGTGTGACCTATGAACCATGACCTAAGACCGTATTCCGGGACGTACCAGGGCGTTGTTTTCGACATGGACGGCACGCTGATCGAGCCGCTGCTGGATTTCGCGCGCCTGCGGAGCGAGCTTGGCATCCCGCCGAAGATGGGCGTGCTGGAGGCCCTGGACGCGATGGACCAGGCCGAGGCCGCCCCGCGGCGCCGCGTGCTGCTCGAGCACGAGCTGCTCGCCGCCCGCACGGCCGAACTGCATCCGGGGGCCGTCGAGACGCTGGACGCCATCGGCGCCGCCGGGCTCAAGACCGCCCTGCTCACCCGCAGCGCCGCCGAGGCGATGGCCGTGGTGATCGAGCGGTTCGGCCTGCGGTTCGACCTCGCCTGGAGCCGCGAGAACGGGCCCATCAAGCCCGAACCCGACGGCATACTGCGGGCCTGCCGGAAACTGGGAATCGCCCCGGCCGCAACCGCCTGCGTGGGCGACTTCAGCTACGACATGGTCGCCGCAAACTCCGCCGGCGCCGTGTCGATCCTCCTGGCTCGCGGCCCGGTCCCCGACTTCGCCCACCTGGCCAGGCACGTGATAACCGAACTGGACCAGCTTGCCGGGCTGCTTGGAATCTGACATGGCCAACCTCCCGCTTGCCAACCTTCTGCACCACAAACTGCGAAGCGTGCTAAGCGCGCTGGGGATAGGCATCGGCATCTGCATGCTCGTGACGCTTAGCGGGCTCAGCCGGGGCAGCCTCTTCGAGATAGCCGAACGGGCCGAGAGCGTAAACGCCGACCTGATCGTCTCGCCTCGCGGCTGGGGAGACAACACCGCCGACAAGGCCGGCAGCGCCCTGCCGGACAAGTACGCCAGGCTGATGCTCGACCGGCACGGCGATATCGTCGCCAAGGCCGTGCCGGTATTCATCTGGCCGATGCGCCTGGCAGGACAGGAACAGCGGGCAGCGGGCGTCGAGCCAAACGACCTGACCATGCTGACCGGAGGAAGGAAGCTCTCCGAAGGAAGATGCTTCGACCCGAACGGACGATTCGCCGCGTGGATCGAGCGCAAGCTCCTGGCCCCGCCGCCCGCACCGGCCTCGGCCCCCGCCGCCGGCGCCGACGATATCGCCGACACGGAAGTCCTGAACCTCACCCAGGCCGACCTGGCCGATCCCGCTCACGACGGGCTCGAACTGGTGATCGACTCCAGGCTGGCAGATGCCGGCCCATACCGCGTCGGCCAGACCGTGAGCACGGCCGGGCACGACTGGAAGATCGTCGGCATAGTTCCGGCCGGGGCAATGACGCGGGTCTTCCTGCCGCTGCGGACCGCGCAGTTTCTCTTCGGCAGCGGCGACGTGACAAAGAGCACCATGATCCTGGTGAAGCTCAAGCCCGGCGTGGACCTAGGCCCGGCCGCCCGCGCCATTCAGAAGACCGTCGGCCACGATGTCATCCCGCTTGCCCGGTACAGGGGAATGTTGGTCGAGAAGTTCGGCATCCTCTTCACCTACGTGGACATCGTCAACGCCGTCGCGCTGGTCATCGCGTTTCTGTTCATCATGATCACGCTGTACACGATGGTCCTCCAGCGGACGCGCGAGATAGCCATTCTCAAGTCCTTCGGGGCGTCCAACGCGTTCATACTGCGGCAGGTGCTGGCCGAGTCGCTGATGCTCACGGGCTTTGGCACTGTCATCGGGATCGCCCTGAGCTTCGTCGCGGCCTGGCTGATCCAGACGGTCCGGCCGCTGCTTACCGTCACGATAACCTGGCAGTGGATCGCCATCGCCCTGGCCGCCGCCGCCGCCGGCGCCGTGCTGAGCGGCCTGTACCCCGCCTGGCGGGCAATGCGCGTGGACGTGGTGGAGGCACTGACGATGGAGTGATTCAATTGAGGATCGAACGATTGCGGATGGAATGATCGAGGATTGCTGCGAAGCCCAGGGATAGCAATCCCTGGGAGCGGATGGAATGATCGAGGATTGCTCCAGAGCCCGGGGATAGCAACTTCTGGGAGCGGATGGAATGATCGAGGATTGCTGCGAAGCCCAGGGATAGCAATCCCTGGGAGCGGATGGATGACTGCCCAATGCCTGATTCAGACGACATCGTGATCGCCGAAGGCCTCTACAAGGGCTACGGCCGCGGGCCTGCGCGGGTGGAGGTTCTGCGCGGGCTTGGCCTGACTGTGCGGCACGGGGAGTTTCTGGCCGTCATGGGGCCCAGCGGCTGCGGCAAGAGCACGCTGCTGCACCTGATGGGCCTGATGGACTCGCCGGACGCGGGGCGGATCGTCTTTCAAGGCCGGGACGCAAACGGCTCGGCCGCGCGGAGGACGATGCTGCGGCGGCGGAGCATCGGGTTCGTCTTTCAGCGGTTCAACCTGCTTGGCGAGTTGAGTGCGGCCGACAACGTCCGGATATCCCTGCGGGTGCGGATGCTGGGCGACGATGGCCGGGCCGGGGAACTCTTCGAGAAGCTCGGCATCGTCCACGTGATGCGGCGAAAGCCGGGGCAGATGTCCATCGGCGAGCAGCAGCGGGTCGCGATCGTCCGGGCACTGGCGCACCGCCCGGCGCTGCTCCTGGCGGACGAGCCGACCGGAAACCTCGACTCCGCAAACAGCCACGTCCTGCTGGAGCACCTCAGGCAAATCAACCGCCAGGACGCCCAGACGATCGTCATGATCACTCACTCAGCCGAGGCGGCCGGGTTCGCCGACCGCGTGATACGCATGAAGGACGGGCAGATCGTTGGCCAGTGACGACTCATTGCCTCAGGGACCCCTGCCGGGCGCGCCGGCCTCATCAACCGCCGACGCCGTGTCAGTGCTCGGATGGTTCGCCATTTACGGGCTGTACCTGCTGGCGACGGGGCTGCCGCTGGCGGTGCTTGTCTCGCACCAGGACTGGACCTGGCAGCAGTGGCGGGCCGAACCGGCGGCGGTCCTGGCCGCGACCGGCCCCGCCGTCAAGCTCCTGGCACTGGCGATATACATCTCCCTGTGCTGCACATTCGTGCCGCTGCCGGCAAACTGGATAGTCGCGGCCGTGGCAATGAAGGGCGCCGCCGTCGGGCCCGACGTGTGGACCACTACCCTCGCCGTCGCCGCCGTCGGGGCGATTGCCTCGACGATGGCAAACCTCAACGACTACCATTTGTTCACCTGGATGCTCCGCAGCCGGCGGATCGGCAAGCTGCGCGACACGAGACTCTACCGCGCCTCGGCCGGGTGGTTCGGGCGGTCGCCGTTCTTCCTGGTGACTCTCTTCAACATCCTGCCGATACCGGTGGACGTCGTGCGAATCTTGGCCACGACGTACCGTTATCCGCGACTGCCTTTCGCGGCGGCGAATCTCGTCGGGCGGTTTGTCCGCTACGCCATAATCGCGTATGTGACGTACTCGCTCGGCGACAAGGGCAAATGGGCCGTGCTGGGGCTGCTGGGCGTGGCGGTTGTCCTCGGGGCCGCAAAGGCCGCGCCGGCCGTAGTGCGGAGAATCCGCCCCAACGCCGCCAACGCGGGCGAAAACTGAGTGTCCTATGAATCGCAAGGACATCGGCCTTGCGGCAAGGCCGCGATGAAGCGCACAATGGATGAAATGACTTCATTCAAGGACGACACAATGGGAATCAGACGTATCATCCTCACCAACTGGGCCGCGATCATTGCGGCTGCGGCCGCGGTCGCGATTGCGATTGTGCTGCCCGCCGCCACGGCCTTTGCCGCCGACGCCAACGCGCCCGCGCCCGCCACGAAGCTGACAACTTCCACGGCGCCGGCGCCCTCCACGACTGCAACTTCCCCCGCGACCACTTCCGCCCCCCAAGGGGGCCAAAGGCCCGCCGAGGCCGTCAGCGAGGAGGCTATGAAGATCCTCCGCGAGCTCGAGGCCGCCGGGGACAAGTACCGCACCATCAAGGCCGACCTGGACTACGAGGTCGTCAACCTGACCCTCGGCGACAGCGAGAAACGCACCGGCTGGGTCGTATACAGCAAGGGCGACGACAAGAAGACGCCGACCCGCTTCCGCGTGACCTTCAAGACGTTGAAACTCGGCGCGGGCGCCGAGTTCGAGGAACTGGTCGATTACGCCTTCGACGGCCAGTGGCTGACC
>Ga0315282_10002534_pt1 | contig 33484 bp, 30 predicted proteins | sample YL17G07_20_MG_FD_203693 | JGI IMG/M metagenome (GOLD analysis project Ga0315282, IMG submission 203693) | Sediment microbial communities from Yellowstone Lake, YNP, Wyoming, USA - YL17G07_20 | ecosystem: Environmental > Aquatic > Freshwater > Lake > Sediment | place: USA: Wyoming | collected...
GTGGCCAGCCAGGTGGCCATGGTCGTCACGTTCCTGCCCTCGTTCCTGCTGTCGGGATTCATGTTCGACATCGGGAACATGCCGGGGTGGCTCCAGGTGATCACCCATGCCTTCCCGGCTCGGTACTTCGTGACCATCCTGAAAGGGATCTTCATGAAAGGCATCGGCCTCCGCATGCTGGCGGTGGAGGCGGCCTTCCTGGCGTTGTTCGCCCTGATCGTGACGGCTGCGGCCAACCGGAAGTTCCAGAAGAACCTGGAGTAGGAGCACGCGGCCATGTGGGAGCGGCTCAAGCACATGCTGATCAAGGAATTCATCCAGATCCTGCGCGACCCCCGGATGAAGGCCGTCATCTTCGTCATGCCCGTCCTGCAGCTCATTGTCTTCGGCTACGCGGTGACGACCGATGTCACCGAGATCCCGACGGCAATTGCGGACTTCGAGTACAGCCGGCAAAGCCGCGAGCTGGTGCGTCGCTTTGAAAGCTCGGGCTACTTCAAGGTGATCCAGCGGGTGGGGAGCGCTGGGGCGGTCCGCGATCTGGTGGATCGAGGGGTCGTGAAGGCCGCCCTGCAGTTCGATCCCGGCTTCACCAAGGACTTGATGCGCGGCCGCACCGTCGCGGTACAGGTCATCGTGGACGGGACGGACTCCAACACGGCCAGCGTAGTCATGGACTACGCCAACCGGATCATCGTGCAGTACAACCAAGAGGCCTCTCGGAATGCCGTGGCCGCCCAGAAGGTGGCCAGGGGGACGCCGAGCTCTGACGATCTGCCCCCCCGCTTGGGCGGAATCGACCTCCGGCCGCGCGCGTGGTATAACCCCGACCTGCGCAGCCGGAACTACAATGTCCCCGGGGTCATCGCCGTCATCATCATGCTGACGTCGCTCCTGCTCACGTCCATGGCCATCGTCCGCGAGCGGGAGATCGGGACCATGGAGCAGCTCATGGTGACCCCCATCCGTCCCACCGAGCTGATCCTGGGAAAGACTCTGCCCTTTGCCCTGATCGGCTTCTTCGACGTGGTCCTGATCACCGTCGTGGCCGTCTTCTGGTTTGCCGTGCCCATCCGGGGAAGTCTGTTCCTCCTCTTCGGGGCCACGGCCCTGTATCTCCTCTCGACGCTGGGGATCGGCCTGCTCATCTCCACCGTCTCGAAGACCCAGCAGCAGGCCCTGATGTCCACGTTCTTCTTCTACCTCCCGGCCGTCCTGCTCTCAGGGTTCATGTTCCCCATCGCCAACATGCCCGCGGCGGTTCAGTACGTGACCTATGCGAACCCCCTCCGCTACTTCCTGGTTATCATCCGGGGAATCTTCCTCAAGGGGAACGGTCCGGCCGTCCTCTGGCCGCAGATGCTGGGACTCTTGATCCTGGGCACCGCCGTCATCACGGCCAGCACCCTGCGCTTCCGGAAGCGGCTGGAGTAGGGGGTGACGTCATTGTTCAGGAAGGTCGGGGGCAGGCGACGCTGGAGCCGGTTGCGCGGATATGACCGCCGTCATACTATTGTTGGCGGAGGAATTGTACGCTCCGGTAAGCCAGATACCGGGACACCGCTGATGGCGGACGTCAGACTAACAGCGATGGCGACACACCATCGGCCTCGCGTGGTGATTGTGGGCGCCGGGTTCGGTGGCCTGTGGGCCGCCCGGAGTCTGGTGCGGCATCCGGTCGAAGTCCTGCTCATCGACCGCCACAATTACCATTGCTTCCTGCCGCTTCTCTACCAGGTGGCGGCGGCCGAACTCGAACCCGAGGAGATCGCCTACCCGGTGCGGAGCATTCTGTGGAAATTACCGAATGTCCGGTTCGTCCTGGCTGACGTGAAGACGGTTGACCTCTCTCAACGGGTCCTGGAAACCGATGGCCCCGCCATTTCCTATGATTTCCTGATCCTTGCCACCGGGAGCGTCTCTCACTTCTTCGGGGTGCCCGGCGCGTCGGAGCACGCATTTCCTTTGAAGACGCTGGAGCAGGGGGTCGCACTGCGCACGCGGATTCTCTGCTGCTTCGAGCGGGCGGCGCTCGATCCTGATCCCGAGCGGCGGCGACGACTGCTCACGTTCGCCATCGTGGGGGGCGGCCCCACCGGAGTGGAGTTTGCCGGCGCCCTGGCCGAGCTCATTCGGGGCCCCCTTGTGAAGGATTTTTCAACGCTGGATTTTCGCGAGGTCCGGGTGGTCCTGGTCGAGGCAGCAGACGGCCTGCTCGTGGGGCTCCCGGAACGTTTGCGTGCCTATGCGTTCGCTCGGCTGGGCCGGATGGGGGTCGAGGTGCGCCTGCAGGCGAGCGTGAGCCAAGTCACGCGGGAAGCAGTGCATCTCAAGGACGGCACGGTCATCCCCACGGAGAGCGCGGTCTGGACGGCCGGGGTGCGTGGCGACTCCCTGGCCCAGGCATGGGGGCTGCCGACCGCCCGCGCTGGCCGGGTGATGGTCCAGCCCACCTTGCAACTGCCTGGCCATCCCGAGATCTATGTCATCGGCGACCTGGCATATGTCGAAGACGGTGGGCATCCGCTGCCCATGCTCGCGCCCGTCGCCCTCCAACAGGGGGTGGCGGCCGCCCGGAACATCGGACGGCAGATCGCGGGCCAGGCCCCCTTGCCCTTCCACTATCGCGACCCGGGCACGATGGTGGTCATCGGGCGGAACGCCGGAGCGGTTCACCTGCGGGGCCGGGCATTCACCGGCTTCCCCGCTTGGGTCCTCTGGCTGAGCGTCCATCTCCTCAAGCTCATCGGCTTCCGCAATCGCCTCCTGGTCCTGATCAACTGGGCCTGGGATTACTTCTTCTACGAGCACGCCGTGCGCCTCATCCTGCCCTCGGAGCGCCGGAAGGAGTAGGCATCTGCGACATACGTGGGCTCCCCGCAAAAGACGCCGGGGACGCGGGGGTGATCCGGAAGGGACCCGACAGACCATCGGCGCACCGTTCCATCCCCTCGGGGAAAGGAGGTCTCGTCTATGAATGCCAAGGCCGCGAAATGGATCTTCTACCTCGGGACCCTGATCTCATTGCTCATCTTCCTGGGCCTCACCGTGGACACGCACCGCCAGGTGCAAACCCTGACGCACGCCGACCAGCTCAGCGAGCAGGTGGTCGCAGGCAAGCGGGTCTGGCACAAGTACAACTGCAACGACTGCCACACCATCCTGGGATTCGGCGGCTACTACGCCCCGGACATGACCAAGGTGTATTGGCGAAGGGGTGAGGAGGGGATCAAGGCGATGGTCCGCACGCCGGAGAAGCTCACGACGTGGCGGAAGATGCCCCACTTCCCCGTCAGCGAGCAGGAGCTGACCGATCTCGTGGCCTTCCTGAAGTGGACGAGCGAGATCGATACGCACGACTGGCCGCCCCAGGATGCCAAGCTCCGGCGGACGGCCCAGGCGGCCGTCGCCATGGCGGTGAGCCCCGGCGCGGCGCTCTTCAAGGACAAGGGGTGCTTCGGGTGCCACAAGATGGACGGGACGGGCGGGACGCTGGGACCGGATCTCACACACGCGGGAGGCCGGCTGAGCCGGGCCACCATCGCGAAGATCCTGGAGAATCCCAGGTCGGTCAATCCGAAGGCGACCATGCCTCCGCCACCGCTGAATCCTGACGAGCGGAATCAGATCGCGGATTTCCTGGCCGGGCAGAAGTAGCGGGCATACTGTGCGGTGCATAAGCCAAACTACAGTTCACCCCGGACCGCACAGTCCGGGGGGGGAGTCCGAGGAGGGGCGGCGGGCCGCCCCTCTCGGTAGGGCTCGCGGGGAGGGCCGAGACCTTGCCCCCTGCCTTGCAAGGGCGAGGGCCTTCCCCGCGAACGAAGCGGCGCGAGCGAACGTGTAGCCCAAATTTCGCGCCGCTGAGTGTGAGAGGAGGGAAAGAATCATGCCGGTAACGCATCCGTCTCAGCGTGTGGCGTACCCCTACTTTGTGGTCGCCCTCCTGCTGTTCGTCTTGCAGGTCCTGGTGGGAACGTGGCTGGCCGTGAATTACTGGGCCAGCTTGCCGCAATGGCTGGTGGACGTCTTCCCCTTCAGCACGGCCCGGGCGATTCATACGAACCTCCTGGTCCTCTGGCTCCTCCTGGGCTTCATGGGCAGCACCTACTACCTGGTCCCGGACGAGACGGGACGAGAGCTGCTCAGCCCCGGCCTCGCCTACCTCCAGCTCGTCATCCTGGCGGGGACCGGCGTGGTCGGGATCGTGGGATTCCTCTTCGGCTGGACCGAGGGGAAGCCGCTGCTCGAGTTGCCCCGCCCCCTGGACATCCTGATTGTCATCGGGGCGCTGATGTTCCTCTTCAACGTCGGGATGACGATGCTCAAGGCCAGGAACTGGACGGCCATCCAGGGCTCGCTTCTGGGCGGCCTGGTCTTCCTGGCCCTGCTCTACCTCTTCGATCTGCCGTTCTACCGGAACCTGACGATCGATTGGTACTACTGGTGGTGGGTGATCCACCTGTGGGTGGAGGGCGCGTGGGAGTTGGTGGCGGCGGCCTTGACCGCGTGGATCCTGTTGAAGATCACCGGCGTGGACCGGGCGGTGGTCGAGAAGTGGCTCTACGTGGAGCTGGGCCTCTTCCTCTTCACGGGGATCGCGGGGACCGGGCATCATTATTACTGGCTGGGAGCGCCGCGCTACTGGCTGTGGGTCGGAGGGCTCTTCAGTGCGCTGGAGCCGCTGCCCATCGTCCTGATGCTGTGGGACGCCTGGCAGCACGTCAAGGAGCGCCGGCTCCCGGTGAAGAGCCGACTGGTCTTCACCTACGCCCTGGGGATGGCGATCTTTCACCTGGTGGGCGCCGGGTTCTGGGGGTTTGCGCACACCCTGCCCCAGATCAACTATTACACCCACGGCAGCCAGGTGACGGCCGCCCACGGGCACGTGGCCTTCTTCGGGGCCTACGTCCTGTTGAACCTCACGTTCTTCTACTACGCGATGCCGGAATTGAAGGGCATCAGCCGGTTTTCCGAGCGGCGCGGTCGGATCACCTTCTGGTGGATGTGCCTGGCCATGCTCGGCATGGGTCTGAGCTTCAGCATCTCCGGCATCCTGCAGGCCTACATCGAGCGGGTCATGGGCCTCGGCTTCATGACGGCGCAGGCGCAGATGAGGTTCTGGTTCGCTGTCACGTGGGTCCTGGGCTTGATCCTCCTCGTGGGGGTGATCCTGACGGTTGTGGATCTCCTAACCTTGCGCCCGGCAGCCCAGACCGAGGAGCGCGCCTGAGTTCCGGCCAGCGACTGAGGGAGAACCCCTCCCTGCACATTAGAAAGCACGGCCCTTCGGGGAGCGTACCCCGAAGGGCCGTCGCATCTTTGGAGAAGAGGTTCTTCTGCTGGATGGGTCCGGCAAGGGGCGAAGAGTCGACCGAGAATTTCGGCGAATCGATCGTTACGATCCCGGACCGGCCAGCGCCGTGACGGTGATCTCGACGTGGGCGCCCGCGGGCAGCCCCTTGACCTCGACGGTGGTGCGGCCCGGCGGATTGGCGTCGAAGTATTCGGCGTAGATCGCGTTCATCTTGGGGAAGTCGCCGAGGTCCGTCATGAAGACGAAGGTGCTGACAGCCAGATCCAGGCTCGAGCCGGCCGCCTCCAGGATGGCCCTGATGTTCTCCAGCGTCCGCCGGGTCTCCGGCTCGACGCCCCCGGGGACGATCTTCCCGGTGGCGGGATCGATGCCCTTCTCGCCCGCCACGAAGACGAAGCCGCCCGCCTTGATTCCCTGGGAGTAGGGGCCCACCGGAGGACCGGCCTTCTCCGTCTTGATGACCTGGATGGGATTCGTCGCTCTCTTCGCCATGACGCATCCTCCTTTCTCGCTCTGTCCTTGGCTTCACCTCGGTAGGGAACGTAGATAGATCGTCGCCAGCGAAAGGTATTCCACCTTTGGTCCGGGGGCAAGATGAAAGACACCGTCCGGCCAGTTGACATGAGTCCGGGGCCTAGCTATGCTGGCGTTACCCCGGCAGAACAGCAGGGTATGAACTGCCCTGCGAAGTATTTCTGTTCCGTATCAGGGCTGGAGGATACCTCATGCGTACGGCGCACCAAGTTGCACGGGCATTCGCCGAGCTGACCCCGCGCGAACGAAGGAAAGCCATCGAACTCGTGCCTGACCTACTCCGCCGCGACGAAGCCTTCATCCTTCGTCGCCGAAGGCAGGGTCGCCAGGACCTTCTGGCTGGCAGAACTGTGTCCGCGCAGGAGGCCATTTTCCGGGCGGTAGCCCGGCGACGAAACAAATGACCTATGAGGTCGTTCTCTCGTCTGCTGCTCAGCGCGACCTAGACGACCTCCCTGCAAATCTCTTATCCGCCCTCTGCACCACCCATTTTCCTCGAATTGCCGCCAATCCCCGTGACGCGGGTCGGCCGAAGAAGGGTCGCCTCGCCGGCGTCTTGGGGTACGACTTTGGCCCGCGGCGGGGCTACCGCATCCTGTACGAAGTCTCCGATGCGAAACGCATCGTGCTGGTGATCGCCATCGGTACCCACGATCAAGCCTACCGGAGCGCTGAGAGACGTAGGTAAAGACAGGGAGGGCAGTACCCTCCAGTCCCGATCTCGCCTTGAATCGCGGTCATGAATCGGAGTCACGCAATCTTTTTGACCTATCTAGGCTGATGAGCCCGAAACGGGAGCGGGGCTTGCGGGGAAGAAGGGTCACATGGCGAATGGCTTCATGAGGGCCACGGTCCGGGCGTTGGTCCGCTAGGTGGCTGGGTCCTCATCGGTGTACAGTTCGATCTCGATGCCGTCCGGGTCCAATACGCAGATGGCTTTCGATACCTTGTGATCTGAGGTGCCGAGGATCTGGAGGCCAGCCCTCTTTGGGCAAGGCGTAAATGCAGAGATGGGGACGCGACGCTACAGCAGGCGACGGCGGAGATAGGCGGAGAGATAATCCACCAGTGTGACCATCAGGTAAATGGCGAGGATGAGCGTGAGGAGCTTGTTCTCCAGGAACAGGCTGATGGCGATCAGGATCTACTGGCCCAGGCCGCCCGCGCCGAGGCCGTGCCGATCCGGCGTCGCACTACACGGTCAGGACGTCGCTCCGCAAGAGCAGGTCGCTGATGACGGGCATCGTAGAGATCTCCCCGGCCCGGAGCTTCTCCTGCAGGCCGAACTGCTCCACGCAGGTCTTGCAGGCCAGGATCTCCACGCCGATCCCCTCCAGATCCTGGAGGGTCGTGACGACCGGGGACTCCTGGGTGAGCAGTTTCACGCCGGCGTTCCAGCAGACGATCTTTTCCGGGCGCAGAGGATTCCCCACCAGCGTCTTGAGGAAGTTTGCCAGGATCGTCAGGCCCAGCACGTCATTGCCTCGCCCCATCCCGTCGCTCCCCAAGAGCAGGACACGGCTGCGCGGTGGTTGTGGCATGCCTTCGCTCCTTTTCCCCGTCAACGACAGTCAAGTGGTCAAAAGGTCGGTCGCTCAAATGGCAAGAACGAATCCACGAATCAACCTCGGTTCGAGCCGATAATCTAGCCGGAAAAGAACCTATAGTCCACATTGAAGAGTCCGATCAATCTGTGACGGCAGACCAGCCACCGGATGGACGAATCTTCTCTCCGCCTGATGAAGCGTGAGGGGGATTCCTTTTGGCTTACGACCCGGGCGGGGGAGTAGTCGAGTTCAGGGCCGGCGCCAGCCGCTTGACCAGCATGGGCAGGAAGAGGGAGGCGACGAAGAGGCTCAGGGGTGCAAGAAACCGAAGGGCCAGGAGATCCGCCGGCGATTCCAGATTGGTCAGCTCATCCAGGAAGCACGTGAAGATGAGCACCGCGGGAAACATCCCGACAATCGACCCGCAGAGGTAATCCAGGAACCGCATTCGCGTCAGGCCGGCAGCGTAGTTTAGCGGCGCGAAGGGAAGGTAGGCCAGGCGCAGGTAGGAGATCAAGATGAATCCGTGCTCCTCGGTCTTAGCGTCCAGCCGCCGGAATCTTCCCGTCAGCAGGCGCGCGGCGAAGTCCCGTCCCAGATGACGCGCGACGAGGAATGACAGCGCGGCGCCGCCGGTGGCCCCCAGCAGATTGTAGATGGTCCCCAGGAATTTGCCGAACAGAACGGCTCCGATCAGGGTGAAGAGCGTTGCCGGCAGCAGGGCCGTGGTCCCCACGGCATACACCGCAACATGGACGGCCGGGGCCAGCAGACCGAATCGGCTCACGAGCGCCTGGATGCCCTGTTTGGACACGTGAGCCGCCGCCCCGGATAATCGGAGGGCAATGAAGGCCAGGAGCAGGAATGCGACGAGCGCGGCGGCCTTCAGCGCGGCGGGAAAATCGCCGGCCGGCGGAGCGGTGTCCGCGCCGACTGGTGTCGCACTCTGTCGTTCCTCGGGATCTGTCATGCGTCCCGCACTTGTCCAGGCTGCGCTCAGAGGATCTCCATGGTCGGTTCGAGGATGACCTCGCCGATCTCCCAGACAGGCTCGCCTCTCGCCGCGAACCGCTCGCGAACCTCTTGCGCCCGCTCCGCCGGCGCGGAGAAGAGCAGGCCGCCCGACGTCTCCGAGTCGTACAAGAGACCGACCAATTCGGCGGGAATGCCCGCCCCGATCCGAAGCGCCAGCTTTCCCTCCTGCGCCAGGCCCTCCACGTAGTTCCTGTTGCGGCCCATGCCGCCGGCGAAATTCCCGGATTCGGCGCAGTTCATGGCTCCGGGCAGGAGGGGCACCGCGTCGGCGCGAAGGCGCAAGCCGCACCCGCTGGCCAGGATCATTTCACAGCCATGGCCCAGCAGGCCGAACCCGGTCACGTCGGTACATCCCCGGATGCCCATCTCGGACACGACCTCGGAGGCCGCCCGGTTCAGGCGCACCATACTCTGAATTGCGGCTTCCAGGTGGGGCGCCTGGGCCCGCCCGGCCTTCCCGGCTGTGGTGATGACGCCGGTGCCCAGGGACTTGTTGAGGAAGAGTCGCTGGCCGGGCGTGAGGCCGCCCTTGATCGTGATCCGGTCGGGATGCACGAGGCCGGTCACGCACAGGCCGTATTTCGGCTCCTTGTCCACCACGGTGTGGCCGCCGGCGATGACCCCGCCGGCCTCCGCCACCTTGTCGGCGCCGCCCTCGAAGATCCGGCGCATGGCGTCCTGCGGGAACTCCCGGGGGAAGGCCGCCACGTTGAGGGCGAGGAGGACGCGCCCGCCCATGGCGTACACGTCGCTCATCGAGTTGGCGGCCGCCACCGCGCCGAAGATGTACGGGTCGTCCACGATGGGCGGGAAGAAGTCCACCGTCTGGACGATGGCCTGCCGATCGTTCAGCCGGTAGACGGCGGCGTCGTCGCTCTTGGTCAGGCCGACCAGAAGATCGGGATGCTCCTGCGTGGCCAGGTGATCCAGGACGTCGTGCAGGTCCGCCGGACCCATCTTGGACGCTCACCCGGCGCAGGCGGCGTACTCGGTGAGTCGGATCTCCTTGCCCGAGGAGGCAATGGGTCCGTCCTTCGCGCTCACGCTGTCCTCCACCCCCCTTCACACATCACGCACGGCGGGAAGCGGCGGACCCCGCCTGCGATGGCGTCACGGATACCACACCAGGGGCAATCAAACAAATAGATTCTGCCGATGGATGCTTCCTTCCCGTGGGCACGTTGCTGTGGGGGGGAGGCCGTGGCTCTGATGAGAAGATCAGCGCGCGGGAAGTTCCAGGGTCACGGCGATGGGCGTCTGGCTGCCGCGACGCTCGACCAGCAGGGAGGTGAACCGATCCTTGCCTCGCATGGCCCGGTCGAAGTCTTCGAGGCTGCGAATCGGCTGGTTGTTGGCGAGCAGGATCGCGTCCTGCGGGCGGAGACCTGCGCGGGCCGCGGGAGAATCGGGGTCCACGAAGGCGACCAGGACTCGACCGCCCGGGGCGGGCTGTTCGGGGGGTTGATCGCGTTCGTCTTCGCCCCGCACCAGGAATCCAAAGCGCTCGCCGGCGAGCTGGGCGCGCGCCTCCACGGGCATCGCCCCGATGGTGACCGGCACGGTGAGGCGGGAGGATTGCCGCAGGACCACGAGCGTCACGCGCTGGTTGATGGGCTTGGACCGGATCGCCCGCTGAAGCTGCCGGACATCCCAGATGGGCTGCCTGTCCACACGCACGATGACGTCCCCGCGCTGCAAACGCGACCCCTCGGCCGGGCCGCCTTTCAGGACGTCCGCCACTACCACGCCGGTACCCGCCCCGGGACCGAAGGTGCCGGCCAAGCGCTCCGCCAGATCCTCATTGACCTCTGAGATGGAGATCCCCAGCCATCCCAAGTCCGGCGTCGCCTGGGCACTCGCCCGCGCGGGGGTTGCCAGCAGCCAGGCGAGGGACAGCGCCAAGGGGAGGCCCGCCAGGGCGCCGATCCGGAGACGACGGCTCACGGCCTTAGCAACTCCTTGACCTCGACGTCCACGCCGCAGAACTCGCAGAAGACCCACTCTCCCTTGACCTCGGACACATTGAAGCTCATCTGGAAACAGTAGGGGCAGAAGCGGATGTCGGGACCAGCCGGCTTCTCTTCTTGGGGCATGGCGGCTCCTCCTCGAAGCCTTCTGCGCGCGGAATCATGTCTCAGCTTAGACCAGGGCACCGGGAAGGTCAAGGCGGGGGGTGGAGGCGGCAGCTTGATCCGACGAACCCGCAGTGGCAATATCAGACTTGTTGCGCATTGACAGGGGTTTAGGGCTATGGTATCGTCCGGTTGCCTCGCAGAAAAGCGAGTGGCGGAGGCTCTGGGGGCAGGGTTGGCGTCACGGCGTGGCCCTGCTTTTTTGTTCATGGGCGCAAAACGACGAGGTCTTCGGGGCTGGCGGGGTCGGATGCAGGCGCTTCCGCTCGCTCTTCTGTTGCTCTTTCTTCAGGCAGAGCCAGCGGCGGCGGGGGCTTGGGAGCGCGCCCTGCTGGGCAAGTCCCAGGTGGTGGATCTGACCCAGGCCCAGACGGAGTCCGCACCTAGCGGCAGAGTCCAGGAGCGCGCTCGACCCGAGGGACCGGCCGAGGGCGAGGGGAACGATTCCGCCCAGGGCATCGCTCCAGTCGGCGTGTTGGTCACGCATCTCGACCTGCCTTCGAGCGTGCTGAAGGGCAAGCCAACTGTGGCCCAGATCCCCGCCCGAGACCTCTTGGCTTACGCCGTGACGGTGGATGTCGCTTCCCGGGTCGCCCGCGCGGCGGACTACCGCGTCACGGCCGACGACCTGCAGGCCTGGGAGCGGCGGAACGGCCGCATCCCCAAGGGCAGCATGGTCCTGCTGCACACGGGATGGGCCCGTCGGTGGAGCGGGAGCGATCCGGCCCGCTACTTGAACCTGGATCCCCAGGGGGTGCCGCGGGTGCCCGGCATCTCTCCGGGAGCGATTGCGTTCCTTCTCACCCAGCGGGACATCCGCGGGGTGGGCCTCGACGCCTGGGTCCCGGAGGCGGCTCCGGGGGTTCCCGGCGGGGATGGAACGCGCGCTCTTCTCTCCGCGGGGAAGTGGCAGCTCGTCAACCTTACCAATCTCGATCGGCTCCCGGTGAAGGGAGTCAAGCTGGTGATCGCCCCGCTCCGGGTGGACGCCGGATCGGCGCCGGCGCGGGTAATTGCGATACTCCCGTAAGACGTGAAACGTGAAACGTGAAATGGGAACGGGCATGCGGTAAGGTCTCCCGCCGAACCTGACGGCTGTTCAGGCTTTCGTTCCGTGATACGCAGTCCGCGGTTTCCGAGGTCCTGTCGTGCGTGATCCCCTCCATCGGATTGCCCGCATCCCCACCGCCCTCCTGTCGGACGCCCTGGGCCGCCTGGGGACCATGGCCGCCGCCATCAAGCCGGTGGCCCGAGGGATGCGGCTGACCGGAATCGCCCACACGGTCCGCTGCTACCCGGGGGATTATCTCACCCTCCTCAAGGCGCTGGCCGAGGCACGAGAGGGAGAGGTGCTGGTGGTTGACGGCGGCGGGATGCTGGAGGCCGCGCTGCTGGGGAAACTGATGGCGATCGAGGCCCGGCGCAAGGGCATCAAAGGATTCGTCATCGACGGGGCGGTCCGGGATCTGCACGACCTGGAGGACGTGGGAGTCCCCGTCTTCGCCCGGGCGGCCACGCCCCGGGTCGGCACGGCGGAGCATCTGCGGGAGACGCAGGTGCCCATCATCTGCGGGGGGGCGCCGGTGCAGCCCGGCGACATCGTCCACGGAGACGAGGACGGCGTCGTGGTCTTCTCGCCCAAGAAGCTGCGCACCCTGGCCCCGCGCGCCCTCGAGATCCAGCGTCACGAGGCGGAGGTGGCGCGGAAGCTCCGCCACGGGCGCCCCCTGGCCGAACTCATGAAGCTCTTCGATCGCCTGGTCGAGCTCCGAAAGCGAGGCTGAAGAGATGGCGGGCCCCCTCGCCGGCGTCCGGGTCCTGGACCTCTCCCGCGTCCTGGCGGGGCCGTACACGAGCATGGTGCTGGCCGATCTCGGCGCCGAGGTGGTGAAGGTCGAGGAGCCCGGCGTCGGCGACGAGTCCCGGCGCATCGGCCCCTTCCAGAACGGGGTGAGCACGTACTTCATCAGCATCAACCGGGGCAAGAAGGGGATCACGCTGAACCTCAAGGCCGAGGCGGGGAAGCGGCTCTTCCTAGACCTGGTCCGGCAGGCGGACGTCCTGGTCGAGAACTACCGTCCGGGCGTGATGAAGCGGCTGGGCCTGGACTACCCGGCCCTGCGGGCCGTAAACCCCCGCCTCGTCTACGGCGCCTGCTCGGGCTTCGGCCACACGGGGCCGTATTCGCCCCGTGGCGCCTACGACATGATCGTCCAGGGCATGGGCGGCGTGATGAGCATCACGGGCGAGCCGGGGCGGCCCCCGGTCCGGGTCGGCACCTCCATCGGGGACATCGCCGCGGCCCTCTTCACGGGCATCGGGATCCTGGCGGCCCTCAGCCACGCCCGGGCTACGGGGGAGGGGCAGTTCGTGGACGTCGCCATGCTGGACTGCCAGGTGGCCATCCTGGAGAATGCCATCATGCGCTGTCTGGTCACCGGCGAGGTCCCCCAGCCCCTGGGCGCCCGCCACCCCTCCATCGCCCCCTTCGAAGCGTTCCAGGCCGCGGACGGGCACGTCATCCTGGCCGTGGGCACCAACATCTGGGCTCGCTTCTGCGAGGCCATCGGTCGCCCCGATCTTATTGAGCACCCGCACTTTGCCACCAACGCGCTCCGCGCCGAGCACGTGGACGAGCTGCATGCGATCCTCGTTCCCATCATCCGACAGAAGCGGGTCGAGACCTGGATGAAGGAGATGGAGGCCATCGGGGTCCCCTGCGGACCCGTGAACACGGTGGACAAGGTGATCCAGGATCCGCAGGTGAAGGCGCGGGAGATGGTGGTCGCGGTGCAGGACCCCGACGGCGGGACGATCAGCATGGCCGGCGTGCCCATCAAGCTGTCGGCGACCCCCGGCAAGGTGCACGGGCGGGCGCCTCGCCTCGGGGAACACACCGAGGAGATCCTCGCCCAGTGGTTGCGCCTGTCGCCGGAAGAGGTCGCGCGGCTGCGGGAAGAGAACGTGGTCTGAGAAGGGGCCGAACATGAATACCGTGGCGACAACTGCGCTGGTTGTTCTGGCCGTGGTGAGCCTGCTCTGGATCATCGTGCTGGTCCCGGCCCTGCTGGAACTCCGCCGGGCGGCCTGGCGCCTGCAGGAGTTCATCCGGACGCTCGAGTTGGATCTCCGGCCCGTGATCCAGGAGGCGCGGGATGGCGTCCGCGCGGCGACCAAGGCGGCCCAGGAGGTGGCGAATGGGACCGCGCGCCTGCGGGGGGCCATGGCCGCCGTGGAGGAGGCCGGGGAGAATCTCCGCATGACCACCGGGGCGATCCGCGCCGTGTTCGGATCGCGACTCATCCCCATCGCCGGCGTGCTGGCCGGCGTGCGGGCCGGGCTGAAGTTCCTGTGGAAGCAGTACACACGAAGGAGGGAGCCGTCATGAGTGAAGAACGCGGATACTCCGGGGCCGGCGTCGCGTTGGGATTCATCCTGGGTGGCGTCGTGGGGGCCTGCCTGGCCCTCCTGCTCGCGCCCGAGTCGGGCCGGCGAACCCGAGAGCGGTTGCGGGACCTGGCCTCCGACGTGCGGGACAAGACGCTTGACGTGTCCGAGGAACTTCGGGACAAGGCCGAGGATGCGATCGAGCGCGGCCGCGAGGTATTGGAGGAAAAAAAGACCATCCTCTCCGCTGCAGTTCAGGCCGGCAAGGAGGCCATGCAGCGCGAGCGCGAACGCCTGTCTTCCCGCTGACACGAAGCACGCGGTCCGAAGGATTCGCCTCCCTGTTCTGATGGCAGATGGCTGCGCGATCGCGGGGATCGACGTGTGTCCGGCTCTCGCCCTCTCGAACCTCGCCGGCGAGGGGAGGGCGGCCGCGACAGGCGATGGAACCCAGAAACCGGTTCCTCAAACGTGAGGGCTTTGTCGCCGTCGCGCCATGGGACGGGGCGGCGCAGGGATGAGGCATGAAGACCATCGTGCTGGAAGAGCCTGGCCGGTTCCGACTGGTGGATCGGGCGGCGCCCCCCGCGCCCGGCCTCGGTGAGGCGCTGGTGCGCATCCATCGGGTCGGCGTGTGCGGCTCCGACCTGCACGCCTTTCGCGGGAAGCAGCCGTTCTTCACCTATCCGCGCGTCGTGGGCCACGAGCTGGGGGTCGAGATCGTGGCCCTGGGGACGCCGGAGGCCCGCCTTGCCGTGGGGGACCGGTGTAGCGTGGAGCCGTATCTGAACTGCGGGAGCTGCATCGCGTGCCGGCGCGGCAAGACGAACTGCTGCGCGCGCCTCCAGGTCCTGGGGGTGCACACCGACGGCGGGATGCGCGAGCTGATGACGGTCCCGGTGGCGAAGCTGCACCGGTCCCGGACGCTCTCGATGGATCAGCTCGCCCTGGTGGAGATGCTCACCATCGGGGCGCACGCCGTGCGGAGGGGGCAACCCGAGGCGGGGGAGCGCATCTTGGTCATCGGGGCCGGGCCCATCGGCCTCTCCGTCATCCAGTTCGCGCAGCTCAGCGGGGCCAGGGTCATCGTCCTCGAGATCAGCGAGCGGCGGCGCCAGTTCTGCCGGCAGCATCTCAAGGTCGAAACGTGCCTGGACGGGCAGACGGATGCGACCGTGGACGAGCTGCAGGCCTTGCTCGACGGGGACCTGCCCACCACGGTCTTCGAGGCCACCGGCAATCCGAACTCCATGATGCGCTCGGTGCAGTACGTCGCCAACGGGGGGAAGCTCACCTTCGTGTCCCTGGTGCAGGGCGACCTGACGTTTCGCGACGCGGAGCTTCACCGGCGGGAACTCACGCTGCTCCGCAGCCGGAATGCGACCGGCGCGGATTTCGCCTGGGCCATTCAGATGGTCGAAGAAGGACGGATCGATCTCGCGCCGTGGATCACGCACCGGGCGCCGGCCGACGCCATGATCGCGGCGTTCCCGGAGTGGCTGGACCCGGAGCGGGGGGTCATCAAGGCCGTGGTGGAGTTCTGAGGGGGACCGGCCTGCCTCGTGGCGACCAGATAGGCGGCCGGCAAGCGGAATCCCGATCGGGACCGTGAGGGGGGCAGAACGCGAGCCGCGGAGGGAGCGATGTACGGATATGGCGGAAAGATCCTGACGGTGGACGTCGGCAGCGGGGCGCAGCGGATCGAGGAATTCGATCCCGCCTTTGCCCGGGCCTATCTGGGGGGGAACGGCTTCGTGGCCAAGCTCTGCTACGATCGGGTCCCGCCCGGCATCGACGCCTTCGACCCCCGCAACCTGGTGATCTTCGCCACCGGGCCCGTCACGGATAGCCCGATCCCGGGCAACAACCGGGGCTGCATCGGTGGGAAATCCCCGCTGAACGGCCTCTTCTTCGACTCCACCTACGGCGGCCGCTTCAGCGGGACCCAGCGACACACCGGGTTCGACGCCATCGCGATTGCGGGCGCCGCCCCCGAGCCGGTCTACGTGGTGGTGGACGAACGAGGGGCCACGCTCAAGTCCGCCAAGACGTTCTGGGGCAAGCGGACGTTGGAGGTGGGGCGGGCCATCCAGGAGGCGGAGGGGCCGGAAAGCGACGTGATGAGCATCGGGCCGGCCGGCGAGAACCGGGTCCGCTTCTCCGCCCTGGCCCACTACTCGCGCAGCCGCGAGGGATTCGCGGCGCGCGGCGGCCTGGCATCGGTGCTGGGATCGAAGTGCGTCAAGGCGCTCGTCGTGCGCGGGAGCCAGAAGGCCGAGTTCGCCGACTTAGAGACCCTGAAGTCGCTCGTCATCGAGAAACGGGAGGCCCTGAAGACCGGCACCTACAACCTGAACACCTACGGCACCCCCAACCTGGTCAAGGGCATTAACGCCATCGGGGGGCTGGGTTTCTACAACAACCGGTTCGAGTACTCCCCCGACGCCGAGCAGGTGGGCGGCGAACGCTACCGGGCGGAGTTCCGCAAGAAGGACACGACGTGCCAGAAGTGCTCCGTGGCCTGCGGCAAGACCTTCGAGGTGAAGGAGGGCGAGTACGCCGGCACTGTCTGGAAGATGCCGGAGTACGAGAGCATCTACGCCTTCGGCCCCATGCTGGGGAATCTGGACCCCGCCTCGCTGATCAAGGCGGAGGAGTTGTGCGACCAGTACGGTCTCGACACGATCAGCATGGGGGTGAGCATCGCCTTCGTGCTGGAATGTCTCGAGCGGGGCTTCCTGACCGAGAAAGAGGTCGGGATCCCGCTGGCCTGGGGCGACCACCGGGCGGTGAACCGGCTGGTGGAGATGACGGCGCGGCGGGAGGGCTTCGGCGATGCCTTGGCCGACGGATCGGTGCGCCTGGCAGCCAGGCTCGCCCCGGAGGCGCAGAAGCTTCTGTACGCCGTCAAGGGATTGGAGATCGCCGGCCACTCGGCCCGAGCCCTCAAGGGGATGAGCATCGGGTATGCCACCGGGACGCGGGGCGGCAGCCATCACGATGCCCGGCCCACGCCCCAGTACGCCCCCGACTTCGACCGCCGGAGCCCCGCGGGAAAGCCCGCCTGGGCCGTTCGCAGCCAGAACTTCACGGCCGTGGACGACTCGCTGGTCCTCTGCCGATTCACCTCCGAGCGCGGCGGTTACGGGATGTACCTCAACGACAGCTACGCCCGGATGGTGAACGCCGCCACGGGCTGGGACCTCGATCTTTCTGCGCTGGAGCGGATCGGCGAGCGCATCTGCACCCTGGAGCGCGCGTTCAACATCCGCGAGGGGATCTCCCGGAAGGACGACACCCTTCCCTGGCGCGTCCAGCACGAGCCCATCCCGGACGGACCGTCCAAGGGCACCTTCTGCCCGCCCGAAGAGCTGGACCAGATGCTGGACGAGTACTACGAGTTGCGAGGCTGGTCCAAGGACGGGATCCCGACGCCGGAGCGGCTCCGCGCCCTCGGGTTGGACTTCGCCGTCCAGTCCTGAGGGCTGCGTTTGCATGAGCCGAGGGCACTCCGCATTCGAGCGGCTCCGCTGTTTGCATCCTCTCGCCGCCGAAGGGCGTCTCCTCGGGAAAAAGGCCTTGACAGCGTTGTTTGGGCGCACATATAGTCCCGCCTGCCTTCATCGGAGCTTGCACAACACCGCTTCTGTGTGTTTGCCGACACGTCCCCGACCCAGCCGGGGTTTCATAGCAATCTGGACCGCCACACCCGACCGCACGCGGAATCAGGTGAGCCGACAACAGAGGTGCGGGCGTCGGAGGACCGTCTCGGGCGCGTTTCCCCAGGCGCCACGGGGCCGATCGTCCTTGGCGGGCGGGCCGCCAGGCGACTGACATGAGCGACAGGATCACGACCGTCGGGATCGTCGGCGCAGGCACGATGGGCGCGGGAATCGCCCAGGTGGCGGTCCTCAGTGGATTGCGGGTCCTCTTGCACGATGCCGCGGACGCCGCGCTGGCCAAGGGGCAATCCCGCATCGCGCGGAACCTGAGCCGCGCCGTGGGCAAGGGCCTGGTCCAGGCGGATGACGCCGAAGAGGCCCTCCGCCGGCTGTCGGCGATCACTCGGCTCACCGAGGTGCGGGGCGCCGAGTGCATTATCGAAGCGGTGCCCGAAGATCTCTCTCTCAAGCAGCGGTTGTTCGCCGAGCTGGATCAGCTTACCGATCCGGGAGCGATCCTGGCGACCAACACCTCATCCCTGTCCATCACTGCCATTGCCGGAGCAACGCGTCGGCCCGAGCGCGTGGTCGGCATGCATTTCTTCAACCCGCCGCCGGTTATGGCGCTGGTGGAGATCGTCGCGGGCCGGCGCACCGATCCGGCTGTCGTGGAGGAAACGACAGCCCTGGCGCGCCGCCTGGGGAAGACACCGGTTCGGGCCAAGGATACCCCCGGCTTCATCGTCAACCGGATCGCGCGTCATTTCTCCCTGGAGGCGCTGCGCATCCTGGGCGAGGGACGAGCCACCCACGACCATATCGATCGTGTCATGAAGGGGGCCGGCCGGTTCCCCATGGGCCCCTTCGAGCTGATGGACCTCATCGGGGTTGATGTCAACTTCGCCGTCAGCCGCTCGGTGTTCGAGGCCTTCTTCCACGAGCCGCGCTTCCGTCCACACCCCATCCAGCAGCGCATGGTGGAATCGGGCCTTTTGGGACGGAAAGCGGGCCGCGGCTTCTACGAGTATCCGGAGGACAAGCAGGGGTAGGCAGGCGTTCCCGGGCCTTCCCGACCGGCGCGAAGAGGTCCCATGAGTCGGAACATCCTGATCCTCGGAGAGAGCCCGCTGGCCGGCGCGCTGGCAGAGATCGCGGGGGCGGCGGGATGCCTGGTCCACCGCCCGCCGGCGTGGCCGGACACGCGAGACGATCTGGACGCCATCTTCACGGATCAGAGCCGGCGAGAGCAGTACCTGCGCCACCTGGGCGAGGCCTACCACGAGGCGGAGGTCGTGATCGAGGCGGAGGCGTCGGAGTGGCTGGACCCCGAGCTTCCCGAAAGTACGCTGATCCTCACGGCCGCCCTCGGCCACAGCGCGGCCGATGCCGCGGCCGACATCCACGCCCGCCATCGCGTGGTGGGTTTCGCCGCGCTCCTCCCGCTGCAGAAGGGGCAGAGCGTCGAACTGGCCGCGACCCCGTGGACCGAGGCGGCGGCTCTGAACGAGGCAGGGGAGTTCTTCCGGGGCCTGGGTCTGGAGCCGATCGTCGTCACCGACGGGCCGGGTCTCGTGTTTCCCCGCATCCTCTGCATGATCATCAACGAGGCGGCCTTCGCCTTGATGGAGGGTGTGGCCTCGGCCGAGGATATCGACACGGCCATGAAGCTGGGGACGAATTACCCGCTGGGACCCCTGGAGTGGGCGGATCGAGTCGGCCTGGACCAGATCGTGGGCGTGCTGGAGGGTTTGCAGGCCGAGTACGGGGAAGACCGGTATCGTCCGGCGCCAGTGCTGCGCCAACTGGTCCGCGCCGGGCACTTGGGGCGATCGACGGGGAAAGGATTTTTCTCGTACGAGAAACCGTAGTGATTTCCGAGTCGGACATTGCCAGGGCGGATGGACAAGCGGGCCCTCACCGTGTACGAGATCGTGAAGGGGCAGTGGCAACTCGCCAGGTGATATCACCGCAGGTTGGCAAACGGGAGGAGAGTCGATGAAGACGGGGAGAATCGTGGCGCAGGGGAGTCTCCGGTATTGGCGGGGGATGATTGGTGTTGCCTTGGCACTCGGGCTGGGGGTGGGCAGCGCCGCGTACGCTCAGCAGCCCATCCGGTTGGGCTTCATCGCCGACATCACCGGCCCTGCCTCGTCCCTGGGCGTCCCTGAGCGGGACACGGCCCTGATGCTCCAGGCGGAGATGGACGCAAAGGGAGGCATCAAGGGCCGGCCCGTGAAGCTCGTGATCTCCGATGGGGAGAGCGCCGAGACCAAGACGCTCCTGGCGGCAAAGAAGGCCATCGAAGAGGACCGAGTGACGGCCCTGATCTGCTGCACGCAGAGCGGCACCTCGCTGGCCATCAAGAACGCGGTCCAGAGCGCCAAGGTTCCCATGGTGTCCATGGCCGCCGCCGTCCGCATCGTGGAGCCGGTCAAGGAAAGCTTCTGGGTCTTCAAGACGCCCCAGAGCGACCACCTGATCGCCGCTGTGCTTGCCGATTACCTGGCGGGCAAGAAGTTCAGCCGCGTCGCCTGGATGAATGTGGATAACGCCTTCGGTGACGGCGGCCGGACCGAGTTCGAGAAGGCGGCCACGAGGGTGGGCATCAGCATCGTGATGAACGAGCGGTTCGGCGAGAAGGATGTGGACATGACCACCCAGCTCACCAAGGTGAAGGGCAGCGACGCCCAGGCCTTGGTGGTCTGGGCCATCCCGCCCGCGGCCTCGGTGGTGACGAAGAACGCCAAGGAGCTAGGGCTCCAGATCCCTGTCTTCCAGAGTCATGGGGTCGCCAACAAGCGGTTCATCGAGCTGGCCGGGCCGGCGGCCGACGGCGTGCGCTTCCCGGCGGGAAAGCTGCTCACAGCCGAAGGCCTTCCGGACAGCGACAAGCAGAAGAAGACCCTCGTCGCCTACGCCAAGGCCTTCGAGGCGAAGTACGGCCCGCGCAGCACCTTCGGCGGGCACGCCTGGGACGCGATCCGGCTGGCGTACCGGGCGGCCGAGGCCGCCGCGGCCCGGACGAACCCGGATGACCTCCAGAATTTCCGTGCTGCCATCCGGGACGAGTTAGAGAAGATCAAGGACTTCGTCGGCATCAGCGGCGTCTTCAGCATGTCGTCGGAGGATCACAATGGCCTGGACAAGCGGGCCGTCGCCATCTACGAGATCGTGAACGGGCAGTGGCAGCTGGCGAAATGATCCCGCTGCAAGCGGGGCATCCTGCGCTCGGAAGCGGGGCGGGACTCTCCGGGTCCCGCCCCGGCGTTTTCTGGTCGGGACGCTGAGCGATGGCCTTCGGACAGCAACTCCTCCAGTACGTGGTGACGGGGATCACCAACGGGAGCATCTATGCGCTGATCGCGCTGGGGTTCGTCGTGATCCACAGCGTGACGTCCATCGTCAACTTTGCCCAGGGCGAATTCGCCATGCTGGGCGCCCTCCTGACCATCTCCCTCGTGGCGGCGGGCCTGCCCCAGGGGCTGGCCGTGCTGGCGGCCGTGGTGGGGGTTGGGGCCTTCGCTGCCCTGCTGTACCAGGTGGGGCTGCGCCCGGCGCGGGACGCCTCGCCGCTCGCCATGATCATCATCACCATCGGGGCGGCCTTGGCCATCCGGGGCATGGCCCTGGCCATCTGGGGGACAGAGCCGTACGGGATGAAGGCCTTCAGCTCGGGGCCTCCGCTCCAGGCGGCCGGCGCGGTCATCCGCCTGCAGAGCCTGTGGGTCCTGGGGACGACGCTCTTGCTCCAGCCGCTCCTGCACGTCTTCTTCACCCGCACCATTCTGGGGCGTTCGCTTCGCGCCTGCGCGGTCAATCGGCTGGCGGCTCGGCTCATGGGGATCCGGGCAGACCGGATGGCCCTCCTGGCCTTCGGCCTCAGCGGGGCCGTGGGCGCCCTGGGGGGCATCATCATCACGCCTATCATCTATGCCACGTATGACATGGGCCTGATGCTGACTCTCAAGGGATTCGTGGCAGCGGTCATGGGGGGGCTGGTCAACTACCCTGCGGCCGTGGCGGGGGGCTTCCTCCTCGGCATCCTGGAGTCCCTGGGGGCGGGCCTCATTTCCTCCGGCTACAAGGACGCCATCGCCTTCATCGCGCTCTTCGTTATCCTGCTGTCCAAGCCCCGCTGGATCGTGCGCGCGGAGCAGGGGATCGAGGAGGGTTCGTAGTGCGATGGCCAGGATTTCTTGAGCGCTTGGGCCGGAGCCCTCGGGGCTGCCCCTCTCGACGCTGGCCCGCGACGGCACCCCGCCAGAGGCGGGGTGGGGCCGTCTTGCTCCGGGTCGTCCCGCTTCCAGCGGGACTCCGTGCCGGACCCGCGGCCCCGGGCACCCTCTGGGTGCGGTCCAGCGTCACCCAACCTCTGGGTTGGGTACCCGGGCAGCCCCGACGGCTCCGGAACATATTGAGAACTTCTGGCTCGGGATACTCGCATGGCTGACGCCCGGCGCATCATCCCCTGGGGCCCGCTCTGCCTCGTGTTGGTGATCGCCTGCCTTCCGCTGGGAGTCCACAGTCGGTACTACCAGAGCATCGCGGTCATCATCGGCCTGCACACCATTGCGACCGTCGGCCTGTCCCTCCTCATGGGGTATGCGGGGCAGGTCTCGCTGGGGCACGCCGCCTTCTATGGGTTGGGCGCCTACCTCAGCGGCATCGCGTCCACCAGCCTTGGCCTGAACCCGTGGTTGGCCATGCCCATGGCCGCCCTCGTCACCGGGTGTGTGGCCGCCGCCATCGGGAGCCCCATCTTCCGCCTCCGCGGTCACTTCCTGGCCATGGCCACGCTGGGCTGGGGCATCATTGTCTACATCGTGTTCAACGAACTGCGCGACGTCACGGGGGGTCCCTCGGGCCTCACCGGCATCCCGAACCTCTCCCTGTTCGGACTGCCGCTCAACACGGACGTCCGCTACTACTACCTGGTGTGGGCCTTCGCCCTGGGCGTGATCTTCCTCTCACGCAACATCGTGGACTCCCGCGCGGGGCGGGCGCTCAGAGCCATCCATGGCAGCGAGAGCGCCGCGGCCGCCCTGGGCGTCGGCACGACCCACTACAAGGTGGCCGTCTTCACGCTGAGCGCCGTGTATGCCAGCCTGGCGGGAAGCCTGTACGCCCATTATCTGCTCTTCGTGAACCCGCCCCCGTTCAGCTTCAAGTTTTCCATCGAGCTCTTGGTGATGGTCATGATCGGGGGCCTGGCCCACATCTGGGGGGCGCTGTTCGGCGCCGCGCTCATCACCATCCTGGGTGAGAGTCTGCGGGGGACCATCCCGATGCTCATGGGCCACGCCTCGGGCGAGTACGAGATCATCGCCTTCGGCCTCATCCTCATGGCGACGATGATCGCGCTGCCCGAGGGGCTCTGGCCATGGCTGCTCACCGGGGTTGACCGGATCCGCGGGCGCCGAGGAGCGGAGGATCCCCGGGTCGAGGGTGCGCCGACGAGGCGAGGGGACGGAGGCGCGTCTGGCCAGGAGGCGCCGAGTGCAATCAGCGCTCGCTTGGAGGCCCAGGCGTTCCCGCGCCGTCCGTCATCCCCTCCGGGTCCCATCCTGGAGGTCCAGGATGTGAGCAAGGCCTTTGACGGCCTGAAGGCCCTGTCCCGCGTCTCGTTTGCCGTGAACGCCGGGGAGATCCTGGCGGTCATCGGTCCCAACGGCGCCGGCAAGACCACCCTGTTCAACGTCATCTCCGGCGCCTTTCCCCTCACCGGCGGGACGATTCGTTTCACCGGCAAGCCCATCCAGGACTGGCCGTCGTACCGCATCGCCGGCGCGGGCCTGATCCGGACCTTTCAGAACGTCCGCCTCTTCGGCCGGATGACCGCCCTGGAGAACGTGATGGTGGGTCTGCACCAGCGGACGCGCGCGGGGCTGGCGTCGGCCGCGATGCGCCTCCCCTCGGAACGGGCCGAGGAGGCGCGGATACGGGAGGAGGCTCAACGACTCTTGGCCATGGTCGGTCTCGAGGGACTGGCGGATGTCCTGGCCTCCAGCCTTCCCCTGGGCCAGCAGCGGGTGATCGAGATTGCCAGGGCCCTGGCGGCCGATCCGGCCATCCTGCTCTTGGACGAGCCGGGGGCGGGGCTTTCGGCGGGGGAGCGGGACCAGCTTCGCGAGCTGGTGCGTGCCGTGCGGGCGGCCGGCGTCACGCTGCTCTTGGTGGAGCACGACATGGACCTGGTCATGGGACTGGCGGACCGGATCGTGGTGCTGAACTATGGCGAAAAGATCGCCGAAGGGACGCCGGAGGAAATCCAGAATAACCCCCAGGTGATCGAGGCCTATCTGGGCGAAGAGGTGCTGGCCGCGCCGGCGGCTGGGCTGCCGTGATCGTCGGAGACCCGAGGCCGCCTCGGTGCCGGTGGGACGCGGGAGAGGGCGGTGATGACACTTCGGATTTCCAGAGGGCTCGTCTTGGCGTTCATCCTGCCATTCGTCATGGCGGGAGTTGACTCGGCCCTGGCAGATGCGGCTGGCCGCTCGGAACCGCTCGACACGAGGGTGCAGCGATTCTTGGATGGCGCCAGGCATCAATGGCAGGACTGGAACATCCCTTATGAAGACGGAAAGGTGCTCTACGACCTGATTGTCAAGAATCACTTCACGCGGGCGCTTGAGATCGGCACCTCGACGGGCCACTCGGCGATCTGGATGGCCTGGGCACTCCACAAGACCGGCGGCAAGTTGATCACCATCGAGATCGACAAGGCACGGCACGAGGCTGCATTACGGAACTTCGAGAAGGCCGGCGTGGCATCATATATCGATGCGCGGTTGGCGGATGCACACCGGTTGGTGAAAACGCTGGGCGGCCCGTTCGACTTTGTCTTTTCCGATGCGGACAAGGACTGGTACACGCAGTATTTCAAAGACCTCGATCCCAGGCTGGTCGTCGGTGGCTGCTACACCGCGCATAACGCGCTGAGAAGCGGCGGGCAGGGCGTGGCGGAGTTCCTCGCATATGTGAAAAGCTTGCCCAACTATCGGACGAGCATCGATCGCACGAGCAGCGAGGGCATCTCGATCAGCTGCAAGATTGCGAGGTAGCCGTCTCGCCTCCCGCCCGTCGGCTCCACGCCGCGAGGCGGGAACAAGTGAGGAACGTGTGATGAGCCAAGGTCCTGGTGAGATCACGATCCCGGTGGAGAATACGGGGCAGGCCTACCTGGAGCTGCTCCGGGCCCGGGGGTTCGACTACTTCTTCGGAAATGCCGGGACGGACTTCGGCCCTCTGGTGGACGCCTTCGCCAAGTTCGAGGCCGAGGGGAAGGACCGCCCTCGCCCGATCACGGTGCCCCACGAGTTCGTAGCCGTCAGCATGGCCCACGGTGTCACCATGTGCACGGGTCGGCCGCAGGTGGTGATGGCCCATACGATCGTGGGGACCGCCAACTGCGCGGGCGCCCTGATCAACGCCGCCCGCGCCAACATCCCGCTGTTCATGACGGCCGGGCGCACACCCATCGTCGAATCGGGGCTGCTGGGGGCGAGGGACCTGTACATCCACTGGGCGCAGGAGGCCTTCGACCAGGCGGGGCTGATCCGCGAGTTCCTCAAGTGGGACTACGAGCTGAGAAATTTCGTCCAGCTCGAGGCCGTCGTGGATCGCGCCCTGGCCGTCGCCACGGAAGAGCCGCAGGGGATCGCCTACCTCACCCTGCCGCGCGAGGTCCTGTCCGAACCACAGACCGAGTTCCGGCTGAACCCTGCGCCTCTCGTCCTTCGCCGGGAACGGCTCCAGCCGGACCCGCGATCGGTGGAAGCGGCGGCGGCAATCCTCGCCGAGGCGGAGGCGCCGCTTGCGATCACGATGCGCCTGGGTCGTGACCCCGGCGCGGTGGAGGCCCTGGTGGGGCTCTCGGAGACCCTGGCCATCCCGGTCGTCGAGTTCAACCCCACCCACCTCAACTTCCCGTCGAGCCATCCTCATCATCTGGGCTTCGATCCGGCCCTGTTTCTCGGCCGCGCCGACGCGATCCTAGTGGTCGAGAGCGACGTCCCCTGGTTCCCCTCGCGAATGCGCGTGAACCCGCACGCCCGCGTGATCCACGTCGGCAGCGACCCGCTCTTCACCCGCTATCCAGTCCGGACGTTCCCCATGGAGCTGGCCATCCGCGGCGATGCCGCGGCCACCCTCGCCGCGCTGACGGCCGAGGCGAAGCGCCACGGCAACTCCCGCGCACCAAGGGTCAGCGCCCGTTCGGCGGCGGTCCGGACCGAGCACGATGCCCAGCGCGAGGCGTGGCACGCCGGGGCCCTGGCCGCCCAGGGGGACTCGCCCATTGATTTCAACTGGCTCTCGCGCTGCATCGGTGAAGTGGCGGGAGAGGACACGATCCTGGTCAACGAGTATGACCTGCGCCTGACGCAGGTCTCGCGGGATCGGCCGGGATCCTACTTCTCCCATTCTCCCGCCGGCTGCCTCGGCTGGGGGGTGGGGGCGGCCCTGGGGGCCAAGTTGGCCCACCCGGACCGGACGATCATCGCGACAGTCGGGGACGGCGCCTACATCTTCAGCGTGCCCACCGCGGCCCATATGGTGAGCGCCACCTACGACCTGCCGATCCTGGTCGTCATCTTCAATAACCAGTGCTGGGGCGCCGTCCGCAAGACGACGGCAGGGCTCTTCCCCAAGGGATGGGCGGCCAAGACAGGGTCCTTCCCCCTTAGCGATCTGAAACCGTCTCCGGCGTACGAGAAGATCGTCGAGGCCCACGGCGGATACGGCGAACGGGTGGAGAGGCCCGAAGAGGTGCGACCCGCCCTCCAGCGCGCATTGAAGGCCGTCCGAGAGGGCAGGCGGCAGGCGGTCCTCAACGTCATCTGCAAGCGGGATTAATAGACGAGCAGGATGGGGAGGGAGTGATGACCATTCCAGCGACCGACGCGATCGCGAGGAAGATCGGCCAGGATCCTTTTGCCAGATGGATGGGCATGGACGTGGAGGAGCTTACGCCCGGGCACGCTCGGGTGGCCATGACGCTTACGCCGGCCATGCTGAACTTCCACCGGATCCCTCACGGTGGGGCGATCTTCAGCCTGGCCGATGCCGCCTTCGCCGCGGCATCGAATTCGCACGGCCAAATGGCGGTCGCCCTGAGCATGACGATTCACTACCTGGCGGCCGCCGAGCCGGGAGCCCGCCTGGTCGCCGAGGCCCGGGAGTTGCGCAAGGGCCACCGGTCGGCGTTCTACCAGATCACGGTCAGGACGGAAGGCGGAGAGGTGATCGCGATCTGCCAGGGGGTCGTGCATCGCAAGCCGGAATCCGTCGTCGAGGGATGAGCGCCACCTTTCGCCTCGAGTTCGATGCGCCTTCCTCCGCGGGCCAGACGTTCGAATAGCTTTCACAACTGTGCGATGTCCCGTCTGAAGATGCCTACTTATTGAGGAACGTCCCGTTTCACTGATGCGAAATGGGAGGCAGGAGATGACGGAATATGCGCCGAAAAGAGTGAATCCTCGGAAGCTTGAGCAGTTCGTCTCGTTGGCCTTTCAGAGGGTTGGAGTGCCTCTCGGCGACGCGGACTTGACAGCGAGGATACTCGTTGACGCCGATCTGCGGGGAATCGACTCTCACGGTGTGATTAACCTACACGGTTACTACATACAGGGGATCCAAGGCGGGACCATCAAGAGTAAGCCAGAGATAAAGATATCACCGGGCAGCCCAACGACCGCGTCGGTTGATGGAGACAATGGCCTTGGCTTTGTAGTGAGCCACAGAGCCATGGAGGCATGCATAAAAATGGCCCGGGACTACGGTACAGGGTGGGCGACCGTGTGCAATAGCACTCACTCCGGCGCGGGGGCCTACTACGTCCTCATGGCCGCAGAGCAGGATATGATTGGCATTCACTTTTCCACGGGCGGCTCAACCGTGGCGGCTCCCGGAGGCAAGGGACGGCTCATCGGCAACAACGTGATCGCGTTTGGGGCACCCGGGAGGAAACATGGACCCTTTGTCCTGGACATGGCGCCGACCATGGCCATCGCAAACAAGCTGCATATGCTGCAGTGGGAGGGGAAGCCTATGCCGGAAGGTTGGGCCATAGATTCGGCAGGGCGCCCGATCACCGACCCCAACGTATACTTTGCGCAACAAGGAGCCATTCTCCCCTTGGGAAGCACTCCTAGGAACGGCGTCCACAAGGGATTCGGGCTGCTGCTGGTTTCAGATATTCTGACGGGACTCTTGTCCGGGGATGGCGGAAGCACGTTGCGCAGGAAGGGCGAGCACAGTCATGCCTTCTGTGCCTTGCGCATCGACGCGTTTCCGACCGGTGGTGAGTTCAAGGATTTGATGGATGCCCTGGTTGAAAAACTGCACGCGACCCCGGCCATAGAGGGTGTTGGCCGCATACGATACCCCGGTGAACGAGGCAATCTCACGTACAAGGAGAGAAGTGCTAACGGAATACCTCTTCGTCAGAATGTCGCTGATGATCTGCAGAGGATGAGTGCGAATCTGAACCTTTCCATGGACGACATCTGGGAAAGGTAGCCTTTCCTACGAGCAGGTGTTGCCAGGAAACCTTATCCTCCGTTCCCCCTGTTCGCCAGGAGCCGGCCTGGGACAGCCCGGCAACCCGGGGACTGGTCTTCCGCGCCTGCTACGACTGCCACAGCAGCCAGACAGTCTGGCCGTGGTACTCTCGAATTGCCCCCTCGTCCTGGCTGATCCAAAGCGATGTGGAGAAGCAGGCCCTCATCCAGGGCCTGCAGACAACCATCGCCAGGAATCCGCCACCTCCGGCGGCGAAGGCGGAGGGTCAGAGGCACGAGGAGCAGAAGGGGTAGGGCCTGGCACCCTGAGATGCAAGGGCAGGAGCACGGGAATGCCCAAACGGGTCTGCCCCTATTGGGTTGGGTACATTCTGGCGAGTCCGCTGCGACGGCTCCTCCATAATCCTGACAGAATCCTGGCATCGCTTGTCGGAAGCGGAATGACCGTTCTGGACGTGGGCTCGGCGATGGGCTTCTTCACGCTGCCGATTGCCAGGATGGTGGGCCCTGACGGGCGGGTCGTCTGTGTGGATCTGCAAGAGAAGATGTTGCAGGCTCTACGAAAGCGCGCAGCAGCGGCCGGGCTGTCGGACAGGATTGTTGCCCGCGCGTGCGAATCCTCATCCCTCGGTGTCGAGGACTTTGCCGGGAGGATCGACTTCGTCCTGGCTTTCGCAGTCGTCCATGAACTGCCCGACACTCCTGGCTTCTTCGTGGAAGTCTCGGAGGCGTTGAAGCCCGCCGGACGCTGCCTGGTTGCCGAACCGAAAGGGCATGTCTCGCTCCAGGAGTTCGAGGCGATGCTCGCCTCGGCAGCACGGGCGGGCCTGCGCGTGATCCAAAGACCGGAAATTGTGCGGTGCCGTGCAGCGCTTCTGACGAAAGAGGATCCGGGACATCGTTGATGAAGTTGAATTGTGCGTCCGGGCTGCGGTGGGTGCTGGCGTGAGCGCGATGCGAGGACGGTCACACCGCGCGCCGAGAGGGTCAGGTAGGATGTTACCAAGTGTGGCAAGTTGGGTCGGCAAGCCTCCCTCAGGTCGGCGGTCCGCGCGTCTACTTGATGTGTTTGGCAGCGCCCCACAGTAAAGTAACTAAAGTGCCAACGTCCTGCATGCACCGGGCCCTCGCCTGGCCCCGGATGGCAATCTCTTGTAGAGGCCTGATTGCGATTCCGTATAGCCGCCTCAGACCCATCGCCGCTAAGTTAAGCGGTAACGATGTGGTTCCATTGACAGCTTTGGCCATGCTTGGGGTCCCGCCCCCGAGGCTACCCCTCGACGGCGAGGCCGCGACGGCGCCCCGCGGGACGCGGGGTGGGGCGGTCTTGCTCCGGGTCGCCCCGCCCTTTGGCGGGGCTTCGTGCCGGCCCCGCCGCCCACCGCACGGCCTGCCTGCTCGGGCCACCCCCGGGGGCGGGGTCGAGGCCGAATTAACTTAGCGGCGATGCGCCTCAGACCGGTGCTACCCTGCCAAGCTCATCGATTTGCCGCGCAACGCTCTCCGGCTCCTCCTCTCGCTCCCCGCCGACCCCCTGATCCAGGGCGTGGAGGATACCGATCATCCTGTGAAATGGGACGGCGACGAGGAGCTGGTCTTCGGCAAAGCCCGCCAATCGCCGTGCCCCAAAATCGAGGAGTGACACCCCGATCTCTCCCGCGACCACCGGGTAGGCGACCCCGGTCCTGCAGGCCGGACCCGACAGCTCGGCCTTCATGGAGCGGCCTTCCCAGTAGCTCGCGAAGCTTAAAAGGCGATGGAGCGAGCCGGGTCTCCCGATGAACACCACGAGGTCAGGCAGGAGTTCCGCTCTCGAGAGGGGAGCGAAGACGATGTGGCTCGCCACACCCACCGGGGGCGCAACGGTCTGTTGGCCACGATGAATGGCCACCCGGGAGCAGTAGACCTTCTCCTTGTTGACGAGGAAGTTCACCAGCTTCTCTCTCCCCTCGGGGGGCATCTGTCCGAGCCCGAGGCTCACGAGGCCTCCGGGGCAGCCACAGGTCTCCGCGCTGATGGTGATGTCTTCGCCGTCACTGGCTCGCTTCAAGGCCTGGCACACGGAAACCTTGCCCTGAGGAGAGCTGGTCCCCGGTGCCGGTGCGCCCGCGAAAGTCACGGCGACGGGATGCGTGCCTAGCTTCAGTTCTTTCTTCAGCCTGTCAGACCATTCTTGCCAATACATGCTCTCTCTCCTTCACGTTCGCCCGGTCCCGCACGGGTGATACGAATTGGCTTTCGAGCCGCGCAGCCCTGCTGGTGCCACGAGGTCAGTCCAGGGACCGCCCACGCCGAGACGGAGGAAGCATATCGCAGCCGGGGGTCGCGGTGTCAAGGCAAAACCGGTCAGGCGAGGGGGGCTGGCGCAGGTCCTCTCGTTGCGGCGGAAGGGGAGTAAGGTCGCGTTAGGTGCCCGGATGCTGGGGATCGGCGCCGTCTCTGCCTCGTTCCACTCAGGCGCAGACGATCTGCACCTTGGTGCTTTTCGTCTTGTCGGCCGCGGCGCGGAAGGCGGCGACGGCTTCCGTCAGCGGATACTGGGCGGAGAGGAGCGGCTTCACGTCCACCCGCCCCTCGGCCAGGAAACGCACGGCCCAGTCGAACTCCACGCCGAAGCGGAAGGTGCCGACGTAGTCGATCTCCCGCGTCATAACTTGGTTCGCCAGGAAGTGCACGCCCTCCGCTGGCAGCGTTCCCACCTGCACGATCCGCCCGCCGCGCACGACACTGGCCAGGCAGGTCCCAAGGGCCGCGGGGCTGCCGGCGGCCTCGAATGCCAGGTCTATTTCGCGCAGAACGCCGGCCGCGACCTCCGGCCCGCCCGACATCTGGTCCACCCGCAGGCACCGGTCCGCGCCCACTTTCTTGGCTTGGGCCAGCGGCCGGTCCACCACGTCGGCCACGGTCACGGAAGCGGCGCCGGCCAGCCGGGCCGCGACGACGATCAGGCACCCGATGGGGCCGGCCCCGGTCACCAGGATGCTCTTGCCGAGCAGGTCCCCGCCCCGGTTCACGGCGTGCAGCGCCACCGACAGCGGCTCTGCGAAGGCCAGCTCGCCCAGCGAGACGGCCGAGCTGACCGGGCAGCACTGTCGCTCCGGCATGACGAAGGACTCGCGGAACATCCCCTGCACGTGGGGAAAGACGCTAGCGCTCCCCAGGAACCGCATGTGGCTGCAGAGATTCTCCCGACCGGCGCGACAGGCCGCACACCTGCCGCAGGGGTGCGAGGGATTGATTGCGATCTTGTCCCCTTCCTTGACGCGCGCCACCTCGGGCCCGACCTTGGTCACCGTCCCGGAGATCTCGTGGCCGGGGATCAGGGGCTCGCGGATGACGAAGCTCCCGACACGGCCGTGCTGGAAGTAGTGCATATCCGAACCGCAGATCCCGCCCGCCCCCAGCTTGACGAGCACCTCGCCGGGGCCCACCTCGGGCTCGGATACCGTCTCGACTCGTAGGTCCTCGGCTCCATAGATCCGACAGACTCGCATCTCTTCCTCCGTGAGGACGTGTGGCTCCCCGGCCGCCTTGGGCATCCCCCGCCTCGCCGTTGGCAATCCCGCGCTCCCGGAAGCGGCCTTTGCGGCCGTTGGTGAGGGCGGAGACCCTGGGCTGGTCGAGCCCCATGAGCTGCGCCGCCTACAGCTAATGCCTCGTCTCGTGCTGTGCTGCCAAACGCTGAATCTGCTTCAGATGATTCAATAGGGGTTCACGACTCCCTCCCTTCCATTCGGTGACGAACCACCACTGATCGATCCTGCCTTACTTTCTCAAGGATCCTCCTTTGTCGCAAGAAGGAATCCCTCTGACACGTCGGGGGAATTGCACGTTGCCCAATGGTTTTCGTTCGAGCCCTGCGCGGGGAGCCAAGCAGGTCCAAACCTGGGCACCTCATCCGAGGCGCCCACGCCTCTTTCTGAGCCTGCCCCACAAGGCTTTCCCTCCGCCCTCGGCCAGCGTCGTGATGGGCACGGCCTCTACCCGATCCGCGAGTGGATATCGCACCTTGCCCGGATAGAGGACGACGAGGGCGTCTAGTCGAAGGTCGGCCAGGGCAATCCGCATCGAGGGGGTGAGGCGCGGCGCATCGGCCCGCTTCACCTCGACGCCGAACCTCCGCCTGTCTTTGAAGAGGAGGAGGTCCAGCTCCGCTCCGGTGTGCGTGGCCCAGAAATACGCCTCGTCCGGCTGCACGGCCTTGAGTGTCTCCTCGATGGCGTACCCCTCCCAGGACGCACCACACTTTGGGTGGGCGAACAGCTCGGCCTCGGTCCGGATCCCCAGCAGCTGATGCAAGAGGCCGCTGTCCCGGATGTAGACCTTCGGGGCCTTGATCTGGCGCTTCTTGAGGTTCTCGTGCCGCGGTTGGAGCTGGCGGACCATGAACAGGCCGGTCAAGAGATCCAGGTAGCGCCGGACTGTGGGCTCGCTCACCCCGAGGGATCTCGCGGGCTCCGCGGCGTTCCAGGTCTGCCCGTGGTAATGGGCCAGCATGGTCCAGAACCGGAGGAGCGCGGGGGCGGGAACCGCCACCCCGAGCTGGGGCAGATCGCGCTCGAGAAATGTCTGGATGAGCTGCCGGCGCCAGGCCAGGCTGTCCGCCTGCGATTTCGCCAGGTACGCCAACGGAAAGCCGCCGCGCTGCCAGTGCTGGCTGACTGCCCTGGCCCCAACCTCGGCGAGGCTGAATCCGCCGAGGGGCACGACCTCAAGCCGGCCCGCGAGGGACTCGGACGACTGGCGGAGGAGACCGGGGGTGGCGCTGCCGAGGATCAGGAAGCGAGCCGGCAGCGGCCGCCGGTCCGCCAACACACGCAGGACCGGGAACAGGTCCGGTCGCCGCTGGATCTCGTCAATGACCACCACGCCGCGGAGGCTCGCCAGCGCGGTAATGGGCTCGGCCAGGCGCGCCAGATTCGCCGGGTCCTCCAGGTCGAAGTAGTTGAGGGAGTCCGGGGACACAATCTGCCGGGCCAGCGTGGTCTTGCCGCACTGCCGCGGGCCGATGAGGGCGACCACGCGGCTGCGCTTCAGGGCGCGGCGGATCTGCGAGAGGGCCTGCGGGCGCTTGAGCATGCCCAGAGTATACCATGAAATTCGAACATGGTGTGTTCGATTTTCATGGTAGTCCAGGCGGGCCCCTCGGATCGCCTCATCCAGGCCGGCTCGGCCTCACCGTCGCGCCCTCCAGCTCCGGGTGCCTTCGCATGGGCCGCCAGCCTTCCGCCCGGCCCGGCTGTGTGGCCCTCTGTTGCGCCCGTGCTCCCCCCTCCGCGCGGGCGCTCCGCGGTGTCTACTGGTCCAGGCGGGGGATTTTGACCGAGTGTGCGAAAACCCACGCTCCAGG
>Ga0315282_10002535_pt1 | contig 33475 bp, 23 predicted proteins | sample YL17G07_20_MG_FD_203693 | JGI IMG/M metagenome (GOLD analysis project Ga0315282, IMG submission 203693) | Sediment microbial communities from Yellowstone Lake, YNP, Wyoming, USA - YL17G07_20 | ecosystem: Environmental > Aquatic > Freshwater > Lake > Sediment | place: USA: Wyoming | collected...
CCGGAGCGAAGACCATTACGCTGCCGGTCAACGAACGGATTCGCGTCATGGCGATCACGGTGTCGAACGAAGCCGCGCAGGTGCTGCCCGCGCACCCGCTTTACGACACCCTGGAGCGGACGACGCCACCGGCGGCGACGACGGACAAGGATAGGTAACACGGGTGCTAAGTGCTTCGTGCTGGGTGCTGAGTGCGGTGCCAAGTGCCTGGTGCCGCGGTGGGTGGTTGGCGCTTCGCTGGCGCGCGCACCTTGCCGCGAGCAACCGCAGTGAGCACACAGCACCGCACCGAGCACACAGCACCGCACTGAGCACATAGCACTAAGCACACAGCACTTCGTGGATCACATTCATGAGCGACATCCTCCAACGCCACAAGCAGTACCTGTTGACCGGCGTGTCCTACGTGATCCCGATGATTGCCTGCGGCGGCATCCTGATCGCAACGGCCATCGCCCTGCTCACCTTCCTGCACCCGAACGCGATGACGCCCACCGGCGGCCCGGACTTCTCGCGGGCGCCGGCGCTGAAAACGATCCTGGACATCGGCGACGCCGCCTTCAAGATGGCGCTGCCCGTGCTGGCCGGCTTCATCGCGTACGCGATGGCCAGCCGGCCGGGCCTGGTCCCCGGCCTGTTGGGCGGCTACCTGGCGGGCACGACCAATGCCGGCTTCCTGGGGGCGCTGCTGGCGGGCCTGCTCGCCGGGCACGTCGTCAACCTGCTGAAGAAGGTGCCGACGAACAAGTACATTCGCCCGATCATGCCGATCATCGTCATTCCGATCGTGTCCGGCATCGTCGTCGGCGTCGTCATGCTGAAGGTCGTCGGCATTCCGATCTCCGATTTCATGAAGTTTCTCGGCGCGTGGCTGAACACGATGAGCCAGGGGAACGCCATCGTGCTGGCCGCGGTGCTCGGCGCGATGATCGCGTTCGACATGGGCGGGCCCGTCAACAAGGCGGCGTTCTTCTTCGGCGCCGCGATGATCAAGGAAGGCAACTTCGGCGTCATGGGCGCCTGCGCGGCCGCCATCTGCACGCCCCCGCTGGGGCTTGCGCTGGCCACGTTGATGAGCCGCCGGCTCTGGTCGGAAGAACAGCGCGAATCGGGGCTCGCCGCGCTCGGGATGGGCATGGTCGGAATCACGGAAGGAGCGATCCCGTTCGCAGCGGGCGACCCGGTCCGTGTGATACCTTCAATCATGTTCGGGTCGATGATCGCGGCGTCGATCGCGATGCTCGGCGGTGTCGGCGATCACGCCCCCCACGGCGGCCCGATCGTGCTGCCGGTCGTCGATCATCGCTTGACCTACGTCGTCGCCATCATTGTCGGAGCGGTGGTGACCGCCGTTACGATCAACGTGGTCAAGACGGTGACCGAGTCACGGCGTGTTACGTTGGACTAGGCGTAATGCCTTTCGGAAATTCGGGCGCGTCGAGTTCAGGCGGCACCGTCAGCAGCCTGCCTCCCTGCGTGCCGGGCTCCGCGCTCCGGAAAACGTCGCTCCGTCCGCTCCGTTTTCGTCTTGAGCGTCGGCCTGGCCCGTGTACGCGCGTAATTGTCCGCTACGGGCTGCGGCCGGAAAACGTCGCTCCCTGCGCTCCGTTTTCGTCGAATTGACCGTCGGAGCGCTCCGCACGGCCCGCAGAGAGGCAGGCCGCTGACTGCGCCCGGATCAGAGGTGAGAATTTCCGAAAGGCATTGGGACTAGGCGGGCGCGCCTCGGAATCGTCAGGCGCCAATCAGACGAAGCGACCACAGGCCGCGGCCGACCGGACAGGACCCGCAAGACGATCGCCGATTCCGAATCCGCGGTGGGAGATCTTCCATGAAAATCGTCGCGGTCACCGCGTGCCCCACGGGCATCGCGCACACCTACATGGCGGCGGAGCAGCTGGAGAAGACGGCGAAGAAGCTCGGACATACGATCAAGGTGGAAACGCAGGGTGCGATGGGGATCGAGAACGAGCTGAGCCAGAAGGACATCGACGGCGCGGATGTGGCGATCTTCGCGTCGGACATCGCGCTGGAGCGGCTGGAGCGGTTCGCTCGCATCCGCACGGTACAAGTTCCCGTACAGGCGGCGCTGAAGAATCCGGGCGCGATCTTCGAAAAGCTCTGAGGCATGCTCGACTACGCCTTCACGTGCCCCCTTCCCAACGGCGTGCACGCCCGTCCCGCCAGCGCGCTCGAGGAGACGGCCAGACCCTTCGCGTCTACGATCTCGATCACCAACGAACGGACCGGTCAGACAGCCAACGCCAAGAGCGTTCTCGGCACCGTCGGCCTCGACATCCGGCTGAACGACAGATGCGTGGTGTCGGTCAGCGGAATCGACGAACGAAAAGCGTTCGACGCGCTGAAGGCCTTCCTCGACATCGAGTTCCCGCACAGCGACGAGGAGCTGCCGCCGATCGAGGTGCCGGCCGGCGAGGTGCGGCTGCCGCCGATGCTGAAGCAGGCGGACGCGGCCATTCTTCCGGGCACGCCCGTCGTGGCGGGCATCGCCGAGGGACGCGCCGTCGTCGTCGGCCAGATCAGGATGCCCGAGACGATTGCGCGGGCGGGCGTTTCGAGCGTCGTCGCAGAGGTCGCCCGTCTGGACGCCGCGATCGACAGGCTGACCCGGGCGCTGGACGCGCGGCTGGAGCAGGCGACCGGCGTGGAGGCTGCGGTATTGAAGGCGCACCGGAGTGTGGCGCGCGATCCGGAGTTCAAGGAATACCTCCACGCGCCGATTCGGGAGCGCGGGGCGACGGCGGCCGGCGCGATCGAGGATGGCGAGAGTCATTTCACGACGATGCTGCTCTCCTCCGGCAGCGCGCTGTTGCGCGAGCGGGCGCTCGACATCCGCGACGTTTGTGCGCAGCTGATGCGCGAGATGTACGGCGAGGCGGCGACTGCTCCCGCCGTGCGCCTGGCGGCCGACTCCATCTGCATCGCCGACAGTCTGACGCCGGGCCAGTTTCTCGCGCTCGACCGGCGGCTGCTGAAGGGCCTGGTGCTCGCTCACGGTGGCACCACGTCGCACACGATCATCCTGGCCCGGTCGTTCGGCATCCCGACGCTGGTCGGCGTCAACACGATCGACACGGCCCGACTGGACGGTGCCGACGTGGTCGTCGATGCCGACCTGGGCGTTCTGGTCTCCCGCGTGACGGAGGCCGTGCGACGCTATTACGACATGGAGCGTGAGCGACTGCGCGGGCGCCGGCAACGGCTGCGTCACTTCGTCCACGAGCCGGCGACCACTGCAGACGGGCGGCGCGTGGAAGTCGGCGCCAACATCGGTACGGCGCAGGAGGCCGCGCCCGCCTTTGCCGCCGGCGCGGAAGGCATCGGGCTGTTTCGCACCGAGATGCTGTTCGTGGACCGTGACGAGCCACCGTCCGAAGAGGAGCAGTTCGATCAGTACCGGCGCGTGCTCGGCGAGGCCGACGACCGGCCGGTCATCATCCGCACATTCGATGTCGGCGGCGACAAGCCGATCCCGTACCTGCGCCTGCCGAGGGAGGACAACCCGTTCCTGGGCTATCGCGCCGTGCGGCTCTACCAGGAGTTCGACGCCCTCTTCCGCTCGCAGATCGCCGCGCTCGTCCGCGCGTCGACGTTCGGCCGGCTGAAGGTCATGATCCCGATGGTGTCGCGGCCGGAGGAAGCGCGCTGGGTGCGTGCGATCGTCGCCGAAGAGCAGGCGAAGTGCGCGCAGGCCGGCATCGCGTTCGACACGGCGATGCCAGTCGGCGCGATGATGGAAGTGCCGTCGCTCGCCTTCGCGCTCGACCAGGCGTGCCGCGATCTCGACTTCTTCAGCATCGGCACCAACGATTTGCTGCAGTACTTCACCGCGGCGGATCGTGCCAATCGAAAAGTGGCGCCCCTCTACAACCCGATGCAACCGGCCTTCCTGCGCCTCCTGAAGAAGATCGTGGACGATGCGCACGCCGCAGGACGATGGGTCGGGCTGTGCGGCGAGATGGGCGGCCAGCTGCGGTGCCTGCCACTGGTGATTGGACTCGCCCTCGACGAGATCAGCATGGCCTCGCCCCTCATCGCCTCCGCGAAGGCGGCGCTCGCGTCGCTGTCGGCCGCGGCCTGCGCGTCGCTCCTGCAGGACGCGCTCGCCTGCGCGACTGCCACCGAAGTCGAACAGCTCGTCGCCCGGTTCGAGGCCGCCCGCCCCGCGCCGCTCATCGACCCGGACATGGTCATGGTCGGCGGCGAGGTCCGCAGCAAGGAAGAGGCGATCAAGAAGATCGTCGATCGCTTGTATGCGGCGGGACGCACCGACCGGCCGCGGGAGATCGAGGACGCCGTCTGGCGGCGGGAGGCCGTCTACTCCACCGGCTTCGGCCACGGCTTCGCGATTCCCCACTGCAAGACCGACGCGGTGCGCGCCAACTCGCTGGCGCTCCTCAGGCTGCAGACGCCCGTCGAGTGGGGCTCCCTGGACGAAAAGCCGGTGAGTCTTCTCCTGTTGCTCGCCATCCGCGAGTCGGACCAGGCGACCGAGCACATGAAGGTGCTGGCGGCGCTGGCCCGCAAGCTGATGCACGAGGAGTTCCGCGAGCGGCTGCTGCTGGAACAGGATCCCGCCGCCATCTGCGCCTTCCTGCGCGACACCCTCGGCGCCTAGCGTCGCGATTCGGGCTCGAGTTGCAGGGCCTGGCCGACGATTTCGAATCGCGCGCGGTCGCAGCGGAGCGAACGCTTTGCCCGCTGCGTGCCGGGCTCCGCCCTCCGGAGAAGGTCGCTTCGCCCACTCAGCGCCGACCGGGTCGGCCCTTCTGGCGTACGTCGCCAGCGGAGCGGACGCGTCGCCGGCGAGCCGCTCCGCAACCGGGCGAAACTCCTCAGCGTTGCGCCGTTTTCCGATCTTCGCCCGACGGCTGGCGCGACGGCTCCCGCATCGCGGACCGAGCAGTACTACCGCGATGGGGGCCCCGCCGACGCGCGGCGCCGGGGAAACGGCGCAACGCTCGTCGTTTCGCGCGATCGACCGCCGGTTGCTCCGCATGGCTCGCCGCCGACGCGTCCGCTCCGCTGGTCGCCGTGGCTGGCAGGAGTCCGCCTCGCGGGCGGATGCGCACGCAGCGACCGTGCGAGCACCGCGATCAGCGAAAGCGCGTAAAGCGCCGCGTCGGCCGTGGGAACGAGCGAGGCCTAGCGGGACCTGGCCGCCGCGGCCCGCGCACGCGGCCCGGTGCGGAGAACGACGCAAGCTTTACCGCGGTGTCGAGCCCGGGCGCGAGGGCGCGTCCGCTCGCCAGGCGGTGTCCCGCCACGCAGTATGTCGTCAGCAACGGCTCGCCTGCTGGTCTATCCCCTCCGTTGCGCCCGGGCGCTACGCGGGCGTTGTCTGAATCGGCGCCGCCAGCGCGCGCGCCGCGCTCCAGCGCGCGGTCAGGCGGGAGACGAGCGGGATGAGCACCACGCCGGTTGCGGCCGCGATGGTCTTGAAGGGAAACAGCAGCGCGCCGGTCTGCGGTTCGTACCAGCGCGCGACGTCGAGCGGGATGACGGCCGACGCAATCTGGGGATACGGGATGATCGGCGGGATGCCGAACAGTGGCTCTCCCCCGCCAAGGCGAAGCACCAGCGACACCGCGAACGCCGTGCACGATCCTGCCAGGTTCGCCTTGCGGTCGAACAGCGCGTACACGAGCTGTGGAAACAGCAGAACGAACACCAGGTCGCTGGTGAAGAACCACAACGCCTGGACGCTTTCGACCTTCAGCGCGAGGACCACGGCCGCGCCGCCGAGAATCGCGATCGATCCGCGCAGGATCCGCTTCAGCGACCGAAGCGACAGGTCCGGCCACAGCAGCCGCTTGCATGTGTTCCAGCCGAACATCGACGCGGCCGACAGGATCGACGAACTGAAGCTCGAGGTGACGGCGCCGACGATCGCGCCGAGGCCGAGCAGGCCCGCGGCGGGCGGCACCATGTACTTCAGCAGCAGCGGCAGCGCGTCGGCCGGTTGTCCGGCGAACCTCGCGGCAAGGTCCGGCGGCCACCCGTAGGCAAACACGCAGACACCGAGAAGAAGGGGCGGGACGGTGAGCGCAATCGTCAGCAGCCCCGCGAAGATCGAGTGCCACTGCGCGCGTGTCGGCGTCGCGCACGCGAGCACGCGCTGGAAGTAACAGTTCCACGGGATGCCGCCCAGCATCAGCATGAGGCTGACGTCCCACCACGACACGATCGACTGTCGCGTCCAGAACGAGCCGTGCGGCGCGAGCGGCGGCAACAGGCCGCCCTGCTCGGATCGCGCCGCCATGTACCCCGACCACGCCGTCTGAAGGCCGCCGACCGCGTGCAACGCCGGTGGCAGCGCGATGGCCAGGCCCAGCACGACGATCGCCAACTGGAAGACGTCGGTGTAGGCGACCGACCACATCCCGCCGATCATCGTATAGAGGGTGACGACGGCCGCGGAGACCAGAATCGCGGTCGTCAGGTCGGTGCCGAGGACGACGCCGAAGGTCGAGCCGAGAGCCACCAGCAGTTCCGCGCTCCAGAACGTCTCGGCCGCCATCGCGGGCAGCGACAGCACGGCCGCCCAGCGCCTCCCGAACCGGGCCTCGAAGGGATCGATGAGCGTCGTGAAGCCGCACGCGCGCATCCGGCGGGCAAAGAACAGGCCGCCGAGAATGAGGCTGATGCCGTAGCAGACGCCGCCCTGGATGCCCGACGCGAGGCTCGATCTCCACGCGCCCTCCGCCGTGCCGAGCAGGTACCCGCCATCCACCCACGTCGCCGTCATCGTGAGCGTCGCCACCCACAGCGGCATGGCGCGGCCCGCGATCATGAAGTCGGCGGCGGTCCCTTCCCTGATCTTGCGCGCGGCCAGCCATCCGACCAGGAAGAAGGCCGCGTACATGACGGCGATCGCGAGGATGGGCATGGGTGAACCGGGATGACGGGCTACCGACCCGCCGCCGCTCGCCTCCGGCGAGCTATGGCGTGGCCACGCCGCAGCCGGTGCGGTGGACACCCGGCGGAGGCGGGCTACCTACCGGGGCCGCGGGGATCATAGCCAAAGTCCGGTTCAGGGGCGAGGACGGGACGGCGCGCGAACGACACCAGGAAGGGCTCGGCGCCGGCGGCGCCAATCGTGAAGCCGGTGGCCACGTAGCCGCGCGCGTCGGCGCGCAGCCGAATGTAGTCGCCCCACACGAGCGTCGAGGTGGGAACCTCGCCGACGCGGCTGTAGAACATCGACCACCTGGCCGGTCCGTCCGCGTTGTCGGCGAAGCCGACGGCATGGGCCGGCGGCTGCGAGGCGCAGAAGTAGAACGCGGCGATGCCCAGATCCGGCCCGTTGGGCGAGGTGGCACCGTACTGCCACGCGCACCTGGTGTCCCACAGCATGGGCCGGCCGGTCACCTGCAGCGTCGCCGCATCGAAGGTCGCCGCGTTGATGTACGGGTTCGGGAATCCGCCGCCTTCGCGCACATTCCACAGGAAGCCGATTTCCGCGCCACCATCGCGATCGCGCACCCAGCCCGACGTGATGCGCTGATCGGTGCGCGCGCACGGATTGCCGCCTCCAGACACCGTGCAGAGCGCGCTGCGTTCCGTGTACGTCCACGCCGGCACGCTTCGATCCACGTAGGACAACGTCGTCGTAGCCTCCGGCTGCACGTACAACCGGAACGTGCCCGTCCGCTCCGTGCCTCCCGGATCGAGCGTGTCGCCGAGATACATCGCCGTCGTCGCGCCGTTCTCGACCGGCGTCCACGACCAGCCCTCGTCGCTGGTCCAGTAGACATAGCGGAACGCGGCGCAGGCGGCCAGGTCGTCCAGCGGCATGCGGAGCAGCAGCATGCGCGGACTCGCAAAGCCGCTGCCGGTGACGAGCAACATCGACGACACGTAGAGGTAGTTGCCGCTGAGGGCCAGGTGCGGATAGTCGAAACTGAACACGTTCCACGACGGGTCGACGTCGCTGGGCCGAACGGTGAAGCCGCACCACGAGGCGGCGCCGTCGCTCGACGCGTTCAACCTGAAACTGTTCTCGAGGCGACCCGGCACCATGCCGCCCTGCCGATACCACAGGAAGAGATGGCGCTGCGGATCGTACACGGTGTCCTGATCGGAGGCGAACGTCGGGAAATCCGAGTAGGGATTGACGTAGGTCCAGCTGGCGCCGGCGTCGGTGGAGCGCGCGGCAAACCAGTTCCCCGTCAGCCACACGACGGAGTCGCCGACGGCGACCGACGGTTCGGCGACCATGCGGACCGCGAGGCCGAAGGCCGAGGGCACCAGCACGGCCACGTGTTGAACGAGGCGCGCGAGCGCGCCGCCGTCCGACGGGGCGGCAACCGGAAGCGGCGCGACCTCGGTCCCGGGCACGGGACCGGCCGCCGGATCCGCGATGATGGCGCCCGCACGCCGGCCTGCCCAGGTTGACGACAACCGGTCGAAATCGAGAGCGCTGACTGCCGATTGGGCGGGCGACAGGGTCTGCGGGGTCGTGATGACAGCCGCCGTCGCCGGCTGTGGCGCAGGCATCGCCGCGAAGCGCCCGGCGATGGCATGCGTGCCAGCGGCTGGAGACACGGGAACGAGCTGCTGAGCCTGGATGCGTACGGGCGGATCCAGCGCCTGGAGAAGCCCGATGAGCGCGATCGTCGACAGGAAGGCGCCAACGAGGGCGGCGACGTCATGGGGCCGCGGGAGCGCATGGCAGCGGCCAGCTCGCATGGGCACCTCGAACGACCCGCCGGCAGCCGGCGGCAGCCGGCCAGGGCGAGATCCTCACTGCGGGTTTCGGACGCCGAGCCTTGAAAGTTTAGATCGGTCAGTCGCCGGATGGAAGGGCCGCCCTCTCAGGCCTGGAGCGCCGCCCCACGATTGGCGCGATGATCAGCCGCCAATCGTTGACGAGAGGATGTCTGGGACCTGTATGGTCTTGAACTTCTCGAGCTGCCCGGGCGTCAGAAATGAGCGGATTTCCTCGGTCCGATTGGTAATCTCCTTCTGCCACTCGACCCGCTGCGCCTCCTGTTTCTGGCGTTCGCCCGCCGGCACGCCGCCCGGGTTGCCGCCGATGCCGCCGCCCCACCTGCTGCCGCCAACCGGCGTCCGGCCGCCGGCGCCGAACCCCGGCGTACCGCGCTGCTTGGCAGCCTGCTTGACGATCTCCTGGATGCGCTCCACATCCGGCTTGATCTTCTGCTGCTGGTCGGCGGTGAGATTCAGGTATTTCGCGATCTCCTTGAACTTGGTCTTGCCGAGATCCAGCGGCTTCTCGGCACCCACCGGCATGGCGAAGGCCACCCAGGCAAATGCGAGGTAGACAGCGATCACACCGTTCCTTCGCATCTCGTCCTCAACTCCGTTACTTGTTGCCCCAGAGCAGTTCGAACACGCCCGCGTAGTCGCGCGGGATTGCATTGTAGATCGTTCCGAAGTCCAGGCGGCCGATGTCGGCCTGCACGTCCCGCTCGCTGTGCACCGAGACCAGGCTGTAGACCTTGAGACCGATGCGTGCGGCCGGCAGGCGGTTGCTCAGGCGAAACACCTTGTTGATGTACACATCCAGCGAGCCGAACCACGGGTACCGGTAACTGTTGCGCGCGCCCACGTAGCTCCAGTCCTCGGCGATCGCCGAATAGGGAAACCCATCCCGCACTTCGACGAACGGGGCAAGGGTGAAGTCGCGCGGCAGGTGCAGCACGCCCCAGGCCAGCAGACGGTTGGGCACATCGGCCGGCAGCGGGCCGATCGCATCCGCCTGGACGAACGCCTGCTTCGCCACGCCCTCGATCACGTCGAAGCTGTTCAGGTCGCCCGTAGCCTGCGCCCTGACGTAGGACACGTAGAACTCGTTGCCGGCGTTCGGGCCGTGATACGCGACCGTCGTCTCGACGCTGCGGGCGCGCGACGTCCCCGTGCTTTGGAGCGCCAGGACCGCGGACCAGTCGGAGAGAATCACCGGATCGACGATCGGCTCGTCACGTCCGTGCCGTTCCTGGAACTTGACGCGCGCAAGCCAGCTGTTCGACAGGCGGCGGTCCAGTTCCACGTCCCACCTGGTGGCAATGGGCGTCCTGAGCGGTCCCTCGATCGCGTTCGTGTAGAGAAGGGCCGGCCCGAGCGGCGCGCCGGACGCGTCGAAGGACTGGATCGTCCGCGGTTGCAGCGACGGGAACACCAGCGCCTCGAGCGGCAGCTTGTCGCCGAAGAGGCCGACGCTTCCGCTGATCGTCGATCGATCGTCCGGCAGCTTCATCGTGAACGCGGCGCGCGGTGAGAAGGTGCGCCCCATTCCGGTCGTCTGGTCGTATCGCACGCCCGCATCGATTGTCACCACCGGCGACACCGTCCACGTGTCCTGCGCGAACAGCGTGCTCTCGTTGACCGCGGCGCCGAGCGGATTGCCGGCCAGGAACGCGATCGACTGCGCGATGCTTCCGTCGCTCCTGAGCAGCGTAACCGGCGAAGCGATGTCGCTGCCGTTCAAATCCGCGTGCCCGAAGCTCGTCCCGAGTTTGACGAAATGACCGTTCGACCCTGTCCACGAGTAGACGGCGTCGGCTTCCGCTCTTGCTCCGTTCAGGTCCTGGCGATCGAAATAGCTGCCGCTGGTGATGTCGTGCGCGACCTCGTAGGGACCGCTTCCGACCGGCGTCAGCGTCAGCCCGGTGCGAATGACATTCGCGCGCAGTTCGAGCGTCGCCTTCTCGCCGAACGTGAGCCGATCCCCGACGGCGGCCGTGAAGGCCCGGCGATCGAGCTGCGGAACCGTGTCTGCCGGCGTGAATGCCGTCAGGTTGGCGTGGTCGGTGTCCTGCGGGTTGAACGAGAACGACGTGAACAGGTGCTGGCCCGGCGAGGCCTGGAAGTCGAGCTGCGTCCAGGACGACAGCTCGTCGAACTTCTGATCCTGGGTGCCGACAACCGTGCCGTACTTGTTGCGATCGAAGCGATAGCTGAGGCCTTCCTCGTAGAACAGCTTGTCCCTGACGATCGGGCCGCTGAGGCCCGCGTTGGGCTCCCAGAAGTCGACGCCGGCGATGCTGCCATTGCGGAACCGCATGCGCGGGAAGAAACTGGTGAGCGACGAATGGAACTGGTCGGCGCCCGCGCGCGTGTGCACCGAGGTGACGCCGCCGGTTGCGCGGCCGAGTTCGGCCGAGTAGCCCCCCGAGAAGACGTCGAGCGAATCGACGGCTTCGAGCGGCAGGATGATCCCCGGCTCGCCGCTGACGGGGTCGGTTTCGTTGAAGCCGTTGACGAACAGCGCGCCCTGCAGGGCCCGCGCGCCCGCCACGCTGATCAGGCCATCCGGCCCCCGCACGACGTTCGGCAACAGAGGCAGCACGTCGTCATACTGGCTGTTCGGCAGCATCCCGCTGTCGACGACCTCGCGCGTGACCGTCACCGGGGCGTCCGGATGAGGTTGGCCAACCACCGATTGCGCCTGGTCGCCCTTGACCGTCACCTCTTCCTGGTGGGCCGCGAGGTGAAGCGTGAGGTCCAGGCTGGTGTTGCCGGCCGCGAGGTCGATGGCGCGGTCAACGGACTCGAAACCGGAGAGCTCGATTCTCAGCTGATAGTGGCCTGGCGGTGCAGTAAGCACGTACGCCCCCGTGCCGTCTGTGACCGCCGTCTGCGCGGCTCCGCTCCGCGGGGCGAGGGTGATTGTGACACCAGGCAGCGGCAGGCCATCGGGATCGGTAATGTGGCCGCGAAGGGTACCGTCCTCCGCGTATGCGGACAGGGAGACGACGAAGGCCGCAATCGAAACGGCGAGAAACGTGAGGGAGCGCTTACCCATCTGCTGTAGTACCGACATCGGGATGTGACACATTTACCCGACTCGGAGAACAGCTAGCAAAAACGAGGCCGCAAGCCCGACCGTTGTTCCGCGGGACGGGCCCGCACGATGGCAGAGCTGCCGCGCGCTTCACAGGCCCAAAGCCCTGCGCCGCTCATGGCCTCACACCTGACCCGGGTCATGTGGCACTCGAGCGGTGATGACGTGTCACAGGGCGGCGCGGTGTCATGTGGCACAGGACTTTAGCCCTGTGCTCACCGGGACTCCTGACCGCTCGTTCGTCACGGAACACATCGTCCTCCCGCGCGAGCCCGTCAGCAGTTCGCGCTAGGTCCCGCACGCCGGTAGGGGTATGATTTGAGCGCCTTCCGAGCTGCTCGTCTGCCCGTCTCTCGCGAGCCGTCCGGTTGCCTCCAATTCACGTCACACGGGAACCAGCGCTGATGCCACATCCCAAAGGGTCGCAGGCGCGTGTCCTGCTCTCGTCCGTCTTCGGTCCGTTCGCATGCGACGATGAGTACGGCAGCCGGGCAATCAACCCCGCCGAGCTGTACCACAACCAGGTGACCCGCGAGCAGGGCCCCTTCTCGCTGCGCATGTTCCACCGCTCGTGGGGCATCTCGCTCATCCAGCACAATATTCCGGCCGCGTCGACGGTGCTCGACTTCCCCACTCGCGAATCGTTCGTCGCCGAGCTGAAGAGCAATGCCTACGATATCGTCGGCATCTCCAGCATCATCGTGAACGTCGGCAAGGTGCGCGAGATGTGCCGGCTGGTGCGCGAGCACTCGCCGCAGTCGCGCGTCGTGGTCGGCGGCCACGTCGCCGCGATTCCCGGCCTCGAGTCGATGATCGACGCCGACGAGATCGTGCAGGGCGAAGGCATCCGCTGGTTCCGCGAGTACCTGGGCGTCTCGCCGGAGGCGCCGATCGTCCACCCGCCGCTCAAGTCGTCGTTCGACTTCCGGGTGATGGGCCTGCCGGCGACCAACGGCGCGGGCGACCCCGCCGCGACGATCGTCCCGTCGGTCGGCTGCCCGCTCGGTTGCAACTTCTGCGCGACCTCGTCGTTCTTCGGCGGCAAGGGGCACGTCGTCACGTTCTACGAGCGCGGCGAGGACCTGTTCCGCATCATGTGCGACGCGGAGGCGGCGCTCGGGGTGAAGACGTTCTTCATCATGGACGAGAACTTCCTGCTGTTCAAGAAGCGCGCGATGGAGCTGCTGGACTGCCTGAAGCGCCACTCGAAGAGCTGGTCGTTCTTCGTGTTCTCGTCGGCGAACGCCATCGCCAGATACGACATCCGCGAACTGGTGGAACTGGGAATCACCTGGATCTGGCTCGGCCTCGAATCGCCGAACAGCAGCTACGCGAAGCTGAATGGCACTGACACGGTGGAACTCGTGCGCGAGCTGCAGCGCCACGGCATCCGCGTGCACGGGTCGAGCATCATCGGCCTCGAGCACCATACGCCGGCGAACATTGCCCAGGAGATCGAGTACGCGGTCGCACACGATGCCGACTGCCACCAGTTCATGCTCTACACGCCCGTGCCGGGCACGCCGTTGTACCGCGAAATCGAACAACAGGGACGCCTGCTCGACGTCGACCTTGCCGACATCCATGGCCAGTACAAGTTCAACTTCCGCCACCAGGCGATCTCGCGCGACGAGTCGAAAACGCTGCTCGACTCGGCGTTCCGCCTCGACTACGAGCGCAACGGCCCCAGCCTGTATCGCATGATGCGCACGATGTTCGAGGGGTGGAAGCAGTATCGGCACGACAGCGACCCGCGCGTGTGCAAACGTGTCCAGTCCGAGGCGAACCAGCTGCGTATGGGGTACGTCGCGGCGCTGTGGGCGATGGAGAAGTACTTGAAGGACACCAACGCCCAGGTGGCCGAACGCATCCGCGAGCTGCGCGTCGAGATCCACCGGGAGCTCGGCATCATCTCGTCCGCGGTCGGGCGCCTCGCCGGCCCGGTTGCCCTGTGGGCATCGCGTCGCGAGGCGCGGCGCTTCCCCGACGGACGGACGCTCGAACCGCGCACCTTCGTCGATCGGCACAACTGGGGACACGCGGGCGGTTGATCATTCGTCCGGGCTGCTGTTCCACCCGCCGAGGCACCCTCCGTATGCGTCGCGAGGACGCGGCGCTTTGTGCTGCCCAGAGACTCTTGTCTAGAACCTGAACCCGGACATGACGTGCAGGCGCACGCCGCCGCCACGCCGAACGGCGACGTCCGCGTTGATCTGGAAGATACTGGCGATCAGGAACGCCCCGGCGCCGAAGCCGGGATGAAACGCCGCGTCCGAAAGACGCGTACCACGGTCGAACGCGGTGCCGACGTCGACGAAGCCATCCAGGCCCGTGCGCGCGAACGAGAGCGGCGAATCCAGCGGCACCCGAAGCTCGGCCGACGCCGCGGCGAGCGTGTCGCCGGCGAACGTTCCCGCGCGGTACCCACGCAGCGAATCGGCGCCGCCGACCAGAAAGCGTTCGTAGGGCGGCAACGGCCGGTCCGCGCGCGCGAACTGCGCGCGAAGCGACAACACCGTCTGCCCGACGAGTCCGAGGTAGCCGCGGGCGTCGAGCCGCAGGCGGTTGACGGGCACGCCCTGGCGGAACTCGAGACGCTCCCAGCCGGCCGCCGCGAACACCGCGTTACGCGGGAACACCGGGTCGGCGCGCGTGTCGAGCGCGAGGCCCCCGCCATAAACCACGAAGCGATCGTCGGCGTTGCCGAACGTGACGGCGGTGACGCCCACGTGCCCCTCTGCCCGCAGCGGACCGGCAATCTTCCCGGCCGTGCCGACCAGCACGCCCCGGCGATCGTCGTCCATCTCGTAGTGCGGGTTGGTGCGACGCGAGATCGAGACGGTCGCGTCGATCGTGTCCACAGGTCCCCTCGCGATCGTTTTCCGGAATTCCGCCGCCGCGCGTTTCGTGCCGCCCCAGGTAAGCGGCACCGACAGGCGCGCGCTCTTGCCCAGGCCATCGACGAAACTGACGCGGCCCCCGTAGGTGAGGCCGTACCCGTCGGTGAAATCCAGCACCGGCATGAACATCGCACTGCGGAAGGTGCGCCGAAGCGGTCGAAGCGGGGACGGCGCCGCGTCGGGAACCGGATACTCCTGGACGACGATCACGACGGCCACGTCGGTCTCGTCGTCCAGCGATCGATAGCGCTTGCGAATATCGACGGCCACGAACCGGCCGCTGCGTTGCAGCCGCGCGCGTGCCAGCTCGAGCGAAGCCGGCTCGAGCGCCTGGCCCAGCGTGAGCCCGGCAAGACGCGCGACCTCCGAATCCGGCGTGCTGTAATTACCGTGAACCCTGATGTCGTTTATTGTCGGCGGGGCTCCCTGCCCTTCGACGGGCTCGGGGCACCCCGAGCCTGTCGAGGGGTGCCCCGCGCCCGGCTCGGTTGCCTCTGCGCGGGCGGGCGACGCGACGAGCAGCAGGCCGGCGACTACCAGCGCGATCCGCGCGACGCAAGCCTTACCGGTCTTTGCCGATGCTGCGGATCCTCGCGGCCGTTTCCGCTTTCTTGTAGTCATACAACTCGCGTCCGTACGAGAAGCCGTAGCTGCCCGTCGCGAGCGTGATGCCTGCCCGCATGTTCATGTTCTGCGGCAGCCACACCCCGTCGAGCACCCGCGCCATCGTCATCGAGGCCGTGATCGTGTCGACCCTGACGAGCCAGCGGGCGGGGAGAAATCCGAAATCGATGTTGTCGAACGTGTAGCGAACGACCTGATACTCCGCCGGATCGATCCACAACGTCACCAGGGCGACCTTGTTGAGATCCCGTTCGATCTTGCGCTCCAGATCGTCGTCTTTCCGGGACCGCTTCCCGCGTTCCGCGCGCGACTCGGGGTGATTGCCGAAGAGCTTCCGGGGGTAGTACTCGATGCGCACCACATCGCGCCCGTCCAGGCGCTCCCGCCCGGCCAGGTAGTAGTTGCCCGCTTCGAACTTGAACTTGAGGAAGAAGGCTTCCGAGATGAAACGCGGCTCGCCGCGCGGCCCCACGAAGTCCTGCAGCGACTTCTCGTCCACCTGCTCTTCCTGGTCCGCCTGCTTTGCCTCACCAGCCTTCGTCGTCTCGCCCGCCTTCGTCGCCTCGGCTCTGGCGCGCTTCGACTCGCGCGTCTTCTCCTCGTTCAGCCAGTTCTCCTCGTACTTGCGGCGCTCCGCCTCGGGAATGGTCACACCGTTGAAGCGGATGGGACTCCGAATCAGATAGCCGTCGCGCACGTACCAGGAGAATTCGCGCCGCATGCCGTCCAGCCGCACTCCCGCCGGGCCGGTCAGCTCGAAGCGCTCGGTCTCGCTGAGGACGTAGTCGTGCAGTTTCTTCCACGCCTCGTCGCGATGTTCGAGCACGCGCGCCATGAATGCGTCCAGGTTGCCTGGCGGTGCGGTCTGTTGTGACCGGGCGACCAGCGGCCACGCGGCCGCGAGCACCGCGGAGAGGAGCAACGCGATCGGCAGGTGGGATCGATGGTGAGACATGCCACCCCCCCGGCAGAAGAGGAAAACTGTCTACGGTAGAGACGCGAACGGCGGGCGCGATGTTCCCGGACAGGCGGATAATTGCCGCCCGTTACGGAGAGAGACCGCCCGTGCCCGGCCGCGATGCCGCCCGGATCCGTCCGGCGCACGCCTCACGGCCGATGCACCCCGAAGATCACCTGTCGTGGCACGCCACTTGCGGTTCACCAGGCGAGCCACTGGCTCACCTGGAGGTGAGAAACCGATGTTGTGGGCGCTGATCGTGCTTCTGTTCGTCTTCTGGGCGATTCTCTTCGTCGGAAAGCTCGTCGTCAGCGGGCTGATTCACATCCTGCTGATCGTGGCGATCATCCTGCTGATCGTCCGGCTCTTCACCAGGCGCCGAACGCCCGCCGTCTAGGGCCTGGATGGGGGCGTGTTCGCGGGAAGCGGAGACGCTCCTGCCAGCTCGTGCAGCCGCGCGGCCGGCACGCGGCCGTCGCCATCCCAGCCTTTGTACGCATAGTAGGCATCGAGGATCGCGGCGTGCCGGCTGGCGTCCACCGCGTGCCCGGCGTACGGGCCGACCGTCAGCGCCACCGCCAGTTTCGGGTGGACGTAGGCGTCGTACGCGCGCGCGCGTCCCTGCAGATTGTTGACGTGCCGCTCGAGGGCGTAGATGCGCTCGCCGCAGCGCATGAAGCCGTCCGCCGCGTAGTCGTACCCCGTCAGCGCGCAGTACATGGCGAGAAACAGGTCGCTGGCGATGTCGCCCGGGAAGAAGTCGCACAGGCCCAGTGAATCCACCAGCGCCTTCCCCACCTGGCTTTCCGCCACGTATGCGGCCAGCTGTCGCGCCTCGCTGAGACCGCCTTCCTCGGCCTGGACCGTCCACGCGTAAGTGTGATCGCCGCGTCCGCGGTTCGACGTCGCGTAGGCCGCGAACATCCCCGGAAACACTTTCGGCTCGACGCCCGCGTATCCCAGCCCCGCGAACGCCGTCGTCATGCACGCCGCGATCGCATCGGCGCCGCCCGCCGGTTGGAGTGCCGCCACCCGCGCGATCACCTCGTCCGGGTAGCCGCCCAGCAGGCGGCCGATGTCGCTCGATCGCTGCGCGATCGCATCCAGCGTGTCGAGCGCGGCGCGCGCGGCGCCGAACAGCGGCGCGCCGGCAACACGGTCGAGGAAGCCCCGGTCCGCCATTTCCATTGCGGCGGCCATGACGCTGGCTACGGTCATCGTGTCGAGGCCGAGATCGTTGCACCGCCGGTTCAGGTGGAAGATCGCGCCGCGATCGAGAATGCAGCAGTTGATCCACAGGGCGATCGTCTCGAACTCCGGTCGCACCCCTTCGCCCTCGAACGGCCCGCTTTCGATCCGCGCCACGCGGGAGCACATCACGTGACGGCAGCGATTGCACACGTGGTGCCTGCCGGCGATCTCGAGGAACGCGTCGGTGCCGACCTCTGCGTACTCGGCGGGATCGAAGTACCCCTCGTCGAAGTTGTGCCACGGGAGGTAGCCGCCCGCCTTGCCCATGTAGCGACCGTCGAAGGCGCGATCAAGCCACCAGGTCGTCCCGGTCGTCGGCCGGAACGAGCTGGTGCGCTGCGGATCGAGCGCACGGGTCCTGACCAGGTCGTCGACGTTGCGGCGGAGCCGCTCGAACGCGGTGCGGTCGAACGGCCTGACCGGCCGGCGGCCGTGCGCGGTAACCGCGACGAGGTTCTTGGATCCGAACACCGCACCCGCGCCGCCGCGTCCGAAGCTCCGGTGATGGTCGCCGGTGAGGCACGCGAACGGCACCTGGTTCCATCCGGCGGGCCCGACCGACATCGTCGCGGCGCCCGGATACCGGGCAGCCAGGAAATCGGTGATTGCGGATGCGCCGCGCACGCTTCGGCCGCCGGGGGTCGTCTCGAACAGATCCGGTTCGGCGTCGACAATCTCCACTCCGGCCTCGGTGACGAGCAGCCGCACGGGCCGATCCGCGCGCCCGTCGATCACGAGGTGGTCGATGCCCGCGCGCTTCAGCATGTTCGGGAAGACGCCGCCGGCGCTGGAATGCGTCAGCAGGCCGTAGACCGGCACATGGCCCGGGATCCAGGGCGCCGGCAGCAAAGACCGCGTGAGCGGGCTGATGAAGGAACAGGAACCGCGGCCCGCCGTCGGCACCTCGGTGTCGTTGAGCGGCCCGGTGCCGATCACGATGCGGTTGGCAGGCGCGAGCGGATCGCGCAGCGGCCCGTGCGCGCCTACGTGCTCGTGCAGCAAGCGCGCCTGCACGCCCCGGCCGCCGATGTAGTCGCGGCAAATCTGCGCGTCGGCCGCCTCGATGCGGACGGTCCGTCCCGTCAGATCGACCCACGCCCACCTGCCTTGATACCCGTAAGAACCGCTCGCCGCCGAGTGCATGTCGGGTCACCTGGCCTGAGGGCGGGAGAAGAACGGATGAAATTCTAGCATCAACCGCACAAGACTTGGGCGGAACGGCGAAATCTCACGTTGCTGCCAGCGCGGCCTGATAGAATCTCCCGTCCACCCGGCGCTCCCCGGCGTCTAAGAGATAGACGGATCCAGCCGCCCGGCGCGGTCTCCGGCTCCCGATTCCCGACTCCTGATTCCTGAATGAGAGGCACCCTCGTGGCCAGAAATCCGGTTCGCGCCGCCTGGCTCGTCGTCTTCCTTCTCTTCCTGTTCCCCGGACGGGTGGCCGCCCAGGCGCCTGTTGCGCCTCCTCAAAGCGAGAACGTCAAGGTCTTCATCGACTGCGTGAACGTCTATTGCGATTCCGACTTCCTTCGGACCGAGATCACCTTTATCGATCACGTGCGCGACCGAAAGGACGCCGACGTGCACGTGCTGGTCACAGGCGAGAGCACGGGGGGCGGCGGCACGAAATATACCGTCAGCTTCATCGGTCAGAAGAAATACGCCGGCGTCGATCATCTGCTCGAGTACGTGTCGGCCAGCACCAGCACCGGGGACGAGATCCGTCGCGGGCTGGCAAGTATCATCAAGATGGGGCTCATCCATTACGTAGCCGGCACGCGCGTGGCGTCCGAAATTCAGATTACCCGGCCCATGCCAAAGACAACGCAGAAGGCGGCGCCGGCGCGCGACCCATGGAATTACTGGTTCTTTCGCACGAGCCTGAGCGCTTCGGTGAGCGGCGAGAAACTGACGAATCGCAAGTACGTGTACACGTCACTTACGGCGAACCGGATAACCGATGCGTGGAAGACGACGGGCTCGCTTTCGTTCAGTTACAGCCAGAGTCATTACACCTTCAGTGACGGCTCCAGCTACACGAATTACTCGCGAAGCGCCAACACGGGTCTGCTCCTCGTCAAGAGCCTGTCACCGCATTGGTCCGCGGGCGGCCGCGTCTCGGCGGCGCGTTCGACCTATCTGAACGAGAAGCTGCTGTTCCGCGTGGCGCCGGCGATCGAATACGACCTCTATCCCTACTCGGAATCGACACGGCGGCAGCTGACGTTCAACTACTCGCTCGGCGCCAGCCACTTCCGATATGAGGAGGAGACGATTTACGACAAGATGCGCGAGAACCTCGCGTCGCAGGTTGGCGTCGTTTCGTTGAACGTCAAACAACCCTGGGGCACGATCGAGACGCAGTTCGAGGCATCGCAGTACCTCAACGCAGGCGGCAAGAACCATCTGGAGGTCTGGAACTCGCTCGATATCCGCCTGTTCAAGGGTTTCTCCTTCAACACGTACGGCAGCATCGAGCGGCTGCACGATCAGATCTACCTGGCCAAGGCGGGCGCGACGCCGGAAGAAGTGCTCGTGCAGCGCCGCCAGTTGGCGACCTCCTATTCCTATTACGTCTCGTTCGGCTTCAGCTACAGCTTCGGCTCCATACACAACAACATCGTCAACTCGCGCTTCTACGGGATTTGAACGGCGGAGCGGCCGGCTCGCAGTGCGGTGCGCAGCGTGGTGCAGCTCACGCTCGAGCCCGCATCCTCGGCAAAGGTGCTCCTCCGGCTTACCGTCGTGTGAACGCCGCGGGGCTCAGGCCGAGCGTGTGGCCCCCATACCCCACGGCATGGTCGCGGTTGGCCTCCGTCGCGCCTTTCGGACCCTGACCGCTTGTCCTGACTCCATGGCTCGCGCCGTGACCTGCACCACGCTGCGCACGTCGACTTCGACCTACGCTCAATATCCCTCGGCCAGCCCGTGCTTGCGCGGGTCGAACAGCCCTTCCCAGCGTTGCGCCGACCCGGCCGTCGCGCGCTTGATCGCGGTCAGCGACCCGGTGCCGGCGGGGCGCGTCTTCCAGCCCTTCGCCTCGAGCGCCCGTACCACGTCGGCAGGCACGCCGCCCTTCTCGTACTCGAGGACGTCGGGCAACGCCTGGTCGTGGATGCGCGGCGCGCCGACGGCGTCGGCGAGCGACATGCGGTAGTCGATCGCGTTCACGATCGCCTGCACCACGGCCGTGATGATGCGCGGCCCGCCACGCCCGCCGGCGATCATCCACACCTTCCCCGCCGGGTCGAGCACGATCGTCGGCGCCATCGCCGACAACATGCGCTTGCGCGGCGCGATCGCGTTCGCCTCGCCCTGCACGAGTCCAAACTGGTTTGGCGTGCCGGGCTGAACCGTGAAGTCGTCCATCTCGTTGTTCATGAAGAAGCCGCCGCCCGGAATCCACACGCCCGATCCGTACAGACTGTTGATCGTCGTCGTAATCCCCACGGCATTGCCCAGGCGATCGACGACGCAGTAATTCGTCGTCTGGGTGCCTTCGGAAATCGGCTTGAGGGCGGACGACACAGTGGCCTTCGCGTCGCTGATGCCCGATCGCAACGCCTGCGCGTAGGCCTGGCTCGTCATACGGCGAATCGGCATGCTGACGAATGCCGGATCGCCCAGCGAGTTGTTGCGATCGACGAACGCCCGCTGGAAGGCCGACGCCAGGCGGTGCAGCGCCAGCGCGCTGTTCCACGGCGGCACGTCCCGGTACGTCTCCAGGATGTTCAGCGTCTCGATCACCGTGACGCCGCCGGAAGAAGAAGGCGGCATCGCCAGCAGGCCGAAACCTCGATAGGTGCCTTTCAGGGGATCACGCCACGCGGGCGCGTAGGACGCCAGGTCGCCGGCGGTCATGATTCCGCCGCCATGCTGCATCTCGCGCACGATCGCGCCGGCCACCGTACCCGTGTAGAACCCGGCGGCGCCGTTGTCGGCAATGCGTGACAGGGTGGCGGCAAGATCCCTCTGAACCAGGCGTGAGCCGACCGCCGGTGGCCCACCACCGGGCAGGAACAGCGACGCGCCTGCAAACCGCTTGATCAGATCCGCGTTCTCGGCGATCGACGTCCGAAGGATGTCGTCGACGATGAGACCGTCGCGCGCCAGCCGGATCGCGGGCGCGATTACCTGTGCCCGACTCATCGAGCCGTACGTGTCGAGAAGCGCCAGCAGCCCCGCGACGCTGCCAGGCACGCCGGACGCGCGGTGCCCGATGAGGCTTTGGTCGGTCGGTTTCCCGTCCCGACCGATGTACATCCCCGGCGTTGCACCACCGGGCGCCGTTTCGCGGTAGTCGAGCGCGGCCGTTTGCCCGTCCGCCATCTGCAGCACCGCGTAACCGCCACCGCCGAGGTTGCCGGCTTCGGGATAGGCCACCGCGAGGGCGAACCCGACGGCCACGGCCGCGTCCACGGCATTGCCACCCGCGCGCAGGATCTCGACGCCCGCCTTTGTCGCAAGTGCGCAGTTGGACGCGACCATCCCGTTGGGCGCGGATGGCGCGGTGCGGCCGGGCTGGTAGGTCCATTCGGAGGGAAACGTCGCGATTTCGACGTTCGGACGTCGCGCTGGCGGCTTCTGCCCTTGTGCGCCAACGCAGGCGGCAGAGACGATCGCCAAACCGAGCAGGTATGCGGCAGAGACAGTGACTTGGACGCGCATCGTTCGCTCCGATCTGCGGCTGGGGAGGGGCAGGCACGATCATACTGCACGATGTTTCGGTCCTACCTGCCGCAGCCGCCCTACCTGCCGCAGCCGCCCTGCCTGCCCCACCCGCCCTGCCCGCCGCACCTTGACTTCGCGTGCCGGCCGCCCTACCGTAGCCCGCCATGAAACGTTTCGTCCTCGTCGCCGCCGGTTTCTTCTTCGCCCTTGCGATTCAGCCCGCCGGCCACGCAGGCAATCCGCCCAAAGGCGGATCGGACCAGTCCGCGAGCCCCGGTTTCGTTGCCCGCCAAAGCCTCGGCGAAGGCGGGAGCCGGATTGTCACGCCGCTCGTCGCGCGCAACGTCCTGGTGGTCACGCTTGACGGGGTGCGCTGGCAAGAGCTCTTTGGCGGCGCGCAGCCCGACCTGATCGACGAAAAGGTCGGCGGCGTTGCGGATCCAGGCGCGCTCCGCGCGCGATTCCTGCGTTCGAACTCCGGCGAGGCACGCCGCACCCTGATGCCCTTCTTCTGGACGACGATCGCCGCGAAGGGACAGGTGTTCGGCGATTCGACGCGTGAGAGCGCCGCGCGCGTGACCAACGGACTCTGGTTCTCGTACCCGGGTTACAACGAGATGCTCGCCGGCCGTGCCGATCCTCGAATCGACAGCAACGACCAGGTCGCGAACCCGAATGTCACGGTCCTCGAGTGGCTGAACGCGCGGCCTTCCTTCTCCGGGCGCGTCGCGGCGTTCGGCTCGTGGGAACTGCTGCCCTACATCCTCAACGTGAAACGCAGCCACCTTCCGGCCAACGGCGAAGGGGCGCCGATTCCCGATCCGCGCTCCGAGACCGACCGCGCGCTGAACGAGTTCGCCGCCGACCTTCCGCCCTACTGGGGCGCCACGCGTTTCGACGCGCCGACGATGGCGGGCGCGATCGAGTGCCTGAAGCGGGATCGTCCGCGCGTGCTCTACGTGATGCTCGGGGAGACCGACGAGTGGGGACATGAGCGGCGTTACGACCTGTACCTGGATGCAATGTGGCGTTCGGATCGGTTCGTGCGGCGTCTGTGGGACCTGGCGCAGTCGATGCCCGAGTACGCGGGGCAGACGGCGCTCGTGGTCGCCACCGATCACGGACGCGGCGCGACCGAAAAGGACTGGACCGACCACGGCCGCAAGGTGCCGGCTGCCGGGCGCGTCTGGCTGGCGGTGATGGGACCCGGCACCGAGCCGCTTGGCGTCCGCACCTCCGCGCCGGCGACTCTCTCGCAGCTGGCTGCCACGGTCGCCGCGCTGGTCGGCGAAGACTTCACGACGTCGTTGGCCGACGTCGCCCCGCCGCTTCCGGGCGTTATCATGAAGAAGTGACTGCGTTGCCCCCGACCCGCTTCCGCCCGCAACTGGCGCGGCTCGTCAAGAGCGTCCCCGAAGGCGCCGAGTGGTTCCACGAGATCAAATACGACGGCTATCGGATCGGCTGCCGGATCGAACGGGGACAGACGATTCTCCGCAGCCGCAACAACCGCGACTGGACCGCGAACTTTCCGGAGGTCGTCGCCGCCGCGCGCGGGCTGCGCGTGAAGAGCGCGTTCCTCGACGGCGAGGTCGCGGTCGTTCTTTCCGATGGGCGCACCAGCTTCCAGGCGCTGCAGAACGCCATCGGCGGTCGTCAACGCGCCGGCCTCGTCTATTACGTCTTCGATCTCCTCTTCCTCGACGGCGAGGACCTGCGTGCGCAACCGCTCGAGGCACGCAAGGATCGCCTTCGGTGGGTGCTTGCCGGCTCTGCGCCGCCTCTGTTTCGCTACTCGGACCACGTGGCCGGCAACGGCGCCGCGCTCTTCCAGCAGGCGTGCGCGCTGAAGCTCGAAGGCATCGTATCGAAACGCCGCGACCTGCCCTACCAACCCGGCCGGCACGACAGCTGGGTGAAGACCAGGTGCATCAACCGCCAGGAGTTCGTCATCGGCGGTTTCACGGATCCGGAAGGTTCGCGCGAGGGCATCGGCGCCCTTCTGGTGGGCTACTACGAGGCCGATGACGGGCTGATCTTCGCGGGCAAGGTGGGCACCGGGTTCACGAACAGGAGTTCGGTCGAGATGCGGAAACGGCTGGAGGCGCTCGCGATCGAGACAGCGCCGTTTGCCGAGGGGCTCGACACGCGGCTGGCGCGCCATGCGCATTGGGCCAGACCGGAACTCGTCGCTGAAGTGACCTTCACCGAATGGACCGGCGAGGGCAAGATCCGGCATCCGTCCTTCCAGGGGCTGCGAATCGACAAGCGGCCAGCGGAAATCCACCGCGAGGAGCCGTCTGCGGCGCTTACCGGGGCGCCGCCGGCCATTCGCCCGGAGATTCCCGCCCATCGTCGTCCGCGACGGGCCGCGCGAACGGTGCCGGCCGGGACGGCAGCCGAGATCGCTGGCGTCCGCATCTCGCATCCGGACCGCGTGATGTACCCGCAGGTGGGGCTGACGAAGCTCGACATCGCGCGTTACTACGAGACCGTGGCCGAACGCATGCTGCCGCACCTGCAGGGCCGGCCCCTGACCCTGGTCAGGTGTGGCGCGGGGCTGGCGACAGGCGTCATGCGAACCGATTGCATCTTCATGAAACACTCGAAGGTGTGGACGCCCGAAGCACTACGGCGCGTGCGCATCCGCGAGCGGAAGAAGATCGGCGAGTACGTGATTGCCGGCTCGCTCGCGGCGCTGATCTCGCTGGCGCAGATGGACATTCTCGAGATCCACACCTGGAACTCCACCTTCGAACACGTCGAGCAACCCGACCGCCTGGTGTTCGACATCGATCCGGGACCGGAGGTGCCGTGGGCGTGGGTTGTGGAAGGCGCGCGTCTCGTACGGTCCGTACTGAGCACGCTGGGCCTCGAGACTTTCCTGAAGACGACCGGCGGCGTCGGCCTCCACGTCGTCGTGCCGATTGTGCCGTCTCTCTCATGGGACCAGTGCCTCGACTTTTCGCGCGATGTCGCCGAGGCAATCGTGCGCACCCGCGCTGATCGCTACACGACGGCGTTCCCCAAGGCGGGCCGGCAGAGGAAGCTGCTCATCGACTACCTGCGCAACAACCGCACGAACACGTCGATTGCCGCGTTCTCGACGCGCGCCCGACCCTTGGCCACGGTTTCGCTGCCGATTGCGTGGGAAGATCTCTCGACCCGGCTGCGTCCCGGCCAGTTCACCATGCAGACAATTCCCGCACGCCTGGCGCGCCAGCAGAAAGACCCTTGGGCAGGCTATTGGAAGGCGAGACAGAGGGTCACGGCGCGCGCGATGATGGCCGTGCGCACGCTGTGAGGGGTCAGGCGTGAAATAACGGGGGGTCAGGTCTCAAACCATCGGTTTTTTCACGCCTGACCCCGGGGTCAGGCGTGAAAAAACCGATGGTTTGAGACCTGACCCCCGGGGATCGTGAAAAAAGCGAGGGTTCAAGACCTGACCCCGCCCAGCGTGGTCAGCATTGCGGCGCCGACGCCGGCGACCAGTGCGAGAACGCCAAGCACAATGCCGACGAGGGTGAGAATGCCGACGAACCGCCAGAACGACTTCTGGTTCTTCAGCACATCTTCCAGTGCACTCGTCGGGTCTCCGGTCTGCATCCGCTTGATGGCGCTCGCCGTCCGGTTCAGGAACACGGCCGGCGCGAGATACACGAGGCCGATCAGCACGTAAATGCCGCCAAGGAAGGCGCCGCCGATCAGACCCAGTCCCATGGCGCCTGGCGTCTCGCGCGCAATCGCGCCTGCGAGCGTGCCGATGAGGGCGACCGCGAGGCCGACGATGATCATGAGCCCGGAACATATGAACGTGAGGACCGAAATGAACCTGATCCAGGGCTTCATCTGGACGGCGTACTGTCCCATCAGCGGGGTGACGCGACCCTCGGTCGTGGTTTCGCTCACATGTGCCTCCTGGAATAGGCCGGGTTGGACGCGCGCAGTGTAGCATAGGGCGACAGCCGTGCTCCGTGGAGTTCACATGCACCGTAAAGGTCGGTTCGGCGCCTGTTTCGTTGCCCTTCTTCTCGCGACCGGCATCACCGCCGGCACCACGTCGTCCCCGGCGCCAGACGCGTCGGGCCGGCCAACCGGTGCGCCGCAGAATCCCACGCCCGCTGTATCGCCGCTCACGCCCGAACAGCTCGTCACGCTCGCCGACGATGTCAGCAAAGAGGTCGAAGCGCTGCGCGGATGGACTTTCAAGCAGCCGATCAAGAAGGAGCTGACGACGGTGGCACAGATGCGCCAGTACCTGGAGCGGCAGGCCGACAAGAGCGAGCCGCCCGGCAAGATGGTGCTGGTGCAGGCGTTCCTGCGGACAATCGGCCTGATCCCGCCCGCCACGGATCTGAAGACCGCCTGGATGACGCTGCTCGAAAGCCAGGTCGGCGGGTTCTACGTGCCGGAAACGAAGACCATGCACCTGGTCGCCCGCTCAGACCTCCCCCCATTCGTCGAACGCATCATGCTTGCGCACGAGCTGACGCATGCACTCGACGATCAGTACGTCGACCTGGAAGCCATCACGAAGACGCGCGAGAACGCCACCGAAGACCTCGATCTCACGTCGCAGTCCGTTGTCGAAGGGTCAGCCACCGCGCTGATGATGCAGTATGCGGCGCGAGCGATGATGGCGGGCCAGATCGACCAGGGCGCGCTGCAGCAGTACGCGCAGCAGGAGGCCGAGCGCAGCAAACTGTTTCTCGCCGCCCCGCGCTACTTCTCCGCCACGCTCGGCTCCTATATCTGCGGCACGCAGTTCCTCGCACGCGGCCAACTGCTGGCCCTGATGCTCGCGCCAGACGACAAGGCCATCGGCGACGCTCTGCTCGCCGCGCGCAAGGACCCGCCGCAATCGACCGAGCAGATCCTGCACCCGGAGAAGTACTGGACGCCGGCGGGACGGGACGACCCCGTGGTAATCGACGATACGGCCGCCGCGAAATGGCTCGAGCAGCCGCGGCGCTGGATCATCCACGCCGATACCGTCGGTGAGATGCTGACCGCCATTCTGACCAGTCCGCCCGGCCCAGCCGGCGGCGTCATGGCGCTGCAGTCCTCCGACGCCTGGACGAACACGGCGGCCGCCGGGTGGGGCGGCGATCGCTTCTACCTGCTCGGCTCGGGAGAGACGGCGAATGCGGCGCGGACAGGGTTGAGGGGTCTGGCAGGCGTGTGGGTAACGGCGTGGGACACGCCCAGAGACCGCGACGAATTCCTCGCGGCGCTGCCAAAAGGGTCGCTTGCCCCCGGCGGTGTCGCCGACAGCGTGGGCAACTCTGTCGCGGTCGTCTACTTCGGCCTGGATGACGAGAGACGCACGGCGCTGACGACGCGGCTGCGGCAAACGCCGCTGCCGATGACCAAGGATGGAAAGCTCTGGGGAGGACGGTAAGAGAATTCAAAAGGCCAAATTCTGCCTTATGAATTCCGCATCCCGGCCTGGTGATGTCGCCGGCGGCTGGCGAACTCGGGAGCCTCGCGGATGCAGGTGCCGAGAATCCCGACCGACTTGCGCAGCGCGCGCGGTCCCAGCCGCGTCACCGTCGCCGGCTCCTCGCCGACGTCCGGGTAGCCGTCCGCGCCGGCCACGACCCGTTCCCAGTTCTGGAACAGCCGGCCCCAGTCGCTCTTCAACACCTGCGCCATGGCGCGGTCCGCGTTCTTCGGATACCAGAAGCTGTCGTGGTAGACGACGCTCGCGATGTAGGCCCAGGGCGCGATCACCGTCTTCAGCGACCACTGCAGCGGGCCCCGCAGGTTCCCCCAGTAGATCCGGTGCTGCATGCGCGACGCGAAGGTCATCCCCGTCGAGTAGGGGCCCTGGAAGTGCCAGTTCTCCTGCGCCGCCGACTGGTCGCCGGCAATCTGGATATCGCGCGGGTCGCCGCATCCCAGGCCCGCCTCGTGCGCCAGGCGGATGAACTTGATCTGCATCGGGTCCATGCCCATCAGCTTCGCCGCCACCGCGTCGATCGCCACCTGGTCGGCGCTCGCGAGGATCACGTTCTTCACGTGCGGCGTCATGCAGCGCGGTCCCGGACCGTCGCCCGCGAACGTCCCGTCCATCACCGCGAACAGGCCCCGGTGAATGCGCTTCTGGATCATCAACAGGTCCACCAGCGTCTCGTGGATGACCGGGTGCGTCCAGTGCCGCCGTTCGTTCAGCAGCCCCCCGAACGCGTTCTTCATCGCGCCGGTGGTGGTCGTGAACACGTGCGTCTTGACGGTCGGCAGATGGATGATGTTCTCGCCGATGAACCGGCGCGGGATCATGAAGCCCTTCGGATACACCTCGTTCAGGCAGAGGAACTTCTTTCCCAGGTCGCCCACCGCTTCGCGGATGTCGATCCAGTCGCCCTCTTCGTAGAGGTGCACGTTGCGGATGAGGTGCGCCTCGACGACGTTCAGCTGCTTGTTCTCGCGCTCGCCCAGGTGCGCATCGATGACGACCGTGCGATTGTGGCAGGCGTGGATCTGCGCGGGGTCGTAGCCGTCCGCTTTCATCGCACGGATGACGCCGTCGAGCTGCCACGGCGTCGTCGAACTGGACGGGAAGAAGAAGTGCCAGGAAATGTTGACCTTGAGCGCCGTGTCCGCGTCCCTGGCGATTACGTCCTGGTAACCGGCCAGGTTCATCAAGGCATGGTAGTCGCGCAGAACGGTCGCCGGCGTCGTGCGAAGAATGGCAACGGTCGATCTGGTCATGCGGTAACTCGCCACACGGGGTCGCGATCTCGCGAGGCGCGCGCAGCGCGCCCTGCGACATCTCCTGGCACGTGAGAGGCTGCCATGCCGGCTCGACTTGGCCGCGAAGCGGCCCTAAGACGGATTGAAGGGCCGCCCGCAAAACATGACTCATGTGCACGAAGTTCGGCCCTTCAAGACGTCTAGCATGTCCGACGTGGTCCGGCGCGTCAAGGTTTCGCCGGACAACGCGCCGGCCGCGCACGCCTGAGGCGGGTTACAATGCCGTGCCAAAGGCATCCCCATGCGCCGAAGAACCCACGAATTCCCGTACGCGCAGCTCTTCGATGCCATCCCGATCGGCCTGTACCGCCGGACGCCAGCCGGCAAGCTGATCGACGTCAACCCCGCTCTCGTCCAGGCGTCGGGGTGGCCCGACCGCGAGTCGCTGCTCGCGGTCGACGATATCAGATGCCTCTACGCCGATCCCGAAGATCTCGGTCACCTGCGCGAGACGATGGAACGCGACGGCGTGGTGCGCAACTTCGAGACGCGGCTGCTTCGCCACCACGGACCGCCCATGTGGGTGGAAATCAACGCGGTGGCGGTGCGCGACGAGAAGGGCGACATCTCCTGCTACGAAGGGACGATCACATCGATCGAGACGCGCAAGGCGATGGAGATCGAACTGCGCCGGAGCGAGCAGCGGCTGCGGGCGATCATGAACGCGCTCGACGAGATCGTCGCGATCATCGATCGCGACCAGCGGTTCGTGGCGGTCATGGGGCATCAGCTCCAGGCGGCGGGCTTCGTGCCGGATACCGTCATCGGCAAGACGGTCTGCGAGGTGGTCGGCCAGGAGTACGCCCGGGCGCACGAAGCGGCGGTCAGCCGTGCGCTGGCCGGCGAGCGCGTCGTCTACCAGTGGCAGACCGACATCATCGGTCCGTGGCGACGGTTCCAGATCTCGCTGTTTCCCTTGCGCGAATCGACCGGGGAAATCGTCGGGGTGGTGGCGACCGGCTACGACATGACGCACCTGAAACAGACGCAGGAAGAGCTGGCGCACGCGCTGGCCGAGAAGGATGCACTGCTCAAGGAAGTCCACCACCGCGTCAAGAACAACCTGCAGATCATCTCGAGCCTCCTGAACCTGCAGTTCGACCGCGTGCCCGACCCCGGCTTGCGCGCGATGGTGATGGAGAGCCAGCAGCGGATCCACGCGATGGCGCTCGTGCACGAGCAGCTGTACCGATCGGAAACGTTGATGCGGCTCGACACGCGCGTGTTCCTGGACAGCCTGGTCTCGAGCCTCGTACGTTCGTACACGACGTCCGGCCAGGCGGTCGAGGCCGTCGTCGACGCCGACCCGATTCCGCTGGACCTCGATGTTGCCATCCCGATCGCGCTCGTCATCAACGAGCTCGTGTCCAACTCGTTGAAACACGCCTTCGTCGGCCCGGTCCCGGGGCCACGCCTGTTCGTCTCGTTGCGGCGCGACGGTGACGGCAAACGCCGCCTGGTCGTCCGGGACAACGGCGGCGGCATGCCGCCGGCTTCCGACCTCGGCAGCGCCCACACGCTCGGTCTGTCGCTCGTCATGAATCTGGTGCAGCAGATCGGCGGTGTCGTCAGCAGCCGTACCGGCGAGGGGACCGAGTTCGAAATCACCTTCTGACCGGCGGACACAGCGCGCGCGTTTGAGCACAATCCGGCTGAAGCCGGCCTTCGCCGCCGCGCCACAGCCGCTGCGGGGCTTCGGGCCAGGCTCGCCGAAGTTTCGACGACGCGCGAGACGAAGGCGGCCCGATCTCAGTTGCGGCGCGCTCCGGCCGAAGGTGGGCGGGTCCGATGCCAGCCGGTGGGCTATAATGACCAGCCGAGGCGGCGGATTCCCAGGGCTCGCGGCAAGCGGCAGCACATTGGGGGGAGCGACATCATGGCTTCGCCTGCAAGCATCCTGGTTGTCGAAGACGAGTGGGTGGTCGCGCGTGACATGCAGCGCTGCCTGGAGGATTCGGGCTACCGCGTCCTTGGCACTGCGAGCTCGCCGGCCGAAGCGCTGCAGCTGGTCGACACCGAGCGCCCGGACCTCGTCCTCATCGACATCGTCCTGGGACCAGAAGACGGCATCGCCCTCGCCCACACACTGCGCCAACGGGGGCTGGCGTTCGTGTACGTGACGGCGCACACGGATCCGGAGACCCTGGCGCGCGCCAAGGAAACGGGCCCGCTCGGCTATGTCGTGAAGCCGTTCGACGACCGGCAGCTGCGCAGCTCGATCGAGCTGGCGCTCCATGCCAGCCAGACGCAGCGGCGTGAAGGCGGGCCGGTCGAGCCGGCACACATTGTCAGGGCCCGCGCGGCCGCGCTCGAACAGGGGATGCAGAAGATCGCCGACCTGGTGAAAGAACTCGGGCTGGTGGCGCCCGACGCCGCCGGGCACCGGCCGGAAGTCGAAGCGATTCTCGGACAGCTGTCGGCCCGCGAACGCCAGATCGTCGAGCTGCTGCTCGCCAGCCGGCGCGTCCCCGGCATCGCGGCGACGCTCGGCATCAGTCCGCACACCGTCCGCAATCATCTCAAGGCCGTCTTCCGCAAGCTCGGCGTCCACTCGCAGGAGGCGTTGCTCGAGATGCTCCGCAGCGCCGCCGAAACAGGCCCCGGCCAGGAAGCAGCCACTTAGTGGCCCACCGCCTGGGCCGGAGTCGTGAAGTCTGAGGCGAGCGTTCACGAACGGCCTTGAATCTGTCTTGGCGTCGCGCTGCGTGCTTCGCCCCTGTTTCAGAGGTCCGGCCGCGCGCCCGCCAGCAACTCGACGACGCGCGTGTGTCCTTTTTCGCGCGCCAGGTCGAGCGGGGTTCTGCCTTCATCGGTGCGCACGTCGATTTTCGCGCCGGCCTCCACCAGCATCCGGACGATCTCGTCGCTGCCGCTCGCCGCTGCCGCGTGCAACGGAGTGTAGCCGGGGCCGTAGCGGTAGTTTGCGTCGGTGCCGTGCCGCAACAGTTCCCGGACGACCTCCACCGCTCCCGCAGTGACAGCGCCGGTCAGCGCGGTGTAGCGGCCGGGATTGCGGCCAATCGCGTTGACATCGCTGCCATGGGTGATGAGCAGGCGTACGGAGGCCAGCTGGCCGAAAAAGCTCGCGAGGCTGAGCGCCGTGAACCCGTCCGGTGGCCACGCGTCGACCAGCGAAGGATCGGCAGACAAGAGCGCCAGTGCGCGCCCGACGTCGCCGAGCGCCGCGGCTTCGAAGATGTCGAGATCGGAGCGGCGGGATCCCAGCCACTCCGCGATGTCCCGGTGCCCGTGGTAGAGCGCCAGGAGAACTGCCGAAACACCCGAGACGTCGCGCGTAGCGGCCAGCGCCGGAGCGCTTTCAACCAGCACCTGCACTTCGTCCGACCGCCCCAGCGTGACGGCCTGGATCAGGCGCTCCGCCGGCTCGCCGGGTGCCATCACATCAGCCATGCTCCCTCCCGTCTGGTTTTCCTCTCATGATAGCTTTTCACCTGGAACGCCATCGCTCCGTTTTCGTAGTACCTTGTGAGCTCGACTCCGCCCCACCGCAGAGGTTGACGTGAGATTGCGTACCCGGCTTGCACTCGCCTTCGTGCTGCTGTCCGTCGTACCGCTGACCGCCATCACGCTCTACTCCTACAATTCCTCGATCGTCGCCTTCCGGCGCGCGGTCGAGGCCGAGGAAGCGGCCATCGCCGCCGACATGGGCAAACGGATGGAGCTGGCGACGACGGCCTTGAGCGAACGGGTCCAGCGCATTTCAGCCGCCGCCCAGTCGCGCGACTGGCGGGCGCGCGACCGGGCGATGGAGGACCGGTTTCGCGAGCAGGTGGTCGCAACGCTCGGCGACTCGGGCAGTTTCGTGTCGAAACTGCAGTTCATTCCTTCCCTGCCGCCGCCGCCTCCTCCTCCGCCGCGCGGTAGCCATTTCACGTCCCCGCGCGGCGTCGGTGGCGGTCCGCGGGTCAATGCACGGCCGGGCACCGCGCCCTCCGAACGCCGGGCAGATGCCGGCCGGGTGCCACCGCCGTCGCGTCCCGCACGCGCGATCCCGCCCGAGCCGCCGTCCGGGGCGCAGGCGACGCAACCGGGGCCGACGCCCGGAGGAGTGGTGGGCGGAATCGTTCCACCCGCAGTTCCCAGCCAGGCGGAGGCGGAAAAGCTGGCAGCGGAGGCCAGACAGGCCATCGATCTCATACCGGCGGCCACGTTGCCGCCAGACGCCCAGGCAGCGCTCGCCAATCTGAGGAACCTGACGATCACGCTGCCGAAGGCCGTCGCCGCCACCCAGGCGATTGGCGTCGCCATCGAGGCAGCGGCGAAGACCAGCGAGGAGCGCGCCCGCGCCGCCGAACGGCAGGTGGAGGCCGAACGCCGCGCAGCGCTGAACCGGCGCTCCGACATGCAGATGTGGTTCAACCACATGAGGGACGGCAAGCCGGTGGATATCCCCGTGCGCCAGGAAGGGCGCATCGTGGGAACGATGAACGCGGAGATCAGCCTCGATCGCCTGCTCGAGGCGGT
>Ga0315282_10002536_pt1 | contig 33470 bp, 28 predicted proteins | sample YL17G07_20_MG_FD_203693 | JGI IMG/M metagenome (GOLD analysis project Ga0315282, IMG submission 203693) | Sediment microbial communities from Yellowstone Lake, YNP, Wyoming, USA - YL17G07_20 | ecosystem: Environmental > Aquatic > Freshwater > Lake > Sediment | place: USA: Wyoming | collected...
GCGTGTTGCCTCAGATAGGAATCGTACCGTAGCACTCACTGGTATGCTTGCGGTTCGTGGGTTTGCGGTCCCTGTGGAAAACGAGCTTACGCTTGGCCTAAGACGGGGGATGTGGCGGGGACAGAAAGAGACAAACCCCGTTGAAAGAAAGCTCCTTCCGGCCCCGTTAAAGGCATTATGGCATCCGACCAGCGTTTCCGTCAATGTGCACAGATCCGATCTCCACGGTACGATTCTTACGTGAGGCATCGATTCGATTTCGGTACGATCTATCGTGAGGCAATGCGGGAGGCAGCTCACGATCCGCTCTCGTGCTATAATATACCTGATCAGCAGTTCGCCTCGGAGAACACAACATCAAGTTCGAGATACAGGCTGAAAGCTCGGAGTGCCGGGCCAGGCGGGCGACGCTGTCGCTGCCGCACGGCCAGGTTCAAACCCCGGTCTTCGTCCCGGTCGGCACGCAGGCCACCGTGAAGGCCGTGACCCAGGAGGAGCTTCTCGATATCGGCTTCTGTATGATCCTCGCGAACACTTACCACCTGTATCTGCGGCCCGGGCACGAACTGATCAGCCGGGCGGGTGGAATCCATAGGTTCATGAACTGGCCGCGGCCTGCGCTGACGGACAGCGGTGGGTTCCAGGTCTTCAGTCTCGAGCATCTGCGCATCATCGGTGACGACGAGGTCATCTTCAGGTCCTATATCGACGGCTCGACACATGCCTTTACGCCCGAGTTGGTCATACAGGTGCAGCGGGCGATAGGGGCGGACATCATCATGGCGTTCGATGAGTGCCCGCCGTATCCCGTCGGTTACGACAGCGCAAAGGAGGCAGCGGAGCGAACTCACGCGTGGGCAAAGAGGTGCGTGAAGGAGTGGCGAGCAGCGAGTGGCGAGGAGCGAGCAGACGCTAGGATCCCTCGCGGCTTGTCTCAGACGCTCTTCGGGATCATCCAGGGCAGCGTTTACCAGGATCTGCGTAAGGCAAGCGCGCGGGCGATCGTCGACCTCGACTTCCCCGGCATTGCGATAGGAGGGGTATCGGTCGGTGAGCCGAAGAGGTCGATGCTCGACGTGCTGGAATGGACAGTCCCCGAACTGCCGCGGGATAAGCCGAGGTATCTGATGGGGGTCGGCACGCCGGAGGACCTGCTGGACGCCGTCTGGCGCGGGATCGATATGTTCGACTGCGTGCTCCCGACCAGGCTCGGGCGGAATGGCTCGCTCTATACGACCTACGGCCGGGTCAACATCAAGAATGCGCGCTTCGCCGAAGACTTCGGGCCGGTTGACCCTGAATGCGGCTGCAAGACATGCCAGAATTACAGTGCGGCGTACTTGCGGCATTTGTACAAGTCGGAGGAGATACTTGCAGCGAGGCTCGCAACGTATCATAATCTCTACTTCTACCACAAGCTGATGGATGGAATCCGCGGGGCGGTCGAGGAAGACCGGCTGAAGGACTTCCGGCGGGAGTTCCTTGCCAGCTATCGAATGCACCGCGCCGATGTCGGCGACGACGCGCCGCGGGAGGAGGGCCGGGGATCGAGGCTCCCGAAGTTGACCCCCGACCACTGAGAGAACAATGGAAAGACAGACAATCACACTGGACCGCGTAAGAAGAGACAACGAGGTCAAGACATACATCGAGAAAGCGAACGAGCAGATGAATGCGCTCGGCTACACCGAGCACGGGTTCCGGCACGCGGGGATCGTGGCTGAGATGGCAAGGAGGATTCCCGAGGAGCTGGGCTTCGAGCCGAGGCTCGCGGAGCTGGCGGCCATCGCCGGCTATGTGCACGACATCGGGAACGCGATCAACCGGAACATGCACTGCGAGACCGGCGCCATGATGGCGTTTTCCATTCTCACGCGCCTGGGAATGCCCACCGACGAGGTCGCGACGATAATCGCGGCCATCGGCAACCACGAGGAGGAGCTGGGAGCGCCGGTCTCCCCTGTCTGCGCCGCCGTGATACTGGCCGATAAGTCGGACGTGCACCACTCACGCGTGCAGAACCCGAACCCCCTTGCGTTCGACATCCACGACCGGGTGAACCACGCCGTCCAGCGCTCGAACCTGCGCGTGGACAAGCAGGCCAAGACGATCAACCTGGAGCTTGCGACCGACTGCCAGGCGGCGAGCGTAATGGAGTATTTCGAGATATTCCTCACTAGAATGCTGATGTGCCGGCGCGCCGCCGACTTCTTCGGCTACAGGTTCAGGCTGGTCATCAACGGGACTGATCTGTAGGAAACCGGCGTGAGCCAGCCGCAGTCTAACCTAGAGGAGGCGGCTTTCCGGGGTGCGGCGGCATTCCGAGCGCGCTGAGCTTGCCGAAGGACGAAGGACACCGCCTGTGATAGCGCAGGCGTGCAGGCGGAGAGTGATTTGCCAGACCGCGGTGACCGGGTAACAGAGATAGTCGGAAGGATAACTGGTCCGAGGGGACTTGTGCAGGTCGTTGCGCTGCGGGCTGTGACGCATTTGGTTGGCGCAGTCAAAGGCCGCGCCGTCCTGGACCTGGCCTGCGGCGATGGCACTCTCTCACGGTGGCTCGCCCTGCACGGAGCGCACGTCACCGGCGTTGATAGGTCACCCGGGGCTATTGAGGCTGCGAGGAAACAGGAGCAACGCGATCCTCACGGTATCAGCTACCTTACAGCCGACGCCGAAGACCTCTACATGATCGACGATAGCTCGTTCGAGGACGTCGTGTGCAATCTCTCGCTTGGGCGGATGGAGAACCTGTCCGCGGTCATAGGGGAGGTAGCGCGGGTGATCAGGCTGGGCGGCAGGTTCGTCTTCTCGGTTCCGCACCCATGCTTCGTGCAGCTAACCGGGACGCCGGAGGACTCCGAGGACCGACCGGATTACTACGCTGAGGGTCACCGGAGCTCGTCGCACGGCCCCCTTTGCCACCGCACGCTGGCGACCTACATAAATGCTGTAGCGGCGAGAGGGTTTACCGTTCGGAGGCTCGCGGAACCGGCAGCGGACAAGCGCGACGTTTCGTCCAGGCCCGATCTGAAGGGGTTGGACCGGGTGCCCCTCGCCCTAGCCGTAGAAGCTATCTTCCCGCATCTTTGAGCTGCCCGGCTTCGCAGGCCCAGGGCTTACGATGCCTCGATCCCCGCCCGCGCCGTCCTACGCCGCAAGCGGCAGCTCTTCCTCCTCCGCCTTTGCGGCCATCCAGCGGGACGTGAGGTACTCCGGCTGCGAGCGCAGCATCTCCTCCGCGGAGTCTATGGTCGAGCAAAGCGTTACCCCAGGCTCAAGGTTCGCGCATCTGAGCACCGCGCTGATCGCCGCTGTCGTCACGGCTGCTATGCGCATCTCCCCGGAGGCCGTTCTGAGCAACCGGATTAGCCCCGAAAGGCTTTCTACGTCGGTGAAGGTGGCGTCGGAAAGGTCGAGCACAAGCACCGGCCTGTCATCGAGCGGAAACCTCTGCACGATGCTGTCAACCGTCTCGATCTGCCAGGCGTCGATAGTCCCACTTACAGCCACGAGCGGCAGACCGGCAAGTGATCTGATGGAAACAGACAACCCTGGATGGTCCATAGAGATTCTCATCCTTTCGGCAGAGCTCTGGTCGCAGCCTCGCACCAGAGATGGTAAACTGGTCGAGCGAAGCGCCAGGTCTGTCTCGCCGGAGGCCGGCTGATACTCATTATCGGCCCGAAAGACGGTTGACTGGAGAATCAGGGCTCTCGTGGCGTCGGCAGAGCTTATGAGCCGGTGTCTGCCGCCTGAACCCGTTTAACCTCCGATTCACCCGGTTGCACTGTTGGTCACAAGGTGTTATAGTACCCTCGGTTGGCATCGGCGGCTTGGCGGCATCTTCGACCGATGGCCCCACGCTTAACTCAATGGAGAGGTGACGGAAATGCTAAAGAAGGACCCGAGAACTGGACTGCTTGAGGAGAAGCCCCGGTTTGAGCTGGAAGACGTGCCCGAACCCAACCTGCTGCGGGAGATCTTCCCTTACAGCGAAGTCCCGAGAACAGTGTTCGACGGCAAAATCGTCCCGATGGAGCCGGCGGAAGAGATGTGGATCACGGACACGACGTTCCGCGACGGCCAGCAGGCGCGGCCGCCGTACAGCGTCCAGCAGATCGTTGATCTCTACGACATGCTGCACAGGCTCGGCGGGCCGAACGGCGTCATCAGGGCGTCCGAGTTCTTCCTCTACAGCGACAAGGACAAGGAAGCCGTCCGCAAATGCCTCCAACGGGGCTACAAATACCCTGAGGTCACGGGCTGGATTCGGGCCACGAAGGGTGACTTCCAGCTCGTCAAGGAGATGGGGCTTCAGGAGACCGGCATCCTGACCTCGGCTTCGGATTACCACATCTTCAACAAGCTCAAGAAGACTCGTGCCCAGGCTATGGAAGACTACCTCGACCTGGTCAGGACTGCGCTGGAGTCCGGTCTGAGGTCGGTCAGATGCCACCTCGAAGACATCACCAGGGCCGACTTCTACGGATTCATCATCCCGTTCACCCAGAAACTGATGGATCTGTCCGGGGAGGCAAAGAAGGTCATCAAGATCCGGCTTTGCGACACGATGGGCTACGGCCTGCCTTATGCCCAGGCCGCTCTGCCCAGGGGAATCCCGAAGATGGTCTACTCCATGGTCCACGAAGCGGGTGTCCCCGGCGAGTGCCTCGAATGGCACGGCCACAACGACTTCCACAAAGTGCTCATCAACGCTCAGTGCGCATGGCTCTACGGCTGCGCGAATGCAAACGCCACCCTGCTCGGCTTCGGCGAGCGCACCGGCAACCCGCCGCTCGAAGCCCTGACTATCGAGTACGCCGGACTGAGAGGCACCACCAACGGCATGGATCTCTCGGTGATGACCGAGATCGCCGACTACTTCAAGAAGTCGATCAAGGCGGACGTATCGGCCAGCTATCCGTTCGTCGGCGACAGCTTCAACACCACGAGCGCCGGCATCCACGCTGACGGTGTGCTGAAGGACGAGGAAATCTACAACATCTTCGACACCACGCACATCCTCAACAGGCCCGTCGGTGTGAACGTGACGGACAAGTCAGGCCTTGCCGGCGTAGCCCATTGGGTGAACCGGCACATCGGCGACGGCGCGATCGATAAGCGGCATCCCGGCGTGCTCGCCATCGGAGAATGGGTCGAAGCCCAGTACAAGGAAGGCCGGGTGACCAGCATCTCCGACGACGAGATGCTCGTGCAGGCGAAGAAGCATTTGCCGGAGTACTTCAAATCCTAGCCAGGTCGTGACCTTGACGCAAACACAGGCCGGGCGCCAGGCGCCCGGCCTGTTCCTTGTACGATCTGGCCCACCCGCCGGTCCTTGCTACAGCTTCTGTGCCTTCAGCCACGCGGCCCAGTTGGGGTAGTCACGCGAGAAGCTGAGGTTCTCGTAGCGGGTGAGGTAGTCTCCGGGAGCCGGGACGTAGACGGAAAGGCCGTGACCGCGCTCGACGCTCGCCCCAGTGTGGGCCTCGAAGAGGACGGCGGCCGAGAGCGCGGACTGAAGCCGTGAGTAGGCCGCTGATATGTTCGGGTCGGGCACAAGCTGGTTCACGACCCGAGCGTAGTCGAGCAAGTCCTTGTAGATGTCGAAAGCATACGCCTGCGCGTTCTGCCGGGCGGCCCGCAGCGCGTCGGCGTCCGTGCTCGCGTGCGGGATGACGGCCTTGGCCAGATCGTCCGCCGCCTGAGCCACAGGCTGGATGTTCGCAAGATCGACGACCGACTGAGTCACCGAATACTGATGGCCTGGCTCGGCGAAGTATCCGACATACTCCTGGGAGATTGCCGTCCCTAGCTCTCTCGCATCCATGCCGGGCGATGCGAGCAACCGGGCGAGCCAACGGTCGTAAGGATAGCCCTCGCCCGGCGGACTCTCCTCCGAACCAGTCAGGACCACGGCGCTTCCCCGAATCTCGTAGGCGATCTCGAGCATCTGCATGAGCGAGGCGTCGAAGGCGAGTAGGTCGATAGGCCGTGTCGCGGCCGCCAGAGCATAGGGCATGTCCACCGTGCGGATGCTCGTGCCGCTCGTGTCGTCAAAGGAAACGTTCCTGGGGGTCGTAGTGAGGCGAGTGGCCATACGCCAACCCGAGCCATGGTTCCAGATGACCAGGCAGTAGTGGCTTGCCGGGTAGTTCTGCTGCCCCCAGCGTACGAAATCGCGCAGTGTGTCCGGGCTGCCCATGTCCACCTCTCCCATATCCTGCAGGAGCGTGGAGTTGATGATGTCCGGGTTGCTGTCCTTGGTCACCAGATACCGGCGGCAGCCGGTCCAGTTGCCGTTCGAGGAATCGTAACCAGGGGAGCGGTCAAACTGAACGATGATCCTGACGCGAGCGGTCGAGCCGACCTGCTCCATCTGGTTGAAGTTGATGATGCCGTAGGGTTCGAGGTCGTTGTCGGCATTCATGTAGACGAGCACGGTCCAGTCTCCATCGCCAGCGCCCTTGAACACGCCGGTGGCGGAACCGGGCGACCTGCCGCCGCCGCAGCCGGCGAGCACCGCCAGAGCTGCCAAGACTGCTATCAGGGGTAACCATCGCTGCTTCAATCGCTGCACCATTCCTTCGGGAAACCTGGTAATCTTAACAGTTGCGCACGGTCCGAGCGCGGACTAGAATCCAAGTACCACTAAGCGGCGGCTGATGGTTCGCTCCTGATCGGCTATCGACCATTGGCCGCCTGCTTTCATTACTGCATCATGGCTGTGCTGTACATTACGAGACGAGGCGCGGCACAAGCTCTTCCCCAACCGGCACGACGGCAAAGAAAAGCGGAGCCGCTCGTCCCGGCTCCACCTCTACAGTATATGACGAATCCGCAAGCCCAATGTTCCCGGAGAGCCGCTACCAGGCGCCCCCTCCGCCGCCGCCTCCGCCACCGCCGGAGAAGCCGCCGCCCCCGAACCCGCTCCCGCCCTCCGAGCGCGGCATCGAGCTCATCGTGCTCCCCCAACTACTCGAGGCGATCCCAAGTTCGTGCGCGAAGATAGCCGGCTGAAACGTCCCGACGCCGCCCGAGTACCACTGCGGCGGCGTCTTCTGGATCCCTTCGAAGGCCCGTGCCCACGCGCTGGCCACGCCGAGCGCCATTGCGTATGGCAGGAACCTCTCGAAGTAGCCGTGTCTTTCCTGATACTCGATCTGCTGCCGCTCCGCACGGGAGAGATACTCCTCGAAGCCTCTGGCCGCAACCAGCGCGTTCTTCCCTCTTGCCGTTTTCCTCGGCATGGTCCGCGCCGCTATCGCCAGGATGACGCCCGAGACCGCCACCGCAATGCCCCAGCCGGGGGATATGGTAACCAGGCCCGCAAGAACCACGGCCCCGACCACCCCAAGCACCGTGAGAGCGATCCCCGCGCTCTGGTACGCCTTCCTGGTCTCGTCCGGCGGGTGAGTGAAGTACCCGTCGATGACCATGGCGTCGTAGAGCTCATCCTTCAGCTTGGGGAGATGGACGTAGAAGCAATGCTCCAGACTGGACATCCAGCGCTCCTCGCCAGCCGAGAAGAAAGCGCGGATAAGATCGCGCTCGAAATCCTTCAGTTCCGGGTCCTTCACCACTTCGTCATACGGCCGCTGGAGGGTGAACAGATAGTCCGTCTTCTTGCCGAGGAAGCCCTGCTGCACATCGGCTTTTATGTGAATGTAACCGCGGACCGCCAGATCGACTATGGTGGCGGCGATATCCCTCATGTCGGCTCGCTCGTCGATCAGGGTGCCGAGTTCGGCCGGCCGCACGCTATCGGGCGGATCGTAGGCAACCACCTCAGTCAGGCCGGTGTCCGGGTCTCGTCCTTTCACAGCCCACACCAGAGCCAGGCCGACCAGGAAGATCGGAGGAAAGAAGAAGTAGCCGTTATCCGAGACGAACCACAGCGCTTCCTGCTTGAACGGCGGCCTAGCCACGATCCCCTTCGGCCAACCGACGACGATCGTCATCCCCTCGCCCGGGTCGAGCGGCCTCGTCATCCAAAACCGCGCGGTGCGGCGGTCCGGGGTGTCGTACCGGGCATCCGTCGAGGTGGAACCATAGAAACCCGTATAGGAGGCGGCCCGGAGCACCTCGGGGCTCGGGACATCCGATGGCAGAGTGACCGTGCAGGTGGCCTGCTCGATAGGCACCTCCCATTCCCTGCCCACGGCGTTCCAGTAGAGTTCGTCGTGTTCCTCGAAGAACCGGACGCCGCGGAGGAGGCGGTAGTTGATGACGTACGTGCGCGGGTCCGAGACGAGCACGTCGGGTTCACCGATATAGATACGAATCCGCCCCGCGTGCCGCTGCAGCCGTGTGCGCAGGTGCCTGCCGGCTTCATCCGTCACAGAGAGGATTTGCTCTCTGTAGCTGAAGTTGTTGCCGAGCTTGTCGCTTTCGGCGACGGGCATGTCGCGGTAGATGCCGTGGTGGGGATCTCCCGTGAAGTCGGCTTTGATGGTCTCCGTGACCACGACGCTGCTGTCCGGCTGGATCTCCATCCGGACGTCATAGCTCGGTATCCTCCACGCAGTTGCAGGTCGCGCGGCCAGGACCGCCGCGCAGATAACGAGGTGCGCTAACTTCCTCACGATAACATGACCTCCTAGCTAACCAGTTCCGGGCGCGTCCGGCCGCCGGTCAAGGAACCGCCTTCGTGTCTACTCGAACCGGCTCGCGCTCGTCGTCCTCGGCCTGGAAGTAAGGCAGCGGCTGGACGCCGAAGAGGCCCCCTACCAGGCTCGAAGGAAAGATCTCGCGTTTCGTGTTCAGGTCGCGGACGACGGCGTTGTAGTACCGCCGAGCGTACTGGATGTGGTCTTCGATCTCGGCAAGCTGGGCCTGGAGGTCCCGGAAGTTCCGGTCTGCGCGAAGCTCGGGATAGCTCTCGGCCACAGCAAAGAGCGACCGGATCGCGCCGGCGAGATCGGCCTCCGCCTCCCCCCGCTCGTGCATCTTCTCCAGTTCGGCGGCGCGAGCCCGAAGCCTAGCCACGTCTTCGAAGACGCCCTTCTCGTGCGCCGCATATCCTTTCACCGTCTCGACCAGGTTTGGAACCAGGTCATGGCGGCGCTTGAGCTGCACGTCTATATCGGCCCAAGCGTTGCGCGCTCGGTTGCGAAGCCACACAAAGGCGTTATACGTCACGATCACATATGTGACGATGATGGCGATAACCGCGGTCGTTACCCACATATCGGCCTCCGAGCAATCCTTGGCCGTCCGCGGCCATAGTTCCTGCTGATGGTGAGGCGACCCTTGAAAACCAGGGGGCGCCGGGGCCTGCTGGCGGCCGGACGGAAGAAAAGTCACGTACTATTGCCTGTTTTTGCACCCGTACGCGGCCATTGGCACCAAACTTGCCGCTATCATCCTCAACCGGCAGGCATTTTGCTGCCGTTGCGCCGCGAAAGGCGCGTGCTGTTTGGATGGGCGGGCAAGGTTGCCCCCTTGCTCGGCTTCCGGGGACCTTCCGGAAGCGTTACCCGCACTAATGCAAGGAGGTTTCGGGGTGATTAGGAGAGGTCTTCTCAGCTTTGTGTTGCTGCTCGTCATTGTCAGCGGAAGTGCCTTCGCCCAGTCTTGGAACTCTGCACTGACAGAGGGACTGACGGCTGTTCAGTTCACCAAGGTGGGGACGGAGTACACGATGGTGCTGCAGAACCTGACGAGCCTGCCTGGGGACACCAGGCCTGATTTCGACGTTCTGGTGTGGGCGCTCGAACCGTTCAACGTGCCGGCGCCGGAGACCATACTCGAGTCTCCGGAGGGCTGGGTCTGGGACGGCGCTGTGTGGAAGATGTTCGAGATCGCAGATGAGACCCAGAAGTACTATACTCCACCGGCGTTGGCTCCCGGGGGCACGATGACGTTCAGGTACGTTTCGACCCTGACCGATCCGGCCAATCACGGCGGCCCGGCGGATGGTTCTCCAGGGTTCCTCGCCCACGTGGCGGCTGTGGACCCACTGGCGCCAGGTCCGACCCAGAAGTGGACCGCGGTCGTGCCCGAGGGCTTTAACACGCCGACGTGGAACGACCACTCAGTGCCCGAGCCGGGCAGCCTTCTCGCTCTTTCGACCGGCTTGATCGGGGCCGTGGGGCTGATACTGCGCAAGAGGCGGAACAGCGCCTGAGCCGGCCCCCCATCAAAGCAAGCTTCCAGGATCAGGATCCCTCTGGCGGGCTCGCCCGAGGGATCCTGCATCTCTCTTACTGCCGCTCCCGCGAGGCAGACGCTGCTACAGGCTGGGGCGGCCTATCCCCTTCCACCACAGTCCGCAGCGGTACACCTCTGGTCACGCAAAGCGGCCGCTGTGCGGCCGCGGTCTTGACGCAGGCCATAGATACCGCGGCCTCGGCGGTGCCAAAAAGGTTCACAGGCCGTCAACTGTTTGTCACGGCCAGTCGGAAGTCAGAGCGCTTTCCGGCCGGTGGTCAGGCCTATGCAATTCCGTGTTGTGCTCACGGGTGACACTATCTGACACCGGCCGCCCGGTTTCCGCCCGAAGACCCAGGCACCAAGTGCACGGCACAGTGAAAATTTGTCGAAGAACGGCAAAATTTCAGGAGGAGATTATAGGTCCACATGTTGAATGATGAGGTAGTAGTTTTTGAGTGGGGGTCAGGTTATTATGCCTAAGTCTGTATTGCTTCTTCAGATGATGGACGTGCTTCGCGAGCGGCCCGGTTTGTCCATCACACAGATGGCTGCCATACTGGGACGATCGGAGCGCACGATCTATAGGTATCTGGAGACCTTGTCGGATGATCTTCACGTTCCTGTCTACTGCGAGCGGGGCGGGTATCACATCGCAGACCGGTTCGTGCCGGGAAGGCTGGACCTCAGCCCCAAAGAGGTTCTCGCAGTCAGACTTGCGCTGACGACGGGAGCGCTGCGCAGGAGCGGACCATTCACGGAATACGCCCTGTCGGCCTGGCGCAAGATCGAACTAGCCCTTACGGCGGATTCGCTCGAGTCGGTGCGGACCGCTGTCCGCAGGCACTCCATCTACACGCCCGTGTACTCGGCCGAGGAGATCGAGCCGGAGACTCTCCGATGCTTGATGGCCTCTGTCGAGCAGAACAAGCGCCTGTCCGTCGTCTACCGCTCCCAGCGAAGTGGCGAGGTCAGAACGCTGACGATCGACCCATACGCGCTTGTGTTCCGCCGCCACAACTGGTATCTGATTGCGTTCTCGCTCGGCCACGGCCGCACCGTCCAGCTCAAGCTCGTCAGGATCGTGAAGGCATCCACCACGGGAGAGGCCTTCCAGATGCCTCACGACTTCACGGTCGATAGCTTCTATGCCAAGAGCTGGGAGATGTGGACCGGAGGGGACGAGTGCATCGTGCGCGTAAAGTTCTCGCCGAGGGTCGCGCCGATCATCCGCGAGACCAAGCGCCATCCGACTCAGGAACTCCAGGACACTTCCGACGGCGGCGTCATCTTCTCCGTGAAGGTCGCCGGTATCGAGGAGATCGGCTTCTGGGTCCTCAGTTGGGGATCGGATGCCGAAGTGCTCGATCCGCCCGAATTCCGGGCTTCGGTTCAAGAGACGGCGCGCAAGATGCTGGAGACCTACTCCAGGTCCGCTTCGGCTTGGCCCGAAAGCACGGCTCTGGAAGGATCTAAGAGTCCGTAGATTCGAAGGAACCCGGCAGTCAGGGGTCGTACCTGACTGCCGGGCCATTCCCTCTTCGCTGTCCTGGCTGCTCGGGCCGGACCGAGCGCCGCCGTGTACCGGCCCTACCCCGGCGCGAAGTCGTAGGTGGCCTGCCGGAGGATGACGCTCACCACGCTCCAGAACGCGCCGACGCAGTACTCGCCCAGGATCACGCCGAACATCAGAGGCAGCGCCCTCCGGTACGTCGGAAGACCGCCCCAGCGGAGGACGAGCCATTTGAGCGCCGAGGCGATCAACAGGCAAGACCAGAAGTACTCCACTCCGTAAGCCGTAGAGAGCGCGTAGCCGGCCGGATGGAACGGCCACCAGATGAACGCATGCCGCATGGCGAAGAGGAAGGCCGTGAATGCGGCGCCAAGGAAGATGAAGAGGATCCCCGTTTTGTCCGGGCCCTCGGGATTCCGGATTCGCTCTACCATCGCGCCCCAAAGGCCGGAGTTGTGTTCGACCATGCCGCCGGGCAGCGAGCCGATCTGATACTGCAGCGTAAGCGCAGCCCAGTAGGCCGCGATCACCCCAAGTCCTATCGCAAGAAGCATTGCCCACCCAAGCCTTCTCGGACTGGTACGGGCGAGCGTAGCCATCTTGAACCCCTCGATCTGCCCTGGCACGAACGTGGTCCGGTAACCCCGGCCCGTGAACCAGTACATAAGCGGCACTACGGAGAACATGCCGGCCCCGAGAACCTTGGTGCCGACGACTGTGCCGATGATGGAGGCAGCATCCATCCCGAACGCCATCTCGTGCGCAGGCGGGCCAAGCTCGGCCCGCATCCTGGAAATGGCTGTCACCAGCAGGAAGTAGATGGCGAAGTAGGGCAGAGTCGCCGCCAGAGGGATGCCCGCCTGCCAAGCGAATATGCAGAGGAAGATGGCGCCGCCAACCACCACAAGGACGGCCGTGCGGTACGTGACCGGCTCCGTCGAGTCATCGACACCATCAGGACGGCCGAGAACCCGCCGCCACACGCCCTTCAAGTGGCCTCTCGCCATCCACATGGCGAACGCGAAGTACACGAACCACGCCCCGAACGACTGCTGAGCGAAATAGGGCATTCTCGGATTGGTCGGGACCGGGTAGATTGCGAGCATCAGGTGCTGCAGCTTGCGGAACACGTAGAAGAACCAGACCGAGAACGACAGGTCGAGAGGCAGCAGGAAGCCCAGAGCTATCAGGAATGGGTAGAGCGGCAGCGGGGTCCAGCCAATGCTGTTCCAGGGCGGGGAAGTAAACGCCAGGGCGATGTCGCGGTCGTCGTGCCGGACCGGGATCGTCGGGATATTGGGATAGAGCGTGTGGAGGCCGTTCAGGATGTCCAGGCCGGCCCCGAGCGCGATCCCGACCCAAAGCAGCTTGTTCCTGAAGAACGGGACATTGCCGCCGTTCTCGGTGATAGTCATCGGAAGCTGGACGATCGGGAACGACAGCCGCTCGTTCTCGGTCCACTGCTTCCGCATGACGATGTTGATCGCAATGGTGACCGCGCCGAGCACGACAGTGAAAAGGGTCCACCAGAGCGTCGGCCCGAGCCAAGCAAGGATGTATCGCTTCTTGTAGAAGGTGTCGTGGCCGAGGAAGAAGGCCGTGGCCGCATCCGGGTCGGTGACGGTGAGCCATCCGGGCATCCGGAGGATCTCGTTATACCGGTTGTCGGCATTGGCGTAGTAGGCGACGCCGGGGAGGTTGGGGATGCCAAGCTGGAGCGAATCATGGCCGGCGAGCGCGGAAGCCATCGTCAGCATTGCAAAGATTGTGATGAACTCGGGCTGAGTAAGCGCGTAACGCGGGGCCGCTTTCTTCACGACCAGGTTGAGAAGAACAAGCACCAGCAGCGTGAAGACCACGTTCCAGAACAGCGAGATCGCCGTCGGATGGCCGCTGTGGCGGATCCCCTCGACGTACATGATCCAGTAAGAGTTCGGTGGGATGAGGAGAACTCCGAGGACAATGGCACGCCAGGTGATTCCGTAGTACCTGCCCTTCGTCGCCTGGCCTTCTGTCTGCGAGACGCTGGTTCCGCCGCCCGGGATGACTTCCATACCTGTGTCGAAATGCAAAGCTCTACTGTCAGCATAGCATGCCAGCGCACGAGCGCGCAAGGCCGGAACAGTCGAGCGCGGGCGGGAGCGGGCCATGCTGATCCCGACCTCGTGCGTTTGCACGCTTCAGCCGATAATCCGATAATGACAACCCCCTCTGCGGAGGACCCTGATGCCGAGGATAGCCAAAACGTCACTCGGATGGAAGCTTTCGATACTGATGATCGGCACCATATCCGTGGTGCTGCTTGGCGTCGGACACCTGGCGATGAGCGAGTATCGCGCCACGCTGATCCAGCAGAAGACAGAGGCGTTCGACTCGGTGGCAAAGTCGCTCGCGCTCAGCGCGAGCGGGCTGGTGGCAGGCACGGACCGCCAACTGCGCGAAACGCTGTCGTCTGACGTCAGGAGCTCCCGGTCGGACATCGAGTATATACTGGTGTCAGACCGGACCGGCCGTACAGTCTTTGCTGAGTCCAGGGACATGCCAAAGCGGGGCTACTCTCCCGGCAGACGCTGGTGGCTTGTCGCGCGCCGCATCCTCGGCTATGCCGGCATAAGCGAGGACGACATCTACTCGGTCTCCGTGCCGGCACTTATCGGCCCAGCTCGCCCAGGCACTCTGACCGCCGGTTTCAGGCTCGCCAGCGTCCGGCAAATGGTCGATGCCGTTGAGGCAAAGGTGCTGCTCGCAATAGCCATCGGACTTATGGCCGGCATCGGATGTGCGCTTGTCACGGGCAGGAATATGTCCAACGCTCTCCGCTCGCTCATCAGCGGGACAAAGGCCGTGTGCGCCGGAGACCTCGGATTCCGCGTCGTCACCAAGTCCGGCGACGAGATCGGCGAGCTATCGGAGGCCTTCAACTATATGGTAGAGTCGCTGGCCAACACGCACGAGCGGCTTGTCGAACATGCCAATACCGACAGTCTCACCGGTCTCTACAACCACCGCTATTTTCAGGAGCGGCTCGCAACGGAGATCAGCCGCGCCTTGCGCTACAACCATCACGTCTCCCTCCTGATGGTCGATATCGACTTCTTCAAGAACTTCAACGACGCGCATGGCCACCCAATGGGCGATGCCGCACTCCAGGACCTGGCTCAGGTGCTCCTGCGGAATCTGCGCGAGACTGACATTGCCGTGCGTTACGGAGGAGAAGAGTTCGCGATCATCCTGCCCGAAACCGCCATGCAGGAGGCAGAGCTGACCGCCGAGCGGATCAGATCCGCGGTACAGGATTACACGTTCTATGACAGGAACGGCGAGCGGGTGCCGTTCACCGTGAGTATCGGGATTGCCGACTGCCCCGCTCACTGTACCGATCGTACCAGCCTGATCGAGGCCGCCGATGTGGCGCTCTACCAGGCCAAGGCGCTGGGCCGCAACCGCATATCATCCTACGACATGCGCGTGACCGCATTCCCCGAGCCCGACCCTTACAAGCTCTATGTCCTCCTGCACGCCCGCGACCTGCCGACCATCGAGTCGCTTGCAGAGGCCATCGATGCGAAGCTCAAGTTCCCGGCTGGGCATTCACGGACCGTGGCCAAACTGGCCGCCGCGACTGGACGAAAGCTCGGCGTTTCCGAGTCGGAGTGCGCCAGCATCTACCTGGCTGCGCTGCTCCGGGACATCGGTCAGATCGCGATCCCCGATGCCCTGCTCGGCAAGACCGAGCCACTCACGGATGAGGACATGGCCATCGTGGCCAGCCACCCGTCGCTCGGTCACGCCATAGTGCAGAAGTCCACCTACCTCTCCTCGATGCTGCCGGCGATCCTGCACCATCACGAGCACTATGACGGGTCCGGCTATCCTTCCAAACGGCGCGGCCACGATATCCCGATTGCGGCGCGGATCATAGCTGCAGCGGATGCCTACCAATCGATGGTCACAGCCAGGCCACACCGCAAGCGGATGAGCCCCGGCGAAGCTCAGGCGGAGCTCGCGAAGGAATCGTCCGCCCAGTTCGACCCGAACGTGGTCAAGGCTTTCCTGAAGGTTCTCTCCGAGGTTCAGCCTGCCGAGCAGGCTGCGTAGCGGCGCGCCTGCCTGCTGAGTCTAATCCGCAGGTTGGTCGCCTTTGCGCCGTGGGGCGAATCGCCGGCCGTCCACCAGGATCTTGCCGATCTCGTAGTACATCCGCAGCCTCGCGCCGAAGCCCCGAGTGCACCCCAGCTTCTCCTCCTTGATAATGTGGGTGCAGCCTGTCAGGGTGATGGTGCCCATCTTCAGGCCGTTCGCCCGAAAGTACCTGGTCATAGCGACCTCGACTCCCGAGCGAACGGCCTGGATGTCGGGGATGTCAAGAAAGAGCCGCCGGGGCAGCGCCCGCTGGCCCGAGATGTAGGGGGTGATGATCTGAGCAAGGTCGGTGAGCCGCCTGCCGCCGCGGAACACGCCAATGCACATGTCCATCTGCTGGTCCACGACCGGCCGGATGATCGAGTCCACCTGCTCGCCTGTCAGGCCCACAAGATCGGCATCCAGAAAGAGCAGCACGTCTGCATCGGTGCTCGTGGCGCCGGCGTGCATAGCCCCGCCCTTGCCCACGTTCCTCGGCAGGTCGATTGGCTGCACCCGATCGCACCGGCTGGCGACAGCATAGGTGTCGTCGGTCGATCCATCGCTTACGACGATGATCTGATCGACGAGCGATGCCTTCCGAAGCGCTTCCAGCACACTCGTCAGCCGATCCGCTTCGTTATACGCCGGCACGACGGCCGCGACCTTCAAGAAGTCTATACCCCCGTCAGCGCCCCATCTGCGCCCTCTTCTGGTTGAGGTAAGCCTGGAGACGCGTGATGCGGTCTCTCGTCAGCGGGTGCGTCCGCAGGAACTGCGGAGTGTGACCCTCTCCCTGTCTAGCCAGCAGATACTCGAAAAAGTCGATCAGCCCCTGAGGATTGTACGGCGAGGGCAGCAGATAGTCAACGGCCAGCCTATCGGCCTGGTACTCGTCTTCCCTACTGTAGTGCAGTAGGTTCAGGTTGGCGAATACGCTCGCCCACTGAGCCGTGTTGCCCTTAGTGAGCGTGCCTATGGCGATCCCGTAGATCTCCTCGCGGCCCATCATCTCCGCCGCATGTCTTGCCTGCACATGGCCGATCTCATGAGCTATCACTCCAGCCACCTCGTTGACGCTGCCATGGGTCGCGTCTATCAGCCCTTTGTCAACATAGACCCACCCGCCGGGCAGCGAGAACGCGTTGATATCGGATATGTCGAGCACCTTGAACGTGTACTGTATGCCCGGCCTTGGCGTGGTATAGCGCAGGATCGTATGTCCCACGTCGTTGACGAGCTGGTTGAGCTTCGGATCGCGGCTCACCGGATACTGAGCCTCGACTTGCGCAGCCGCCTGCCGCCCCACGTCCACTTCCTGACTCGTTGACACGAGGCTCTTCGGCGAGCAGCCTGCGATCAAGCTGCCGGCAGCCATCACAGCAAGCAGCAATGCCATTCTATTCGCCACGTGCACCTTCATGACCTTCTGGCCTCCTTTCGGCGATCTGCCTGCAGATCTCGTTCCAGGCCTTCTCCACCTCCGTCCGGACAGCAGACCACGCGGCGCCAAGGCCGCTCCCCGCGTCGGCTGCTATGTCCTTCGAAAGTGACGAAGCCCGGTCCAGCTTTTGGAGGCTTCTGTCAAGTTCGAGCCGGGCACGTCTGGCTTGTCCCGCTGCAATGAGCTCCCTCGCCCGTGTCGCGTGATCCTTAGCCTGGGCGAGCGCCGTCAGCAAGTCCTGCCGATCCGGCGCGGGCCGTCCACCAGGATGCACAACCCTGGCTCTTATGGCCTCGAGGTCGCCCCTCATCCGGCCGTTCTGCCAGTAGTTGTAACCCGCGATCGCGAGCACGGCGACCAGCACGACAAGCACAAGCGACGTCAGACACCTCACGAGCGGCCACCTTCCGAGTGCCGCAGGTAGGAGCGCCCGGCCGCCTCAGCCTCCTTAGGTTACTGTACCCTACTGCCGACGGCTGCAAACGGCTCGCTCCCTTTAGCGGCTACCACATTATAACAACCTCTGCCGCCCGGTGCAAACCGGCGCATTGCCTCACGATAGATCGTACCGAGATCGAATCGATGCCTCACGTAAGAATCGTACCGTGGAGATCGGATCTGTGCACATTGACGGAAACGCTGGTCGGATGCCATAATGCCTTTAACGGGGCCGGAAGGAGCTTTCTTTAACGGGGTTTGTCTCTTTCTGTCCCCGCCACATCCCCCGTCTTAGGCCAAGCGTAAGCTCGTTTTCCACAGGGACCGCAAACCCACGGACCGCAAGCATACCAGTGAGTGCTGCGGTACGATTCCTATCTGAGGCAACACGGCGGTGCATCCCGCGATTAAGGCAGCATAGCACAACCACGAAGAGAATCAGCCACGGATTAACACAGATTATAATGGATGGGCACGGATGGAAAGGGAGAAGGATGCCTGGTGGGGAGGGGTTCTCCCGTTATCCGTGCTAATCTGTGTGAAATCCGTGCTAATCCGTGGCTAACCCCCTTCCTGTCATTAACCTGGGATGCACCCGCTGCAGCCGCTCTTCGGGCACGATGAGAGCGCATCATCCTGCTACCGGCCCGATGAGAAGTAGGTCCCGGTTCCTGCGCCGCGGCCCGAGCCGGTGCTCGGGTATGGCAGATCGGGCGCGAGCGCGAGGCGGCGGTACCATGGTTCGGGTGCAGGCGGCGGAGCCAAGAGGTTCGGCGTACTCGCGGCAGGCTGGGGCCGCTTTGCCAGGAGAACCGGCGGAGCAAGCTGCTTCTCCGCCTGCCGGTACGACTGCGCGGAATCATAGACCAAAAGCAGGTTTGTGAGCCTGCGGGCCGGCCAGGCGATGAAGCGCCCATTGGCGTAGAGCGTCGTAGACGATCCACCGTCGAGCAGCATTGCCTGTTTGCAGCCCAGGCCGAGCATGATCCGCGCGAGATGCCGGAGCGTGATCGGCCTGTTGACGCAGACCAGTAACAGTTTGCCGTGGGGGGTCAAGCCAGCGGCAGTCCTCCGGCTTGGGCGGAGTATGGAGCGGCCATAGAAGCCTTCCGCGCGAGGGTTGAGGGCGATCCGGCCGTTCTGGACAAGGGTCGGGCCGCCGGCGAGGACGGTCTCGTAGTTCCCTGCCTGCCAGCGCGTCCTGTACTTGCCTGGCACTATCTGCGCCGCGTTTTCGCTGGTCACACAGAGCGCCGGGCCGACGCACCCCGAGTGGATCATCACGCCCAGGATCCCGATATCGCCGGTTGGGAGGAGGGTGCGGGTATCGAAGAACGTGCCGGTGATCGCAGCCGCCGGCCGGCTCCTGGATACGATCGAAGAGGCCGGCTCAGAGCTCCCGCGGCCGCCCTTGGAAATGGCCACAGTAACCTTCACATCGGGGTTGTTCAAGTCCGCGCAGACCACGTGGACGGGTGTAGAGAAGATGACCTGTTTGCGGTAGGCGACGCCCGAGGCAAGCGTCCGGGCAGCGCATGCTCCACAGGCAATGGACAGGAGAATCAAAGATGCCCTTCGCATCGTCGTCCACCTCCTTGGACTCGCTGCACTCCCACATGTTAGACTGCTGCAGCAGGCGTGCCGGATGAGGTTGTTAGGCCCCGCAGAACTACGGGTTTTCGGCGAAACCGGCAGTATTACCCGGTTCCCGGCTCCGGGCCCCTCGTGCTGCGCCGGCCGGGCTGGGGATCTTCGACAAGTTCTCCGGGCCAACTCACCCTGGACCTCGAACGCGGCGGCATCCTCTCGCTTGCCGCGTCTTCTTTGGCACGCTGGCCTGCGCCGTGGTATAATGGCGGCGGCTCCTTCGGCCGTTGAGCAGACTCGGCACTGAAGGCCCGGGCGCCGAGAAACGACCAAGGTGGGGAATGCGTAATTGAGAATAGCGCTCGGCTCGGACCATGCGGGCTACAAGCTGAAAGAAGAGATCGGGGAGATGCTGCGCTCCGAGCATCGCGAGTTCAAGGACTTCGGCGCGTACTCCGACGCGTGCGTTGACTACCCCGACGCAGCCCATGAGGTCGCCAGGGGGATCGTCTCGGGCGAGTTCGACTGCGGAATCCTCGTCTGCGGGACAGGTGTGGGGATGAGCATGGCGGCGAACAAGGTCCCCGGCATCCGCGCGGCCCTCTGCTCGAACGAGTACTCGGCGAGACTGTCCAGGGAACACAACGATGCCAACGTCCTCACGCTCGGCGGCCGCACCATCGGCCCCGAGCTTGCTAAGGAGATAGTCCGGATCTGGCTCGAAGCGAAGTTCGATCCGCAGTCGAGGCACAGGCGACGCGTCGCCAAGCTCGAGCGGAAGATGAGTGGAGGGCAGGGCTGAGACGCCGCTCACGCCCGGGAATGGGAGGCTGATCAGGTGGGAATGGTGGATGCTGCCGCGAAGATAAGTGAGATGCAACGACCCCTGTCGGAAGTAGACCCCGAGATAGCGGAAGCGATCGAACTCGAGAAGAAGCGCCAGCAGTCGAAGCTCGTGCTGATTGCATCCGAGAACTATGCCAGCCGCGCGGTGCTGGAGGCGCAGGGGTCCGTCCTGACCAACAAATACGCGGAAGGTTACCCGGGCAGACGCTACTATGGCGGGTGCGAGTACGTCGATGTGGTCGAAGCGCTCGCCATCGAGCGTGCCAAGCAGCTTTTCGGAGCCGAGCATGCCAATGTCCAGCCGCACTCGGGCGCGTCGGCCAACATGGCCGTCTACTTCGCGCTGATGCAGCCGGGCGATACCTACATGGCCCTCGATCTCGCCCACGGAGGCCACCTCACCCACGGCAGCCCCGTCAACTTCAGCGGCCGGCTCTACCACGCCGTCCACTACGGCGTCGATCCGCAAACCGAGGTCATCGACTACGATCAGGTCCGCCGCCAGGCACGCGACTGTCGGCCCAAGGTCCTCGTCACCGGAGCATCCGTCTACCCGAGGATCATTGACTTCAGGGAAATGCGCAGCATAGCGGACGAGGTTGGCGCCGTGCTGGTGGTCGATATGGCGCACATCGCCGGCATGGTGGCCACCGGAGAGCATCCCTCGCCAGTGCCGCATGCTCAGATCGTGACCAGCACGACCCACAAGACACTCCGCGGCCCGCGCTCGGGGGTAATCCTCTGCACGAAGGACTACGCAGAGGCGATAGACAGGTCGGTCTTCCCCGGCACGCAGGGCGGGCCGCTGATGCACGTCATTGCAGCCAAGGCCGTGTGCTTCAAGGAAGCGATGTCCCCTGCTTTCGCCGATTATCAGGCGCAGGTGGTCAGGAACGCGCAGGCGCTCGCCGCCGCACTCGCCGAGCGCGGCTTCAGGCTCGTCTCCGGCGGCACCGACACCCACCTTATGCTCCTTGACCTGAGAAGCCGGAACCTGACCGGAAAACGCGCACAGGAAGCCCTGGATGCTTCCGACATCGTGGTGAACAAGAACATGATCCCCTTCGACCCCGAGAAACCGTACGTGACAAGCGGGATTCGGATCGGCACGCCTGCCGTGACAACCAGGGGCATGAAGGAGCGCGAGATGCTGCGGATAGCGGAACTCGTCGCGCTTGCCCTCTCCGAGCCGGAGAGCGACCGAGTGAGGCAGCGCGTGAGATCCGGGGTCAAGGAGCTATGCGAGGCGTTCCCGGTCTACGGAGATTGCCTCGGATGACACGCGCGCGGCCGGGCTGGGACGAGTACTTCATGCAGATCGCGCACGTAGTGGCGCGCCGTTCGACCTGCACTCGGCGGCAGATAGGCGCTGTAATCGTCAAGGAGAAACGCATCCTCACCACCGGCTACAACGGCGCGCCCAGCGGCCTCCCGCACTGCCTCGAGCTCGGATGCCTGCGCGACGAGCTGGGTATCGAGTCCGGCACCCGCCAGGAGGTCTGCCGCGCGCTGCACGCCGAGCAAAACGCTATCGTACAAGCCGCCCTCTACGGCGTCTCGACCAGGGATGCGGCCCTCTACTGCACCCACCAGCCCTGCAGCCTCTGCGCCAAGGCGCTCATCAACGCCGGGATCACTCGCGTCGTGTTCGAAGGCGACTATCCCGATCAGTTCGCACTCGACATGCTGCAAATGGCGGAAGTCGAGATGGTGCGCTTTGCTCGGGAGGGCAAGGGTCCTGGCGAGCCGGTTCCCGGTTCGGCGGGCGTCCCACCCTCGCGGGAGCCGCGGGATGCGCCCAAGGAGATTGGCTAGGTGATCACAGCGCTGCTCACTCTCATACCGGCGGTCGTGTGCTCATACCTGCTGACGCCGCTCGTGCTCAAGCTCGCAAGGAGGTTCGATGTCATCGACCATCCCGACGAGCGTAGGGTGCACGCGCGGCCGACGCCGAGGTGGGGCGGGCTTGCCATCTACCTAGCCTTTATGGCCGCGGTCCTGGTCACTGTCGCCATCCACCCGCAGGTGGGCTTCGACGCCCAAGTGCTGGGGGTGCTGCTCGGCGGGACGGTGATAGCGGCCGTCGGACTGATCGACGACAAGTATAACCTCTCGCCCCTGGTCCAGATTGCTGCCATCTTCGCCGCCGGGTTCGTCTTGATCGCGTTCGGCGTGAAGATCGCCTATATCAGCAAGCCGTTCGGCGCGATCAACCTCCACTGGCTCGCCATTCCGGTCACGCTGCTCTGGGTGCTCGGCGTAACCAAGACGGTTGACCTGATGGACGGCCTGGACGGCCTTGCGGCAGGGATTTGCGCGATTGCGTCTGCGACGCTCCTCGTCATGACTTTCCGGGAACTTGACCCTGCGTGGAGCGCCCCGCACAAGGAACTGGTACGCTCGTTCGTCACCGTCCGGATATTTTCGAGCGCGCTGCTCGGCGCGAGCCTCGGCTTCCTGCGGTTTAACTACCCGCCAGCCAGAATATTCATGGGCACGATCGGTGCGCAGTTCATGGGCTTCGTAGTCGCATCCGCGTCGATGATAGGCGCTTTCAAGGTCGCGGCGCTGGTGGCTATGGCTGTCCCACTGCTCGTGCTTGCCATCCCGATCCTGGACACGGCTTTTGTGGTGGTCAGGCGGATTACCGGCGGCCGACGGGTCTACGAGCCGGACAAGAGCCACGTCCACCACAGGCTGCTCGAGCGCGGCCTGAGCCACGGGCAGGCCATCTGGGTCATATATGCGTTGACCGGCGCGCTTTCCGCTGTCGGGCTTGTGATCTACTGGTGTTCTAAGTAGCATGGCTGGTAGACGGGTCAAGGTTCTGACGATATTCGGGACGAGGCCGGATGCCATCAAGATGGCGCCGGTCGTGCTGGAGTTCGCCAGGCGCCCGGACAAGGTGGAACTCGTGGTCGCCGTCACGGGGCAGCACCGGGAAATGCTCGACCAGGTGCTTTCCGTCTTCGGCATAGTCCCAAACTATGACCTCGCGATCATGCAGGAGCGGCAGTCGCTTGCGGGGATGACCTGCCGGGCGATAGAGGGGCTGAACCCCGTGATCGCGCAGGTCAAGCCGGACATTGTGCTCGCTCAGGGGGACACGACGACCACCTTCACGGCGAGCCTGGTGGCGTTGTACCATAAGATCGCCTTCGGACACGTCGAGGCCGGGCTGCGCACCGACGACAAGTATAACCCGTTCCCGGAGGAGATCAACCGGCGGCTGACGAGCGTGATAGCCGACCTTCACTTCGCCCCGACCGAGATGGCGAGGCGGAATCTGCTCTCCCAGGGGGTTCGCGACGAGCGCATCTACGTCACCGGCAACACGGTGATAGATGCGTTGCTTTATGCGGCGTCCAAGCCGTATGAATTCGAGGATGAAGAGCTGGCGCGAGCGGGCTCCGACGGCCGGCGGCTGATACTCGTGACTGCTCACCGGCGCGAGAACTGGGGCGAACCTATCAGGGACATCTGCCGGGCTGTGAAGCAGATCGTGCTCAAGCATCCGGACACTGCCGTCGTGTTCTCGCTGCACAAGAACCCGATCGTCAGGGAAGTAGTGGTACCGGAGCTTGAGGGCGTGGAGCGGGTGCGGCTGGTCGAGCCGCCGGACTATCTGCCGTTCGTCCATCTGATGAAATCGGCCTACCTGATTCTGACCGACTCGGGCGGCGTTCAAGAGGAGGCGCCGGCGTTCGGCAAGCCGGTGCTGGTGCTGCGCACGACGACCGAGCGGCCGGAAGGGGTGACCGCGGGCAGCGCAAAGCCCGTAGGCACCGACCGCGAAAGGATCGTCAAGGAAGCCGGCTTGCTGCTCGACAACCCCGAGGAATACGACAGGATGGCCACGGTCATAAGCCCTTACGGCGATGGCCACGCGGCGGAGCGGATCGCGGACGCCGTCTTCGCCTACTTTGAAGGGAAGATATGAGAACCAGGGCTGAGTCAACTCTGAATGTCATCTGGAATCTGCTCGTAAGGATCGTGCTCGTGGCGGCGCTGATCTGGGTCGTGTGGCGCGTCCGGAGCGTGCTCATAACCGTGATCCTTGCGGCTATGCTTGCCTATCTGCTGCTGCCCGCCGTGGACTTCCTCTGCTCCCGGCGGTTCCTGCGGTTCGGCAAGCGCGCCCAGCGGCTGATCGCCACTATCCTCGTCTTCATCGCGTTCTTCGTCGTCGTAGTCGTTGGGGTCAAGGTGCTTGTCACCCCGTTCACGAACGAGGCGAAGCGCTTTGCCCAACGCATCAACAGCTACAGCAGCCAGGTGCAGGGGGCGTTCGCTGGGGTAAAGGACTGGTATGCGAAGAACGTGCCCGAGGACTGGCGCGCGTTCATCAACAAGCAGGACTTCGGCGGCATCGGCTCGGGCGTCGCGAAATGGGCCGTCGGTGTTCTCAACACCACGCTCAGGTTCCTCGAGAACATTCTTGAGCTTGTCCTGATCCCGGTTCTGGCGTTCTACTTCGTGCTGGACAGCCGGTGGCTGAAACGGGAGTTCATCGGCCTGGTGCCGCCCTGGCGCGTGCGCGAGGCGCTGCGCATAACGCGCCAAGTCAGCGGGATCCTCCAGAGCTACGTCATCGGCCAGCTCATCCTGTGCGTCGTCGCTGGCGTGGTTACCGGGATCGTCCTTCATCTGGCCGGGATGAACTATGCTATTGTGCTCGCGGTACTGGCCGGCGTGACCAGGGCCATACCTATCATCGGGCCTGTGGTCTCCGGCATACCCATCTGCATCCTCGGGGCGCTCCAATCCGTGGCGCTCGGGCTGTGGCTGCTCGGCTTCGTTATCGTCATGCACTTCGCCGAGAGCAAGTTCCTGATGCCGATTCTGATCGGCGAGAGGATGAAGCTGCACCCGGCGGTCATCCTTATCGTGCTCCTTATTGGCGCCGAGCTTTTCGGGCTTCTCGGGATGTTCCTCGCCGCGCCGATCGCCGCTATCGTCCGCGAGCTGATCTACTTCTACATTGTCAGGCCGCGCCGCGACAAAGACCGGACCCGCGGCAAACCGCAGGCAGTTGCCACCCCGCTCATCAGATCGGAGAGCATATAGTTGCTGCATCTCTACCAGGCCATCGTCCTCGGGGTAGTGCAGGGCGTCACCGAGTTCCTGCCGATCAGCAGCACAGGCCATCTGAGGCTTATCCCAAGAGTATTCCACTGGCCGGATGTCGGGCCCACGTTCGATGTCGCGCTGCACTTCGGTACGCTGCTTGCTCTGCTCACGTATTTCTGGCGAGACTGGATAGACGTTTTGCGGCCCGTTGCGGCGGCGATACGAGGTGAGCGGCGCGCGGCCAGCCCCCACTTCGGGCGCAGCCTCTTCTGGGGCATCCTGATCGGCTGTATCCCCGCGGTCATCGCCGGTTACGTCTTCAACAAGCGGATCGAACAGATCGAGACGGACAGCCAGCTGGATACGGCGGTCATGGCCACCGTCGCAGCCGCGCTCGTTATCGTGGCCGTCCTGCTCTGGGCCGCCGATCGCTTCGGCAGCAAGCGCAAGAAGAAGCTCGCACACATGAGCTTCTTCGACTGGATCGCCATCGGGACGGCGCAGGCGGTTGCGCTCATCCCCGGTGTCTCGCGCTCCGGCGCCACGATCACTGTAGGCCTCGCCTGCGGTCTCGACCGTGACGCGGCAGCGCGGTTCTCGTTCCTTCTGTCCACGCCGATTTTCATAGGCGCGGCGGCTCTGAAGCTCGCGGACGTGCTGCAGGTGGGCTTCCCCAGGGCTGAGGTCGCGCCGTTCGTCGCCGGGATGGTAAGCGCGACCGTCGTTGGATACTTCGTCATCAGGTGGCTTCTTGGCTACGTCCGCCAGCACAGCATGAACGTGTTTGTGTGGTACCGCCTCGCGCTTGGTGCGGCGATTCTGGCGGTGGTGTTTGTGGGAAGGTGAGGAGGGAGAGGAGAGAGCACGCCGCTCGGCTCACCTTTCCCTGTTCTCACACCTCTCGACTCGCAGGGGGGAAGAGGCATGCCGTATTGGGACAGGCTGCGAGCCCAGGCGGAACACCTGGAGCTGTGGATGGACCTTGCAAAGGAGCAGGGCGCGGATCTTGCGCCGATAGAGGACCAGGTGCGGGAGTTCCTGGCCCGGACGGCCGCGCGGGTGCGAGAACTGCCGCCGCGGCCCGGCTATCCATACGAAGAACCGGATGAGCTGGAGGCGATCCGGGCGCTCAGGCGCGAGGGCCCGCGCCGACTGCCGCTCGACCTGACGGACGATGAGCTTCACGACCGCATCCTCGGCGCGTGGCTGGGCCGCAGCGCCGGATGCGTGCTCGGAGTGCCCGTCGAGGGCAGAGACCGGTCCTTCATCGAGGCCTGGGCAAGGAAGCTCGGCCAGCCCTATCCGCTGGCCGAGTACTGGGCCGACTACCCCGGCGTACCGCACCTACACTACTCTGAACCGATAGACGACTTCGTCAAGGGCAAGATCGATCATACCGGCCCGGACGACGACATCGTTTACACCGTCCTCGGGCTTCTGATCCTGGAGGAGTACGGGCCAGACTTCACGACCGAGGACATCGGAAGAGCCTGGCTGAGATACCTGCCGATGGCTTGCACAGCGGAGTCGGTCGCCCTCGAGAACCTGAGGAAGGGCCTCGTCCCGCCCGAGACGGCGCTGTCTCGCAACCCTTACAGCGAGTGGATCGGCGCGGACATCCGAAGCGACGCATGGGGCTACGCCGCGCCCGGTCTTCCCGAGCTTGCCGCCGAGTTCGCCTACCGGGATGCGCGGCTGAGCCATACCAGAAACGGCATCTACGGGGAGATGTTCTTCTCCGCCGCCACCGCCTGCGCGTTCTCGGTCCGAGCGGTCCGCGAAGCACTCGAGACAGCTCTCACCGAAATCCCGGCCACCTCGAGGATGGCCGAGACGGTGCGGGAGACGATGCAGTGGGTGGGCGCCGACCGCGACTGGGACCGCACCTGGCAGCGCATCACGGAGAGGTACGCCGGTATGAGCAGCGTTCATACACTGAACAACGCCGCGCACACCATATCGGCGCTGCTCTACTCGGAAGGGAGCTTCGAGCGAGCGATATCGCTTGCCGTCATGGCCGGCCTGGACGTAGACTGCACCGGCGCGACGACCGGCTCGATCATGGGCGCGCTGCTCGGCGCCGCGAAACTGCCTGCTAAGTGGGTCGAGCCGCTGGGCGACAGGCTCACGACGTACCTGATCGGCCGGGAGGAGCAGAGCGTTTCGGACCTCGCGCGGCGGACGACCGAGATAGCGAAGCTGTGCCGGGGGCGGCTTTCCGGCTGCCGTGGGTGTCGGACGCACCCCCGTACAATTACCAGTTGACATCCGGCCGGTTCTCGTAGCATAGTTCAGTTGGAATGCCGGTCGGCGGCCGGTCGGGCCGCCGGCGAGGGGAGAAGAAGATGCTTCGAAGAGCCACGCTGCGGCGCGCGGTTCTCGTGGTGTCGCTTGTGCTTCTGCTGGTGCTCACTGCCAGCGTTTCCACGTTTGGAGCCAAACGCGTCATCGTCATGATCGGAGACGGCATGGGCTTCAAACATATCGAGGCGACGCGCAACTACGTCGGCTCGACCCTTACGATGGAGTCCCTGCCCGTTAAGCTCGGCAGCACCACCTTCGAATGGGGCGGAAGCTACAACAGCTCCCTCGCTTGGAGCAGCTTCACTTACGTTAAAAGCGGCGCCACAGACTCCGCCTCTGCCGCCACCGCGATCTCCACAGGCGTCAAGACCGACAACGGGAACATCGCCGTCGATCACCTGGACCTGCATCGGTTGACGACGATGACCGAATACGCTCGGACCTACGGCAAGAGCTCCGGCGTCGTGAGCAGCGTGCCGTTCAGCCACGCAACGCCGGCGTCCTTCGCCGCCCACAACAACAGCCGCGACAACTACGGCGCGATTGCTCGGGAGATGATCACAAGCTTCGGCGATGGCACAGGCGCTCGCGGCAACACGCCGACCGTAGACGTCGTCATCGGCGGAGGCCACCCGAGCTATCAGACGGGCTACATCAACAGCGCGGAATACTACGCCCTGAAGAACGGAACGACGGGCCAGGGCTGGTCCTTCGTCGAGCGGAAGACCGGCGTGAACGGCAGCACCTCCCTTGCCAACGCCGCTTCCACCTCATCCAAGCTGTTCGGGCTTTACGGCGGCAGCGGCGGGAATATGCCCTACCGACTTGCCAACGGCAGCGGACGGAACATCGAGAACCCTACGCTTTCCGATATGTCGCTCGCCGCGCTCACGGTCCTCGGCCAGGACCCCGACGGTATGTTCCTGATGATCGAAGGCGGCGCCATCGACTGGGCGGGCCACAACAACAACATCAACCAGATGATCGGCGAGGTCATCGACTTCGACAATGCGGTAGGGTCGGTTATGAACTGGGTGAACGCCGTTGACCCGACCTGGATGGACACGCTGCTCGTGGTCACCGCCGACCACGAAACGGGCTACCTGACGAAGGGTTCGGGGGTGTTCCCGAACGTAGCGCTCGGCAGCCCCGGCGTTGGCATCCTGCCGACCTCCGGCGTGCACTACGCGTGGAACAGCACAGGCCACACGAACAGCCTGACGCCGGTGTTCGCCAAAGGAACCGGCGCAAGCCTCCTCTCAGCCTACGCCACGGCCTACGACGCCGGCTGGGGGCTGAACTACCTCGACAATACGAGCATCTTCCAGACAATCTACAGCGCGACTGTGCCTGAACCGTCGAGCCTCGCGGCGATAGGATTTGGGCTGTGCGCGCTCGCAGCCTGCCGCAGGAGAGCGCGAGGTAAGCGGCCGGCCTCGAAGTAGCCGAGCGCGCCCGCTTTTGGGCTGCAGTGGCTCGACACCGCTCTGCTTCGCTGGAGCCGCGCTTACGCTGCCTACTCCCCGATCCTCAGCACGCTCATGAAGGCTTCCTGGGGTATCTGGACGCTGCCGATGGACTTCATCCGCTTCTTGCCTTCCTTCTGCTTCTCCAGCAGCTTGCGCTTGCGGGTGATGTCGCCGCCGTAGCACTTGGCGGTGACGTTCTTGCGCAGCGGCGGGATCGACTCGGCGGCGATCACCTTGTTGCCAATCGCGGCCTGAATCCGTACCTCGAACTGCTGCCTGGGCAGGAGCGTCCTCAGTTTATCGACGAGCAGCCGGCCCCGGGGGTAGGCGCGGTCACGGTGAGTGATGAACGAAAGCGCATCTACCGGCTTGCCGTTCAGCAATATGTCGAGTTTGGCAAGCTCGGACTCCTGGTAACCGGCGAACTCGTAGTCGAATGACGCGTAGCCCTTCGTGCGGCTTTTCAGTGTATCGAAGAAGTCCATGAGTATCTCGGCGAGCGGCAGCTTGTAGCTGACGAGCACAACGTGACCCGCGGAGTAGTCCATGTGGCCTATCGCTCCGCGCCGCTCTCTCGCGAGGTCGAGCACCTGGCCGACGTGCTCCGCCGGGACGATCACGGTCGCGTTGACATACGGCTCCTCCATCTTCGCGATAGCTATCTGAGCCGGCAGGTTGGCCGGGTTGTCGATCTCGATGATTGTTCCGTCCGTCTTGGTCACGCGGTAGACGACACTCGGGGCGGTGGCAATGAGCGACAGGCCGAACTCCCGCTCGAGGCGCTCCTGGACGATCTCCATATGCAGGAGTCCGAGGAAGCCGCAGCGGAAGCCGAAGCCGAGGGCTGCGGAGGTCTCAGGCTCGTAGTGCAGAGCGGCATCGTTGAGTTGCAGCTTGTCGAGCGCGTCCCTCAGCTCGGGGTAGTGGACGCTGTCGATTGGGTAGAGTCCGCAGAAGACCATCGGCTTGACCCTGCGGTAGCCGGGAAGTGGATCGGACGCCGGGGTGTCCGCTTGCGTGATCGTGTCGCCAACGCGAGTATCGCCGACGTTCTTCATCGCAGCGGTAAGGTAGCCGACCTCGCCCGACTGCAGGCTCTCGGCCGCCGTCATCTCCGGCTTGAAGACGCCCAGCCCCGCGACCTCGAACTCCTTGCCAAAGTGCATCATCCGTATTCTCATCCCCGGCCTGACGACGCCGTCCACGACGCGGATGTAGGCCACAGCGCCGAGGTACTGGTCGAAGTGAGAGTCGAAGATCAGCGCGCGGAGCGGCGCGTCGAGGTCACCCGCCGGCGGCGGAATCCTGTTCACGACGGCCTCCAGAATCTCCTCCACTCCGGTTCCTTCCTTGGCGCTTGCGAGGATGGCGTCGGAGGTGTCGATAGCGAGGACGTGTTCGATGTCCTGCTTGACCTGGTCGGGATCGGCGTTCGGAAGATCGATCTTGTTGATGACGGGTATGATCTCGAGGTCGGCCGCCATCGCCAGGTTGGTGTTGGCGAGGGTCTGGGCCTCCACTCCCTGCATCGCATCCACGAGCAACAGCGCTCCCTCGCACGCGGCCAGGCTCCGAGAAACCTCGTAGTTGAAGTCCACGTGACCCGGCGTGTCGATCAGGTTAAGCTCGTAGGTGCGTCCGTCCCGGGCTTTGTATTCGAGGCGGACGGCGGTCATCTTGATCGTGATGCCGCGCTCGCGTTCCAGGTCCATGGAATCGAGCACCTGGTCTTTCATCTTGCGCGGATCGATCGCGCCGGTCATCTCGAGTATCCGGTCGGCAAGTGTGGACTTTCCGTGATCGATATGGGCGATTATGCAAAAGTTGCGTATATTCTGTTGCCTTTCCCTCATTTTGCGCAAAGCCACCTGTCGATATTATCTTACCATGACCGCGGACCGAGGTAAATGGCTGAGGAGAAGAGGACCGCGCGACAGCCCCGATGTCGGGGGTTCTCTGGACCCCCGACAGTCTGGATTTCGGCGGGCGTCCACCCGGAGGCCGAGCCTCGGCAAATCCGATTGCGCCGGGTCCAGAGAACCCGGCGCATCATACAGGACGTCCGCCCGGAAACCGAGCGCACCGACGTGGCCAAGACCGGCTACACGCGGCGGACCATGTCCAGGGCCTCGGCAGGCGTGAGCTCTCCTTTGCGCTCTCGCAGAAGGTTGTACATCCTCGCACTCGGCCTCGCGGCCGCGCCGACCTCCGCAAAGAACCCGTTCTTCGCGCGCCGGTCGGTCCCGAACGCCGCTTCGGCGGCTTCCGAGAAATAGCCGAGATCGGCCCATCGGGCAAGCAGCGTGTGGCCGTAGAAGAACCGGGCGCCGCGTACGAAGTCCTCCACGCAGCTGGCAAGCTCCGGCGCAGCGAAGTCGTCCACGACCGGCAGCCCGTGGCGGTTCATCTCCGTTCCGACCGAAAGCGGCAGGTCGAACGCCCGCGCCGCCTCCACGGCCTCTCGCAGCTTCCCGAGCTTCAGAGCCTTCTCCACCGGGTCTCTGACGTTCCAGCTCCGGTCGGGGATCACGTTCATCGCTGCCGCGCCCTTGGAGACGAACAGCTCCAGATTCGCCATCATGTCGTGTTCGCCGTCGTTCGTGCCGTCGAGCCAGGTAGTGGTCGGGAGCGCGCCGACCCCGCGAGCCATCGCCACAACTTGCTCGACCCTTGGGAAGCTGCCGCTGTCGGGAGGAACATAGGCTACCCCACCGAACTTCACGAGCTTCGAGCGAATCTTCTCGTGAAACGCCGGCGTGTTCGACATCAGCGATCTTGCCTCCGGCTCCGGCAGCCCCAGTATGCGCGCCCAGAAGGCGGCCGCTCCGCCGCCGAACACTTCCCGAGCCTTCCGATCGTACGCGAAGAGCAGATGCCGCTCCGTGGCGTTCCCCGATGGAGTCAGCGGAAGCACATCCCGCTCGTAGTCGAGCGTCACATCCCCAAGATGCCCGTTCATACGCTGCATTACACCGATGTTCCGCTCTCTCGCCACTCGCGCCATCATCTTCAGCGCGGCCTCCGCCTCGCTTCCCGGCTCCGGCCTCTTGTAGGCCCCCTGAATCATAAAGTAATGGATCCCCGGCTCGTTCGGGGAGGTCAGCACCATGTCGGCATACTCCGGCACGCAGACCCGTGTCTCAAGGCCGACCGTCGCCTTCAGGCCGAGAAGCTCTCCGGCATCTATGAACTCCTCCAGGCCGTCCAGGACGTCGAAATCGACGATACCGGCAACCTCAAGGCCGCGTTTGCTCGCCTCCCAGGCGATCCGGCTCGGCGACCAGCCTTTGGAGTTGAACGAGAAGAAGCTGTGGAAGTGGATGTTGACCTTTGGCTGAGGCGGCGGAAAGCGGATTTCGCCATGCGCCGTGCGCCCCGCCAGTTCGGCAAGCGCCGCCCGGCGGACGGCGGAGTCGAAGTCGCTGAGCTGCTGCTCGAGATCGTCGATGCTCACTATGTCTCCCGCTCGACCGAAAACCGCGCAACCAGCCGCAGCGGCTCGGCCCTCTCATCGAACCCGGAAATCGCGTCGATGGCATCGCTCACCGCCCGCGCAGCCAATTCCACCGACCGCTCGATTCCGATCACGCTCGGATATGTCGCCTTCGCAAGCTTCAGGTCGCTCCCGACCGGCTTGCCGAGCTTGGCCGCATCGCCTCGCAAGTCGAGGATGTCGTCAGCGATCTGGAATGCAAGCCCGACGTTCCGGCCATAGGCCGACAGCGCGCCGACCTGCGCCTCCGTGCCCCCGCCGAGCATCCCGCCGGCGACAGCCGAGGCCTCCAGCAGCGCGCCGGTCTTCAGCCGGTGGATCTGCTCGACCTCGGAGAGCTCAACGGCCCGACCCTGGGCAAGCAGGTCCATAACCTGGCCGCCCACCATGCCGCGCGTGCCGGCCGCCGACGCGATCAGCCGGATCACATCCAGCACCACGTTCGCCGGCGCTTCCACCGGCGTCAAGGAGATGAGCCGAAACGCCAAGGCAAAGAGCGCATCGCCGGCAAGGAGCGCCATCGCCTCGCCGAAGGCCCGGTGGGCCGTCGGCCTTCCGCGCCGAAAGTCGTCGTTATCCATGCACGGCAGGTCGTCGTGGACGAGCGAGAACGAGTGGATCAGCTCGATGGCGCACGCCGTCGGCATGGCTATCTCGACGCTCCCGCCGACCGTCTCGCACGCCGCGAGCGTGAGGATCGGCCGGATTCGCTTGCCGCCGTCCAGCGTGCTGTAGCGCATCGCCTCGTGCACGCGGGCGGGCGCTTCTCCCGCCGGCGGAAGATACTGCTCCAGCGCCGCATCCACTAGAGACTTGCGCTCTTTCAGGTATTCGTCCAGCTTGATCGTCCGAGCGCGCATACACGAACATGATACAGGGCGCCGACTTTCAGAGCAAATCGCCGCATTGCCTCACGATAGATCGTACCGAAATCGAATCGATGCCTCACGTAAGAATCGTACCGTGGAGATCGGATCTGTGCACATTGACGGAAACGCTGGTCGGATGCCATAATGCCTTTAACGGGGC